>OMBP01001436.1_pt1 | contig 9901 bp, 10 predicted proteins | sample 1644911 | NCBI WGS metagenome assembly OMBP01 (sample SAMEA103958122, study PRJEB25191) | human gut metagenome | biome: human-associated habitat [ENVO:00009003]; feature: intestine environment [ENVO:2100002]; material: feces | place: Germany | collected 2013/2015 | reverse complement strand
CGATAATCTTTGCATAGCAAGAGAGGTGTTTAGTTAATGGCAAATGCAAACGATTGGGCGATAGACCTTGAAAATACAGTCACAGCACTTGTCAAGGCTAAAACCCTAACGCAACTAAAGAAAACATATCCAAAGATAGCCATAACAAATGAGGGGGAAAACAGCGGTCAAGCAGCATTCCCAACAGTATACATTCATTTACTGCCAGCAGTAGAACAAGGACAAACACTTGACGGACAGACAATTAACGCATTGTTAGCGACATTTCAAGTAGATGTTACAGCTAATACAAACAAGTCTGACTGTCGTAAGGTTATGGCGATAATTACAGATACATTCAAGACAATGAGATTTCAAGGCAATGCAATGCCAGAGTTCTAAATCAGTAATAAAGTACATAAGAGTACCGCTAGATTCAGAAGAATGATAGCGGCAAATGACAGATTAATGTAACAAAGAGCAGAAATGCTCTTATTTTTTTGCAAATTTTTAGGAGGTAGACAAGGCAATGGCAAGTACAAGTTATAAAGCTAGGGTTATCTACAAGGAACATAGCGAAGATGGTTTTGCAGGCTCATACAAGTTAATGGTTGCGGCTAAGTCGATTTCAGCACCAGTATCAGCACCTAACACAGTTGAAAGCACAACATTTGAAGATGATTCACAGACATTCTTAATGGGTATCAAAACATCTGACGCTAAGACTTACACAGGAAACCTTGAGAAGGCTTATTTGCAGGACTTAATCAAAGCAGAAGGTAAGCAGTTAGACATTATTCAGTTATATGGTTCTGACGGATTAGGTGCGGTTGCTAAGTACGCATTTGTCGGACAGGTAACAGCGACACCTAATGATGTTTCTGGTACTGATTCGGTACTTGAAATGACAGTAACAGCAGTTCCTAACACTTCACCTATCGAATGCACAGACAAGCTTCAAGTTGTTGAAGGCACTGGTGGCACATTCACAGTAACAAAGGTGGGGGAATGATAAGCCAATCGACTAAATCAAAGGCTGTGTCGATTGGTGGCACAAACGCCAAAACAGCCGACTACGCATCATATCTTGATGATGTAACAGAATAACAATTGATTGAAAGGGCGGTCTACGGACTGCCCCTTTCCTATGTTAAAGCATAGGGGGAAAGGGAAAATATGATGAATATTAATGTAAACGGAAAAGAATACAAAGTTGAGTTCTCTTTTGGTGCGGCAGAGCACAAAGAAATAGTGCAGAAAATGTTTTCTGTCGTTAATGGTTCTTACTTACTTGCACAGACAGATAAAAGCGTTGCACAGGCTTCCTTTGATGGATTAGCAAATATGACAGCAGATGTGCCAGAGATTTGCATTACCGCCATTTATGCAGGCTGTATTGACAATAACCCAGTAACTATGGATGAAGCAAAGGAACTCACTAGGGCATATATTACAGAGAAAAGAAAGACAGATAAGAGTTACGGATATAGAACGTTGTTTGAAGAAATCAAGAAAGCGATGGAAGATGATGGTTTTTTCGAGCTGTCAGGGATAACAACGATGTTAGAGGAAATGGCGAAAAATGTGGAAGAAGCGACACAGGAACAGAAGAAGCCGACAGTAGTTCCACAGGACCACAAGAAAAAGCAGACTTCCACAAAATAATCTGGGAAGAATACTTTGTTTTAGCCAGTTCACTAGGCGTTAGTTATTCAGACTTTCTAAAAATGACACCTAAAAAATTATTACTATACGCAAAAGGCAAAAAGATTGATAGACAAAATCGAGATGCAGAAATGTATAACTGGTTTTTTGTCTATGCAATACCGGCTATTTCTTGTGGCATTGGTGCGGCATTTAGTAAAGATACACACATTGAATACCCGAAGCAGGCTATTTTATCAGAAAAAACGGAAGAAAGCGAAGAAGATACCTACGATAAAGAGTTACAGCGAATGTTACTCAATGAACAGAAATGGGCGGCACGAGCTGAAAAGAGAGGACTACCGCCAACAATCCTATAAAGGGGGTTAAAGCGTGGAATTAGATTCATTAGAAGTCAAAATTACCGGTACTGCCACTAAAGCTATCAATTCCGTCGATAAACTGATAAATCAGCTTACAAGGCTGTCAACATCACTTGCAACTGTGAATGGTTCATCACTAAGCGGTCTTGCAAATGGTGTTAGTCAGTTAGGCTCTGCTATGCAGAATATGAACGCAGGAACAGCAGATTTTACAAGGCTCGCCAAGAATATTACAAAGATAGGTTCTGTTGATTCGGTTGCATTAACTAACACAGCTACATCACTTCAAGCTGTCACAAAGGCAGTTGCAAGCATATCAGCTATTCCGCAAAATGCAACACAGGTCACAGAATTTGCAAAGTCACTTGGTAAGCTAGGCAGTAAGAGTATAGAAAACGCCGTTGTAAACATTCCAAAGCTAGGCAATGCTTTAAATGGCTTAATGACAACGCTATCAAGAGCACCAACAGTAAGCCAGAATGTTATTCAAATGACTAACGCATTGGCTAATCTTGCTAGTCAAGGTAGCAAGGTGGGTACTTCTTCAAACTCACTTCAAAAAACGCTGTATGGCGTTTCTACAAGTGCTAGAACAGCAAGCAAAAGCAGTTGGAGTTTAGCAAGTGCAATAGGTAAGTTTTATGCCACATATTTTATGGTAATTCGTGGCAGTAAGAAACTTATAGAAGCCATCAAGTCAACGACAGATTACATTGAAGCATTCAACTATCAAGCGGTAGCGTTTGGCAAAATTGGTTCAGAGTGGGATAAAGATTACGAAAAGTACGGATATGATAACGCAACAGCATACGCAGAGAGCTTTCAAAGTAGAGTAAATGATACTCTTGGAAAGCTATCTGGCTTAAAAGTTAATGTTCAAGGTGGTTTACTTGAAGAAAGCGGAGCAAAGAACTTAGGACTTAACATACAAGAGATAACGCAGTATGCTTCACAGTTAGCTTCTGTTACTAACTCGCTAGGACAGACAGGCGAAGCAACAACGGCAATAACAAAGTCAATGACAATGCTTGCAGGCGATATAAGCTCACTTTTTAATGTGGACTATTCAACAGTAGCACAGAACTTACAAAGTGGCTTAATCGGTCAATCAAGAGCATTGTATAAGTATGGTATTGATATTACTAATGCTACATTAGCGACATATGCTTATAACTTAGGCATTTCTAAGTCGGTGTCTGAAATGACACAGATGGAAAAACAGCAGTTAAGAGTGCTAGCTATACTAGACCAATCAAAAGTATCGTGGGGCGATTTAGCCAACACGATTAACAGCCCATCAAATATGTTACGCCAGTTCTCTAACAATATGAAAGAGGTAGGAATGGTAGCAGGACAGCTATTTATCCCAATTCTTTCAAAGGTTATGCCAGTAGTAAACGGAGTAACTATTGCAATCAAAAGATTATTAGTCAATCTCGCTTCTTTAATGGGCGTTAAGATTGACTTTGAGAGCTTTGGACAAAGTGGCTATAAAGACACATCAGACGGCTTAGAAGATATTTCAGACGGCTACCAAGATGTAGCTGATTCAGCTAAGAAAGCTACATTATCCCTTATGGGATTTGATGAAATAAATAAATTACAGGACGATACAAGCTCAAGCAAGAGTTCAAGTGGTGGCGGTAGCAGTATCGACTTAACAGATGATATTGCTAAAGCGGCGGCTGATTATGAAGCGGCATGGAATAAAGCATTTGCAAATATGGAAAATTCGGCAGTTGCTTGGGCTGATAAGATAGAGAAAGCACTTGAACCTGTTAGGAAGATATTTAAAGACTTCGCAATCGGGGATTTCTATGCAGCAGGACAAGATACATCTAACCTTGTGGCAGGAATTTTTAATTGGTTTGCAAAGGCTATAGATGATGTTCCTTGGTATACAATTGGACATAATATAGGAGAGTATTTAGCTGGACTTAATTGGCTTGAAATATTTTCAAGCCTTGGCAATGTGTTATGGCAAGCCATTAAAGCAGCTATCGAATTATGGAGTGGTTCATTTACGGCAGCACCAATCGAAACAACCTTAATAACGGCTATAGCAGCATTAAAATTTACAGGCTTAGGAAGTGTTTTGAAAAAGAAACTTGTTACAGTAATAGGGACAAGTATTAAAGGTGCTTTAAAATCATTCGGAACAGGTAGTATAATATCAGGAATAGGTGGATTACTTACAACAGATATAGGCACTATTATAGGAGCAGGAACAGCAACAGAAATAGGCTTAACTATAGGTGCTGGAATAGTAGGTGGAATAGTAGCTGCTATTGCTGGATTTAATTTAGGCAATTGGCTCAATGAAAAATTAACAGGTGAGAAAATAGATATGTCAATGTTTGACCAAATAGCATATCTTATAAAAGCACCATTTGAAGATTTACCTAGCTTTATTGACGGAGTGATAGAAACTATCACATTCGGGCATAAAGATGATATAGCAAATTGGTGGACTACAAGTGTTGCACCGTGGTTTACTAAGGAGAAATGGGGAGAACTGGGAGACAATATAAAAACATCTTTAAGTGAAAAATGGAACAGTTTTTCAGATTGGTGGAGCAATACAGCTATTGTTAGCTGGTGGAATAATAATGTTGCACCGTGGTTTGAAAAAGATACATGGGTTGACGCTGTTGACGGAATGAAATTAGGAATACAAGAAAAATGGGATTCAATCGTTGGTTGGTGGAACAGTCTTGCAATTGTTTCTTGGTGGAGCAATGATGTGAAACCGTGGTTTACTAAGGAAAAATGGGAGAACTTGGCTGACGGAATTAAAAAAGGCATTCAAGGGAAGTGGGATGATGTTGTAGATTGGTGGGATAGCAAACCAGCACTTCAACGCATTTCTGTAGCTATCGAAGATTTTAAAACTAAGATACAGAACGCTTGGAACAGCTTTAAGCAGTGGTGGAATGATTTAGGACTTGAATTTCCACATATTGATACACCACACTTTAAGATTGACGGAGAATTTAGTCTTGCACCGCCTAGAGTGCCAAAAGTCAGTATTGATTGGTATGCAAACGGCGGATTCCCAGGTAAAGGACAATTGTTTGTCGCAAACGAAGTTGGACCCGAAATGGTTGGTACTATGGACGGAAGAACAGCGGTAGCCAATCAGCAGGAAATCACAACAGGTATTGCCAACGCAGTTTATCCAGCGGTTTACAATGCAGTTGTAGCGGCTATGTCAGAAGCTAACAATAATGTAAACATAACATTACAAGGTGACGCAGATAAGCTGTTTACAATGGTACAAGATAAAGCTAATAACTATACTAATATGACAGGGCAAGCAGCCTTTCCATATTGATAAGATAAATGTATTGTGTTATTCTTTTGCTATATAAAAAGCAAAGGGGTAATGCAATATGGGAGATAAAAAACAGAAAAAGAAAGATAGTAAACTCAGCATAGTGGCAGCAGTTATGGCACTTTTTACTTTTACAATTCCAGTAGCACTTATATTAGCTATTGTGGATTTGATTAAAAGCAAAGGGAATAGGTCACAAAGGCATTTAGGTTCTTATTTTGCAATTATATTTTCGATATTAATGTTAATAGTAGTAATTGACAGAAATGGAAATAATAACAATGCAGACGGCATAAATGTTACTAAACAAGCTGCTACAACAGAACAGAACACAGATACAGTTACATATGATAATACAACGCTTAAATATCTTAAGCATGATGTAATTACAGATAGCAATGACAGAGAAGTTCTTGTTGTTTATTTTGACTTTGCAAACAATTCAGAAGATAACACAGCTTTTGCATATAATTATAATGTTACATGTTTTCAGAACGGCAAAGAACTCGACTATCCGTTAGTTAGTTTTGACATTGACGAATACAATAATATTGCAAGAGAATTACAGACAGGTACAAATATTACAGTTGCAAGGATATATATACTAGAAGATAAAAGCAATGTTGATTTAGAAGTAACGCCACTGGGAGACAATAAAAAACTTATGAAATTAACATTAGAATTACAGTAGAGGAAATATGTATGTCAGTGAAAAAAGATTTAGCTGAAATGCTAGAAGCAATAGGGATAAAGAAAAAGCAACAGCCACAAGTTCAACAACCGTTGAATCCCAGCTTCAAAGGAGTGTACAGAGCGACGGAAAACGGATTGGTTGAAGTATATTGTCCAAGATGTAGTAGTTGGGATTGTTCTCACACGCAGATTACAACAACTGTACCGCAGAAATCCAAAACAAGATATACTGTTAATCTGAATCCTTTAAGACCGTTTACACTGGTTAATAAGAAAGAGAAGATTAAGCAACAGGGCGGAACTTATTCATAACATAGGTTTGTGTGTAACAGATGTGGGCTGATTTTTTGGTAAACAAAAGGCTGTCAGCCCGACAACTGACAGCCAAAAGTTACAATACCGCTTAAACAAGCAGTACAGACATTATATAACACTAATTGAATTAATGCAATAGAAATATTAAGGAATGTATCAGAAATGGTGCATTCCTTTTTTAATGCCTTGAAAGGGGTGGTTTGATTGATTGACGCAGTTGTGATTGAGGGAGTTAGGTTCCCAGTGGCATATAACGGCTACACATACAGTAGGAATAAGATATGGTCTAAGAATACAGGAAGAAATGATTATGGAGAAATGGTTGGCACGATTGTAGCACTCAAAGACAAGATTGAACTGCAATTACCGCCGCTAACAGGTGAGCAGGCACTGTTGCTTGATAATGTGGTAAGTGACATAGATAACCCATTTCCAACGGCACAAGTCTTATTCTTAGGTGGCACACAAAAGGAAATGACAATATACACGGGAGATGTGACATATCCGTACCTTACAAGGGCAAAGAATGAGGACGGACTAATAGTCGGAGCAAAATTAAGTTTAATTCAAAAATAAAGGAGAGTTCCACATGAAACTTAAAACAAGTGAGTTAATAGACAGATTTCAGAGCTTAAGTAACATATCGCACGACAAGACTACAGGCAGAATTGCCATGGCTGTTATGTGCAATATCAAGGCGTTAGAAGAACTGTATAAGGCAACGCTACAGACCATAGAAGATACTAAGGTTAAGTATGCAGACAAGGACGACAGCGGTAATCCAGTTATCAACGATAATCAGTATCAGGTTACATCAGAGAACTTAAAGAAGCTACAGGAAGAATTGCAAGAAATCAATAAGCAAGAGATTGAAGCGCCTGACATGACAATGCTTCCTATGGACGCATTCGATAAATGCGAAGAAATTACACCAGCTAAATTATACTCAATCGAGTTTATGATAAGTCATTAATTAATCAATAAAGGCGGTGTAGAATGAAGATATTAGACACAGCTATGACGGAAATTGTTAGGGGAAATAGTGCAAGATACTATTCCAAGTATGTTGTTGAAGGAAAAGAATATATCGAAACACTCAACAATTTCAAGTTTCTAAACATGATAAATCCCAATAATGAAATTACGATAGGTAACACTTGCAGTAGCAGTGTTACCTTTTCTATTTATATGCCAGCAATAAGCCTCGAAAATAAGGAGATTACCATATTTGAGGGCGTTAAGGTTGGCAAAGAAATTAACTATATTAAGTTGGGAATATTTACAGTTACTAAGCAGACAAGTGACGGAGAATACACAAGCTATGAAGCGTACGACAGAATGTACAAGGCTGACATGCCTTATTTCTCGGATATGGCATTCCCTAGCACTGATAAAGCTATTCTTAATGAGATATGTGGCAAGTTAGGGATATCTTTAGCAACAAATATAGTTACAGCACATACTATCAACGACAAGCCACAAGGATATACCTACAGAGAAATTATCGGTTATATGGCTATGCTACAAGGCTGTAATGCGGTAATTAATTCTGACGGAAACCTTGAATTAAGGTGGTATAAAGATAGTGGATATGTACTTGACGGACATAAGTATTATCAGCAAGGCGTTACATTCACAACGAGTAAAGATTTTATCATACAAAAACTGACATGTAATAATACCAAGAGTGGTTCCACAGAACAAAGTCAGATTACTTCTGGTGACGGAGCAACAGGATTAACATTTGCTAATCCGTTTATGACACAGGCAATTCTTGATGAAGTCTATAAAAAGATAGGTGGTTTTACATTTAGACCGCTTACAGTTAAGTTTGTCGGTGATTACCGATTAGAAGTCGGCGACATTATAACTGTCAACAAGAGTGGCGTTGATTACAAAGTGCCTATAATGCAGATTACACACGAATGTGACGGCGGACTTATGGATACTGTTACATCTATAGGTCAATCTGACACGGAGAATACAAGCGTTGCTTCTGGACCTATTACTAAGCAGATGGAACGGTACTATGCTGACTTGATACTTGTAAATAAAGCGCTTATTAATAAACTATCTGTTGATGAAGCTGATATCAGATACGCAAGCATTGAAACCTTAAAGGCTGTTAATGCTGATATTGATAACCTTAAAACAAATAAACTAGATGCAACATATGCAGATATCATTAATGCTAATGTGGAAAGCCTTAAGGCGGCTAATGCTGAAATTACGCAATTGAAAGCCAATTCATTAACAGCGGACATAGCGGATTTAAAGTACGCACAAATTGATTTTGCGAATGTCAAAGGACAAGTTGTTACAACATCACTTATCAAAGATGGTGCAGTAACAAACGAAAAGGTACAAAGTCTTTCAGCAAACAAGCTGACAGCAGGTACTATTGACGCAAGCAAGATTACAGTTACTAATCTTAATGCAGATAACATTACAGTAGGTACAATTAACGGAAAGCGTATCGGAACAGGTTCTTTATCTTTAGATAAATTAGCCGAGGAAGTGCCAACAAAAGAATATTTAGATAAGGTACAAGAAGATTTACAGGGGCAAATCGACGGAAACATTGAGACATTCACCAAGACAGAAATACCTACTCTTAATAATGAGCCAGCTGTTAATTGGACTGATAATGCTACGAGAAAAAAGCATATAGGCGATATCTGTTATGTAGTTAATCCAGCTTCGAGTGCAGACGGATATTCTTACAGATTTGCCAATACCGGCACAGAACAAGCACCTGTATATGAATGGGTATTAATTAAGGATAGTGATGTTACTAAAGCATTACAGGACATTATTAACATCAATGGTGAGATTACAGGAATTAAGAAGTTTAATGTTGAAATAAGTTCATGGAAAACTAATACAGACAGTGAATTATCAAGTCTTAAAACACGAACAGCCAGCCTTGAAACTGATATGGGTAATAAGGTTGATACTACTACATTTAATACTGTTAAGCAGACAGTAGATGAAAATAGTAGTAACATAACCAAAATGACCGAAACGCTTTCTAAAAAGGCTGATAGTAGCACTGTTACAACTTTGAGTAATACTGTCAATAGCATTAAACAGACAACGGACACTAACACATCGAGCATATCAAGTCTTACAACTGTAGTTGAGAAGAAAGCTAACCAAGATGAAGTTACAAACATATCTAATAAGCTGACAACTGTTGAACAGAACTTAAATGGATTGACAGTTGATGTTACAAATCAATACCAGTATATTGATAATCAGCTTAATGGCAATCATAAGATATATGAGATTGCACATGCACCGACTAAGGATAACTACCCTGCTAATGAGTGGAGCATACAGATATATCCAAGCGATGATAGATATCCTAGTGATAGCACATGGGAGTATACAGAAGATGAGTATGAGAAGTATGTTGGGACTATTGTATATTGGAAAGACCAGCAAAGGGCATGGCGATTTATAAGAAAATCTGACGGAACGCATGATTGGGTGGAAATCAGTGCGACAGAAACAACATATCTTCTTAATCAGAATGCTTCATTAAGAATTG
>OMBP01001435.1_pt1 | contig 9902 bp, 6 predicted proteins | sample 1644911 | NCBI WGS metagenome assembly OMBP01 (sample SAMEA103958122, study PRJEB25191) | human gut metagenome | biome: human-associated habitat [ENVO:00009003]; feature: intestine environment [ENVO:2100002]; material: feces | place: Germany | collected 2013/2015 | reverse complement strand
AGAGAGGACGGCAAGACAATACTCTACGACGGACGTACCGGCAGACAGTTTGATAACCCCGTCACCGTCGGCGTCATGTATTACCTCAAGCTGTTCCACCTTGTTGACGATAAGATTCACGCACGTTCCACCGGCCCGTACTCGCTCGTTACGCAGCAGCCCCTCGGCGGTAAAGCCCAGTTCGGCGGCCAGCGTTTCGGTGAGATGGAAGTCTGGGCTCTCGAGGCTTACGGCGCTGCCTACACCCTCCAGGAGATACTGACAGTCAAGTCCGACGATGTTGTCGGCCGTGTCAAGACCTACGAGGCGATAGTCAAGGGCAACAACGTTCCCAAGCCCGGCATTCCCGAGTCGTTCAAGGTTCTCGTCAAAGAGCTTCAGTCCCTCTGCCTTGATGTCAGCGTTCTTGACGCGGACGGCGAGGAGATTGACCTCAAGCAGACCGACGAGGAACTCGGATTTGCACCTTCAGACGATAAGGCATTCTCCTCCGTCAACGACGCCGGCACTGCAGGCGGCTACGGCACGGAAAACGAAGAGGGCGATATCTTCAATGTCGGCTCCGACGAGGACGACGATGACAGCGCCGATTTCGCAGACAATGCCGAGGGCGAAGATGACTACTATGACGGCGACATCTTCTCCGACAGCGAAGGCGAGCTTGACGACTACGACGACTGAGAACAGTCACCTTAAAAATATATTTTAAAAAGGGGCAGTCAACGGATGGAAAACAATACCTTTGAATCCATAAAAATAGGTCTTGCGTCTCCCGATAAGATCAGAAGCTGGTCTTACGGCGAGGTCAAGAAGCCCGAAACCATCAATTACCGCACACTCAAGCCCGAAAAGGACGGACTGTTCTGCGAAAGGATATTCGGACCCCAGAAGGACTGGGAGTGCCACTGCGGCAAATATAAAAGAATCCGCTACAAGGGCAAGATATGCGAACGCTGCGGCGTTGAGATAACCCGCTCCAAGGTTCGCCGCGAGAGAATGGGTCACATCGAGCTTGCAGCTCCCGTTTCCCACATCTGGTATTTCAAGGGAATACCCTCAAGAATGGGTCTTATCCTCGATATATCGCCGCGCAACCTTGAGAAAGTTCTCTACTTTGCGATGCATATCGTTATCGATCCCGGCACAACGGATCTTAAAAAGTATCAGGTTCTCGACGAGAAGGATTACGACGAGTACCGCCTGATGTATGAGGACGATTTCAGGGCAGGCATGGGCGCCGAGGCTATCAAGGAGCTTCTTGCCGAAATCGATCTCGACCAGCTCTCCGCGCAGCTGCGCGAGGAGATAGAGAACGCAAGCGGTCAGAAGAAGGCCAAGGCTCTCAAACGCCTTGAGGTTGTCGAGGCGTTCAGACAGAGCGGCAACAGACCCGAGTGGATGATCCTCGATGTGCTTCCGGTTATTCCGCCGGAGCTTCGTCCCATGGTTCAGCTCGAGGGCGGACGTTTTGCAACGAGCGACCTCAACGATCTTTACCGCCGCGTTATCAACAGAAACAACCGTCTGCGCAAGCTCCTTGAGCTCGGCGCACCCGAGATAATAGTCCGCAACGAGAAGCGTATGCTTCAGGAAGCTGTCGATGCTCTTATCGACAACGGCCGCCGCGGCAGACCCGTAACCGGTCCGAACAACAGAGCGCTCAAGTCGCTCTCCGATATGCTTAAAGGTAAGCAGGGACGTTTCAGACAGAACCTGCTCGGTAAGCGTGTTGACTATTCCGGACGTTCGGTTATCGTCGTCGGTCCCGAGCTGAAGATTTATCAGTGCGGTCTGCCGACCGAGATGGCTCTTGAGCTGTTCAAGCCCTTCGTCATGAAGAGACTTGTCCAGACCGGCAAGGCGAACAACGTCAAGTCCGCAAGAAAGATGGTCGAGCGTCAGAATCCCGTTGTCTGGGATGCTCTCGAAGTGGTTATCAAGGATCACCCCGTGCTCCTCAACCGCGCTCCCACACTTCACAGACTCGGTATCCAGGCTTTCGAGCCCATCCTTGTCGAGGGCAGAGCTATCAAGCTTCATCCCCTCGTTTGTACCGCATTCAACGCCGACTTCGACGGCGACCAGATGGCAGTTCACGTTCCGCTTTCTGCGGAGGCTCAGGCTGAGGCGCGCTTCCTTATGCTCGCCGCCAACAACCTCCTCAAGCCCTCCGACGGACGCCCGGTCACCGTTCCCACGCAGGACATGGTCCTCGGCTCCTATTACCTCACCCTTGAAAAGCCCGGCGAGCCCGGCGAGGGCAAGGTGTTCAGAGATGTCGATGAGGCCACCATGGCTTACGACGACGGCACCATTGGACTCCATGCGAGAATTAAGATCCGCATGACTAAGGAGATTGACGGCAAGCCCGTCAGAAAGCTCGTCTCCACCACCATGGGACGCGTTATCTTCAACGGACCTATCCCGCAGGACCTCGGTTTTGTTGACAGAAGCGATCCGGAGAACGACTTCAAGCTCGAGGTAGATTTCCTCGTCAATAAAAAGAAGCTCGGCGAAATTATCGACAGATGCATCAAGATTCACGGCACTTCGATAGCAGCCGATATGCTTGATAAGATTAAGGCTCAGGGCTACAAGTACTCGACCCGAAGCGGTATCACCGTCGCTGTCTGCGACGCTACCATACCGCCGCGCAAGGGCGAACTCATTGCCGACGCCGAGAAGGACGTCGCCGAGATCATGGACAACTATGAGAACGGTCTTCTCTCCGATGAGGAGCGCACGAACATGGTCATTGAGACCTGGGAAGACTGCACAAAGAGAGTTGCCGCAGAACTCAAGGCGAACTTCGATCCCTACAACCCGATCAACATGATGCTTGACTCCGGTGCGCGAGGCAACGACAGCCAGCTGCGTCAGCTTGCAGGTATGCGCGGACTTATCGCGAATACGGCAGGTAAGACGATTGAAATCCCCATCAGAGCCAACTACCGTGAAGGTCTTAATATACTCGAATACTTCATCTCGTCGCGTGGTGCGCGTAAAGGTCTTGCCGATACCGCACTTCGTACCGCGGACTCGGGTTACCTCACCAGACGTCTTGTCGATGTCTCGCAGGATGTTATCATCCGCGAGGAGGACTGCGGCTGCACAGAGGGCTCGGATGTCTACGATATCTTCGACGGAAAGCGCCGCATAGTCAGCCTCACCGAGCGTCTTACCGGCCGCTATCTGCTCAACGACTTTGTCGACGAGGATACCGGCGAGCTTATCATGAGCAAGGATAAGATGATGAGCGAGGACGACGCAAAGCGCGTCGCCGACAAGGTATACGAGTACCACGACAGAAAGGTCGCCGCGGGCGAAGAGCCCGAGGGCAGCCTTGCGAAGATAAAGATCCGTTCGCTGCTTACCTGCCAGTCCGAGCACGGCGTCTGCATCAAGTGCTACGGCGCGAACCTTGCAACCGGCGAGCCTGTTACGGTCGGTGAAGCAGTCGGTATCATCGCGGCTCAGTCGATAGGCGAGCCCGGTACACAGCTGACGATGAGAACGTTCCACACCGGCGGCGCGAAAGACCAGTCCGATATCACGGAAGGTCTTCCCAGAGTCGAGGAGCTGTTCGAAGCGAGAAAGCCCAAGAGCCTCGCTCTTATCAGTGAGATCTCCGGTACGGTTTCCGAGCGCGAGATCAAGAAGGTCAGAAACATCATCGTCACAGATCCCGAGACCCTCGAGGAGAAGGCGTATCCCATCCACTACGGTATGCGCGTCAAGGTTGAGCCCGGCGATCACATCAACAAGGGCGACACCATCACCGAAGGTGCTCTCAACCCGCACGATATTCTCGCAGTCCTCGGCGTCGAGGCTGTTCACGATTACCTCATCCGCGAGGTTCAGAGAACCTACCGTATGCAGGGTGTTGACGTCAACGATAAGCACATCGAGGTCATCGTCCGTCAGATGATGAAGAAGGTCAAGATCACCGATCCCGGCGACACGACTTTCCTGCCCGGCGCTGTTGTTGACAAGCTCGAGTTCAAGGCGGAGAACGCACGCGTCGCCGCCAAGGCTCAGGAGACAGGCGAGGAGCTCGCAGAGGCTCAGTGCATGCCCGTGCTCATGGGTATCACAAAGGCTTCTCTTGCAACCGAGTCCTTCCTCTCGGCCGCATCCTTCCAGGAGACGACAAGAGTCCTCACCGACGCCGCCATCAAGGGCAAGAGCGATCCGCTGCTCGGTCTCAAGGAGAATGTCATCATCGGCAAGCTCCTGCCGTCGGGTACCGGCATGAAGTGCTACAGCGATGTTCAGGTGCTTCCCACTACGGGCATCTTCAGCGACCTTGCCGAGAAGCTCGAAGAGGCGGAAAACCAGGAAGAAGCAGAATAATAAACAACCATCGGGCCGGAGTCTGCCGCTTTTGCGGGGGACTCCGGCAGCGGTGACTATAAAGAGATGCGTTTATTGGACAAAAATCATATATAATGCCCCGATAAACGCCGAATATTTTGTCATTTGACGAACCGAAAAGGTTGACAAACAGAACCTTCAGCGGTATAATTTTAAATTGTGATGTCTTGTGTTTTGGGATAATTATGCCCGAAGCGCGGATTTCATATATAAATCTTAGAAAGGAGATGTACTGCTTGCCAACGTTTAATCAGCTTGTGAGAAACGGAAGAGAAACTCTTGAGAAGAAACCCAAAGCCCCTGCGCTTTTGAAGGGTCTCAACTCCAAGAAAAATGTCATGACCGACACTGCTTCTCCGCAGAAGCGCGGTGTTTGCACAGCGGTTAAGACCACCACCCCCAAGAAGCCCAACTCGGCTCTTAGAAAGATCGCCAGAGTTCGTCTTTCCAACGGCATCGAGGTTTCGGCTTATATCCCGGGCGTCGGTCATAACCTTCAGGAGCACTCGGTTGTTCTCATCCGCGGCGGCCGTGTTAAGGACCTTCCCGGTGTGCGTTACCACATCATCCGCGGAACGCTCGATACACAGGGCGTCAACGGCAGAATGCAGGCCCGTTCCAAGTACGGTGCTAAGCGTCCGAAGGCTGCCAAAAAGTAATTCCGCATGATGCGGAAAGCTTAAGAGACAGAATCTTCTTGCAGGTGATTACTCCAATGCGAGAGTGCATTGAAATACATGCCTCCCATTGACACCACGAGAGTTTTGTCACTCGAGTACCTATGATATCATTACTATGAAGGAGGGAAGCGAAGTGCCAAGAAGAGGCAAGATAGCAAAACGTGACGTTTTGCCCGATCCGCTTTACAACTCAAAGCTCGTAACACGCCTTATCAACAACGTCATGATCGACGGTAAGAAGGGCGTCGCTCAGAAAATCGTTTACGAGGCTTTCGACATTATCCGTGAGAAGACCGGCAAGGAACCGCTTGAGGTTTTTGAGGCTGCTATGGAGAATGTCATGCCCGTTCTCGAAGTCAAAGCTCGTCGAGTCGGCGGTGCAACCTATCAGGTTCCCATGGAGGTTCGTCCGGAGAGAAGACAGACCCTCGGTCTGCGCTGGATAACCCTTTATTCCCGTCAGCGTTCCGAGAGAACGATGAAGGAGAGACTTGCTAACGAGATCATGGATGCCGTCAATTCGACCGGTTCGGCATTCAAGAAGCGTGAGGATACTCACAAGATGGCAGAGGCCAACAAGGCATTTGCACATTTCAGGTGGTAATTTCACCTATATATTTTGCTATTCGCACAAAGGCGAGATACGGAGGTTTTTATGCCGAGAGAGGTTTCACTGGAAAAGACCAGGAATATCGGAATCATGGCGCATATTGACGCAGGCAAAACCACCACAACGGAGCGTATCCTGTTCTACACAGGAAAGACCCACAAACTCGGCGAAGTGCATGATGGTGCTGCGACAATGGACTGGATGGAGCAGGAGCAGGAGAGAGGTATAACAATTACCTCCGCTGCGACTACCTGCTTCTGGAAGAACCACCGAATCAACATCATCGACACTCCCGGCCACGTGGACTTCACCGTTGAGGTTGAGCGTTCTCTGCGTGTTCTGGACGGTTCTGTTACCGTTCTTTGCGCAAAGGGCGGCGTTGAGCCCCAGTCCGAAACCGTCTGGAGACAGGCGGACAAGTACCAGGTTCCGAGAATGGTCTATGTTAACAAGATGGACATTATGGGAGCTAACTTCTATAATGTTATAGACATGATGAAGGAGCGCCTGAAGTGTAACGCAGTTCCGATTCAGCTCCCCATAGGCGCGGAAGCTGACTTCAAGGGAATCATCGACCTTGTTCAGATGCAGGCTGATGTCTACTATGATGACAAGGGTCTCGACGTCAGAGTTGAGGATATTCCCGAGAACATGAAGGAACTTGCACAGAAGTATCATGATGAGCTCGTTGAGCATGTCGCCGAACAGGACGACGAGCTGCTCGAGAAGTATCTCGGCGGCGAGGAGCTCACCATTGATGAGATAAAGACCTGCATCCGCAAGTCTACTATCGCCAATAAGATGGTTCCCGTATGCTGCGGTACTTCTTACCGCAACAAGGGTGTTCAGCAGCTGCTTGACGCTATTGTTGATTACATGCCCGCTCCGACGGATGTCCCGTCGATAAAGGGCACGAACCCCGAGACCGGTGAAGAGGAGTTCCGTCATTCTTCGGATTCCGAGCCGTTCGCAGCTCTTGCTTTCAAGATCGCGACCGATCCCTTCGTCGGTAAGCTCTGCTTCTTCAGAGTTTATTCGGGCACAGTCACCACCGGCAGCACTGTTTACAATGCTACCAAGGACTGCAACGAGCGTCTGGGAAGAATCCTGCAGATGCACTCCAACCACAGAAAGGATATCGACTGCGTTTACGCCGGAGATATCGCTGCGACTATCGGTCTTAAGAACACCACCACCGGCGACACGCTCTGCGACGCCAAGGCTCCGATAATCCTTGAGTCCATGGAGTTCCCCGATCCCGTTATCAGGGTCGCTATCGAGCCCAAGACCAAGGCCGGCCAGGAGAAGATGGCTATCGCGCTTGAAAAGCTCGCCGAAGAGGATCCGACCTTCAAGTGCTACACTGATGAAGAAACGGGTCAGACCATCATCGCAGGCATGGGCGAGCTTCACCTTGAGATAATCGTTGACAGACTTCTTCGTGAGTTCAAGGTCGAGGCTAATGTCGGTAAACCCCAGGTCGCATACCGCGAGACCATCACCAAACCCGCAGAGAGCGATACCAAGTATTCGCGTCAGTCGGGCGGCCGCGGACAGTACGGTCACGTCAAGATCCGCATCGAGCCCAACCCCGAGAAGGGTTACGAGTTCGTCAACGAGGTCGTCGGTGGCGCTATCCCGAAGGAATATATCGGACCTGCAGAGGCCGGTATCAAGGGTGCAATGCAGTCGGGCGTTCTTGCAGGCTTCAACGTTGTTGACGTCAAGGTCACTCTTTACGATGGATCTTATCACGAGGTCGACTCCTCCGAAATGGCGTTCAAGATCGCCGGTTCTATGGCGTTCAAGGATGCCATGAAGAAGTGCGATCCCGTCATCATGGAGCCCATCATGAAGGTCGCCATTATCGTCCCCGAGGACTATATGGGCGATGTTATCGGCGATGTCAACTCCCGCCGCGGACAGATCGAAGGCACCGAGATGCGTACGGGCGCAGTGCAGATCAATGCATTCATCCCGCTGTCGAACATGTTCGGCTACGCTACCACCCTTCGTTCCAAGACGCAGGGACGCGGTCAGTATGTCATGGAGCCCAGCCACTACGCCGAGGTTCCGAAGTCCATTGCTGAGACTGTCATCAAGGACAAGTAATTTTTAAAAAGCACTTGAATTTTCAGGTGTAAATTGATAGAATAGTTTTATGCTGATGCATGAGACAATTATTTAACCAATTAAAGGGAGGAAATTCCAAATGGCAAAAGCTAAATTCGAAAGAACTAAGCCCCATGTAAACATTGGTACCATTGGTCACGTTGACCATGGTAAGACTACTCTTACCGCTGCTATCACCAAGACTCTCGCTATGAAGGGCGAGGCTGAGTTTGTTGATTACGCTAACATCGATAAGGCTCCCGAGGAGAGAGAGCGCGGTATTACAATCAACACCGCTCACGTTGAGTATGAGACTGCTACCCGTCACTATGCTCACGTTGACTGCCCCGGCCATGCTGACTATATCAAGAACATGATCACCGGTGCTGCTCAGATGGACGGCGCTATCCTTGTTATAGCTGCTACCGACGGCCCCATGGCTCAGACCAAGGAGCACCTTCTTCTTGCCCGCCAGGTTGGCGTGCCCTATATCATCGTCTTCATGAACAAGGTTGACCAGGTCGACGATCCTGAGCTCCTTGAGCTTGTCGAGATGGAGATCCGCGATACTCTTAACGAGTATGGCTTCCCCGGCGATGACACCCCGATCATCAAGGGTTCTGCTCTTAAGGCTCTTGAGTACAACGGCAATGATCCTGACGCCCCCGAGCTTGCTTGCATCTGGGAGCTCATGAACGCTGTTGACACTTATATCCCCACTCCCGACCGTAAGGCTGACCTGCCTTTCCTTATGCCTGTTGAGGATGTCTTCACCATCACCGGCCGTGGTACTGTTGCCACCGGTAGAGTTGAGCGTGGACAGCTGAGAACCGGCGACGAGCTTGAGATCGTTGGTCTTAAGGAAGAGAAGGGCAAGACCGTCTGCACCGGAATCGAGATGTTCCGCAAGACCCTCGATTACGCTGAGGCCGGCGACAACATCGGCGCTCTTCTTCGTGGTGTTCAGAGAACCGATATCGAGCGCGGCCAGGTTCTTGCTAAGCCCGGCACCATTCATCCCCACACCAAGTTCAAGGGCCAGGTTTACGTCCTGACCAAGGACGAGGGCGGCCGTCACACCCCCTTCTTCAACAACTATCGTCCTCAGTTCTACTTCCGCACCACCGACGTGACCGGCGTCATCACCCTGCCCGAGGGCACTGAGATGTGCATGCCCGGCGATAACGTCGAGATGAGCGTGGAGCTGATTACCCCCATCGCCATTGAGAAGGGCCTGCGTTTCGCTATCCGTGAGGGTGGCCGCACTGTGGGTTCCGGCGCTGTTACCGAGATCACCGAGGCCTGATTTTTCAGCCAAGAAAAAGAACTGCCGCAATGCGGCAGTTCTTTTTTTGCCCGCAGGCCATTCCGAACGGGCTCAGTCCTGCTCCGGATAGACCAGTGTGTCCTGGAATCCGTCTGCCCCGGCGCAGAGGATATCCCCGGCCACCGGCTGCCCCTCGCAGACGTAGAGGTTGGCCTGGACACCCTCCGGCCGTCCGGGATAGTTGGTGACGGTGTAAGTGTACCGGGCCACTTGCTTGCCGCAGCACGCAGAAAGGTCGAAGCCCTGGGAATCCTGCAGCTCGTTGTAGGTGAGGTAGGGCTCCTCCAGTTTCTCCGGCAGCAGAAACTGCAGCGTCTCCACCGGTTCCTCCTCCACCTGCCAGCCCATGGACTCCAGATAGGCGATGCGGTCGGCATTGCCGGTCAGCTGCCAAGCTGCCGCGTCCTGACCGCCACCGGAGCGGCCCACCAGCAGCAGGACGGCGGCCGCCAGGATGCCGGCCAGGATCACAGCCACAACGGCCTTTGTCTTCTTGGAAACCCGCGCGGTCCAAATCAGCATATCGATCCCTCCTGCATCTTCCTATTCATTTTTTTCCGGATTTATGATAAGATGAAGCAGAACAAGCCGTCGGAAGAGAGTCTGCCGTGTTCGTCCCGGGGGAAGAGAAGCGGTAAAAAGAGGCAGAGGTCAGCAAGGAGGAGGCCGGCATGGAGAAAGCGCGTCTGGACAAGATCATCGCCGGGGAGGGGACATACTCCCGGCGGGAAGTGAGGCTCCTGGTCCGCCAGGGCCGGGTGCTGGTGGACGGTGTGCCTGCCCGGTCTCCGGAGGACAA
>OMBP01001432.1_pt1 | contig 9918 bp, 7 predicted proteins | sample 1644911 | NCBI WGS metagenome assembly OMBP01 (sample SAMEA103958122, study PRJEB25191) | human gut metagenome | biome: human-associated habitat [ENVO:00009003]; feature: intestine environment [ENVO:2100002]; material: feces | place: Germany | collected 2013/2015 | reverse complement strand
GGGAAACGCTTTCCATTACGGTGCTTTCCACATTGTACAGTGTTATTTTAGGTTTGTTCTTTGGCATGTTTGCGGCAGAAAATATTTTCCGTATGCGCTGGCTGTCGGTACTGGTACAGTCATGGTTTACCTTTTTGCGTGCTGTGCCGACGCCGGTATGGGTGCTTTTAATGATGGTATGCCTCGGCATGGGGCCTGCCGCCGGTATTGCCGGCTTGTGCGTGCATACAACGGCGTTTTTTACCCGTGCTTTCGCGCAGAGCTTTGAAAGCATCCCGCAGGAAACTATCGAAGCGCTGGAGGCAACCGGCGTTGGCAGAATAGGCGTATTCTTCAACGCCGTGCTGCCTGCTGCACTTTCGCAGCTGGTAGCGTGGATTGCCATGCGCTTTGAAATAAACTTTTCTGAATGTGCCATTTTGGGCATGATTGGCGCCGGCGGCATTGGTTTTATCATTGCGCGCAGCATACAGGGCTATGAATACGGCACGGCAGGCGTGGCAATTGTGCTGGTGTTTGCCTTTGCCTATTCCATTGAAAGACTGTTCATTTTCATAAAAAATAAAATCCGTTGATTTGCTTTAATTTTAAACCCGCGGGCACAGCCTTGCGGGTAATTTTTTTGCTTTTTGCCGCTAGTTATTGTACAATATTAAGATAGTGAAATGTAAAACCTAAGGAGCGATAAATGTGAGTACAAATTTAGAAGTAGGTATTGTAGGCCTGCCTAACGTAGGCAAAAGCACGCTGTTTAATGCTATTACCAAAGCAGGGGCAGAAGCTGCCAACTATCCTTTCTGCACCATAGAACCGAACGTGGGCGTTGTAGATGTGCCTGATGCGCGTCTTAACGTGCTGGGCGAAATGTTCAAATCCAAAAAAATCGTGCCTGCCGCCATGCGCTTTGTCGATATCGCAGGGCTTGTAAAAGGCGCGTCCAAGGGCGAAGGCCTCGGCAACAAATTCCTTGCGCATATCCGCGAGGTTGATGCCGTTGCGCAGGTTGTACGCTGCTTTGAAGACGGCAATATTACGCACGTGGAAGGCAGCATTAACCCGCTGCGCGATATTGAAATCATCAATACCGAATTGTGTCTTGCCGATATGGAAACCGTGGAAAAACGCCAGGAACGCCTTGTTAAGCTGTTAAAAACGGGCGATAAAAAAGTTCCTGTGGAAAAAGCTGTTCTTGATAAGGTTATGGAAGGCCTTGGTGAAGCCGTTCCGGCACGCCGCCTTGGGCTGACCGATGAAGAAAAGGAATTTTTGACGGAGCTGCACCTTTTAACCATGAAACCGGTGTTGTATGTTGCCAATGTTGCCGAAGACGAAGTGGCAGCACCGGAAAATAACCAGCATGTGCAGGCCGTTATGAAATATGCCGAAGAAGAAGGCGCCGAAACGATTGTTGTTTCCGCCAAGATGGAATCGGAAATTGCCGAACTGCCGGAGGACGAAGCCAAGGAATTTTTGGAAATGGCAGGGCTTGAAGAAGCAGGCCTTGACCGCCTGATTAAAGCCGGTTTTAAACTGTTGGGCCTGATGACCTATTTAACCGCCGGTGAAACTGAAAGCCGTGCCTGGACCATTAAACGCGGTACCAAAGCACCGCAGGCAGCCGGTAAAATTCACAGCGATTTTGAACGCGGCTTTATCCGTGCCGAGATTGTATCTTATGATGACCTTGTAGCCTGCGGTAGCAAAGCGGCAGCGCGCGATAAAGGCCTTGTCCGCCTTGAAGGCAAGGATTATGTAATGCAGGACGGCGACGTTGTAGAATTCCGCTTTAACGTATAACTTAAAATCTGCTGTTTACAGCATAAAGCAGACAGTGTTTAAAGCACTGCCTGCTTTTTTTTGCGGCTTTTTACGGCAATATTTTTGTTTCCGGTTAACATCATTAAAAATTTGTTTTGTTTAAGTTAGTAATGTAAAACTTGGGGAAAGTAGGGTTAAAAGGCGGTAAATACGCTTGCAGGGCGCAAAATGGCTGGTTAAAATAGGAAAAAAGACGCAAATAAAAGCAGTTTAAATATGTTATGGAGGAATAAAAAATGCTGCAATTAAAAAATATCCGCAAATCGTATGACGGCAAAGTCATTCTCGACAGTATTTCGCTGGATATTAATGACGGCGAGATAGTTTCTATTCTGGGGCCTTCCGGTAGCGGCAAAACAACGCTTTTGAACGCAATTTTGGGGCTTACTGAAATTGACGGCGGGCAAATTATTTTTGACGGCAAAGACTTAACCAACGTGCCGATGAAAGACCGTGGCTTTAACATTGTATTTCAGGATTACGCACTGTTCCCGAATTTGAACGCTTACGAAAATATCGTTTACGGCCTGCGCAACAAACCGGGCATTTCCAGTGCTGAAGAAGTACAGGAACTCATCAGCCTGCTGGGCTTAAAAGAGCATTTAAACAAACGCATTGACCAGCTGAGCGGCGGGCAGAAGCAAAGGGTTGCCCTGGCACGCACTTTGGTTATGAAACCGAAAATCCTGCTTTTAGATGAGCCTTTAAGCGCGCTGGACGGCGTTATTAAAGAATCCATCAAAGAGCGTATTCAGCTTATAGCCAAGCAGTATCATTTAACCACCATCATTGTTACGCATGACCCGGAAGAAGCGCTGACGCTTTCCGACAAGGTGCTGATTATCAACGAGGGGCAGATTTCTCAGTTCGACCAGCCGCATGTAATTGTTACCCAGCCGCGCACCCAGTTTGTGGAAAAATTTATTTTGTCGCAGCTGCGCATTAAGCGCGATAACATTTTCCGCCTGTTTGGCGAACCTTGTGCTTTTGCCGGAGTTGCAAGATGAACAGAAAAAGTTTTGAATTAAAATTTTGTTTTTTGTTTGTAAGCGTTGCGTTTGCTTTCTTTTTGGGGCTGCCGCTGGCAAACCTGGCATACAAATCCTTACAGACAGGCAGCGGTACAGGCCTTGGCAATTATGCAGCAATTTTAACTGACGATGCCTTTTTAACGGCGTTCCGCAACAGCTTTGCAATCTCCGCACTGGAAGCTGCCATTACCACGGTTGCGGCGTTTATACTGGCTTACGGGCTGCATTTAACGCGCATACCGGGAAAAATAAAAGAAGGCTTGCAGCTTGTGGTTATGATGCCGATGTTCCTGCCTTCCATTACCTACGGCTTTGCCGTTATTTACTCTTTCGGCAAGCAGGGGCTGATAACAAAACTTGTCGGTGAGCAGCTGTTTCCGATTTACGGCTTCTGGGGGCTTTTAATTTCGTTTATTGTTTATACCCTGCCGCCGGCGTTTCTGGTGCTGTATAATGCGTTCTTTTATATCGACAAGAACTTTATTACGGTATCTAAAATTATGGGCGACAGCCCGCTGCGCACTTTGTGGATGACGAGTGTGCGCCCGCTTTTGGGCAGCCTGATGGCGGCGTTCATTTTATCGTTTTTCCTCAGCTTTACGGATTTCGGTATTCCGGTATCCATCGGCGGCGAATACAATATGATTGCCGTTGAGCTGTATATGAAAATGATGGGCGCCCTGCCTGATTTTGAACGCGGCAGCGTTATAGCAATGGCAATGCTGGTGCCTTCCGTTATCAGCGTTATGCTGCTTCGCTATATGGAAAAATTTAATTTCCGCTATAACAAAATCAGCCGTTATGAGGTGCAGCGCTCCTTTATGCGCGACGGCGCTTTCGGCTTGTTTTTTGCAGCGGTTGCACTGCTGTTTGTTTCGGTTTTTGCCATTATGTTCATTGTGCCGTTTGTAAAAAGCTGGCCGTACCAGCCGGTGTTTACGCTTGATACCTTAAAACGCGTGCTCAGCGATAATTCGCTGGTGGATGTTTATGTAAACTCCTTAATGGTGGCAGGTATTACGGCGGTGGCAGGTACGGTGCTGTGCTACGCAGCAGCCATGGTTAATGCGCGCAGCGACCTTAACAAATACTGCAAAATTATTATGGACGTTATTGCCATGGTAACCAATACGGTGCCGGGCATGGTGCTTGGCGTTGCCTTCATCTTCATCTTTTCGGGCACGCCGCTGCAAAGCACGTTTGCAATTTTAATAATTGCCAACATCCTGCACTTCTTCACCACGCCGTATTTGATGATTAAATCTTCGCTTTCCAAAATGAATGAATCGTGGGAAACCACAGGCCTTTTAATGGGCGATACCTGGCTTAAAACGGTAATTAAAGTAGTAATACCCAATTCAAGGGCAACCATTTGCCAGATGCTGAGCTACTTTTTCGTTAACGCCATGGTAACCATCAGCGCCATTGTTTTTCTGGCAGGTGCGCGGACAATGGTTATTACCACCAAAATTAAGGAGCTGCAATATTTTGAAAAATTTGACGCAGTGTTTGTATTGTCGCTTCTGATATTCTTTACCAACGTGGTGGCTAAAACCTTCTTCGACAAACTTGCTGAACAGGAGGAAATTCCTCTTTATAAAAAAATTAAAAATTTATTCAAAGCAAAGGAGAATCCCAATGAAAAATTTTGCTAAGTTGTTAACCACAGCACTGATGATTGGCTGCCTGGCAGCAGGTATCGCCGGATGCGGCGGCAGTGAAGGCGGCAAAGATGCAGCCGCAGTAAAACAAACCGTAATTTACACCAATTCCGATGAAGAAGCGCAGACTGCCATGAAGAACGCGCTTGATAAAAACGGTTTTGAAGGAAAATACATCATGCAGTCCTTCGGTACTTCCGAACTTGGCGGTAAGCTTGCTGCCGAAGGCAAAAACATTGAAGCCAATGTTGTAACCATGACCAGCTATTATTTAGACAGCGACCAGAAACAGCATCCGATGTTCCTTGAAATTAAAGACGCAGCCAAACCGCTGGCAGAACACCCCAACTTTTATGTGCCTGTGCTTGGCAACTGCGGCGCACTGTTTGTAAACACCGAAGAACTTAAAAAAGCCAACCTGCCGATGCCGAAAGCCATAAAAGACCTGGCAGACCCGATGTATAAAGGCCATATTTCCGTACCTGATATTACAGGTTCTTCCACCGCATGGCTGATGACCCAGGCTGTGCTTAACGAATACGGCGACGAAGAAGGCGCCAAAATCATGAAACAAATCGAAGCCAACGCTATGCCGCATCTGGAAAAATCCGGCTCCGGCCCGCTGAAAAAAATCCGTGCCGGTGAAGTTGCAGTAGGCTTCGGCCTGCGCCATCAGGCTGTTGCCGATAAAGCCAAAGGCCTGCCGGTTGATTATGTAGACCCTGTTGAAGGCAACTTTATGCTGACTGAATCCGTTGCTGTTATTGATAAAAATGCCGCCGAAAACGAACAGGCTAAAAAAATTGCCGAATGCATTCTTAAAAATGCCCGCCCGGAACTTTTGAAAATTTACCCGGTAGCATTGTTTGAAGGCGAAAAGGTTGACGATGCCAACAAACCGGCTAACCCGAAAGTTTACAAAGAGCCTTTAACCGTAGAACTTTTACAAAAACATCAGGACCTTATCAAAAAATAAATCAGGTGACATAAATGGATAAAAATACTTATAAACTTTTAACTCCCGGTCCTTTAACAACTACGGAAACCGTTAAAGACGCCATGCAGATTGACCGCTGCACCTGGGATGAAGATTATAAAAACATGACGCAGGAAATACGCACCGGCCTTTTAAAACTTGCCCATGCAGATAACGGCGATTACACTACGGTGCTGATGCAGGGCAGCGGAACCTTTGGCGTTGAAAGCGTGCTTTCAAGTGTAATTTCCAGCACGGATAAAGTGCTGGTTTTGCAAAACGGCGCATACAGCAAACGCATGGTGGAAATGTGCGATTACCACGGCATTAAATACGTGGTTTACGAAGAAGATTATGCGCACGTGCCCGACCCGGCCATTGTGGAGGACGTTTTAAAATCTGACGGCAATATTACCCATATTTCCATGGTGCACAGCGAAACTACCAGCGGCCTTTTAAATGACATTGCAGCCATTGGTGAACTTGCTAAAAAATATAACAAAAAATTTATTGTAGACGCTATGAGCAGCTTTGGCGGCGTGGATATTAACGTGCCGGAACTTGGCATTACCTATCTTGTAAGCAGCGCCAACAAATGCATTCAGGGCGTGCCCGGCTTCAGCTTTATTATTGCCAAAGTCAGCGATTTAAAACAAACCAAAGGCATTGCCCGCAGCCTTTCGCTGGATTTATATGCCCAGTGGGAAACCATGGAAAAAGACGGCGGCAAATGGCGGTTTACTTCTCCCACCCATGTTGTGGCAGCTTTCAGCCAGGCGCTTAAAGAACTGGCAGCAGAAGGCGGAATTACCGCAAGGAATGCACGCTATACCGCAACCAACAGGGCTTTGCGCAAAGGCATGGAAGAACTTGGTTTTAAAGCCTATATCGACGAAGCACACCAGGGGCCGATTATTACAACTTTCTTCTATCCAGAAAACTGCAAATTCACCTTTGCAAAAATGTACGCTTATTTAAAAGACCACGGCTATGTAATTTACCCGGGCAAACTTACCGATGCGGAAACCTTCCGCTTAGGCAATATCGGCGAAATTTACATGGACGATGTGGAAAAAATCCTTGGCATTTTTAAGGATTTTGTAAGCGCTGAAAATTAAAAATAAAGTAGAATAAAAGCCGGAGGCATGTGCTTCCGGCTTTTGTGCTGTATTGGGCAACTGTTGCAGATTTTAATTTTGCTGTTGGAACAGGTGCTTTTAAAGAGTTGTACGGCATGGATATTCTGCTATGTGCTGCAATTAGTTTTCTGTTTTTTTATGGCAGCACATAATAAAAACACCCGCGCTTTAACAGCACGGGTGTTAATTTTTGTAAGGCTTTAAGGCTTATTACAGAGCGGCAGGAATTTCGCCGTCATCGGAAAGCTTGCCTTTGAGGTCGTGGTCAACCATTGCGCATACGCAAGCATCGGACCATACGTTTTCAGCGGTTTCGATCATGTCGATAATGGTGTAAATAGGAAGAATAATACCCATTAAGCCAATCGGTGCGCCAATGCCTGCCATCAGAGAGAGGGTCAGGAAGTAGCAGCCCATCGGTACGCCTGCGTTGCCTACTGCAGCAAGAACTGCAATGCATACCCAGGTCAGCATGGTGGTCATGGTCATTTCAAAACCGGCATTCTGCATAATGAACAGAGAAGTTACCAGAATGAAAGCTGCGCAGCCGTTCATGTTGATGGTGGTGCAGATAGGCAGTACGAAGCGGGAAACCTTCGGGTTGCATTTCAGGTTCTGTTCGGAGCATGCCAGGGTTACAGGCAGGGTGCCGGCAGAGCTCTTGGTAAAGAGTGCAACAGCGATTGCCTGGCCCATCTGGCGCATAACGTAAATCGGGTTAAGGCCGCGGATTACGAGGATAATCGGCAGAACGATGAAGAACTGAATAGCGTTGCCGAGCATTACAACTGCGGTGTATTTGCCCAGTGCGCCAACGATTACGCCTGCTTCAATCTGTGCGGAAAGCTGGCCTGCGAAAGCAACGATACCAATCGGCAGAACATAAAGGATAGCACGGATAAGGGTGAATGCCAGTTCCTGAACGCCCTGAATGATTTTAAGGAGTGCTTCGCGGTTTTCGGTTTTCGGCATGAAAGCCAGTGCCAGACCAACGGCAGCAGCAATAAGCATAACGGAAAGTACGTTGCCGGAAAGGAACGGAGCCAGTACGTTGTTAGGAATAACGCCGAGAATGTGGTCATAGTAGCTGAGTGCTGCTACGCTCTGGCCTTTAACAACGTCGGAGCCTGCGTTAACAATTTCTGCCGGCAGGTTATCCGGGGCAATGTACAGGTACAGGCCAAGGCCGATGAAGGCGGCTAAAAATGTAGTAAGTAAGGTATACACAACAGCGTGTGCAAAAATAATACCGGTTTCTTTGTTGCCGCCAAGAGCTGCCAGCGTGGTGATAACTGCCAGCGCGATAGTAGGAACTGCAATGAACTGGAACAGGCGGGTAAATACGGTTGCTACGAAATTAAAGAATTCGTTCAGCGCCGGAATGCCCATCCAGCCTAAAACAGCGCCGAGAATCAGTGCCGCAAACCACAAAACAAACTGGCTGTTATTGGATTTAGCCTTGGTTTCACGGATGATGGAATCGGCTGTTTCCTTCACATCAACTTTCTTCTTTTCGTCAGTCATGTGAGATACCTCTTTTCTTTTTTATTTTGCAAAGTAATGATGAAGCCATGCCGTTACTTCGCTTTATAAAATTAATTATACCATATAATGCCATAATAGCAAGGAAAAAGTATACACTAATTCAATAATGCTATGCTTTTTGTAAAAAATATTTAAAAATTCAGATAATGCCCGAAGTAAATTTACAAAAGAACTGCGGGCTGCAGGCGGTAATTTTCTTATTTAATATGTTATAATTAAATTATCTTACAAATGAGGTGAAAGCAATGAGAAAATTTTTGTTAAGCCTTACGGCTGTTTTTACTTTGATGCTTTTTAATGCGGCGTGCGTTATGGCAGCGGAATTCGGGCCGGGGCAGCGCACAATCGAGCTTTTAGGCGGCGCTTTAAACAGCGACAAGCATCCGGTGCATCTTATTGTTGAACAGACCATTGATATGAAAGAAGTGCTTGAGCCCGATGCCTACGCCAAGCTGACGGCGGCGCAGAAAGTGCATTACATACGCACGGAATATAATGAAATGAACGGCATTAATGCCGAGCGCAGCGTAACAACGGACGGCGAGGGCAAAGTTGTGCGCGATTACTGCAGCTTCGCCAAAGGCGGACGCTGGTATTTTATAGATTACGTTAATAAAACTTATGATGAACTTCCGGCTTTGCCGGGAATGAGCCTGCCGTTTGCGGAAACTCTGGTAAGCTGGTTTAACGAACGCCCGCAGAGCGGCAACGACAGCCTTACGGGCTATGATTATGACCAGATGACGCAGGGCGAACGCGTAATGTTCTTTTATTTTGCCAAAGGCACTGCCGAATGGAAAGGATACGAAGTAAATACCCTGCCGCGCTTTACCGTAGTGGAAATGAGCGAAACGGTGGATGCCGAAACCGCCTTTGCACTGCCGCCTGCCGGTTTTACCAAAAAAGCCAACGAGCAGATGCGCAATTACGCCAACAGACTGATGCAAAACAGGTAACGGAGCGGTGATTATGAAAAAGTTTTTATCTTTGCTGGCAATTGTGTGCTTAATACTTTTGACGCTTTCTTCCGCCGCTTTTGCGGATGAAATAGAAGATGTGGAAGCAGGCAACGCATATATTCCGGAAGATACGGTTATAAATTTAATACTGCTTGATAAACTTGACAGCAACGTTAATAAAAAAGGCGATACCGTTAATTTTGAACTGAAGGATGACCTTGCGGTAGAAAACATAGTTATCGTGCCGAAAGGGACAAAGTTCAGCGGCGTTATACGCAAGGCACACGGCAGCCGCATTTTTAACCAGAGCGCGGTTATACGCATTAAGCTTGATGATGTGCTGCTTGCCAACGGCAAACCCGTCAGCTTTAAGCAGGATGTAAAAATTAAAGGCGGCATTAATTACGCCAACATGGCGGTAGGCACGGCAATAGGGTTTGTGGTGCCGTTTTCGGGAATGTTTTTTAAAGGCAGGGAAATTGACTGCCCGCCCGGTACAATAATAGATTATAAGCTGAATGACAATGTTGATTTGGGACTTACCAAAATGGATCTGGTGCAGATGAAAAGCCGCGAACGCGCGCAGAATGCGGCGGCTTAAAGAAAACAGGCAGAAGCATGCTGATAACCGGTAAAGCTGCTGCCTGTTTATTTTTATTGTAAAATTAATTGCTGAATGGCCAAAGTGTCGGGTGCTGAAAAATAAAAAATCCTGCTTAAAAAAGCAGGATTTTTTGGTTTATGGTGCCTCAGCACAGAATCGAACTGTGGACACAAGGATTTTCAGTC
>OMBP01001431.1_pt1 | contig 9947 bp, 10 predicted proteins | sample 1644911 | NCBI WGS metagenome assembly OMBP01 (sample SAMEA103958122, study PRJEB25191) | human gut metagenome | biome: human-associated habitat [ENVO:00009003]; feature: intestine environment [ENVO:2100002]; material: feces | place: Germany | collected 2013/2015 | reverse complement strand
GCTCCGCCGCCTGCCAGCACCAGCAGCGCCACCACAGCCAACAGGCCGCTGCCGCTCTTTTTCTTCGGCTGCTCCGGTTCCGGCTCCGGCTCCCTGACCTTCTCCCTGCCCGCGCACTCGGAGAGGTTGGTCTTGCAGACAGGACAGGATGTATCCACCGCGCCGGCCGCGCATTTTTCCTTACAGGTACACACCGGGGCGGCGGGCGTCTCCTCGTCCATCAGGGCCAGCAGGTCGCGCTCGTCTACCTGGTTGAGAAAGTGGACGGTGTTCTCGCCGTCCTCCGCCCGGTCGATGATGATGTAGAAATAGTTGCCGCCTTTTGTGACCACGGTGATGAACTGCTTGTCCCCGGCGCTTTCCCCGGCGATATCGTCCACCAGGGTCATGTTGCCCTCCGGGGTCAGGGGTTGGGGCTCATAGCCGCCCGTGGTCTCCTCCCCGGTGTAGTAGGGCTCGCCGTCCCCACCGCCCGCGAAGGCCACGGTGGAGGTGGCCGCCATGCAGAAAAGCGCCAGGAACACGGCGGCGAAACGACGAAAAGCTCTGTTACGCTTCATCTTCCGCACCCTCGCTTTCCTCCGTCTCCATCAGCCCGTCCGGAAGGGAGATCATGCCGCTGGCGTAGGCGCGCAGGAAGGCGGTCAGCTCCTTGTTGTCCATGCGGACAGCCTTCACCATGCGGACGATCTCCAGGTTCTCCTCCTCCGTGAGCTGGGCTTCCAGCGCGCGGAGGCGCTTCTGCTGCTCCGCGATCTTCTCCCTCGTTTTCTCAATATCCTTGCGGATCTTCTCAGTCGTTGCCATGATTGCATTGCTCCTTTCCAAATCGTTCTTTCCATGAATAATTGCGCCCAAGCCCCCGAACGGTTTTCAGGTTGGCTCGTGCGTTATCCTCCAATGCCAGCGCGCGCCGGAACAGATCCGGGTGATGCTCCCGCAGGTCGATGATCTCCTCCGCCCGCATACTGGGGCAGAAAAAGCAGGAGGACTTTCCCGGCTGCGGCAGGCCCGCCGCCTCGATTGCCCGGATACACGCCTCCCGGTCCCAGCCCCATTCCATCAGGGGATACCATTTGCTGTACTTCGGGTCTGCCAGATCACGCAGAAGGACCTTATTGCTGCGGTAATGCTCGCCAGCATCATAGCCGATGAACTTGACCACCTTTTTCCCGCTGTTCCAGACCTCACGGCACGGAGGATGGTTGTTGCAGAACTTTTCCTGCGGTCCGATCTTGTGTTTCAGAGAACACCGCTTGAAGCCGTAGGCGATGGAGGGCAGCGTGCCGCTTTTCAGACATTCATCCTCCAAGGTCAGCCGCCTGCCGTCCTTCGTGGTCTTATAGACCCGTGTGATCTCCGGCATACCGTGATCCTTCAGCCAGCGATCCATGATATCCAGATAGGCGTAGGTGTGGGGATGCTCTGCCCCCGTATCCGCAAAGAGGATCAGGTCCACCGGGATACGGTGCTGGTGCAGCCCAATAAGAAGGGCGGTGCTGTTTGCACCGCCGCCATAGGAAACAATATTGATATGCTCACCTCATCTCAAAGCCTTTTCGTATCGGTATTTCATCTGCGCCGGATACAGCGGTTCGGGCGGGCGGCGTCTGCCGGTCCACTCCCGTCCGCCCGCCAGCCCCGCGCATCGCCAGCCGGAGGCACGGAGGCTGACGCCGCTCTCTGTGTCCAGAATGTAGGTGACGATCCTATGGTAGCCCAGGACCTTCGCCGCCCGCGCCGCCGCGCCATAGAGGAAGCTGCAAGCGTTTTTCGTTCCGTCCGTGCAGAGGCGGTTGACCTCCAGGGTCAGCCCATCGTCCAGGTATCGGCTCACCGGCCGCCCCACGATGGCGACGCCCGCCAGACGGCCGTTCGCCATGCAACCCAGGGAAAACTTATGCCCTCGCACCGGCTTATGGTGGCGGTGGTGCTCTGCGACAAACCTGTTTGCGTCGGCAAGGGACATCGGTTTTACAGTCAGCATCGGCTCCGCCTCCATCAGTTGTACGGCGGTCTGCCGTAGGCATAAAGGTGGGATTGCCAGTAATTTGTGTTGAGACTGGTGTACTGGATGGGATCGCCGCAGTGCAGGAGCATCCCGTCCCCCACATAAAAGCCCACATGGCTGACCCCCGGCGTGTCGTAGGTGCCCACAAAGAACACCAGATCCCCCGGCCGCGGCTCGGATACCGGCGTGGAAATGTTGTAGAGGCCCTGCGCCCCCAGCCGCCCGGTATCGCACAGGCCGCTGCTGGTCAGAACATAGCTGACAAAGCCGCTGCAATCAAAGGAGGTCTGGGGACTGCTGCCGCCCCACACATAAGGAAAGCCCAGATACTTCTCCGCCTCCGTAATAAGCGCCGCAAAGCGCTCGTCGGACAGGTACTCCGCCGGAATCTCGTACTTGGCGGGCGGGTTGGTCACATACTTGGGAACATAGCCGGAGGACGGGAACAGGTCGGGGCGGTTGCCCAGCGTGGACATATACACGGCGTACATGGAAAGCGTCTCCTGATCCATCATGTAGACCGGCAGATGGGAGAGGTCGAAGTTCTCCAGCTTGACCGTGCAGATATAATAGTCGTAATAGACCCGGTAGCTCTCCGTATGGGTGTTGCCTTCCGCATCCGTCCAGGTGTCCGTCTCGATGTAGTACCGCCGTTCCACCTTCACCGTCTCGGTGAGGATGTATTGCTTGTCGAACAGCATTTGAAGGTCGCCCTGCACCTGATCTATGGTAAACTGCCCCTCATGGAGCGCCGACAGGATAGACAGCAGCACATAGGGATCGTGCTCGATCTCGTCCAGATCGTAGTGATACTCGTCATAGTCGTGGGTCTGCTCATAGGTGTCCAGATACCGCCGCAGCTCGTCCTCTTTGGCGCAGTAGGCAGCCTCCGCCGCCAGCAGGTCCGCATCCTCGGAGAGATAGGAGGAGGCCACAATGTTGGACACGCCTCCGCCGAACATGGAGGAGCAGGATTGCAGCAGGCCCAGCAACAGCGCCAGTACAAGGCCGATCCCGCCGATGATAAGGAACACCTTCTTGTGCCGGGCTATGAACTCGCCGGCCTTCTTCGCCGCCTCCGCGCCCTTCTTTGCGCTCTTGGCTACCGTCTGCGTCGCCGCCTTTGCACCCTCCGCGCCGCGCGACGCCCGGTAGGCCGCCGCGTACTGCCGCTGCATCCGCTTCTTCTGCCAGATGCGGGAGATGGGATTGCCGGACGCAAGCTGGGGGTTATCATGGAGCGCCTTTTGGTAAAGCGCCTCCGCGTTGGCCCTGACCGCCGCCTGCTCCGCCTTTGCCGCGTCCCGCCAGGGCTTCACCTGCCGCTCCGCCCGCCAGTTTTGCAGCTTACGGTTCCCATAGCCCACGGCTTTTTCCATGCCGCGCTCGGTGAGATGGCCCGCGGCCACGCCGGAGTTCTCCTGCTCCACCTCCCGCACCTTGGCGTGGGCGGCGTGGGCGACCTCCTGCAAAGGCCGCGCCAGCGGGTTCGGCCCCGGCTGCCGGATCGAAGCTGGCTTATCCGTCTCATGGAATACCAGTCTTGTACGCCCGGCGCCGGAAGCCTCGTCAAAGACACGCTCCGTGCCCAGAACGCGCTTTTTGGGGATGGCGGCTCGTGCCGCGTCCAGCTTATCCGCCGCCTTGTTAGATTTGCGGATCGCCTTTTGCAGCTCCGGCGCGGCGCGTTCCTGCTCGGTGAATTGCAAACGGGAGGATGGGCGGCTATTTGCCACCGTAGCCTCCCGGTAGGCTTTGCGGCGGTTCCACCGCTTTTTCTTCTGAGACTTCCGGACGCGCCGGTCGTCCAGATGGTGGAGGGCAGTCCTCGCCAGCGCCGTGGAATCGCCGGAGGGGGAATAGTCCTGCTCCGGCGCACGGTCTGAAACATGGCTCGCCTCGCCTGTGACCATGTTGACGGAAATGGCTCCGTCGCGGGTCATCTTCTGCGCCTCCTTCTCGGCGGCCTTCCATTCCTTCATGCGTCACCACCTGCCTTTCCGTAGGGGCAAATGCTCACGCACTCGCCCGTCTCGATCATGGAGATATACTTGAAAATGGGATATGCCTGGGGCGGGCAGACCGCGTTGCCCAGGGTTTTCAGCCGTAGGGCGCGGTCCGCGGTGTTTTCGGTGATACGGGGGATTCCCTCCGGTTCGGCGGCCCAGAGGATACGTCCGTCCATTTCCGGGGGAAGCCCATGAGCCATTCCACCCAATCCGGGTTCAGCGCCGCCGTCTCGGATACCGGCCGCTCCTGCCGGATCACCTGGGATGACAGGTTGGCAGACGGGGCGCTGTTGCGAAACGCCGCCGGTTTCAGCGTGGAGCGGTAGCCCTCCGACGCTGCCGGGGTCAGATAGAATACCGCCGCCGACAGGCTGAGGCTCCAGATGGCCCCGTTCCGGTTCACCTTGCGGAAGATCCCGTTGTCGGAGAGGTACACATCCAGGTTGGCCGCGTCCCTGCAGGTGTTCTTGTCGGAGGCAAGGGGCGTGGGAAACATCAGCCGCGACGATAAAAGTTCGCTGGCGCTCATGCCATGCGCCGACGCCGCAAGCCGGAAATACGAATGGGAGAACAGCGTATCCCGCTTTTGCCAGGTCAAAAATCGTTTTGTCGAGCCCCATATTGATGAAGCCAGCAACATTTTCCCCAAGCACCCAACGGGGCCGCAGCTCGGTAATAACGCGGCACATTTCCGGCCACAGGTAGCGTTCATCCGCAAAGCCCCTTCGCTGCCCTGCGGTGGAGAAGGGCTGGCACGGGAATCCGCCGGAGAGGATGGTGATGGTTTCAAGTCCTGTTTTCTCAAAAAACGCCTCCTTCGTGAATGTGGTGATGTCCCGGAACTTCGGCACATCCGGCCAATGCTTTTGCAGGATGGAATAGGGATAGTCCGCCCACTCGCATTGACAGACCGTTTCAAAGCCTGCCGCCTCTGCCGCAAGGTCCAGCCCGCCGATGCCGGAAAACAGGCTGACATGGGTGAGCTTATTCATGGCCGATCTGCTCCCCAGGGATCAGCTCCGCCCGGAACCGCTTGATGACCGCCGCCTCCAATTCATCCTGACAAAAGTTACTGTCAGCGGAAAGACCCAGCTTGCGGCGCAGCCTGTTCAGCGTCTTTTCATAGTTCCCGTATTTCTTTTGCAGTCGGAGAAAATCTTTCTCGTTCTGCGCCTGCGACAGACACTTGGCGATGCTGTACCAGGTCACCAGGAACATGTGCAGCTCGCTCACCAGCAGCCGGAATCCGCTGCCGGGGATCAGATAGTATTCCTCCTGGCGGCCGCCGCCCGGTTCGGGTTCGTCGTTCTCACACTCCACATAGAAGGCGTCCAGCTCGCACAGCTCCCGCGCCTTCATCCCGGCAAGGTCCGCCTTGTCGCCGAACACCAGATAACGGCCGGGAATGTTCCAGGCGTCAAACTTGTCATCGGCGATCTGGCCGTACCGCTTCGCCGCCGCAATGAACGCCTCCACATCCTCCCGGTCCTTGATTTTTCCGGCAAGGAAGGCAAGCTGATGAAGCAGCCCGTAGAGATGCACTTCCTCGTCGATATGTGCCTCATAGGTCTTTTCCTCGATGACATACAGCTTTTCCTGTTCCATATCCTTATCCCATCCTTTCCTTCCATTCCAGCCGCATTTGCCCATCATCCAGCAGCAGACGGATCACATTTTTGCCCTGGGGCGTAATCAAGGTCTGCTGTCCAAAATGCCCATATTTCCAGAAGTCCTTCACACGGAACAACCCGTCATTGGAGGGCTTGGCATAGGGCAGAAGGTATCCGGCCGGGCAGCGGTACAGAAATCCCGCGTCCATCAGGAAACGGCAAAACGCACGCTCCCCGATTTGCAGTTCCTTCGCCGTAGCCCGGATATTGGTGCAGTTTTCTTCATGGACAAAGGCGTCATAGAAATCTGCTTTCGGCCGCAGCCGTTCCACCTCGCCGGAGAGCTGCCGGTTTTTCTCATGCTCGGCAAGAAGCTGGTCGGCAAAAGCCAGAAGTATTTCCGGCTTTTCCGCCGCCTGCTCCAGAAGGGAGGCAGTCATGTACCCGCCCGTCTTGCGGATCATGGGGAGAACTTCGTCAAACACCCATTTTTCAAAGCGTTCCGCACCAGGCATCCGACTATGAACAATCAGGCGGTACACATCACCCTCCGGGATAAATGCCATCGTCTGGTCTCCGCTTGTGGTGGGGATGGAACATTTCGTTCCCCCCCTCGTATGATCCCGGACTGCCTTGCGGGGATTGCTATACCCCAGGGCCTTTGCCACATCCGAACCGCAAAACAGATACTTGCCGTTCTGCTCGATCACTCGGATGCTGCCAAATTCGCAGTTATTGAAAACCGCCATCTTGTTATCCATTCTGGTCCTCCTTTTCGTCGTCCACAGTTTCGTGTGCAACCTCGCTGGGCTTGGTGGTGAGCAGTTTATAGAGCTCGGTATCCTTCGGGAAGTCATCCGCAAAGGGCAGGATGACATTGTTGAAGAACAGCAGCCCGTGACCCGGCTCGGAATTGGTCACATAGGCAAGCTGTTCCGACGAAATGTTCAGCCGCTCCGCCAGTATCTTCCGGTCGCCTGCCGCCTGGTTGAGCATATAGATGAAGTCGCTGTTTTCCAGGATGTTTTCGATTTCCGGGGAGGAAAGCAGGTCCTTGGGGTTCTGGGTCGCCCCGGTGGGGATGCCGCCCCATTTTCTGAACCGTTTCCAAATCTCGGCGCTGTATGCCGCAGTCTGTTCCTCCTTCAGAAGAAGATGGAACTCGTCCACGAAATACCAGGTGGAGCGCCCGATAGCCCGGTTGATGGTGACGGTGTTCCACACCGCATCCTGGACAATGAGCATCCCCGGCTTTTTTAGGTTCTTGCCCAGGCCCTTGATGTCAAAGCAGACAAGGCGGTTGGAGATGTCCACGGTTGTGCGGTGGTTGAAGAAATTCAGAGAACCGTTCACATAGAGGTCCAATGCCTGGGCCACCCGGTCAGCCTCCGGGATGTGCTGGGACAACAGGGCGTTCATCAGGTCGCCCAGAATCGGCATATTCCCCGGCCGGGGGTCGGCAAAGTAGGGCTGGTAGATCATCTGCACCGCCCTGTCAATGACCGTTTTCTCGATGGCCTCCAGCCCCGTCTTGCTGCCCATGATGAGCTCACAGAAGGAAAGCACGAAGTCGGATTTCAGCGCCAGCGGGTTTTCTTCCTCAGAATAGTTGAGGTTGATGTCCAGGGGGTTCACATAGTCGGTGCTGGACGGGGACAGCCGGATCACCTGACCGCCCAGCCGCTTCACCAGGGGCGAATACTCGTCCTCTGGGTCGCAGATGATGACATTATCCTGGGTCATCAGCATGATAAAGGTGATCTCCCGTTTGCAGCTCATGGATTTACCGCTGCCGGGCGTGCCGAACACAAGGCCGTTGGGACAGCGGGATTGCTTGCGGTCCAGCAGGATCATGTTATTGGAGAGGGCGTTGAGCCCGTAGTACATGGCGTCGCCGCCCATGAACACCTCCTGGGTGACGAAGGGGACGAACACCGCCAGAGCCGATGTGGTCAGGCTCCGTTCGATCTTGATGCGGTTGAGGCCCAGGGGCAAAGAGGACATCAGCCCATCTTCCTGTTGGAAGTCCAGCCGGGTCAGAAGGCAGTTGTAGGTCTGGGCGACGCTGGCCGCCTGGGATACAGCGATCTCCAGCTTTTGACGGGTCTCCGCCGTGTGCAGCACCAGGAAAGTCATGTTGAACATTCTCTCGTTGCGGGATTGCAAGTCGGTGAGAAGGTCCTTCGCCGCGCCGCCGTAGGTGGAGAGGTCCGAAGGAAGGATGTCCATATCGTAGCCGCTGCGCACCGCCCGTTTCTGCTCCTGTATCTTCATGGCGTCCAGGTCGGTGATCTTCCGCTTGACCATCTTGATGGCCTCGTTCTGGTTGATGCCCCGGATGTGCATGGTGACCATAATATTTCCGTCTGCCTCCATGAAGTCGGTGAGGATACGGTCGTGCATCTCCGGCGCCAGAATTTGCAGGAAGGACACCGCCCCGTACCGCCTGCCGATGCGGAAGGTGCGGGTCTCCCCGAAGTGGAAGGAGGACGGAGAAATGAAGTCCTTCACCGAAAGGCCGCTGGCCGGGAGCCAGTCCCATTCAAAGGCAAACTGGCCGCCCTCCGGGTGAAGGATATTGTAAAGCAGCTCCAGCCGTTCCTTCCCGTCCAGCACATGAGCCGCCGCCCCCATGACCTTCAAGCGGTTGAGGGTATCGGTCTCAATGCGGGCAAACCTCGCCCGTGCTGCGGGAAGGTTCTCCGCCTCGATGGTCAGGGTCACATACTTGGTTTTCACATAGCCGTTGTTGCCCCGCTTGTACTGCATCCGCAGGATGTCCACCGCCTCGTCCCGGATGGGGTCCAGGTCGTTGCCCTGCCTGGTGATACCGAACATTTCATCGGCGGCGCTGCCTCCGCTGCGGCTGTCCAAAGTGACCTGGACGCCAATAGTGGGATCGTAGCCGTTATAAAAGTCGCAAAGGCTTTCAAAGATGCTCCGCTGATCCTCCGGCCCAGCCAGGCGGTAATTCACATCCTCAAAGGCGATGGTCTTGGAGAAGGTGCCGCCCTCCAGCCTGCACAGGCCATCCGGGAACATGTTCTGAAACGGGATGCTGTCCTGCACCGTATGGTTTTTCCCGTCGCCCTTCGCCTGCCGGATCACCGCCTCGATCTGCTTGCGCTGGTTACGGGTGAGCTTACGCTTTGCCGGTTTTTCTGCCTTTTCTCGCAATCCGCTTCACCTCCTGTTCCAGTTGGGATTGCCGCACCAGGGCGGAATAGAGATTGTTGGTCTGGTAGATGCGCACCTTCGGCCGGATGAATTTGTTCTGGATCAGATGGCCCAGAAACACCTCCAGCGGCTGCCCGTTCTTCTCGTACATGGCGAACAGGAAAAACGGCAGCATCACCAAAATCATGCACAGCGCCGCCGTGGTGGTCCCCAAGCTCGCCTTTGCCAAAAAGAAAAGCGGCACGCCTACCAGCGCCGCCGCTCCGAAACAGATCACTTGTCGTTTGGTCAGCCCGAACAGGACCTTGCTCTGTATCCGGCTCAGGTCCTTCGGGATCGTTACATAAGCCAATGTTTCACACCTCCTTCTTCATCGGCGCATAGTCCTTAAAATCTGATACGGAATGAAAAATCCGTTTGTTATTTACCCATCTTTGCAGATGGCGGGTAATGCGTGGAGCCGTGGGACGCTCATAGATCATCACATAGGGATCATATCCCAATGCCCGCAAGGTGTTTACCCGGTACAAATCCTGTTCATGGGTGCTGCCGTAATTGGTCAGGACATAGACGCGGCGGTTTCGGTCGCTCTTTATGGAAGTAAGTTCACGAAAGCGACGGAAATACTCCGTCAGGTCCTCGTCCGGGTTATCCCATGCAAAATGCACCGCTTTTGTCCGCACTTTGTTCAGCAGAGATACATTATCACGGCTGATAAGGCGAATATCGAGCCCCTGGGTAAAGTCCACCAGCGCCCGGCTCTCAATTAGCTGCTCAATGAGCCTTTCATGGTCGGGACAGGCAAGCAGGTTCGGGTCCATCAGTTTGATTTCTTCTTCCAATACCGGAAGGCGCTCTTGACTATTGTCCATTTCTTCTTTCGCCATCTCGCGCATTTCAGCATCCGATTCATTAGCAAGGATATTTTTAGCTTCTTCAATATTACCCAGTAATTGGATATATTCTTTCCTTGCTTTCATCAAGTCGTCTAATTCCTTATATTCTTTAGTCAACTTGACATAACGTTTCTGATCGGCAATCACTGCCGGGTCTGTGATAAGGGTAGATATTTCTTCAAAACGGGCTACAAGTCCGTCTAGTTTTTCTAATATGGTACTGTTATCTGCCATTCTTTAGTAT
>OMBP01001424.1_pt1 | contig 9998 bp, 8 predicted proteins | sample 1644911 | NCBI WGS metagenome assembly OMBP01 (sample SAMEA103958122, study PRJEB25191) | human gut metagenome | biome: human-associated habitat [ENVO:00009003]; feature: intestine environment [ENVO:2100002]; material: feces | place: Germany | collected 2013/2015 | reverse complement strand
TTATACCACTATTATTAACTGCCTTATGTGGCTGCGCAACAAATACCAATAACAACACAAATGACATAGCCGAAACCAAAACTTATCTTTATAACTACGATTATGAAACAGATTCCAATGGTGAAGTAAGCACTGCTTACAATGAAGAGAAACCTTCTGTTGATGCGAATGAACCCCAAATAACAGAAGAACCAATCGTAAAATTAAACAAAAATTCTATAAAATACATAAAAATGAATGAAACATATAATACAGGCTCATTTGATTATACGATATTAAAAGTATATTCAACTATATCTAAATCATTTGCCACCGAATTAGTTGACGAAGAATATATCCAGCCTGTAATGAATCAGCTTAATCTATATAGGGGAATTTATGATGAAAACGGCAATCTATTTTATGAGGGACATAGATTTTTCTGGATAAAGGTTCATATTAAATATTTAGGAGAAACAACTTCAAAATTTCAATTTACATCAACAATTATAGCTGAATATCCTGACGGGACAACATATGAATTAGGAGGTATAAATTTTATAGACAGGTCTTTAGCTGAAAACAACGAGCAACACCTGACTTTGAACCCTGGCGATGAATTTGATAGCTGGTTTTTATATGAAGCATACCGTTATTCTGATACAAATAAATATTATATTCAAGGTTCGTTTCAGAAACTTCTTGGCGGAAACCATTACAGTGGTTACCTTGTCGAACTTAACGACATTGAAGAAGTTGAATAAATTATAACTAACATCACTACACTTACTTTTATGGGGGAGGATTATGCACGATATTTTAATTCTGTTAAGAATAGAACTTAAACGATTATTTAAAAGCAAATTATTTTATGTAAGTCTTTTTATAGGACTTGCCTTATCTGTTGGAGGATTTATTGAGTGTGCGAAGCCGCATCTTAATATTACTAACGGCTTTAATGGGGGAGTGGAAACATATCCGTTCTCTGTATTTAATTCGTGGATGGGAATGTTTATGGGGCTTAAGCCTATATCTACATCTTATCTGTATATATTTATGCTGCTTGCAGCACTTCCGTATTGTGGATTCTTCTGCAGAGATAACAAGAACCAGTACATTCTGCAATATTACAGCAGAATGTCAAAGAATAAGATTCATGCTGCCAGATTCATTGCAACATTTATCTCAGGAGGACTTGTAACTATGCTTCCTCTTTTACTGAATCTATGCGCAACTATGATGTTTATTCCTGCATTGAAGCCATCCGGCAACGGCTTATTTATTCATTCAGGTGCGTATATAATGGGAAATCTTTTCTGTGAACATCCGCTTATCTATGTATTGATATATGTATTACAGTTCTTTATATATGGCGGTTCATTTGCACTTGTTTCACTTGCGGTTTCATTCTTTATCGACAATACATTTTTAGTAATAATATCTCCATTCGTTACCTATTACGGACTTGGTATTATCTCTACTTTATGTAAAAGCGTAATGAATATTTATTCATTCAATCCTATGGCTCTGCTTTCACCTGCAACCAAGCTACAGGACGGAATGTTATTTGCCTACATATGTGAACCAATTATCATCTGTGTTATATGTGGAATTATATTTTTTATGAAAGGAAAGAATAATGAAGCGTTATAGAATAATAATTATTGGAGCAATAACTCTGCTTATTGCAATATTTATAGGATTCACCGTGAGAATCAATATGATTTTTCCTAATGCCAAAGATGTAACTTACACATCTGATAATCCTCCTATTATTGACGGTTTAAAGATTACTCCTGTTGATTATAATGTATATACAATCGACGAATACCGCGAGAAATCAGGTCAGCAGCTTAATATGCGTGAGGAAACTGCCCGTAAGAGCCGTATTGTGGTTATGACTATAGAATTAGAAAATGTATCCGATAAGGTTGTTAATTTCTCACCATCAATATTCGTTTTTTTGTCTGACGAGCTTAATGCACACAACGGAGTAACTATGTATTCATCAAAAGATTCACGTATTGTAGTTGTTCCCGGTGAAAAGAAAGAAGTGCGCCTGCAATGCACATTAGGAAGTTCCATGGTTAAAGAAAGTAAACTTGACAAGATAGATTCTTCTGATATCAGTCTTGTATATTCTTTCTATCCAAAAAGGCTGCGCATTGTATTTGACCGTCATTGATAAGAGGCTTGCCTATGATTAAAGAACGACATAAACATTATATTAAAATATTAATTATATATACAATTGTAATTGCAATATTAATCAGGACTCTGCCATACACAAGCAGATATTTTGATAACGCAGTACCTTGTGTTTCGGATTTCTTTTTGTATTTTTATGATTTTCCAGACAACTTTTTTCTATGCAATCTCGAACTTGTTGTTGCAGCTTTCATGATTATATCCATTATCAGATATGAAATGTCTGATTTCAGGGTTGTGCTGTATTCTTCAATGTCGAAGCTGTGGCTTAACTGTGTAAAAAAATGTGCCTGGATAAGTATTGTATTTCCTCTGATTAATTCAGTGATACTGACAGGCTGTGCATTATCTTATACTTCAGTTATTAACTGTAACTGGCTGGAAGAGGGCAGTGTTGCAAGAAATTTTATTCCTAATGGAAATATTACGACTGAGAACACATTTGTAATAATTCTTATCTGCTTCCTGCTTGATATTCTGCGTGTTCAGATAACAATTCTTACAATCTGTGCGCTGCACTGGCTTATAAGAAATCCGGTTGCTGATTTTATTATCACTTACGCATGTATATTTACTACTTATGTATCTGTTCTGCCTTTTGAGAACTTCTATAGAAAGATGTGTCTTAATCAGTCAGATGTGTACATATCCGGTATCTATTATGCTGATGATGTTATAACTCCGTTTATTATATGGATTGATATGATTCTGATAAGCTGGGCTGTAATTAAATTCTATAGAAAGGACATGCTTAAGAATTAATGAATACTTTCTTATGTATTTTAAAGGCTGATATCAGACGCTTCTGGTCGATGTGCTGGAAATTCTATATGGTTTTCTATATATATTGCGTATTTCAGGCTGTATCGTATTTTTCAAATGTATACAGATGTATTAAGAATTCCAGAATCAGCAGTATTTCTCTTGGAGATTCCCTGCTGTATGTATTCAGAGGTGCAAAAGAATTCTCTCCCGGCATGCAGATTGACATTCCGCTGTTTGAGATTCTTATAGTGCTGTATATCACATTTATAATAACTTATTACATAACGGCTGACCAGAAAGCTGTCGGAAAGAATATTCTTGTTATCTCAGGTTCAGCTTCCGGCTGGTGGCTCAGCAAATATATCACTATGTTACTGGCTGTAATTATATATATGGCAGGTATATTTGCTGCTAACACAATTGTTGGTCTGATTATGACTGGCAGCAGATTTTCAATGTCACTTAACATTACAGGCACCGAGGCAGTAAGAATATTTTTACAGACTAAGCTTGAACTTGATTTCAATATGCCTCTGGTTATTATACTGTGTTTTGTGTGTCTCGTAACTATGACGGGCATAAGCCTTCTGCTTGCTTATATCAGCAATGCGGTATTCGGATTCGTTGTTAATCTGTTCTTCTTTATTGTGAGTATATGCAGTATGAAATGGTTCTTTTTCTATAATGCTGGCAATCAATATATTACTGGTTGCAGCCGGTATTATTTATTCAAAGAAAAAAGACTTTATCTAAGGGGGATTAATATGTATATTCAGCTTACAAATGTTTCAAAGAAAATTAAGAGCAATGATATCCTTAAAGATATCAATCTGCGCATGGAATCAGGCAAAATATATGGTTTCAAGGGAAAGAACGGCTGTGGTAAAACTATGCTTATGAGAGCTATATCAGGTCTTATCAAGGTTAAGGGTACTGTTGATATTAATGGACAGATTATCGGAAAAGATATTATGTTTCCGCCAAGTATCGGATTATTAATTGAAAATCCGTCTTTTATTAATAATTACACTGCATTTGAGAATCTTAAAACACTTGCATCTATCCGCAGGCGTATTGATGATAACCGCATACGCGAGACTCTTACCGAGATTGGTCTTGATCCTGATGATAAGAGAACTTTCCATAAGTTCTCACTTGGTATGAAACAGAGACTTGGAATTGCTGCTGCCATCATGGAGAATCCCGATATCATTATCCTTGATGAACCAATCAATGCACTTGATGATACAGGTACAGAGCAGATTCGTGACATACTCATCAGGCACAGGGAAAGAGGTGCTTTAATTATAATTGCCTGCCACGACGCAGACGAGCTTAATTTCTTATCTGATGAAATTATCGAAATCGTTCAGGGGCAGATTAAGCCATCGAAAGATGATAAAAAATCCGCTTAAAATATTGACATATCATCACTATACATATAAGGTTGTCCTTAAAGGGACAGCCTTATTTATTTATAATGGCTATTCTATGAAAAGTACGAAAACAAGGTGATTATTATGAATACAGATATTAAACTTGTGGCTCTTGATTTAGACAGGACAACTCTTAATTCAGAAAGCCATCTATCAGAAGTAAACAGACAGGCATTAATTGATGCTATAAGCAACGGAGTACATGTATGTATCGCAAGCGGACGTGCATTTGACACACTGCCTGAGGATGTCATATCAGTTCCCGGAATTGAATATGCAATAACAAGCAATGGTGCTGCCATATACCGTATTGCAGGCAAAGAGTGCCTTAAATCCTATGTTCTTACACCGGAATCAGTAAAGACAATACTTAAACTCACAGAGAATGATATTGTGACATATGAAGCATTTATAAAAGGACAGGCCTTCGCTTCAACAGAATATACTGCACATCCTGAAAAATACGGTGCTACAGAACACTCACTTAACTATGTAAAGAAAACAAGAATTCTTAAAGACGACATTGTATCCTTCATACTTGAACACTGCCATGAATTAGACAGTATTGACATAGTAGTCGGTGATGAAGAATTAAAGAAAAACATAATGGACAGAATAAGAAAAGCCACAGACGAAGTCTACATGACAAGTTCAATAAGCCAGCTCCTTGAGATATCATATAAAGACGCCGGCAAGAAATCAGGTGTTAAGTTCTTAACAGAATACCTAGGTCTGTCCCGTGAAAATGTAGCAGCCTTCGGTGACGCAGACAACGACACAGACATGATAGAATACGCCGGAACCGGAATCGCAATGGAAAACGCCGCCCCACACCTTAAAGAAATAGCCGACCACGTAACGCTGCACCACGATAAAGACGGCGTAGCATACGCATTCCGCAATATACTTAATATATGTTAATCTTGGGCTTTTTCAATATAGTTATATGCATATATGCCTGTCTATAGCTCACAAGCGACTATTGACGAGCTGTGTATGAGTTAATACCGCTATATACAAAAGTTCGGTGTGTGAAGTCTCGTTCAAGCGAAGCGCGTTTGACTTCGCACACCGTAATAAACTATGTAGATAGCGGTATTTACTCATACTAAGCGAGGAAATCGGAGATTGTGAGCTATAGACAGGCATATATGCATTTTAAATACAATAAAAATCCCAGAATTACCACAGATTAATTTCAAGGTTGAAATGCGTCTGCAAAATGTGTAAAATATTATGAGATTTATTTAGCAATATAAGGAGATTAATAATGAACGAACAGGATTGTAAGAAATTAGCAGAGCTCTTATTCCCTGATGTGGATAAGACACCTGATTATTATGAGGAGAAATACCCATATAGAAAACTTCCTAATAAGGCAGAAGTAACAAGATTAGGTCCAAGCCCTACAGGCTTTATCCATCTTGGCAATCTCTACAGTGCTTTGGCTGATGAGAGAATTGCACATAAGAACGGCGGTGTATTCTACTTAAGAATTGAAGATACTGATGCCAAGAGAACTGTTGAAGGTGCTGTTGACCTTGTAATCAATTCTTTAAGATATTTTGATATTGAATTTGATGAAGGTGCAGGCTTCCCGGATTCTGACCCGGTTAATGCATACGGACCATATTATCAAACACAGAGAGTTGATATCTATCATACATTTGCAAAGGAGCTTGTACTTAAAGGTCTTGCTTACCCTTGCTTCTGTACAGAGGAAGAGCTTGAGGCTGTAAGATTACAGCAGGAGACTGATAAGGTTCTTACTGGATATTATGGCAAATATGCTGTATGCCGTGACCTTTCTTTAGAGACTATCGAGGAAAATCTTAAGGCAGGAAAGCCTTATGTGCTTAGACTTCGTTCACAGGGAAGTCCTGAGAATGAAATCACATTTACAGACAGCATTAAGGGAGAGATTAAGCTTCCAGAGAATATCCATGATGTAGTTCTTCTTAAGAAAGATGGTATTCCAACATATCATTTTGCACACGCAATTGATGACCACTTTATGAGAACTACTACAGTTGTACGTGGCGGTGAATGGCTTGCTTCTGTTCCTATCCACTATGAATTATTCCATGTATTAGGCTTTAAGATGCCAAAATACGCACATACAGCACATCTTATGAAGTTTGATGAGGAAACAGGTGGAAAGAGAAAGTTATCTAAGAGAAAAGATCCGGAGCTTTCACTTGATTACTACAGAAAAGACGGATATCATCCATACACAATGAAGGTCTATCTTCTTACACTCCTTAACTCTAACTTTGAGGAATGGCATGAGAAGTTCCCTGACAAGGATATCAATGAATTCCCATTCTCAGTAGATAAGATGAGTGTTTCAGGTGCCTTATTTGATAAAGAAAAGCTTCATAACATCTGTAAGAATGAGCTTTCCAAGTTATCAGAGGATGATTTATATGAATTCCTTCACAACTGGGCATTAGAGAATGAACCTGAGATGGAAAAGGTATGGTTTGCTGACAAAGAGAAGTTACTTGCTATATTAAGACTTTACATGGGTGTTGGTGCTAAGAGAAGAAGAAAAGACTTCATGTATGCTAAGCAGATATTTGAACTTATCAGCTTCTTCTTTGATGGCGAGTCTGGTGAAAGAGATGAATTCAGATTAGTTGATGACGAGGTTAAGGCTATTCTTAATGATTACCTTGCAGCTTATGACCATAATGATGATAACAGCATGTGGTTTAACAAGCTTAAGGAAATAGCTGACAAGAACGGCTATGCTTCTGATATGAAGGCTTACAAGGCTAATCCGGAGAACTTCAAGGGTAATGTATCAGACGTTGCAGAGGTTGTAAGAATTGCTGTAACCGGCAGAGCTAATACACCTGATTTATGGACTATCGTTCATATCATGGGCGAAGAGCAGATGAAAGAGCGTATAAGCCGTTTCCTTTAATTAATACTAGTTTATAAGTCAACATAATAAGGAGGCTATGTAATATGTATGACCTTATGATAATCGGCAGCGGACCTGCTGGAATATCTGCTGCACTCACTGCTAAAGCAAGAAATCTTAACTTTATATGGTTTGGTTCAAGAGCACTAAGCACTAAGATAGAGAAAGCCGAGAAAATCATGAATTATCCTGGACTTCCTGCTGTTACAGGAAGCGAAATGCAGTCTGTGTTCTTAAAGCAGATTGACGACTGTGGCATTACTATAACAGAGTCACAGGTTAATTCCATATATGACTGCGGCGGTTATTTTGCAGCCGGTGCTGATAATGAGATATATGAAGCCAAAGCTGTCATAATGACTGTTGGTATGACAACAACAAGAGAGATTGAAGGTGAAGCAAGGCTTTTAGGTTGTGGCGTAAGTTATTGTGCTACATGTGATGGAGCATTATATAAGAATAAGGATATTGCTGTTATATGTGCATCACCTAAATTCGAGGATGAAGTAACATTTTTAGCAGGACTTGCTAATCATATATATCTTTTCACACCTTATAAGGAAACCACGTTACAATATGATAACATAACGCATTTTAACGGACTTCCTGCAAGTGTTGACGGAGATAAGAAGGTTGCTTCAGTAACTTTCAAGGGAGAAGCTATCCCTGTAAGCGGAGCTTTCTTCTTAAAGGATTCTATCAATCCGGGTGTATTATTATCAGGACTTGATATGGCTGGTGGACATATTATTGTTGACAGAACTCAGATGACTAACATTGATGGTGTATATGCAGCAGGTGACTGTACAGGCAGACCTTATCAGTATGCCAAGGCTGTTGGTGAAGGAAATGTTGCTGTACACAGCGTACTTGAATATCTTAAAGAACATAAAGATAATTAGTTTAACAGGAGACGATTAATAATGGGCGAGATATGGGATATCTATGATGTCGATAAACAACTTACAGGCCGTACTATGAAACGTAATGACTGGAACATGAAAGATGGGGACTATCACCTGACTGTTCTTGGCATAATCAAAAGACCTGATAATACATTTTTAATAACACAGAGAGTCTTAACTAAAGCATGGGCACCGGGGCACTGGGAAGTCTCAGGCGGTGCATGCCAGGCTGGAGAGACATCTTTTCAGGCTGTCTGCCGTGAAGTATTAGAAGAAACCGGTGTTGATGTATCACAGGCTGATGGCGGCTTTGAATTTTCTTACAGAAGAGATAATCCTGAAGAAAAGGATAATTATTTTGTTGATATCTATAAGTTTAACATGGATATTACAGAAGCAGATATACATTTACAGACAGAAGAAACTGCCGGTTTCAGATTTGCTACAGCAGACGAAATCAAGGTTATCGCTGACAGGGGAGAATTTCTTCATTACGACAGCATAAGGAAGGTTTTTGAATAATTAGTTTAAAGACAGGGAGTTTTATATGCTGAAATATCTTAAAAAATACTGGCTTTTTGCCATTCTTGCACCTTTATTCATGGTGGGCGAGGTTCTTGCGGACCTCGTTCAGCCTCGTTTAATGAGCACCATCGTGGATGAAGGTGTTTTAGGTTTATCTAATAACGGTGTTGGTAATCTGAATCTTGTACTTACCGAAGGACTTAAGATGATAATATTCGTAATTCTTGGCGGATTATCCGGTATCTTATGTGGTGTGTGTGCTAATATTGCATCGCAGAATTTTGGTAATGATTTAAGAAAAGATATATTTAAAAATATTATGTCTTTCTCCTTCGAACAGACTGACAAATTCTCTACAGGTTCACTTATCACAAGAGTTACCAACGATATAACACAGTTACAGAATTTTATCCAGATGAGTATGCGTGGTTTTATAAGGACATTTATGCTTTTTGCCGGCGGCATAATATGCATGTTATCCCTTAATCTAAGCTTTGGTGCAGTTATCGCATGTGCACTGCCGCTTGTAACCATATGTGTTATATATTTTCTTTCTAAAGCTAATCCACTTTTTTCAAAACTGCAGCAAAAGCTTGATAATGTTAATAATGTAATGCAGGAAAATGTATCAGGTTTCCGCGTTGTCAAAGCATATGTTAAAGAAGATTACGAAAAAGAGCGGTTCGGAAAATCCAATGACGACCTTGTAAATACTCAGCTTAATGTGCTGATGATTTTCTCATATATGCAGCCAATTATGAATATTATTCTCAACCTGTCTGTAGTTGCAGTTATCAAGGTCGGTGCTGCTACCGAAGTTGAGATGAAGGACAAGAAGCTGCGCATCGAGGATGCTCTGAACGCTACCAAGGCAGCTGTGCAGGAGGGTGTTGTGGCCGGCGGCGGTACCGCTCCCATCAACGCCATCCCCGCTGTGCGCGCTCTGTGCGACACGCTGGAAGGCGACGAGCGCACCGGTGCCAAGATCGTGCTGAAGGCTCTGGAAGCTCCTCTGCGCCAGATCGCCAAGAACGCCGGTCTGGAGGGCAGCGTCATCATCGACAAGATCGTTTCTGCCAACAAGCCCAACTACGGCTTCGATGCCCAGAACGAGGTCTTTGTCGAGGATATGATCGCCGCTGGCATCGTGGACCCGACCAAGGTCACCCGTTCCGCTCTGGAGAACGCAGCTTCCGTTGCTGAGATGGTGCTGACCACCGAGAGCCTTGTCGCTGACCTGCCCGAACCCCC
>OMBP01001418.1_pt1 | contig 10064 bp, 10 predicted proteins | sample 1644911 | NCBI WGS metagenome assembly OMBP01 (sample SAMEA103958122, study PRJEB25191) | human gut metagenome | biome: human-associated habitat [ENVO:00009003]; feature: intestine environment [ENVO:2100002]; material: feces | place: Germany | collected 2013/2015 | reverse complement strand
AATATACGATAATAAGATGGAATATCTCTCAATGGGCATGAGCGGCGACTTCGCCGACGCCATCCGGTGCGGCAGCAACATGATCCGGGTGGGCACGGCGATCTTCGGCGCGCGGGACTATACGAAATAAAGAACAGGAGGGACGCATATGAGCCTGAAGGATGAGTTCAGAAAGTTTATCCACCCCTATGACGAGGAGGATGAACCGGAGGAGTATCAGGAGGAGGAGCGCCCGGAGCGTCCCCGCCGGGACGAGGAGCGCCGCAGCGACGACCGCCGCAGCAAGGTGGTGAACATCAACTCCGCCGGGCAGCTGAAGGTGGTGCTGATGAAGCCGGTGAAGTTTGACGAGGATGCCAACACCATCGCTGACCATCTGATGGAAAAGCGCACGGTGGTGATGAATATGGAGAACACCGACCCGGATATCGCCCGGCGTCTGCTGGACTTCGTGTCCGGCGTGGCCTACGCCACCAGCGGCAACGTCAAGCGCGTGGCGGCCAAGACCTATATCGTCACCCCCTATTCGGTGGACCTGATGGGGGACCTGATCGACGGACTGGAAAACAGCGGCCTGTATATGTGACGGACCGAGAGAGAATACGGAGGGATAGAGCATGTACACACCCCAGGAAGTTTCCGAAAAAACCTTTCCCAAGTCCACCGGCCTGACCAGCGGCTATAACATGACCGCCGTGGACGAGTTTCTGGACGGTCTGACGGAGGATTATACCGCCCTGTATAAGGACAACACCACCCTGAAGGCCAAGCTGAAGATGCTGGCGGAAAAGGTGGAGGAATACCGGGCCACCGAGGACGCCATGCGTTCCACCCTGCTGGCGGCCCAGAAGATGGCGGCCCAGATGGTGGCCGACGCCCAGGCGGAAAAAGAAAAAACCATCGCCGATGCCCAGGCCCAGGCGGAGCAGATCCTTGCCGACGCCCGGGGCGAGGCGGATGTCCAGGCCCGGCAGCTCCAGCAGGAGATCCGGGATTCCTGGGAGAAGCTGGCAACGGCCCAGAGCGAGACGGAGGACTTCATCCAGCGCAGCCGGGACCTGTGCGCCCAGCAGCTGGCGTTTCTGGATTCTCTGCCGGAGCGCAATGCCCCGGAGCAGGAGGACCAGGAGCCGGAGAACGAGGCGGTGACCCTGCCCGCCCCGGAGGAGAACGCCGTGCCCGTGGCGGACGCGGAGCCTGTTTCCCAGGAGGAGGCCCCCCAGCCGGAGTCTGCCGCCGAACCGGAGCCGCAGCCGGAGTTTCAGGAGAAGAAAGAGGAGGAGTCTCCCTTCCCCCTGGATTTCAAGCTGAATCTGGAGGACCTGCAGTTTGGCCGCAACTACAACGGCGGCGACCGGCGGTGAATCATTCTGTCAAAAGCGGCCCGGCGGCCGCTTTTGCCTTATCTGCAAGGAGGTGGCAGTATGACGCCCATCGTGGCCCTGCTGTATGACTTTGACAAGACCCTGTGCACCACGGATATGGAGGACTACGCCTTTATCCCGGCTCTGGGCTATACCCCGGCGGAGTTTTGGAAAAAGGCCAACGATTTCGGCCGGGAGAACCGCATGGACGGCCTTCTGGCGTATATGTACACCATGATCGCCGAGTGCCGGGCCCAGAACATCCGGCTGGACCGGGAGTTTCTGGTGCGCTGCGGCCACAGCCTGGAGCTGTTCCCCGGGGTGGCGGATTGGTTCGGCCGCATCAACGCCTTCGGCCGCAGCCAGGGGGTGCAGGTGGAGCACTATGTCATCTCCTCCGGCCTGCGGGAGATCATCGAGGGCAGCGGCATCGCCCGGGAGTTCCGGGAGATCTACGCCTGTGAGTTCTTCTATGACCGGGACGGGCTGGCCTCCTGGCCCAAGCTGGACGTGAACTTCACCAACAAGACCCAGTTCGTCTATCGCATCAACAAGGGCGTTCTGGACGTGTCCGACGACAAGAGCCTGAACGACTCCATGCCCGACGACAGCAAGCGGGTGCCCTTTACCAACATGATCTACATCGGCGACGGACTGTCCGACGTGCCGTGCATGAAGATGATGCGGGCCTACGGCGGCCAGGCCATCGCCGTGTATCAGCAGGAGAACCGCCAGGGGGTGGAGGACCTGCTGGCCAAGGGGCGGGTGGACTTCATCTTCCCTGCCGACTATCGGGAGGGGACGGCCCTGGACGCCACTGTGCGGAACATCATCCGCAAAATGGCCATTACCGACGCGCTGACGGAGGAAAACGCCGCCCAGCGCCGGAATATCGGCCAGGCGGGCCTGCCCTACCAGGCCAGTCTCTTTGAGGAATAAAATCACAAAAGTGCGGCAGTTCACGAGAACTGCCGCACTTTTTCCCGGGGAAACGGCAGGTTTTCCTTGCATCCCGGGGGCTTTTCCGATATAATATCATGCGTGGCAGTTTTGGAAGCGCCGCAAAAGGAAGAATTGGGGAAAACTCTTGCTCAAATCGCCGCCGGGCCCGGCCCGGGGCCTTAACGTAAGGAGAAAAGCAGCAAATGAAGGTAAAGATCACCTCGGACAGCACCTGCGACTTATCGCCGGAGCTGATCGAAAAGTACGACATTGCCATCACCCCCCTGTCGGTGCACTGCGGCGACAAGGTGGGCCGCGACGGCGTGGAGATCACGCCGGAAACCATCTATGACTATGTGGACGCCAGCGGGCAGCTGCCCCGGACCAGCGCCGTCAACGTGTTTGACTACGTCCGGGAGTTCCGCCACTGGCGCCAGCAGGGGTACAGCATCGTGCACTTCTGCATCAGCAGCGACTTTTCCAGCTCCTACCAGAACGCCTGCATCGCGGCGGCGGACATCGGCCAGGTGTATGTGGTGGATTCCCGGAACCTCTCCACCGGCCAGGGCCTGCTGGTGCTCCACGGGGCGGAGCTGGCCGCCGCCGGACAGACGGCGGAGGAGATCCAGAAGGCCTGCACGGACCTGGCTCCCCAGGTGGAGGCCAGCTTCGTCATCGACCGGCTGGACTATCTGTACAAGGGCGGTCGCTGTTCGGCCCTCAGCGCCTTCGGCGGAAACCTGCTGAAGCTGAAGCCCTGCATCGAAGTGAAGGACGGCAAAATGACCCCCGGCAAGAAGTATCGCGGCCCCATCGACAAGGTGATGCTGCAATATGCCGACGACCGGCTGCGGGGCCGGGACGACATCAACAAGCACCGGGTGTTCATCACCCACACCCGCTGCGCCCCGGAGGCGGTGGAGGCCGTGCGGCAGAAGATCCTGGAGCTGGCCCCGGACTTTGAGGAGATCATCGAAACCACCGCCGGTTCCACCGTGACCTCCCACTGCGGCCCCGGCACCCTGGGCGTGCTGTTCATCCGCACCAAATAAGTCTGAAATTCCCGGAGCACCGCTCCGGGAAATTTTTTTAAAATTTTTTGAAAAAACCGGTTGCAGCTTCGCCGCTTTGGTGTTTCATGAGTATAGGGGGCAAAAAGCGCCCTATCTGCGGGATCACCTGTGCGGGGACCGACCCTCTCCTGTACGGTATCCATAGAAAAATACCGCCGGATTTTCCGGCGGTATTTTTTGCTCGTTTGCGTATCAGAAGGCCCAGGTGCCGTTCCGGAACAGGGGGACGGTTTTCCCATCTTCGCATACGCCGTCGATGGATAGGTTCGCCGAGCCGATCATGAAGTCCTCGTGGACCATGGAGTCGTTGACGCCCAGGCTGCGGCACTCCTCCAGGGTCTTGCTCTGGAAGTCCCGGATGGTGTCGGCAAAGCCCATGCCCAGGGCCAGGTGGCAGCAGGCATTCTCGTCAAACAGCGTGTTATAGAACAGCAGGCCGGACTGGTTGATGGGGGAGTCGAAGGGCACCAGGGCGCACTCGCCCAGATAGCAGCTGCCCTGGTCCATGGTGATGAGCTTGGTCAGCAGGTCGTTGTTGACCTGGGCGTTCCACTCCACGGCCTTGCCCTCGTGGAAGCGGATCCAGAACTCGTCGATGAGCTGGCCCTGATAGCTCAGGGGCTTGGTGGAATAGACGATGCCCTCGGCCTGGCCCTTCATGGGGGAGGTGAAGCACTCCTCGGTGGGGATGTTGGGGTTGAAGAAGATCCCCTGCAGGCTGGTTTCGCCGCCGCCGCAGAACTGCCCCTCCGGGATCAGCCCCACGGTCAGGTCCGTGCCGTTGGCGCTCTTATACTTCAGCTGCCGCAGGTGCAGGCTGTTGAGATACTGGCACCGGTCGTGAAGGTCCTGGTTGTGGGCGTCCCAGGCGGCCAAGGGGTCCTCATCCACCCGGCTGGTGGACAGGATGGCCTCCCACAGCTTCTCCATAGCCTGGCTGGTGCGCAGGCCCGGGAACAGCTTCTTGGCCCAGGCCGCGCCGGGCACGGCGGCGATGCACCACTGATACTTGTTCTCGATCTGGTCCCGGTATTTGCGGATGGTGGGATAGAGCCGCTGCTGGGACTTGGCCATCTTCTCCTGGTTGATGCCGTTGAGGCCGTCGGGGTCCTCCGACAGCAGATAGATGCGGCAGGGGATGGTGTCCACATAGTGCTGCCAGCGGGCCTCCTCATAGTTGTCCAGCTTGGACAGGGTGGTCATGGTGCGATAGCGGTAGTGCAGCTTCTGCAGGGGCTGATAGCTCCAGTCCACCACCACCTTCTTGGCCTTGCGCTTGTAGCACTCCTCCACCAGCATCTTCACAAACTCCGGCTGATCCAGGTCGGCGGCGATGAACACCTCCTGGCCGGGCTGCACGTTGACGCCGGTCTGGGCGATGAGCTGGGCATATTTGCGTAAAACGGTCTTTTTCATGGCTGTGATTCCCCCTGTAGTACAAAATAATGGAAACATTATACCACCGGCGGACAATCTTGAAAAGAGGTTTTTGTGAAATTTGAAGAAAGCCGCCGCGTCACTCCGCCTGGCGGGCGATGTCCAGCAGCCAGCGGACCGCCTGCACCGGATACCGGCCCCGGGCCGTTTCCCCGGTGAGCATCAGGGCCGACGCCCCGTCCAGCACGGCGTTGTACACGTCCAGCACCTCCGCCCGGGTGGGGGTGGGGTGCTCCGTCATGGTGTGCAGCAGCTGGGTCACCACCAGGAAGGGCTTCCCGGCCCGGCGGCACCGGGCGGCGATGTCCTTCTGGGCGGCGGGCAGGTGCAGAAGCCCCAGATTGCTGCCCAGGTCCCCCCGGGCCACGGTGACCACGTCGCAGGCGTCCATCCATTGGGGCAGACTCTGCCAGCCCCGCCGGTCCTCGATCTTGGCGAATATCGTGAGGTGCTCCAGACCCCGGCGGGCCAGGGCCGCCCGGACCTGCTCCAGCTCATGGCGGCTGCGGACAAAGGGCTGCATCACCGCCGTGACCCCCTGTCCGGCGGCGGCGTCCAGGTCCAGCAGGTCCTGCTCCGTCAGGGCCGGGCGGCACAGCTCCACCCCGGGCAGGGTGATGCTTTTCCGGCTTTCCAGCACCCCGCCCCGGGTGACGGTGCAGGTGACGGCCCGGCCGCAGGACTCCGCCCGCAGGGCCATCAGGCCGTCATCCAGCAAAATCTCCTGCCCCGGGGCCACGGCGGCCAGGATATCCGGCTCCACCGGCAGCCCGCCGGGTCCCAGGATCACGGTCTCCCCCGCCGTCAGGGTCACGGGACGGGACAGGGGCCCCATCCGCAGCTCCGGACCACGCATATCGACGATCAGCTCCGCCGGACGGCCGGAGGTCGCCCGGGCCTGCTGCACCGCCTCCGTCCAGGGACGGCAGGCCGTCAGGGTGGTGTGGGACAGGTTCAGGCGGAAGCCCGTCAGCCCCATGTCCAGCAGTTCCGTCAGCAGGTCCGCCCGGCAGCAGGCGGGGCCAAGGGTGGCGTAGGTTTTCACGGCGTCTCCTCCTTGTGAAAGTGGTCGTATACCGCCCGGGCGGCGGCCTTGGGCAGCACCGCCTCCAGCTGCAGAAGCTCCGCCTGCTCAATGGCCCGGACGCTTTTGAAGTGCTTCAGCAGGGCCTTTTTCCGGACGTCTCCCACCCCTGGGATGCCGTCCAGCCGGGAGGTCAGGGCGGATTTCGTGTGCTTTTCGTGGTGATAGGTGATGGCGAAGCGGTGGACCTCCTCCTGCACCCGGCCCACCAGGGCAAACAGCGGGGGGCTTTGCTGGATGCCCAGCTCCTGCCCCTGGGGCGTTACCAGGGCCCGGGTCCGGTGGCGGTCATCTTTTACCATGCCCAGCACCGGCACGGTGAGGCCCAGCCTTTCCAGCACATGGCAGGCGGCCTCCGCCTGCAGCTGGCCGCCGTCCATCAGCAGCAGGTCCGGCAGGGGGGCAAAGTGCTCGTCCCCCTCCAGATATCGCCGGAACCGGCGCTCCAGCACCTCCTCCATGGCCCGCAGGTCGTCGGCGTGGTCCAGGGTCTTTACCTGGAACCGGCGATAGTCCCGCTTCAGGGGCCGCCCGTCGGCGAACACCACCATGGAGGCCACCATGTCCTGCCCGGCGGTGTGGGAAATGTCGTAGGATTCCAGCCGCCGGGGGGCCTCCGCCAGCCCCGCCAGGGTCCCCAGCTGCTCTAAGGTCTTGCCGGTGCGCTCGGCGTCGGAAGTGATGCGCTCCACCTCCTCCCGGGCGTTGCGGCGGGCCATGCGCAGCAGCTCCGCCCGCTCCCCCCGCTGGGGCACCCGCAGGGTCACCCGGTGCCCGGCCCGGCCTGTCAGCAGGGCGGCGAAGGTGTCCATATCCTCTAATTCACAGGGCACCAGAATCTCCCGGGGCAGGGCCTGGCGGTCCAGGTAATACTGGCTCAGCACGGCGGAGAGGATGTCCGCCTCCTCCTGGTCGGCGGCGGCGGAGAACACCTCCACCTCCCGGCCCAGAAGATTGCCGTCCTCAATGTGCAGCACGGCGCTGCCGCAGCGGACCTGGCCCGGGTACACGCCCCACACGTCCGTGTCGGCGCAGACTCCGGCGATGACCTGCTGGGTCTTGCCCAGCACGGAGATGGCCCGGATGCGGTCCCGCAGGGCGGCGGCCTTCTCAAAGTTCAGCTCCTCCGCCGCCTGCTCCATCTCCTGCTGCAGCTCCGCCGTCAGCTGGCGGTAGTGGCCGCTGAAGATCCGCACCGCCTGGCGGATCCGGGCCTGATACTCCGCCTGGCCGGGGCCGTCCGGGCGGCAGAAGCCGTCGCAGCGGCCAATGTGGTGATTCAGGCAGGGCCGCTCCCTGCCGATGTCCCGGGGAAACTGGCGGGCACAGGTGGGTAGGTGCAGGGCGCCGCACACCGCCTCGATGGCCAGCCGGGTCTCCCGCCGGCCGCCGAAGGGGCCGAAATATTTTGCGCCGTCGTCAGCGGTCTTTCCCACCAGGGAGAAGCGGGGGTAGGCCGCGTCGGCGTCCAGCCGCACAAAGGGATAGCCCTTGTCGTCCTTCAGCAGGATGTTGTACCGGGGCATATGGCGCTTGATGAGAGAGTTTTCCAGGATCAGGGCCTCGAACTCCGTGGAGACGAAGATGGTGTCGAAATGGTCCACCTGGGACACCATGGCCCGGGTCTTTTCGTTGTGGGAGGCAGTGTCCTGGAAATATTGGCTGACGCGGTTTTTCAGCTTTTTGGCCTTGCCCACATAGATCACCTTGCCGGTTTTGTCCATCATCAGATAGACCCCCGGGGCCAGAGGCAGATCGTTGGCCTTCTGCCGCAGCTCGTCCTTGGTCATGGCGTCCCTCCTTTCAGGGTTTTTCCCAGTATAGCACGTTTCCCACCGGAAAGGAAGTTTACATTTTCCCCGCCGGAAGGTATAATAGGGGGAAAAGACACCACTAAGGAAAGAGGGAGAATCCGTATGCATAACAAATGGAACAGCGCCAACGTGGATCAGGTGCTGCTGCGAAAAGGGGAGGAACATCTGCTGTACCGGGGCCCGGAGGGCAGCGTGGTCCGGAATGACCACCTGGTCATGAGCGATATCGCCGACGGACCGGCTCTGGCGGCGCTTCTGCGCCGCCTGGGGCTGGGGGGCTTTTCTGCATCCCCCAGGGGGCCAGTGACGAGGCGGCCCGGGCCTTTGGCCTGAAAAAGGGCGTCCCCTGCACCCAGTGGGTCTATGGCGGCAGCCAGCCGCCCCGGGTCCCCGCCGCGGAGGTGCGGCCTATAACGGAGGAATACCTCCCCCTGTGCGCCGCCCACTATCACCCGGAGGACGGCGAGACGGCATATCTGCGCAGCCGGATGGAGGCGGGGCAGCTGTGGGGCCTGTTTGAAGATGGGCGGCTGGCGGCTTTCATCGGTATGCACCACGAGGGCAGCATGGGCATTTTAGAGGTCCTGCCGGAGTATCGCCGCCGGGGCCTGGCCATGGCCCTGGAGGGCTGGCTGATCCGCTGGCACCTGGAGCGGGGCTGGACCCCCTTCTGCCATGTGTATGAGGACAACCCCGCCTCCCACGCCCTGCAGAAAAAGCTGGGCCTGACTCCGGCCCCGGAGCAGGTGGTGTGGCTGTGGCGTCCCCACGGGGAGGACGAGGAATGATCGCCATTGCAGCCGTCTGCGAAAACGGCGGCATCGGCCGGGAGGGGGCTCTGCTGTTTCACATCCGGGAGGACCTGCGGCGGTTCCGGCAGCTGACCCTGGGGAAAACCGTGGTCATGGGCCGCCGGACCCTGGAGAGTCTCCCCGGGGGCCGGGGCCTGCCGGACCGGCGGAACCTGGTGCTGACCCGGGATACGGATTTCACCGCCCCGGGGGCGGATGTGATCCATGACCTGGCGGAGGTGCCGGAGGACGCGGTGGTCATCGGCGGGGAAAGCGTGTACCGCCAGCTGCTGCCCCGGTGCAGCACCGTGTATCTGACGAGGATCTTCGCCGCGCCCCAGGCTGACGCGTTTTTCCCCGATTTATCCCGGGACAGTGCGTGGACAGAGGCGGAACAAAGCGAGACATTCACCTCCGGCGGCGTGTCATTCCAATATGTGACCTACCGCCGGAAATAAGAACGAAGGAGGCGGTCTTATGGCAGACCTGGGCACCAATGTGCGATATATCAAGGGCATCGGCGAGGCCCGGGCCGCCGCCCTGGAAAAGCTGGGCATTACCACCCTGGGGGACCTGATCGCCTATTTCCCCCGGGGGTATGAGGACCGGACCCAGGTCCGGCCCATCCGGGAGCTGACCGCCGGGGAGAGCGTATGCGTCCGGGGCATGGTGGCGGCGGACCTGACGGCCTATCGCATTTCCGGAGGCCGCACCATTGCCAAGACCCGGGTGGTGGACGACAGCGGGTCTCTGGACCTGGTGTTTTTCAACATGGAGCACCGGCGGGACGCCCTGCACCAGGGGGATGTGTGCGTCTTTTTCGGCAAGGTGGAGGACAATCTGCGGCGCAAGCAGATGATCAACCCCCTGTTTGAGCCGGAGGGGCGGCAGCAGGTCACCGGGCGCATCATGCCCATCTATCCCCTGACCGCCGGAGTCACCCAGGGGCTGATGGCCCGGGCCGCCCGCCAGGGGCTGGACGCCTGCGCGGACATCCTGCCGGACGTGCTGCCGGACCGTGTGCGGCAGCATCATCAGCTCTGCCGCATCGAGTACGCCTATGAGAACATCCACTTCCCGGAGAGCGCGGAGGCCCTGGACCTAGCCCGGCGGCGGCTGGCCTTTGAGGAGCTGTTCCTCTTCACCATCGGGCTGGAGCGGCTCCGCTCCCGCCGGGAGGTGGTCCACGTGCCCCCTTGCGGCGGCGTGGACATGGAGCTTTTCTACCGTGCCCTGCCCTTCACCCTGACGGACGCTCAGCGCCGCTGTGTGGAGGAAGCACTGGCGGACATGCGCTCCGGCACGCCCATGAACCGGCTCTGTCAGGGAGACGTGGGTTCCGGCAAGACCATGGTGGCCGCCGCCTGCGTGTACTTCATGGTGAAGAATGGCCGCCAGGCGGCCCTGATGGCCCCTACGGAGATCCTGGCCCAGCAGCACTACCAGGGCCTGGCCCCTCTGCTGGAAAATTTGGGTATCCGGTGCGCCCTGCTGACCGGCTCCACCACCGCCAAGACGAAACGGTCCATCACTCAGCAACTGGAGAGCGGGGAGATCGA
>OMBP01001410.1_pt1 | contig 10121 bp, 9 predicted proteins | sample 1644911 | NCBI WGS metagenome assembly OMBP01 (sample SAMEA103958122, study PRJEB25191) | human gut metagenome | biome: human-associated habitat [ENVO:00009003]; feature: intestine environment [ENVO:2100002]; material: feces | place: Germany | collected 2013/2015 | reverse complement strand
TATCCGGGGTCAGATACTCCGAGATGTCGATGGGTTCGCCGTCGGCCCACAGGTGCTCGAGGTCGTAGTAGGTGCGGGTGTTGGGCACGAAGACATGGACGATGACGCTGGAATAGTCCAGCAGCACCCAGTTCTTGGAGTCGAAGCCCTCGGTGGTGTGCGGCTCGATGCCGCTCTGGGAAAGCTCGTACTCCACCTCATCGGCCAGAGAGCCGACCTGCGTGGTGGACGTACCGGAGGCGATGACAAAGTAGTCGGTGAGGACAGTCAGGCTGTCCACCTTGAGCACCCGCACGTCCTGCGCCTTCTTCTTGTCCAGAATCTTGGCGATCTCAATGGCAAGCGCCTTGCTGTCGTTGAAATTATCCATGTGTTTCTCCCTTCTGTCGGAACATCCCCGCACCCGGTGTGCAGGGCATTGTTTTTGTTGTTACTGTCCGGTGCCCGCTGCCTGACCATCGGTGGTCACAGCGCCGGAAAGGTCGGTATCGCCGCTGAGGATGGCGTCGTCGGATTCCTTGTCGATGCGTCCCATATACTGCACGTTGGCATCGGTGGATGCGCTGCCGTGGGGCCACTGGTCGGTGACCATGTGCATCTCACTCACCTCCACCGGGCCGGTGTAGGTGCAGAAATACTGGTTGAGCAGGTTTGCGATGGAGCCGGCATCCGGCACCACGCAGGAGTAGCCGGCAAAGGAGTCGGTCTTGCCCACGTTGGGCACGCCCATGAACACCGGCGTCTGCGCCAGAATGATATTGGAGCTGTCGATCTTGAGGAAGGACGCCAGCAGCTTTGCGATGGTGGTGATATCCATATCCGTGTGGATATAGTCCTTGAATATCAGCGGCAGCTGGTTCAGGATATCGGTGATGCCCATAGCGCGGGCGCGCTTGAACAGACCTGCGTAGAAGTAGCGCTGCATATTCAAGCGGTCGATATCAGAGTTTGCGTAGCCGTCACCGTGGCGGCAGCGCACAAAGAACTCCGCCGAAGCACCGTCCAGATTGCGGTAGCCTTTCAGCAGCTTGCTGCCGCCGTAGGACATATCCCGGGGGATATACACCTCGATGCCGCCGAAGTTATCCACCATTTCCACCAGCGCCTGCATATCGATGGTAACATAGTAGTCGATGGGCAGGTAGTACTGGTCGTAGATGACATCTGCCAGCGCGGCAATGCTGCCGCCGTTGGAAAGCGCCACCGAGTTGATCTGGTAGTTGGAAACGGCATAGGTCTTGCCGTTGGAAAGGGTAAGCTTGCGGTTCTGGGTGGTCACCAGCGTGTTGCGGGGGATCTGCAGCATCCGCAGCGCACCGCCCTTGATATCAAACTGGCAGTACAGGATCATATCCGTCATGCCGTCGTTGGAGCTGGCGTCGCTGTAAGAGCGTCCCTCTTCAAAGTCGATGCCGCAGACCAGAATGTTGACCACATCGCCCTTGTACTCCTCGGCGGTCTGGATCTCCTCCACGATGGAGGGGGCACTTTCTGCCGGGCGGATGCTGTCCTCCACCTTGTTCACAAGGCTCACACCGTACACCACCACACCGGAGATCACGGCGATCACGCCCATCACGATGGCAAAGGGCAGCCACAACGGGGTCTTTTTCTTTTTTTTGCGGCGGCGCGGTGCATCGTCCCCGCCCAGATCGGGCTGTGCTGCATAGCGGGGCGGCGCGGCGTGCTGCGCCCCGGCAGTGCTGCGGGTGTTCTGCTCCGGGGCAGCCTGCGGGGCACGCGCCGCCTGATCCGGGCGGCTGAGCGAGCGGTCTGTATTGATATGGCGTGGCGTCTGGCTCATGCTTTTATATCCTCCAGCTTTTCACTGCTCTGCAGAGTTTTTTACCTGCAGACCTGTCATATCCTTCAGTATAGCATGGTACGGCAAAATCTGCAATTGTTTTATCCGGGGATGGCCGAAACCATTTTTAATCGGTGCCCGGCTTTTCACCCTTCATTCTGCCCGCTGTGCGCTAAGATATCCTCGTAAGCGGCCTTGCTCTCGGGGTCTAGGGGCTTGCCCTCGGACAGCACAAAGCCGTTGGTCTGCTTGAGCGCCGCCAGCATGGCCGCGTCCAAATCCTTCATTTCCAGCTTGCGCAGCTTTTCCACCCCGGGCCAGTCCCGTTCGGCACTGGTCATATCGGCCAGATACAAGATCTTGTCCAGCTGGGTCATGCCCGCCTTGCCTGCGGTATGGCAGGCGATGGCGCTGAGCACGGCTTCGTCTGTGACGCCCCACTCCGTACGCGCCAGAATGGCGGCGCAGATGCCGTGCCATACCGGCGTGGGGCGTGCTTCGCCGCCCTGCGCATACTGCGGGTATGCCTGCATGATAGCGCGCATCTCGTCCTTGGGTAGTTCCTTGGCGGCATCGTGCAAAAGCGCCGCCAGTGCGGCCTGTTCCGGGTCGGTGCCGTAGTGCTTGGCCAGTTTGACGGCCATTTTTTTCACGTTGATGGTATGCTCGTAGCGCTTATCGCTCAAGCGGCCGCGCACAAGTTCCTTTGCCTGTTTCAGATCCATTTATCTGCTACTTCCTTCTGTGTTCCGGTATAGTCCTTCCCGCCGGATGACGGTGCGCACCGCTTCCGGCAGTTCGGCTTCGCATTCCTCTCCGGCGGCAAGCCGGGCCCGCAGCTGGCTGCTGGACATGGGCAGCGCCTGCACCGGGGCAAACAGGATGCGTCCGCCCGATGGGTCCAGCTGCTTTGCCTTTGCGTGCAGCGCCGGGGCATCGCCGATATCACGGCTGGTGACCACCACCCGCGCAATGCGCAGGATATCCTGCCAGCGGTGCCAGCCCTCAAAGCTGAGCAGCATATCGCTGCCAATAGCAAGATACAGTATAGCGCCGGGGTTTTCCCTTGCCAGCATTTCCAGCGTGAGCACGGTATAATTGCGGCTGCCCGCTGCGGCCTGCGCCACCTCCCAGCCGCTTACTTCCAGCGGCGGCATCCCGGGCTCCTGCGCCAGTGCCGCAAAGCACCGGCACATTTCCAGCCGCAGCGCACCGGAGGCATTTGTCCCCTCCTTAAAAGGGGAAGTGCCTGCCGGCATCACCACGATCTTATCCGGGTGCACGCGGTCTGCCGCTGCACGCAGGTTATTCAGGTGGCCGTTATGGGGCGGGTCAAAGCTGCCGCCATAGAGAAGGATCTTCATCTTACTTCAGCAGGGCAGCGTAGGCGCTGTCCTTTTTCTTTTGCAGATACAGCACGAACTTGGAGCCGATGACCTGCACGCAGTCTGCGCCGGTGGCCTCTGCCAGCTTGGCAGCAGCCTCGCGGGCATTGTACATACTGTTTTCCAGCACCTTGAGCTTGATGAGTTCCCGAGCGTCCAGACAGTCCTTCACGCCCTGGATCAGGGTCTCGTCGATCTCGCCCTTACCCACGATGTAAACGGGATCCATGGTATTTGCCTTGCCGCGCAGAATGGCGCGCTGTTTGCTAGTCAGCATAGTTTTTCTCCTTTATTTTGAGGTTGATATTTCGGATTTTTCAATTTTACTTTTTCACGGGATGGGGCGTATCTGTCAGCGACCTCGCCCTCTCAGGCGCTTTCGCGCCAGCTCTCCCAAAGGGAGAGCCTCTGGCGAGGAGATAAAGTTTGTGGTTTTGCCAAGGCCTCTCCCTTTGGGAGAGGTGCCGAACAAGGTGAGGCGGAGAGGGCGAGCCATCTTCGGACTTACGATCATTTCAGCTTGATCTCTACTTTTCCAGACACCTGTGCGATAACGCCTTCTTCCGTGACTGCACTCAGAAAGCTGGGCAGCTGCTTTTCCAGCGCTGCCAGCGCGTTACCGCGGTGGCTGATGGCGTCCTTTTCGTCCGGGGTCAGCTGGGCGTAGCTGCGGTTCTCGGTGTTAGGACGCTTGTCCGTTTTGCCCACACCGCAGTCTGCGGGGATGAACAGCGGGTCGTAGCCAAAACCGTAGTCGCCGCACAGCCGTGTAAAGGCAATGCTGCCCGGGCACTCGCCCATGCAGGTCAGGTGCCGGCCGTCTGGCAGGATGAAGCACACTGCCGAGACGAACTTTGCGCCCCGCTGCCCGGCAGGCACCGCCTGCATGGCAGCCAGAAGCTTATCGTTGTTGGCTTCATCGTCGCCGTGGTGGCCGCAGTAGCGGGCGCTGTACACGCCGGGTGCGCCGTCCAGCGCATCCACACACAGGCCGGAGTCATCGGCGATGGTGGGCAAGCCGCTGGCCTTGCAGATGGTCTCGGCCTTGATGAGAGCATTCTCGGCAAAGGTGGTGCCGGTCTCCTCCGGCTCGATGGTGATGCCCAGTTCCTTCTGGCTGACCACCTCGTGCCCCTGCGCTTCCAGAATGCGGCGCAGCTCGCGAAGCTTTCCGGCGTTGCCGGTGGCTGCACAAATTTTCATTTTCCGCGCCCTCCTTAGTGCTTCCATTCCCGGGGGAGCAGCTCTTCCACAAAGCCCTCCGGGGTAAAGGGCAGCAGGTCATCGATGCCCTCGCCCACGCCGATAAAGCGCACCGGCAAGCCCAGGCGCTGCTTGACCGCCACGACGCAGCCGCCCTTGGCGGTGCCGTCCAGCTTGGTCAGGATGATGCCGGTGGCATCGGCAGCCTTGCAGAACTCCTTGGCCTGACTGATGGCGTTCTGCCCGGTGATGGCATCCAGCACCAGCAGGGTCTCAAGGCTGGCTTCCGGGCTTGCCTTTTTGACGCTGCGGCTGATCTTGGAAAGCTCTGCCATCAGGTTTGATTTGTTGTGCAGACGGCCTGCGGTGTCCGCAATGACCATATCATAGCCGCGTGCGGTAGCAGACTTGACCGTATCAAAGATGACGGCGGCGGGGTCTGCGCCCTCGCCCGCGCTGACGATGGGCACACCGGCGCGGCTTGCCCAGATCTCCAGCTGCTCGCTGGCAGCAGCGCGGAAGGTGTCGCCGGCAGCCAGCATGACCCGCTTGCCCTGCCGGGTGTAGTAATCAGCCAGCTTTGCAATGCTGGTAGTCTTGCCCACGCCGTTGACGCCGATGACCAGAATGACAGCGGGCTTGCCGTCCAGCGCCATCTCGGCCTCCGGGGTCATCTCCTCGGCAATGATGTCGCGCAGGGCGTCTGCGGCCTGTTCGCCGGTCTTGAGCCCCTTGTCGCGCACACGATCGCGGAGTTTATCCACCAGATGCACCGCCACCTCACCGCCTACATCGGCAAGGATCAGCTGCTCCTCCAGATCATCGTACATCTCATCGTCGATGACGCTGCCTGTCAGGGTGTTCATAATGCTGCCCCAGAAGCCGGTGCGGGTCTTTTCCAGACCCGTTTTCATCTTGTCTTTTTCTTTTTTTCCAAATCCGAAGAACGCCATAGTGGTCCTCCTATCTATTTTCTGTTTATTTTATATCAGGAAACCAGCGTTGCGTCAACCTGTTCCAGATCCAGCTTGAGCAGCTTGGACACGCCATCTTCCTGCATGGTAACGCCATACAACACGTTGGCGGCCTCCATGGTGCCGCGGCGGTGGGTGATGACGATGAACTGGGTCTTGTCGCTGATGCGGCGCAGATACTGGGCAAACCGCACCACGTTGGCATCGTCCAAGGCGGCTTCGATCTCGTCCAGAATGCAGAAGGGCGCGGGGTTCACCGCCAGAATGGCAAAGTAGATGCTGATAGCCACCAGCGCCTGCTCGCCGCCGGAAAGGGCTTCCAGATTCTTGATGACCTTGCCCGGCGGGGCTACCCGGATGCCGATGCCGCAGGCCAGCACATCGCTTTCGTCCTCCAGGACAAGGCTGGCTTCGCCGCCGCCGAACAGCTCGGTGAACACGCGGCTGAAGTTTTCGTTGATGGCACGGAAGCTGTCGGTGAAGATCTCCCGCATCTGGGCGGAAAGCTTTGCGATCATGCGGCTCAGCTCGTTGCGGCTCTCCTCCACGTCGGTCACCTGACGGGACAGCTCATCGTAGCGGGCTTTGACTTCCTTGTACTCCTCGATGGCGCTTACGTTCACGCTGCCAAGGGCGCGGATCTTGCCGCGCAGGTCGGCCACCTGTGCCCGCAGCGCGGTCAGGCTGTCAAACTCCACGCACAGCTGCTCCGCCTGACTGACCGAGAGCTGGTACTCGTCCCACAGCTTTGCCACGGTCTGGTCGTACTCGGTCTCGGCAGCGGCCTTGCGCTCGGCAAGGCGTGCCATCTCCCGGCCCATCTCCTCGCGGCTGTCGGAGGCGGTGCGGGCTTTTGCCAGCGCTTCCGTTTCCTTCTGCTGGCAGGCAAGCCGCTTTTCGGTGGCTTCGCGGATGGCCTGCTCCTTTTGGGTGATGGTGGTCTGGCTGTCGGTCTTGGCCTTGCGGATGGCCGCGATCTCGGTGCGGCAGGCTTCGCTGCGGGCAGCAAGGGCGGCAAGGCTTTCTTCCAGTGCAGTGCGGCGGGCAGCGGAGTCCTTGGCACGCTGTTCCAGCGCGGCAATCTGGCTGTAAGCCAGCTCCGCGTCCTTGCGGCGGGTCACCTGTTCCAGCCGCTTGGCGCTGAGCGCCTGTGCCAGCTGGTTCTGCTGGGTCAGAAAGCTGTCGCTGCCCTCTGCAATGCGGCTCAGCTCGGCGGTCAGCTGCTCGATCTGCGCCGTCAGTTCTGCCTGCTGCAAGGCAGCGGCATCGGCCTTGGCGCGGCTGTCGTTCAACGCAGCCTGCAAGGCGTCCATCTGCTGCTGTGCGTTCTGCACGGCAGTTTCCAGCTGGGCAGCGGCGGCTTCCAGCCGCTTCTGCTCCGCCTCTGCACGCACCCGGTCGTTGGCGGCAGTGATCTGCTCGCTGGCGGTGGCGGTCAGCTCTGCCTGCAAAGCATCTGCCTGCTCTTTGCACTGGTCAGTCTTTTCCTGTGCGGCAAGGCAGTCTTTTTGCAGCTTGGCCGCCTTCAGGCGCAGCTCTTCCATCTCCTGCTTGCGGGTGAACAGACCGGCGCTGCGCTGCACGCTGCCGCCGGTAAAGCTGCCGCCTGCATTGATGACCTGTCCATCCATGGTGACCACCTTGTTGTGGTAACCGTTGTCCCGCGCCACGCGGGAGGCCTCGTTGATGTCCTCCACCACGATGATGTCCCGGCCGGAGATATCCCGCTGCAGGTCCCGGGTGATCTGGACGCAGCCGGAGGACTTGGTGGCGTTTTTATAAGAGGACAGGCCGATGAACTCCACCTCGCTTTTCAGCTGAGCGGCCCGGACCAGGTCCGCCATAAAGATGAAGCAGCCGCTGAGAACCCCCACAAACATGGGGTTCTTGTCGTGGAACCGGTCATACAGCTGGTCTCCCAGCTCCTGGGTGCGGTTGCGGATCTCGTCCTCGGTGATGAGGACCTTCAGGATATCCTGATCCATGTTGCTCTTAGCCATTGCGGTTTCCTCCATTTGTTGTTACGGTGATCTCCATATTTTGGCCGGACTCCTCCGGCAGAAATTCCATGTCCGTGCCCACGCCCCACACGGCGGCGGGCCGGTCCCCGACGCACAGCACCGGGACGCGCTGCCGCAGCTCCGGAGGGATTCCCCGGTCCGCCAGCAGGCGCTTGACGCTGCGCCCGCCCCGGCTGCCGGGAAGGGTCAGCCGCTGGCCCCCGGTATAGGGGCCCACGGACAGCGCACCGTCTATCTTATCACAGTTCAGAACAATTGTATCGCTTCTGCGAGAAAAATTTCCGGCGGTTTTCCGGACGGAAATTGTGTATTCTCCCCAAAAATTCTTCCCTGGGTGCAGGACCACGGGGGCAAGCGGCGGCCCGGGGGGCAGAAGCGTCAGCGTCTGCCCCCGGCACACGGCGCAGGCCCCGGTCGGCAGGGTCAGCATACCGCCCCCCTCCAGCAGATCGGCCAGCGCCCGATAGTGGGCGGCGGTGAAGTCCTTCTTCCCCACCGGCAGCCGCTCCGCCAGCAGGCGCAGGGCCCGCAGCCGCAGCACCTCCGGCGCTGACCGCAGCCGCTGCCGCCCGGCGGTAAGCCCCGCCGCAGGCAGATAGTCCGCCGCCAGGGAATCCAGAAACGCGTCCTCCTGCCGCAGCAGCTCCGCCGTGCGGCAGATGTTGGCGACGGCCCCGTCGTGAAGCTCCGCCAGCCGGGGCATGACCTCCCGGCGCAGCAGGTTCCGCCGCAGGGCGGTGTCCCGGTTTGTCTCGTCCTCCACGTGGGACAGACGGTGGACTTCCAGGTATGTCTCGATGTCCTCCCGGGAGGTTTCCAGCAGGGGGCGGACGATCCGGCCCCGCACCGGGGGGATCCCCGCCAGGCCCTGCATCCCGGTGCCCCGGACCAGGTTCAGCACCACCGTCTCCGCCTGGTCGGCGGCGTGGTGGGCGGTGGCGATGCGCTGGGCCCCCAGCCGGTCCGCCGTGCGGCGGAAGAAGTCGTACCGGGCCATGCGCCCGGCCTCCTCCAGCCCCACGCCCCGCTCACGGGCCAGGGCGGGCACATCCGCCCGCTCCACCGTCAGGGGAACGTCCAGCTCCCGGCACAGCTCCTCCACAAAGGCCACGTCCCGGCCCGCCGTGGGCCGCTGGCCGTGGTTCAGGTGGGCCGCCGCCACAGTGAAATCCCGGGGCATGGCGGCCAGATAGTGCAGCAGACACACGGAGTCCCGCCCACCGGACACGGCCACCAGCATCACCCCGCCGGAAGGCGGCAGCATATGCCACCGCTCCATAAACGGGCGCAGGTCCATCAGCTCTCCTCCTGATAGCGGTTTTCCAGGGTGCCGAAGGAGGTGTATTCCGGCAGCCACCGCAGCTCCACCTTGCCGGTTTCCCCGTGGCGGTTTTTGGCCACGATGCACTCGGCAATGTTGCGTTTTTCGGAATCGGAATTGTAATAATCGTCCCGGTACAGGAACATCACGATGTCCGCGTCCTGCTCGATGGCGCCGGACTCCCGGAGGTCGGACAGCATGGGCCGCTTATCGTCCCGCTTCTCGTTGGCACGGGACAGCTGGGACAGGCACAGCACCGGCACCTGCAGCTCCTTGGCCATGATCTTCAGCATACGGCTGATATCGGACACCGCCTGCTGGCGGTTCTCGCCGCAGGCACGGCAGCCGTATGCGCGGTAAGCCCGGAAGCGGCAGGGAATGCCCTGAAACGCTGGGTCCGCCCGTTCAATCCTCCGGAACGCTACACGTTCACCCAACTGGATTCCACCCCGGATTCCCTGGTCATTCCCCTGGGAGAGAGCTTCCTGTATGAGATCCGGCTTGCGGAGGGCACCAAAGCCCGCCCGCAGACGGCAGAGTATTTTTTCCGTAACAGGGTAAGCCAGCAAGCGCCTCTTACGGACGGCACATACAAAATCCACATTCCCCCCATGCAGCAGGCGGACTGTCTGGAGTTTTTCGCAGGGGATGCCGTGCGACGGCTGAAAATCATCCCGAAGAGCCGTCCCTCCCTGCTGGGAGCCGAAGCCGGGGTGGCCTATCCTGCCTATATGGCGCGCGCCAACGGACGGGAAGCCATGCGCGCAGGAATTATTTCCGCCCCGGAAGGCTCTACGCTGACGTTGAAAGTGTCTGCCTCCCAACGCTTGCAGTCTGCGGAGGACGCGCAGGGGCGGCCGCTCCGTGTGGAAGGAAGCAGCGTCATCATTCCGAATATTCTTTTGGAGAAAGAGCCCAGGGAAATAGAGCTCGGATGGATGGACAGCGACGGACTGGCGGCTGCCCGGCCCGTGAAGATACGACTGGAACCCGTTGAGGACAAGCAGCCTTCCATTTACTTGAGAGGCGGAGAAAACGACCGTTACGTACTGGAGGATACCAGCATTGAATTGGAGGTAGAGGCGACGGACGATTTCGGCATCCGGGAAATAGGGGTGGAATGGCAGGGAGAAAAATCCTTTTACGAGGACAATAATAATGGGAACGGAGCCTCAGCGCCAAAACCGGACGGCGTGGACAAACCGGCGCCCGGCCCTCGCGGAGAGAAAGTTCTGGCGGACGGACAGCCCACACAGACAGGCCTGAAAGGCACATTCCTGTTCCAGGCCAGGGCGCTGAAGTTATCTCCCCAGCGAGTCGTCGTCCGCGGGGTTACTCAGGATTACAAACCGGGAGGCAAGCGCGTTTATTCGGAACCCATGATTATCTTCGTCCTTTCCAAGTCTGAGCACG
>OMBP01001405.1_pt1 | contig 10156 bp, 9 predicted proteins | sample 1644911 | NCBI WGS metagenome assembly OMBP01 (sample SAMEA103958122, study PRJEB25191) | human gut metagenome | biome: human-associated habitat [ENVO:00009003]; feature: intestine environment [ENVO:2100002]; material: feces | place: Germany | collected 2013/2015 | reverse complement strand
TTGCTTATTCAGGGGCTTCAGCACCTTTTCCTCAAAGAACGCGCGGGTGCCCTCCGGCGTGACGGAGCAGAACTCATCATCCACCTTTACGCAGACACCCAGCTGGCACTGGCCCATGCAAAAGGACCCGCACAGCTCCACCTCATCGCTGAGGTTATGATCCCGGATGAGATCCTGCAGCTGCTCCACCACCTGGCGGGAGCCACGCACATGACAGGAAGACCCGATACAAACTGTAACTTTCATGCTTCATTCACCTCTGTTTCCATCTCTTGCGCCCCTGCGGGGTCATCGATCCACCGCTGCAGCACGGCACGGCTGCGGGCATTGGCTACTACCGTTTGGGAAGCCGCCACCAGCGGCATCCAGCGGCGGATATAATGCGGTTCGATTCCGCTTTTTTCACAGAACAAGGCAAGGTACTGCTCGGCTTCCTCCCTGCGGCCGCGCATCCGCAGCAGCAAATAGGTCAACGCGGCATCTGCGGCGGCATTGCCCTGCGTGGCATGGAACCAATCGATGATATATGGTTCTCCTGTCGCGGCGCTGATGATGACCTTGGACGGCACAAAGTTGCCGTGGCAGACCTCGTTATATTTTGGGATCCGCTCCAGCCGGGAATAAAGGTCATACCGGTCGGTGGCGGAGAGCTCCGAGCTGTTGATATTGCGCTGAAGCTCATCCTTGAGCTTTTTGAACATGGGGCAGGACTGCTGGTGGATGTGGCAGTGCAGAGAGGCGAAAAGTTCCATATACTCCCCCGCCTTTTCGGGATAGCGCTCCATCAACTGTTCCAGATTTTCACCCTTGATGTACTCCGAAACAATGGCCCACTTGCCATTTACCTCGGTCACCTCCAGAATTTTGGGGACAGTGACGGTCGTTTCCTCCATTCGGGCCTGGTTCAGCGCCTCATTGATGACATCCGCCTTGGCGCAGTCCTCATTAAAAACCTTTAGGCAGCGGTCGCCATCCCGAAAAACGGTGATGCTGTTCTGCACCGAAATGATACGATCCAGATTCATCGCTCGACCTCCTTCCGGTTACAGGCGTGCCTTCAGGTGTGCCAAAGAAAGTGCCAGATTCTCGTACTGGATGACAGCATCGGGCGGGAGCTGCAGCCGGCAGGGTGCAAAGCACCAGAATGCCCGCACGCCGCTGCGGTACAAGACATCGGTCACCGCCTGCGCGGCTTCCTTAGGCACCGTAACAATGCCGATGCTGACATTATTCGCGGCGCAGAAATCCGCCAGCGCCGACATGGGCAGCACCGGCTTCAGCTCACTGCGGTCGCCCTCTGCCGGGACATTCAAATCAAATGCCGCCAGGATGTTGGTACCATATTCCGAAAAACCGGCGTAATCCAGCAGTGCGCGGCCCAGCTTGCCTGCACCCACTATTACCGCTGCCACCGGGCGGCCGCCCAGGCAGTCCTCCAGGCAGGTGGTCAGCTCAGCACGGTCATAACCCACACGGGGGCGCCCCGCGCCGCATACAGCGCCCAGGTCCTTTCGCACCTGCACCTCGCCCAGGTCCAGCGCCTTGGCAATGCCGGTAGCGGAAACGGTCGTAATCTCCTGCGGCAGGGAGCTGATATACCGCAGATATTGCGGCAGGCGACCTATCGTGGCTCTTTTGATCTCTTTGGTATTCATAGTATTCTTCCCCTTCTTGTCAATCCGTTGATGTGATATCGATAATAAGCGGTACCTTTCCAAGGCTATTCTATCACATCCCATTCGCCATGGGAATTGCTTTTCTGTAATATCGGTATTGCTTTTATCGATATACCGCAGGCGAAAACTGTATACAAAAAGCGCCTGTCACAGCAGACGCCTTCCGTTCAATCACTTTATACATCAAATACCTTCCGGCAATAAGGGCAGGGGTGCCCTTACTGATCCCAATTATCCGGCAGCTCCCGCTTGGTAGCAATAAGCTGCGCGATGAACTGCTTATCCAATGGAGATAGTGTGTAGTCCTGCCGGTAGATGAGCACATCCTTATACCGGCGGCGGCTATCCACACAGGGGCGGTGTACCAGCGAATACCTCTCCAGCAGTTCCTGCGAAACCGGTGAAACCCACATAAAAGCTTGCGGGTTGCGGGAAAGCAGTTCAAAGCGGCTGGCCCGCTCAAAGACATAGATGCGCCGGTTGATATCATCCGGCAGCTCTTCCCGCCGCACTTCGGAAGCCGGCAGCGAGGGGACATACGGATCGGCATAGGCCACGCGGATATAGTTTTTCAAGTCCTCATAGGTGATGCTCTCCTGCTGCGCCAGCGGGCAGTCCTTGCTCATCAGCAGGGCATAGCGGAATTCCGCCACCAGCTCACACCGCAGACCCTTTTCTTCCACCAATTCCTTATAGTAGCGGTCGTAGTTTTCGGCATACCGCAGGATGCCCAGCTTATAGTCGTCCTGAAGAACATTCTTCAGGGTACGCATAGCGTTGGTTTCCTTGTAGAAGACTTCAAACTCCTCATCGGCGGAAAGCTCGCAGGAAAAACGGGCAAAGGCCTCCGAGATATAGCTGGAGCGCGGCACCGAGATGGAAAAGTGCTTTTTCTTGGCGGAGCCTTCGGTAAACATATGCTCCACCTCATCCACCTGCTGCAGGATCGCCTTGGCATACCGCAGGAACACCCCGCCCTCCGGGGTCAGCTCCATCCCGTGGGCGCTGCGCTCAAAGATAGCAACACCCAGGCTGTTTTCCAGCTCCTTGATGGCCCGGCTGAGATTGGACTGGCCCACAAACAAGCGGTCCGCCGCTTTATTGATGGAGCCGGTCTCCGCCACAGCCACGGCATATTTCATGTGCTGAAGATTCATAGGATCCCTCCTGCCCTTTCAGGCACTGTACTGCTTTATGGCTTACAGGAAAAACTTTTTCTGCAGTGATTCCCGCAGTGGGCGGCAGCAGCCGATAATGATGAGCGTCAGCCCTAAAATGATGCCGGCCGCCAGCGGGTAAATGGACCACAGCAGAACATCATGGAGCTTAAAGGTCAGGTTGATAAGAAATTCCACCAGCACCATCAGCCCGCCGGAAAGAATAAACGCCCCACCGAATACAAACAGGTGTCCACCGTGCAGGTAGCGCAGCAGGATGACCATTGCCGTGACAATAATGCCTGCCGCCCCCACCACCGGAAAAGCAAAGGAAAGGAACCAACGCCCACCGGTGGTCAGATCGATATACAGCAGGTAAACCCCCAGCGCCACAAAATCGACCGGGACAAAGATGACGGGATTCCCCCTGCGGAACCACAGCGGCAGTACGATAACGATGTAGCACATCAGCAGCGCACCCGTCACATAACCCGACCATACGATTCCGCCATTGATACGCCAATCGCACAGCAGGCAGATAACAATAGGCAGTACCGTCAGCACCGTCACTACAAAGAGTGCGCCGCTGCGGCTCACTTCCTTGTGGATGTGTTCCTCCGGCGGGTAAGGCCCGTCCCCTTTGGGCGGCTCCATCTCCGGGTGAAAGACCGTGGTGCCGCACAGCGGGCATTTTTTCTCACTGTCGCCCAGCTCCACACCGCATTTAACACAATACATAGCTGTTCCCCCCTTGGCGCCTTCAGCGCCCGTTGCTTTCCGCCTTTACCGGCAGGCCCATCCAGTGCAGCACCTCATAGAAATGCCGCTCCAGCTCCGGCTCCCGGATATTGCGGATCATATTGATATAAACTGTATCGCCCCAGGTAATGATCCCACAGTTGTGCGGTGCCTTGGCCTGCACACCAATGATAAAATCCATCCGGCGGATATACGGCCGCATGGCATCCGGCACCTGTACCACACCCAGATTGGACATGCACAGGCAGCTCTTGCACTCGCCTACGGTATCAAATACCATCTTCATCGCAAAATTTTTGATAAACAGGGGCATCACCTTGAGGATGGGAATGCGCTCACTGTTTACATTGGTGGCAATGCGGGCACTCATATTCTTACGGGTGACCTCCAGCCCCATGCGATGATGTACAATGCGGCACAGCTCCTCCAGGGTGTAATCCCCCAGGCGGGAATCCGCCTCCGGTGTAACATACTGGGCAAAATTCCGCAGCGACTGGCTGGGGAATAGCCCGCGCAGGTTTACCGGCACCAGCACCTTTACCGGACGACGGCGCCGGCGACTCGGTACTTTTTTAGCCTGCAGGTTCAGAATCGCCTTCATCATGGCGGCGCACAGCAGCTCCGTTACCGTCACACCGTATTCCTTGGCCTTTGCTTTCAGCTCGGCGGCTGGCACCATCAGCGTGGTCAGGTCCAGGTAGCCATCCGGTTCCGGTGTCCCGCTTAGGTGATAAGCTGTCGCCTCTTTTCGGCTGGCCTCCACCCGGCCCGCGTACTTCTGGAAGCTATCCTCCAGCTCCTCCTCACGGGGCGGGTCCAGGCGGCGCAGCACGCCATCAGTCGCCGGGATCTCTATTCCATACCGGCGGCACAGGTACTCCGCCAGCAAAGTCTTTAGGAAGATGGTCCCACCGGTGCCATCGGTCAGCGCATGGAAAAATTCCACCGCAATGCGGTCCCGGTACACCAGCACCCGGAACGCGCACTTGCGAATATCATCAAAGGGCATATGCACCAATGGATAGCTCTTTTCCGGCTGGATGGCCGGCGCCGCCGGGATCTGCTCCAAGTAGTACCAGAACATTCCCCGGCGCAGCCGAACGGCAATGGAGGGAAACCGCCGTACAGTCACATCCAGCGCGGTTTGCAGGGTCGGCACATCCACTGTTTCAGTAAGGGTAGCAGAAAGCCGAAACAGGTTGTTCCAGTTGCGGCGGCGGGCGGCGGGATAGATTTTCGCGGCGTTATCCAGCTGCATCCAGCGCAGCTTGCGTTCCCCGCCCATCACCCGGTTCAGGAACTTGCCCATCTCCTCAAAGTCGGACATATTCTCATTGAGGTAATATAGCACATAGGCATGCCAGCGTTCCGGTGCTATGATCATTTTGCTCTCACAGCCGGCATCCAACAGTTTTTGGTGCAGGCGGCGGGTATCATCCAGCAATATCTCATCCCCGCCCACAAAAAGCAGCACTGGCGGAAAACCGGTCAGATCGCCAAAGAGCGGCGAAACCAGTGGCTCCTCCTTGGAGGTCAGCCCACCGGTGTAACAATCGGCATAAAAGCGCAGCAGCTCTTCGGTCAAGGAGGGGTCCGCTTCGCGGTTTTCCTCATAGGTTTTCCCGGAGCAGGTCAAGTCCGTCCAAGGTGAAATGGCAATAAGGCCCGCAGGCATTGTCATGTTCATCTCCTTCAGCCGCAGGCACAGCGCGCAAATAAGCCCGCCTCCGGCGCTTTCCCCGCACAGCACAATCTGCTCCGGCGCATAGCCTTTCTCCAGCAGGTAGCGGTAGGCCTCCAGGGCATCCTCCACCGCGGCTGGGTAGGGGCTTTCCGGGGCCAGGCGGTAGGCGGCGCAGAATACCCTAATCCCGCATTCATCAGCCAGCGTCGCGCCGAAGCCTTTGGCGTAGTCCAGGTCGCCGCAGGTATAGCCGCCGCCATGCAGGTATAGGATCACCCCGCTGCGGCGCTCATCCCGCGGGATCAGCCAGGCGCCTTCAAAGCGCTCAAACGAATAATCCCGCACAATGACATCTTTTTTGTGGATCGCTTCCATTAGCTCGCCCAATTTATCCTGTCCCTTGCGGGTCACCTCCAGCGAGCAATTCGCCACAAAAGGCTTAAAAAAATTGAGCTGCGAGCGTACCAAACGGGCGGGAAGTCCCATACAGCGCCGCCTCCTTTCCAGACTATCGTTAAAAGATAATTATAGCATTGACTGCCCGGAATGTAAAGAATCGCCCGGCACGCAAAAGGCTCCCGTTTGGTAAAACGGAAGCCCTGGCGATATTCAGTTCCAGCCATGGATTTTGATAAGCTGCTGATAGGTGTAAAAGTACGCCCCAGCCGGGAAGTCACACAGATCACCGGTATTAGAGCAAATGAGATAATCCGCTGTATTACCGCTTTCATCCGTCAGCACTTCGCTTATCATCACAATGTGCCGGAAATGGTCGTTGCCCATGGCGATAACATCCCCCGGTTCCCCTGTGTAGTAGGGGGCCGCCGCGTCGCCCACCAGCCCGCTGCCGATATTCGCCTGCACATAGCTCACAAAATAATTGACCCCGGACCAGGAAGCGGTACGGTTGCCGTTCCCAAACCAGTACCAACAGCATCAGCACCAATGTCAACGCCGCTATTCTATATTTCATCTTGGGGGTTTTCATCGCCTTGCTCCTTTCGGGAGAGTCTAATATAATTGTATTTTACAACCTAAAGCTAACTTTAAGGCAAGCCCTCATCCGTAAAATTCACATAAAGTTCATGGGATTTTTCCCCCCTTTGCACCGTTCGATTTTACAATATACCGGTAGAACTCTGCCGAACAAGGTGTTATAATGTATAAAATCAACCGTGGAAAGGATGCCAGCGCATGGGCGATAATTATTTCTTACTTACCAATCTGCTTTCGGAAGACGAGCAGAAGATCATCACCAGTATAGCCGCGCACCTGGAACGCGGGGAAAAACGGGTCGGCATTCAGCAGGTCGCCACCGAAAATTTTGTCTCCACCGCCACCATCGTAAAAATGTGCAAGCGGCTGGGCTTTGAGGGGTACAGCGAGCTGTATTATTATCTCAGCCGTCAGCTGAATGGCCGGGATGAACGCCGCAATGCCGAAAATCTCAAAAATCTCATTGATAATTACTCTGATGCCCTCATCGATGATTTCTGTGGGTTGCTCAAAGCCTCCCGCCAGGAGAAAATGTTCACCACCGGTGCCGGTTTCTCCAATATCGTCGGCTCCTACATCGCGCAGCGGCTTTCCATCTGCGGCTTTATGGTGTTCAATAATGTCCATTTCTACGATTATATGCTGTTCCAGGATGCTCATCACCTGCCCGGCGGCAGCGAACCCTCGGTGATGTTTGCCGTCAGCCAAAGCGGCGAGACCGAGCCGGTGCTTAACGATGTGCGTCATGCCCAGCAGCACGGTCACAAGATCATGGCCTTTACCAAGCGCGGGGATTCCGCCCTGGCCCGGCTTGCTGATATTGTTTTTGTCATTGACGGCTCCAAACAGACGCTGGTCGGCAGCCTTCCCAATCCCTTCTTCGGCCATGTTATTCTGGCCTTTGAGGATCTCATCGCCATCTACTTTGACCGTGACCGCCGGCCGTAAGATAATACTTTTTTTACGAAAACAGAAAAAAATTTCGCGGGGCAGCATGTTATACTTTAGATAGTGTAGCAGGCTGCCCAGTTTGCTGCACCGCCAGTTGCCCGCACACCGCGGGCAAAAAGGATAATGAAGAATCATTATGGAGGAAAAACAAATGAAAAAGCTGTTTGCGTTTTTGCTGGTAGTCGTCATGATCCTCAGCATGATGGTCGGCTGCGGCAACAACACCACCCCCGGCAATGACACGGATACCAAGAAGATCGAAACCCTCAAGGTCGCTTTCGTTCCTTCCCGTGAGCCCGCCGAGATCATCACCGTCACCGAGCCCCTGAAGGCAATGCTCAAGGAAGAGCTGGCCAAAGAAGGCTACGAGGTCGGCGAAGTTGAGATCACCGTCGGCACCACCTACGAGGCAGTCGGCGAAGGTTTGGAAGCCGGCACCATCGATGTTGGCCTCATCCCCGGCGGCACCTATGTTCTGTACGATGACGGCGCCGATGTCATCCTTACTGCCACCCGTAACGGCCTCAGCAAGGATTCCGATAACGCCAAGGATTGGAACGATGGCCAGCCCACCGAAGCTTCCGAAAAGCAGGCTGTTTCCTATCGTGCTCTCATGATCGCCGGCCCCTCCGATAAGGGTCAGGAGCTGGCTGCCAAGGTCAACGGCGGCGAGGAGCTGACCTGGGAGGACCTTGACAGCGCCAACTGGAGCATCATGGGCACCTCCTCTCCCGCGGGCTACATCTATCCCGCCCTGTGGCTGCAGGATCACTACGGCAAGGGCATCTCTGACCTGAAGAGCGCCGTGCAGTCCGACTCCTACGCCAGCGCCTTTGCCCGTCTGGCCTCCGGCCAGGTGGACGTGCTGGTGACCTATGCCGATGCCCGCCGCGACTATGCCGAGCGTTGGAACACCGAGTTCAGCCGTGAGGCTTCCATCTGGGAGGAGACCGGCGTCATCGGTGTTACCGCCCCCATCTACAATGACACCATCTCCGTCAGCAAGAACTCCGAGATCATGACCGATGAGTTCATCACCGCTCTGCAGAACGCTTTCATCAATATCGGCAATACCGATGCCGGCAAGGAAGTTATCGCTATCTACAGCCACAATGGCTATCAGAAGGCCCAACCTTCCGATTATGACAGCGAGCGTGCCGCTCAGAAGCTCATCCAGGAGCTGAGCGCCGCCAACTAACCTTTCGGTTTCTCATTTCCATCCCATATGCGGGGAGGACATGCACAGATTACTGCTTTCCTCTGTGCGGTCCTCCCCATTCTCGTTTCCAAACCGGAATACATCCCCCAGCGTGTGTATCCCGGTTTATGAATGAGACCCGTATTCTAACCGCAGAAGAGGAGACCGTATGATTCAATTTGACCATGTATCCAAGGTATACCCCAATGGCACCGTGGGGCTGGACGATGTAAACCTGACCATCCAGGATGGTGAATTTGTCGCCATCATCGGCCGTTCCGGTGCCGGTAAATCCACCCTGCTGCGCTCCGTCAACCGGATGCACCGCATCACCTCCGGCACCCTTATGGTAAATGGCATCAATGTCAGCACCCTTTCCGGCAAAAGCCTGCGCCGTTTCCGCCGGGGCATCGGCATGGTGTTCCAGTCGTTCAATCTGGTCACGCGCACGACTGTGATCAAAAATGTGCTCTCCGCCTGCGTGCCGGATATGCCCTTCTGGCGCGTGCTGCTGGGCGCGTTCCGCCGGGAGGACAAGCTCAAGGCGCTGGAGTCTCTGGACAAGGTGGGCATTTTGGACAAGGCGTATATGCGCGCCGACCAGCTCTCCGGCGGCCAGCAGCAGCGCGTGGCGCTGGCACGGACGCTGACCCAGAGCCCCCGCATCATTCTGGCGGACGAGCCGATCGCCGCCCTCGACCCCGTGACCGCCAAGCAGGTGATGCAGGACTTCGTCCGCATCAATGAGGAGATGGGCATCTCCATCCTGCTGAACATCCACCATGTGGAGCTGGCGCTGGAATACGCCGACCGGATCATCGGCATCCGCGCCGGAAAGATCGTCTACGACGGCCCCTCCGCAAGGGTGGATCAGGCGGTGCTCGATTCCATCTACGGGGAGCAGGGCGGCGCGGAGGAGTGCGTATGAGCCTCTACGACCGCATTTTCAAGCCTCACGTCTATACGCTGGCGGACGGTACGGCGGTGGAGGAAAAGCGCAGCCGCGCGCCGCTGATCCTGCTTGTGCTGATCGCGCTGACCGTCCTTTCCGTCCGCATCACGGGCTTTGACCTTGCTGTGCTGGTGAAAAAGGGCAGCAAGTTCTTCGACATCCTCAAGGCGATGTTCCCGCCGAACACCGCCTACCTCGGCAAGATCTGGCAGCCGCTGTGGGACACCATCAAAATGTCCATCCTCGGCTCCTTCGTCGGCGCGGTGCTGGCGGTCCCCTTTGCCGTCGCCGCAGCCAGCAACATCGTGACGAACCGCGTTGTGGTGTTTCTGGTGCGCCTGTTTTTGAGTCTGGTGCGCACCCTGCCGACGCTGGTGTGCGCCCTGATCGCCACCTACATTTTCGGCCTCGGCACCATGGCGGGCACCTGTGCCATCGCCGTTTTCACCTTTGCCTATGTGGGCAAGCAGCTCTTCGAGCTCATCGAGACGGTGGATATGGGACCCTATGAGGCCATGGAGGCGCTGGGCGCCACCCGGCTGCAGGCCTTTACCACGGCGGTGTTTCCCCAGGTGCTGCCCACCTATCTGTCCGTATCCCTGTTCTGCCTGGAGGGCAACGTGCGCTACGCCTCCATCCTGGGCTACGTGGGCGCGGGCGGACTGGGCCTTATTATGAATGAAAAGATCGGCTGGCGTGAGTACGACAGCCTTGGCATGATCCTGATCGTTCTGTTTGTGGCCGTTATGGTCATCGAGGCGATCAGCCACGCCCTGCGTAAGA
>OMBP01001394.1_pt1 | contig 10248 bp, 6 predicted proteins | sample 1644911 | NCBI WGS metagenome assembly OMBP01 (sample SAMEA103958122, study PRJEB25191) | human gut metagenome | biome: human-associated habitat [ENVO:00009003]; feature: intestine environment [ENVO:2100002]; material: feces | place: Germany | collected 2013/2015 | reverse complement strand
TATTAAAAGAAGTGGTTCAGAGGTAACATTTGATATCAGTAAAATTATGGATGCTGTATCAAAAGCTAATATGGAAGTTGTCCATAGTGAGAGATTATCAGAGGAACAGATTGAGACAATCTCTAATAATGTTGAGAGCATTTGTAAAGAGATGAACAGGTCTTTAAGCGTTGAAGAGATTCAGGATCTTGTAGAGAATCAGATTATGAATTTCAGAGCATTTTCAGTTGCAAGAAAGTATATTACTTATCGTTATAAGAGAGCACTTGTGCGTAAATCTAATTCTACAGATAAGCAGATATTAAGCCTTCTGGAGTGCAATAATGAGGAAGTAAAGCAGGAGAATTCTAACAAGAATCCTACTGTAAACAGTGTTCAGAGAGATTATATGGCTGGCGAGGTAAGCAAGGATATTACAAAGAGATTCCTTCTTCCTCCAGATATTGTAGATGCGCATGAGCAGGGACTTATACATTTCCATGATGCAGATTATTTTGCACAGCATATGCATAACTGCTGTCTTGTCAATCTTGAGGATATGTTACAGAATGGAACTGTAATAAGCGAGACTATGATTGAGAAGCCACACAGCTTTTCTACTGCATGTAATATTGCAACTCAGGCAATTGCACAGATTGCAAGTTCACAGTATGGCGGACAGAGTATATCTTTAGCACATCTTGCACCATTTGTCCAGGTAAGCCGTGAGAAGTTTATCGGACAGGTAAGAGATGAGTTCGAAAAAACCGGAATAGATGCTTCAGAAGAGAAGATTAAAGAGGTTGCAGAGCTTCGAGTAAAGGATGAGATTAAGCGTGGTGTACAGATGATTCAGTATCAGGTTATCACTCTTATGACAACTAATGGACAGGCACCTTTTGTTACTGTTTTCATGTATATTGATGAGGTTCCGGAAGGTCAGACAAGAGATGACCTTGCACTTGTTACTGAGGAAGTATTAAGACAGAGAATGCAGGGCGTTAAGAATGAACAGGGTGTATATATTACACCAGCATTTCCTAAGCTTATATATGTTCTTGAGGAAGATAATATCCACGAAGATTCCAAGTACTGGTATCTTACAGAAATAGCTGCACAGTGTACAGCTAAGAGAATGGTTCCGGATTATATATCTGAAAAGAAAATGAAGGAATTAAAGGTTGATGCGAATGGCAATGGTCAGTGTTTCCCATGTATGGGATGCAGAAGCTTCCTTACACCATATATTGATCCAGAAACAGGAAAGCCAAAGTATTATGGAAGATTCAATCAGGGTGTTGTAACTCTTAATCTTGTTGATGTTGCATGTTCATCAGGCAAGGATATGGATAAGTTCTGGAGTATTCTTAATGAGAGACTTGATCTGTGTAAGAGAGCACTTATGTGCAGACATTACAGACTTAAAGGAACTCCTTCAGATGTTGCGCCAATTCTCTGGCAGAATGGAGCACTTGCAAGACTTAAGAAGGGCGAGACAATTGACAAGCTTCTTTATGGTGGATATTCAACAATTTCGCTCGGTTATGCAGGTCTTTGCGAATGTACTTATTACATGAAGGGTGTAACTCATACTAATCCGGAGGGAACAGAATTTGCCCTCAAAGTAATGCAGTATCTTAATGATACATGTAAAAGATGGGCAGCAGAGACTAATATTGATTTCTCACTTTATGGAACACCGCTTGAGTCAACAACTTATAAGTTTTCAAAATGTTTACAGAAGAGATTTGGTAAGATTGCTGGCGTAACAGATAAGAACTATATAACTAACAGCTATCATGTTCATGTAACTGAGCAGATAAATGCATTTGAAAAGTTAAAATTCGAATCACAGTTCCAGAAGTTATCTCCAGGAGGAGCTATCAGTTATGTTGAAGTTCCTGATATGCAGAATAACATTCCGGCAGTACTTAAGGTTATGCAGTATATATATGAGAATATTATGTATGCAGAGCTTAATACTAAGAGTGATTACTGTCAGGAATGTGGATACACAGGTCAGATTCAGATTATAACTGATGATGACGGAAAGCTTATATGGGAATGCCCTAACTGCGGAAACCGTAATCAGGATAAGATGAATGTCGCAAGAAGAACTTGCGGATATATCGGAACACAGTTCTGGAATCAGGGAAGAACTCAGGAGATTAAGGAGAGAGTGCTTCATCTGTAAGATTAAATATAATATGGCAGGACATGGAACCGACCCCCAAAAGTTAGACTAAAAATCTAACGATTGGGAGGTCGGTTTTTTCATGTCCTGCCTTTTCTTAATAAGTGCTGTATGTGAATTAATATTCTGGGAAATATTCATGCTCTCTCATGCCATAAACAGCTGCAATCAGAATTGAAAGTATTATGGCAGGTATTGCAAATATAACAACAAAGCCAATGTCCTTGATTGTCATTATGAGTGCAATAACAGTCCATATTGCTGTATATATAATCTTGACAATCAGATTGCGGCGTATATGCTTTGGGTTGTTGGTTGCTTTATATAATATGATTCCTATATAAGCAAAAATAGTAATCACAGTAACGGGTAATCCAATTATGACAGCAAGAACAGCAAGAATATATAATAGAACTATGGATGTGCTTCCCATATAAATATGTCCAATTAAATTGAATAAATTGTTAATACTAAATGTCTTGTTATTAATTGCAGAAAATGATTCATACAAATTATTAAAGAATTTATCAGGATAAATATGAGTCATGATTAATATAATAATTGACAGAATACTGATAATAGTGTAAATAATTGTGAATACCTTATCCGTCTTTCTTGCAAAGTTCATTGTAATCGCTCTCCTCATAAATAATTGATAGTATCACTATATCATATTTATTCGTTATGAACAAGAACTGACTATAATAATGAATGTCAGATATACCGATATATATTTAAACTAATGTGATTCCCAAAAAGGAGTTTGGGATAGGATTATGACAAGGAGGGCATATGTCACTTACGATAAGAAGCACAATGAATAATCAGACAGCTGCACAGGGAATAGATAATACAGATAAGAATACTGATAATTCAAAGCAACCCAGGAATAGAAAGACAATTAATGCATCAGAGCTTAATCTGAAGCCATACAAAGATAACCAGATTGATGCTAAAAGGCTTAGAGCCAGAAAGCAGGCTATGAAGCTTATATCTGATGCATGGAAATCTTCTGATATGAGAGATAAGAATATTGAGGATATGAAGCTCGATAAGCTTAATAAGCTTGATGAAATCACAGAACTTAAGAATAAGGTTAGTGATTTGGAGAATGAAAAAGAGGCTTACCGCGCAGATTATGGCGTTGATATGAATTCACAGGAACAAAAAGACCTTGAGTTGCTTGAAAAATACCAGAATAACCGATATGGTTCGGCTGAGGACACATTTTCAAAAGAAGAACTTGACCGCTTAAAGGAACTACAGAATACTCCGCTTACAGAGTATCAGGAGAAAGTGCTTAAGCTGAATTCATCACAGATACATTTTAAGGATGAAATTGGTCAGAAGGAGCTTAAGATTGCATGCACGACAGCTTCAATTGCACTTGCCGAAATCGACAGGGATAAATCTCAGGAAATGCTAAAGGCACAGGATTCAGCAGACCAGATAATAGGTGCTGTTGAGGGTGAGGTTAAGAATCTGCTTGTAAATGAAGGTAAAGACAACATTGATGACAAGGTAGAAGACAATAAGGAAAAAGCTGACGAAGCAGAGAAGAAACAGGAAGAACAGCAGGAAAAGATTGACGAAAAGCGCAAGGAAAGAAAAGAACAGGAAGAGATTATTGAGGGACAGGCAGAGACTGACAAGTTAGAGATGAATGCCAATATAAGAAGCAATGATGTCGACCATGTAACTGAAGCTCAGAAGCAGATAGTCAGGATAATGAAAGATAATAAGATGCTTAATGAGGATATTAAGGGAATAGATATTGATTTGAATTTCTAGGAAGCTGTCAGGAAGGACTATGCATGGCGGGATTGTTTTGGTGGGATTGTTACATAACAGCCGGGTTTTCTGTGCGGATGGAAAGAGATATGTCTTGGTGAGATTTGGTTTTCCTATAAGAAAACATTTTTTTACATGATTAATAGGCCATTTACAGTACAATCTTAATAAAATTCAGAATAATTTCCTATCAGATAGTGAGTTAAAGCTATTTGATAGGAAATTTGTCTTTTTTAAGAAATATTTTGTGAGAATAAGAAACATTTTTGGAAAATCTGGTAAGGAAGGACCTATAAGAAATCAAAAATGCGACTATAAAAAGGTATCATATAAGAATCATATAATCTGATAAACTATAGAAGGTATGCCCCACCTTACAGAATAAAAGTAAGGCGGGGCATACATGTATCAACAGAGATGACTTTTTATCAAAGAATCTATGCAGTTAGCATTGATTGGAGTATTAGCGGTTTCAAATGTTGCTATGAAGTTCCTGCCAAGGACATATCCTGAATTAGCATAATCGCTGATTTTTTTGATGGCATTACAGGCATATTCTGCATTATCCATAATACCAAAATGTTCCCATATATATTCCTGCCTTGTTTTAACATTAAGACAGGTAAAATCCGGGTGTGTTATGATACCAGATTGCAGCTGCAGAGGATATTCGTATCGATAAGGGATATTATAGCGATAGAGTTTGTTAGCTATGATAATTTCAGACTTAGACCGTACGCGTTCACCATTATCAGTATAGTATTCAGCGCAGTCAGGAGTGAATCCTAAAGAAGTATATTCTGAGGCTTTCCAGTTTGCAGTAAAATCTTCATCTGATACAAAAACTGGAGTAACCATTTCTTTGCGGAAGCTGTTAAGTGAATCATAAATATGCTGAATTTCTGATGGATTATATTTCTTAAGTATGACTTCAAGAAAGTTTAATTCTTTCAGCAGGCATTGTTCAATTCTTAAATCATAATCTTTTTGTGCAAGTTCAATTGCAAGATTATAGTTATGCTTTTTGATATATGTTCCTTTGGTATCATTTACTTCAACCTTATGATAATATTGGCAGCCATGAGCTTTTCTGGCAGTTCGCAGAGAACCTTCAGGAGCATTAGAAATTCTTCCTTGTATATCAGCTAGTAAAAGAGATAATTGTGACATAACAGACTCTTTAATCGTGTCAGGTGCTAATGTGTCAACATGTTCCATATTATAATTCTGTATATCTCTCATTAAAAACCCCCTTTTGCAATTACAGGCAAAAACTGTTTAATAAATATACTATACAAATATATAAAAATCAATAGTTTGATATATTAAAAATATGCAAACATACTGAGAAAAACAAGTTTGGGCAAAATATGATGATAAATAAAGGAAGCTTCATACGCAGACAATACGTGATACCTATAGGTAGTCGCATAATATAGTCTCTTATAGGAAGATTTTTGGGAAAATTTATGTGGTTTTGTGGATTTTCAGATTGTGGAGAGCAGTTTTACCTATTAAAGAATAGAAATAATGAATCTTATAGGTTGAGAAGAAGCTTTGGGATTGAAAAGGCGCAAAATGTGCCTATAAGAGAGCAAATATTATGAATATATAGGTCGCAAGCAGCCATCACGGAAAATACAATACAGAGCCAACGGGGTCAAGCAGCCTGCACGGAAAATACAGAGCCAACGGGGAACACGCAGCCTGCACGGAAAAACAGAGCCTGTGGCAAAACAGTAAAAATGGAATTGTGTCAGCGAACAGAGAAAAATAGCACCCAGGCATTAGCAAGGGATACAAAAAATATTGGGGATATCGAAGATATCCCCAATACAGAATTAAAAATCCACCTGCTGTACAGAACCGGCGCTGCCGTCTTCATGAAGATACATGCCGCTGCTTCGTACTTTAGCTTTGAGATTGTTATCATCATCAGTTACATGAAATGTTGTTTTGGAGCTGCCAAGACAGATTGCACCGACATTGGCTTCCTTAAGTGATAAGAGCTTGTCCTTGCCATTCTCATCTTTAACCCAGACCTTTAACTGGTCATAGACTTCATCATTCTCATCAATCCATCCGTTGCCGTCAGAATCGTATTCTGCAAGCTCGGAAAAGCCATTACCGGTCTTGGTTCCGAACAGCTCACTGCCGTCATTGATAATTCCGTCGTCGTTCTTATCAAGAGCAAGAAAGCCACTTTCAGGATTCATCTGTGCAATAGTCTCGTCTTTACCATCACCATCAATGTCAAAACTAAAGGACTTATCAGAAACAGAAACAGGATTGCTTCCAAGATTAATAACAAGAGGATCTGTCAGTACAGTATCAAAGCTTGAAACAAATTCGATGCTGTGTTCTTCCATGTATCTGCGTGACATGGTCATATCAAGATTAAAATTAAGTTTCCTGCCGTCTGCTGTTTTAACAGTTCCGGTTGTTGAAAATGAAGTGCTTTCCTTTTCTTCATAGGTTGAAGAATATCTGGTTCTTACAGTCCACACAGTAGGAGAAATCTGGTTAGTAATAGAAAGGGTTTTTGAGGCTTTGTCAGATGAAGATGTGTCAGAGACTGAATTGCAGGATAAACTGTCAGTATCATGAAACATTCCACGGAAAGACAGAGATTGAATAAAATCCAACAGGGACATATAAACCTTTCTTGTTATTTCTGTGTAACTGAAGCTTACATTCTGCCGCATAGAAACTAAGCTGGCTTTGTTGTAAGCAGGTGTTAAAGCCTCCGTGCCTTCTGGTGATTCCTCACCAGCCAAATCCGTTTTAGAAGAATCGTCCGGGACATTAAGTCTGCCAGAACGATTGTAGAGTGGCATCATCAGAAACATGTCGTCATACTTTCTGCCCGAAGAATCAGAAGAATTACTAAAATATGATTCTTTCTGGCTTAAGCTGCTTCTTGCCTGGCTCATTCCAAAACTAAAGGAGTTACCAGAGCTGCCTGCTGCGACCATGCCGCTTGATACCTTTTGTGAGTAGTGTCTTCTTGAAGACATACTCATGTTGCTGTCTGCAATTATCATAAGTATACCCGCCTTTCATATTCAGCAATGAACACGGTTATATATAATATCGGTTTAAGCGCAGAATACTTAATAATAAAATGTCAACTAAAAAACTTTTATAAAATAACTTTACAAAAGTACTGGAAATTCTTATTTAACTGTTGTAATATGATAGCAGAGAAATATCTGCATAAGCAGAAATAAATTATTGAGCCGTAAACTGGCAGAAAGAGGTCATATATGTGGACAGCAGATTTAGGGAATGGACGATACAAGAATCCAATACTTTACGCTGATTATTCAGATCCGGACGCAATCCGTGTCGGTGATGATTATTTTATGATATCATCAAGCTTTTCTAATGCTCCGGCTATGCCGTTGCTTCATTCTAAGGACCTTGTAAACTGGAAGGTTGTTAACTACATTTTGGCTGAAATTCCAGAATTCAGATATAGAAATCCAATTCATGGATGCGGAGTGTGGGCACCTGCAATAAGATATCATGAGGGTACATATTATGTGTGCTTCCCAATGCCAGATGAAGGAATATATATGACTACAGCAACAGACCCTTATGGTGAGTGGAGTAAGCCAGTGAATATAAGACCAGGCGCAGGCTGGATTGACCCATGCCCATTCTGGGATGAGGACGGAAAGGCATATCTTGTTGCAGGAGTTGCCAAGAGCCGTATCGGATACAAGAGTGTGCTTCATATGGTAGAGATGCAGCCAGATGGAATGGGGCTTATTGGTGAGGAAAAGACTATATTTGACGGTAACTTAAATGACCAGATTACAATAGAAGGTCCTAAGATGTATAAGCGAAACGGATGGTATTATATATTTGCACCGGCTGGCGGTGTTAAGACAGGCTGGCAGACAGTGTTAAGGTCGAAAAATGTGTTTGGACCATATGAGTATAAAGTGGTTATGAGACAAGGAGATTCGCCTGTAAATGGACCTCATCAGGGTGCATGGGTTGACACAGTTACAGGACAGGACTGGTTCATACATTTTCAGGATGTGTATGCAGCAGGCAGAATAACACATCTGCAGCCAATGAGCTGGGAAAATGACTGGCCTGTAATTGGAGTTAAGAAAGATGGCAATGATTACGGCGAGCCTGTGATGGAGTACGAAAAACCTGATGTCGGTGCCGTTTATGAAATATGTGAGCCAGATACTACAGATGAATTCACAGAAGATACTTTGGGACTGCAGTGGCAGTGGAACGCCAATCCTGATAGTGACTGGGCGCAGTCTGGCACTGATGAAAGTGGAAATGTGTCTGATGACGGTTCTTATATAAAGCTTAATGCGGTTGGCAGAGCATCAAACAGACCAATTGGCGATTACAGAAGTGGCCGGCACCGGAATTTAGCTGTATTACTAAGATGAATATAAGCGGAATGGCTGATGGTGATAATGCCGGATTCATTCATATGGGAATGAATTATCTGGCAGCAGATGTGACTGTCAAAGGCGGTAAGATGGAAGTGTATGCAGTAAAGGGTGTGCAGCAGTTTGACTGTGACCAGGCTTATACTAAAGAGACTAAAGAATTGCTTGCTTCATACGATAATCTTAAGGAAATATATTTCAGATACACAGTTAAAAAGACAGGAACTAAAGATCATGTCGAGGGTGGACTTCCTGTTAAGGAAGCACCTGTTGAGACAGTAACAATAGAGATAAGCACAGACGGAAAAAAATACACCAACCCTGTTTCCGTTATTGCCAAAGCCGGAAGATGGGTTGGTGTAAAGAGCGGTGTATATGTATCACATGATAATTCTGCCAATAGTGAAAACAAAGGTTTTGTTACGGTAGATTATGTAAGATACAGCCGTTAAATATTCTTAATGTTTTTCTTAGCCCACAATTCAAGGGCTTTCGCATTATTGGAAATAAGGTCGAGGGATTCAAGTATCTGCTTGAATTCCTCCTGTTCTCCAATATCAACCTGGCCATCAGCAGAGATATTGATAATAGAAGCACGCAGGTTTTCGATATCATTCAAAGAACCAAGCATTTTTAATGATAATCTGTCAAATGAATTAATCTCGACTTCCTTCATTGTAAGCCTTCCAATCGGACATTCGTTTGAGCAGTAATTGTAGCAGAGTTCAGGAGCGTTGTAGCATTTTGACATAGATACAACCTCGTCTGCATAAGGTGTTACATTGCCAAGTTCAATTCTTGCAAGTCTTGTTCTGTCTATACCTACGACATCTGAAGCTGCTTCACGGCTTTCAAAGTCAGTATTTTTCTGTGCAGCAGAAAATCTTGCTTGATAATATCTGTTATCAGATGCTTTAGTTGCTTTCTTCATAGTTAATAATTCTCCCCTTGGTATATTTAATGAGTTAGTAAAATACATGATCTCCGATAACGGTTCCGCCCACATCGACAGAACTGTCATATACATGAAAATATAGTGCGTTAATATTGATATAACCGTTAAGCACATCAACGGCTGCCTGGGTGCAGGCTGCATTTGCACCTCTTGCAAGTACTATTGCAAATCGTCCGCTGGCAACAGGTGAAAACTGGTAAGGTGCATATATTACGCCGCTTATGCTGTTGGCAAAGCGTGGGTCTGCAACTCTGTTGATAACAACACTTCCTACAGCACATTTGCCCTCATATGACTGGTTGCCGGCTTCACATTCAATAATTGCTGCGAGCATTGCAACATCTTCGGCAGTGTGATTCTTAAGAACATTGTTAAGAGCGTTCTGGTCAACCATAGCAGAGCCGGAAGATGAATTATTGCCTGTATTACCGGCGTTATTGACTTTGTCAGCCTCTTCCTGTGCTTTTTTTGCAGCTTCAAGGGCTTCCATTTCACGGCGCTGACGCTCTAACATTTCCTGTTCAATCTGCTTTTCGTATTCAAGCGCAAGTGCCTCTGCATCAGTAATGCTGTCACTTGTAGTGTCAAGCTCTGTCTGGCATTGTGAGAGAAGCACAGCAAAATTATCAGCTTCGCGGGCTGCATCATCTTTAAGAGTGACAAGTTCGGTCATCTCTTCTTCAAGCTTTGCCTGAGTTTCTTTAAGAGAAGCCAGAAGGTTACTTAATTCCTGCATCTTCTGGTGGTCATAATTAGAAATCTGCTGGATATATTCTGACTTGGATAAAAGGTCAGAAAGGCTTTCAGCCGACAGAAGCGTTGACAGGATAGTAGTATTATTATTCTCATACATAAACTGAATACGAAGTTTCATGGCGGCGTACTGTTGGTCAATCTCTGCC
>OMBP01001386.1_pt1 | contig 10284 bp, 6 predicted proteins | sample 1644911 | NCBI WGS metagenome assembly OMBP01 (sample SAMEA103958122, study PRJEB25191) | human gut metagenome | biome: human-associated habitat [ENVO:00009003]; feature: intestine environment [ENVO:2100002]; material: feces | place: Germany | collected 2013/2015 | reverse complement strand
GTCTCCTTCGGCGAGGACAGCTACACCGACGGCGTGGATCTGCCGCAGGAGATCGTCCGCTCCGCCGGTGTGGAGACCGTGATCCTCTCCGACATACCCGCCGAGCCGAGCTACGGCGCGGTGCAGACGTTGGTCGATGAGTTCCGCACGCTGGACGCGGATATCATCATCGCCGTCGGCGGCGGCAGCGCGATGGACACCGCGAAGCTCGCGAGCATCCTCGTAACCGACGAATATACGGTGAAGGATCTTCTGGACGATCCTCTCCGCGGCAAAAAGACCGTGACGACCTGCTTCATCCCGACGACCGCCGGGACGGGCTCCGAAGCGACGCCGAACGCCATCGTCGCCGTGCCGGAAAAGGAGCTGAAGATCGGTATCGTGAACCCGGCGATGGTCCCCGACTATGTCATTCTCGATGCGCGCATGATCAAGAACCTGCCGCGCAAGATCGCCGCGGCGAGCGGCGTGGACGCCATGGCGCACGCTATCGAGTGCTTCACGAGCAACAAGGCCAACCCGTTCAGCGACACGTTCGCGCTCGACGCCTTTGACCGCATCCTCAACAACATCGAGCGCGCCTGCGACGATTCCGAAGCGCTCGATGCCAAGCGTGAGATGCAGATCGCCGCGTTCTACGGCGGCATCGCCATTACCTGCTCCGGCACGACGGCAGTGCATGCGCTGAGTTACCCGCTCGGCGGCAAATACCACATCGCCCACGGCGTATCGAACGCCATTCTGCTCATGCCGGTCATGCGCTTCAACGAGCCCGCCATCCGCCACAAGCTGGCGCTTGCCTACGACCGCGCGGTGCACGGCGAAAAGACCTGCGTCACCGACGAGGAAAAGAGCGCCTGGATCATCGAGCGTATGGGCGAGATCGTAAAGCATCTCGACATCCCGACAAACCTTTCCCAGTGGAACGTTTCGCGCGACGATCTCGAGCCGCTCGTCGAGGCGGGCATGAGCGTGCAGCGTCTGCTGGTGAATAATATGCGCACCGTAACGCCGGAGGACGCGAGAAACATTTACCTCCAGATCCTTTAAAGACGGAAAGGAGAAACAAAGATGGCCCACCCCACTCTTTACGGCATCGTCCCGCCGATCATCACCCCGATGAACGCGGACGAGAGCGTCAACATCCCCGAACTGCGCCGCCAGATCCGGCTGCTCGTCCACGTTCACCTTGCCCACCTTTACATCGGTGCGCTCCTCGGCTACTTCGTCCACCACGGGGCTCAGCATCCGGCAGGGGCCGCACCAGCTGGCCCAGAAGTCCAGCAATACGGGCTTTTCGCTGTGGAGCACTTCCTGTGCAAAGTTTTCCTTGGTAATGTTGATGACTGCCATATTTTTTCCCTCCTGAATGGGTGTTATGTTTACTGACACCATCAGTATACCCCATACGCAGCCCGCTTTTCCGTGACCGGGTCACGCAGGCGCAAAAAACAGCCGCTCCGGGCGCACCCGGAGCGGCTGTTTTTGAAGGAGGTAACGAGGTAAATGAATAAGGATATCTCCCAACGCTTATCCCAAGGTGCAGGCCCCGGACAGGCGCTCAGGCAAAGAAGGAGATGATGAGGGCTACCAGGAAGCCCACGCCGCCGACCAGCGTTTCCATGATGGTCCAGGTCTTGAGGGTGGTCTTTTCGTCCATACCCACAAGGCTCTTCACCAGCCAGAAGCCGGAGTCGTTGAAGTGGGAGCAGACGGTGGAACCGCCTGCAATGGCAGCGGTGACACAGGCCAGGTACAGCGGGCTCAGCGCGCTGAGGCCGGGCATGGCGGAGATGATGCCTGCTGCCATGGTCATAGCCACGGTAGCGGAACCCACCGAGATACGCACCAGAGCAGCCACGATGAAGGCCACCAGCACCAGCGGCAGGCTGGCGTTTGCCACGGCGTTGCCGATGACATCGCCCAGACCGGAGTTCTGCAGCATATAGCGCAGCACGCCGCCGCAGGCAGTGACCAGCAGGATCATACCGGTGGGCTCCAGAGACTTGGTCATGATCTTTTCCAGCTGGGCGTTAGTGTAGCCGTGGCGGGTGCCCAGCAGGTACATAGCAGCGATGGTAGCCAGCAGCAGCGCCATGAAGGGCTCGCCGAGGAAGGCCAGAACGGGCTGGATGCCTGCCAGTGCGGGCACTACCTTTGCCACAGAGTTTGCAATGATGAGCAGCAGCGGGATCATGATGATGCCCACGATGGTGCCAAACTTGGGCAGCTTGCTCTCGTCAATGTCTGCCTGCTGTGCAATGTGCTCGGGGACTTCAACCATGTACTTTTTGCCGCAGATGCTGCCCCAGATGGGACCGGCGGCGATCATGGCAAAGATGCCGCAGAAGATGCCGACGAGGATGACCCAGCCAAGGTCAACGCCCAGCATGGTAGCCACCAGAACGGGACCCGGCGTGGGCGGGATGAAGGCGTGGCCGACCGCCAGACCGGCCAGCAGGGGGATGACGTAGTACAGTACAGAGCGCTTGGTGCGCTTTGCCAGAGAGAAGGCCAGCGGAATGAGGATGATAAGTCCTGCATCAAAGAACACCGGCATGGCCACCACCAGACCCGTGATGCCCAGTGCCCACGCGGCCTTTTCGTCACCGAACTTCCGCACCATGGTCACAGCCAAGGTCTGTGCGCCGCCGGATTCTTCCAGAATGGCACCGAACATGGAGCCCAGACCCACCAGAAGGGCGATGCCCTTTAAGGTGTTGCCGATGCCCTCGTTCACCGAGCCGATGATGTCGGACAGAGGCATACCGGCCATCAGGCCGATGCCCACCGCACCGATCAGGATGGAGATCATGGCGTGTACCTTGAACTTGATAATGAGAATGAGCAATAGGATCAGGCCTGCCACGGCAGCAAAAACCAGCCGTGCCGCATCGGGCGTTGCAACTGCTGTCATAGAAATTTCCTCCGTTTCGTGATTTTTGGTTGCACTTATCCAAGCCGTCCGGCAAAACCCGCCGGACAGTTTACTTTTTGTTGTTTATGTGGAGCGGTTTACTCCATGTATGCACCCTTCATGGGGCTGACGGCGTGCTGAGAGTAGAGTTTCAGCAGACCCTTGGTGTACTTGGGAGCCTTGGGCTTCCAGTTGGCGCGGCGCTCGGCAAGGATGGCGTCCATCTCTTCGGGGGTCTTGGGCTCGCCCTTCACGCCCACGATGGCCAGCTTGCGGTTATGCACGTCGATCTGGATCAGGTCGTCCGGCTCTACCAGTGCGATGGGGCCGCCCACCGCAGCCTCCGGGCTGACATGGCCGATGACCGGGCCGCGGCTTGCGCCGGAGAAGCGTCCGTCGGTGATCAGAGCTACACTGGAAGCCAGCTTCGGGTCGGCGCAGATGGCCTCGCCGGTGTAGAACATCTCGGGCATACCGCTGCCGCGCGGGCCCTCGTACCGGATGAAGATGGCGTCGCCGGGCTTCACCTCGCCGTGCAGCACAGCGGAGATGCACGCCTCCTCGCTGTCGTAGGGCTTGGCGCGCAGGGTAGCTTCAAACATATTCTTGGGGCAGGCGGTGTGCTTGATGACGCAGCCCTCCGGGGCAAGATTGCCTTTCAGGATGGCGATGCTGCCGTCGGTGCCCTTGGCGTTGTCAAAGCTGTGGATGATGTCCTCGCGGCTGACCGGGCGGGCAAAACCGGCGGTCTTTTCCGCCAGAATGGCATCGCAGTGCTGGTAGAAGCCGTTCTTCTTCAGCTCCTCCAGATTCTCGCCCAGCGTCTTGCCGGTGACGGTCATCACGTCCAGATGCAGCATGGACTTGATCTCCTCCATCACCCGGGGCACGCCGCCTGCGTAGTAGAAGTACTGTGCGGGCCAGTCGCCGGAGGGACGGATGTTCAGCAGGTAGTGTGCGCCACGGTGCATCCGGTCAAAGGTGTCGGCGTCGATCTCAATGCCGAACTCGTGGGCGATGGCGGGCAGGTGCATGGTGGCGTTGGTGGAGCCGGAGATGGCGGCGTGCACCATGATGGCGTTCTCAAAGCTCTTCTTGGTCACGATGTCCTTGGCGGTGATGCCCTTCTTGACCAGCTCCATCAGCTGCTTGCCGGCATCGTAGGCGGCCTGCTTCAGCTCCGGGGCGGTGGCGGGCATCAGGGCGGTGCCCGGCAGCATCAGACCCAGTGCCTCGGCCATGATCTGCATGGTGGAAGCGGTGCCCATGAAGGAGCAGGCACCGCAGCTGGGGCAGGCGTTGTGCTTGTAGTAATCCAGCTGGCTGTTGGGGATGACGCCGGTCTTTTCCCATGCGTCAAACTTGCCGATCTGCTCCAGCGTCAGCAGCTCGTTGATGGCGCAGGCGGGGTCGTTGACCACATACTCCTTGGGCAGGGTGTGGGCTTCCATGACGCCGCCGGTCACCACGATGGCGCTCATGTCCTTCAAACGGCCGATGCTCATCAGCATGGCAGGCACGGACTTGTCGCAGCTGGCGATGAACACGCCGCCGTCGTAGACGCTGGCGTTTGCCTGTGCCTCCACCAGATTGACGATGGCGTCACGGTGGGGCAGCGAGTAGTTGATGCCGTCATGACCCTGTGCGATGCCGTCGCACATATCGGTGGCAAAGTAGCGGGCAGCCTTGCCGCCGTTGTCGTTGACCGCCTGCACAGCCTCCTTGACGAACTGATCCAGATGGGCGCTGCCGGGATGGCTGTCGCCAAAGGTGCTTTCCACCATGATCTGGGGCTTGGAAAGATCCTCGACCTTCCAGCCCATACCCATTTTCAGGGGGTCGTTCTCGGGTGCTAAAGTGCGGACTTCCTGTGAACGCAACTCCATATTCATTACCTCCAAATACTGCTTGCTTTCGTCCTTTTTCTGCTGGACCTTTTTGTGGCTTTATTGTAAATCCGCAGACGTCTCTTTGCAAGTTGTCACGGGTATGTCCTACTTTTTGTGCAAAAACTCTGGGATACATCATGCACACTGCCCAAATCTGGGCGAATTTTGCCCAAAATCAGCCGTCAAAGCGGCTTTTGGCAAAAACGCGGGAGAAAAGTCATCTGATGACTTTAGGGAGAACCCCCTCAGTCGCGCAGCGACTGAGGGGCTATAAATGGAGAAGCGAAAAAAGCGTTAAAGCGATAGCGCCGACTGGCGCAGCGCTAGCTTTTTTGTGCTTCGACTTCTTCTTTAGGATTGTCAAGGGCGTGTAGCCCTTGGCCCGTTGCGGGGTGGGTGGAGTCCAGAGGTAGGGAGGGGGGACTCGGAACACCCCTCCCTGCCTCTGGCCCAGCGGAGCGTCTTTGCACGCTTGCGGTAAGCAGAAACCTTCCCTCCCCTGTTCCACATGGAACACTTTACTTCTCCGCGGCGGCGGTGGGGATGCGCACGGTGTACTCGATGTAGCCGTCCTTCTCTTCCCGGTGGGCGGTGGCGGGCACGCCGTTGTCGGTCATCAGCCGAATGGCGTGGTCGATGGTATTGACAAAGATGCGCACGTCCCGCACCATGGAGATACGGTGCCCAGCCTTGGGCGGGCTGTTCAGCAGCTGCTCGATGTAGCTGTCGGTCTGACGGGCGTTCAGGCGGCGCTTGGCGATGGTGATCAGCGCCTCGCTGCGGCGGTTCTCCGGCAGACGCAGCACTGCCCGGGCGTGGCGTTCCGTCAGACCGTTGTCCAGCACGAACTGCCGCTGGTCTGCCGTCAACTGCAACAGCCGCAGCTTGTTGGCAAAAGTGGGCTGCGCCATGCCTAAGCGCTTGGCGGCTTCGGCCTGCGTGCAGTCCCACAGCACCATCACATCCCGCAGCCCCTGCGCCTGTTCAAAGGGGTTCAGGTCGGCGCGCTGGATGTTTTCCAGCAGACCCAGTGCAGCGGTGCGGTCGTCGGCGTAGCTGCACAGGATGGCGGGAATGGTGGTCATCTTTGCCAGCTGACAGGCGCGCAGCCGCCGCTCCCCTGCCACCAGCTCGTAGCCCTCTGCCGCCCTGCGCACCGTGACCGGCTGGAGCAGACCGTTTTCCCGGATGCTCTGCGCCAGCGCGGTCAGCTCCTGCTCGTCAAAGCTTTTCCGCGCCTGAAAGGGCGATGGGTGGATCTGGTCGATGGGCAGAGAGAGTAATTTCCCGGACGGTTTCTTGCGTTCAAACATGATGCTGCCCCTTTCCTGTGAAATAAACCTTCGGTTTTTCCACATTTCTCCGGGAAATCGTGGAAAACCTGTTCAGCCCCAGTGTAGCACACAAAGAAAGACCCCGCCAGAAATTTCGTTCGGCAGGGTCTTACAGGTTGCGTCAAATTATGCGTTATTTCAGCGGGCTTTTTGCAATTTTACCGCCGTTTCTGGGGTATGCTGTCGGAGTTTGCGAAATCTTTTTGCACAAAATCAGCGTGCGGGTGTCGCCGCCGGGCAGGTGCAGGGTGCGGGTCTCGCGGTACTCGCCGCCCAGCTTTTTGATAGCGCCCCGGGCGGCGGTCAGTTCCTCTTCCCCGGATGCGCCCTTCATGGCAAGGAAGTTGCCGCCCACCTTCACCAGCGGCAGGCAGTATTCTGCCAGCATGGGCAGGGCTGCCACGGCGCGGGCAGAAGCAAGGTCGAACTGCTCCCGCCACACCTTGCGGGCGGCTTCCTCGGCGCGCTCCTTGGCAAACTCCACCCCGGTCAGCCCCAGCTGGGCGCAGGCGTACTTCAAAAACTCCACCCGCTTGCCGGTGGGTTCCATGAGGGTCAGTTCCAGCTCCGGTTTGAAAATTTTGGTCACGATGCCCGGAAAGCCTGCCCCGGCGCCCACGTCTACCATGCGCCCGGCAACCTCCGGCTGGCTGGCAAACAGCAGGCTGTCGAGGAAATGCTTGTCCTCGATGCCCTCCGGGTCGGTGATGGCGGTCAGGTTGACCTTCTGGTTGTAGTCTACAAGGATCTGGGCAAAAGCATCCAGCTGATCCAGCTGGGTGCCGGTGAGGGCAATGTTCCATGTGGAACACTTTTCCTCCAACCGCTGTTTGTCGATCATAGTGTTTTCCTTTCTGTCAGGTGGTTGGGGTAGCGCAATCGTTTATTTTATCGCAAATTCGTATTATTTTTGTTGTTTCCCTGCCAGTGCGATGCTCAGCTGCGCCACATCGGAGGGCGAAACGCCGGGGATGCGCCCCGCCTGCCCCAGATTGCGGGGACGGATGCGGGCCAGCTTTTCCCGGGCTTCCAGCGTCAGGCCGGTCAGGGCGGCATACTCGAAATCCTCCGGGATGAGGGTCTTTTCGTGGCGTGCCACCTCCCGGATCATCCGATCCTGTCGGGCGATGTAACCGGCGTACTTGATCTCGGTCTCCAGCCGCTCCGCCAGCATGGGGGTGATCTCCTCGCCCCAGCCGATGATGCCCGCCACCAGCGGGTAGCTGATCTCGGGACGGCGCAGCAGCTCCTCGGCAATGCCGCCCTCGGCGGCGGGGGCAAGACCGGCTGCTTCCATGGCGGCGCGCAGGTCGGCGGTGCGCAGATGCGTCTCGTGCAGGCGGCGGCGCTCTGTTTCCAAAATATTCTGGGTGTGCTGGTACTTTGCCCAGCGGTCATCCTGCACAAGGCCGTATTCCCTGCCGATGGGGGTCAGGCGCTGATCGGCGTTGTCCTGCCGCAGGGTCAGCCGGTACTCGCTGCGGCTGGTCATCATGCGGTAGGGGTCCATGACGCCCTTGGTCACAAGGTCGTCCACCAGCGTGCCCAGATAGCTGGTGTGCCGGGGCAGCACCAGCTGCTCTAAGCCCAGCGCGTTGCGGGCGGCGTTCAGACCCGCCAGCAGACCCTGCGCGGCAGCTTCCTCGTAGCCGGAGGTGCCGTTGAACTGCCCTGCCCCGTACAGACCCCGCACCACCTTGCTTTCCAGCGTGGCTTCCAGACTGGTGGGGTCTACGCAGTCGTACTCAATGGCGTAGGCGGGGCGCATGATCTCCAGATGCTCAAAGCCTTTGATGCTGTGGTAAAAGGCGTTCTGCACATCCTCCGGCAGGCTGCTGGACGCACCCTGCAGATACATTTCCTCGGTGTTCTCGCCGCAGGGCTCCACGAAGAGCGGGTGACGGTCCTTGCCGGAGAAGCGCACCACCTTATCCTCAATGGAGGGGCAGTAGCGCGGGCCGACACCCTCGATCATGCCGCCGTACAGCGGGCTGCGCTGGATATTATCCAGAATGATCTTGTGGGTCTCGGGGTTCGTGTAGGCGATCCAGCATTCCACCTTGTTGTGCATGGGTGCATCGGTCAGGAAGCTGAAGGGCTGCAATTCGCTGTCCGGGTCGCCGGGCTGGCATTCCAGCTTGGAAAAATCAATGCTGCGGCGGTGCACCCGGGCGGGCGTGCCGGTCTTGAACCGGCGCAGCGGCAGACCGGCAGCTTTCAGGCTGTCGGTCAGGGCGTTGGCGGCGTGCATGCCGTCCGGGCCAGACGCATACCACGCATCGCCCACAAAAATTTTGCCGCCGAGGTTGGTGCCGGTGGCGATGACCACGCACTTTGCGCCATACTCCCCGTTCAGCTGGGTGACAACGCCCTTCACGCGGCCATCCTCCACCTCGACAGAGACCACCTCTGCCTGATGGATGGCAAGGCCCGGCGTCAGCTCAAGGGCGTGCTTCATATATTCGTGGTAACGCTTGCGGTCGGTCTGGACGCGCAGGGCGTGGACGGCAGGGCCTTTGCCCTTGTTCAGCATCCGGCTTTGCAGATAGGTGGCATCTGCCGCCAGACCCATCACGCCGCCCAGCGCGTCCACCTCCCGCACCAGCGTGCCCTTGGCAGTGCCGCCGATGCTGGGGTTGCAGGGCATATTGCCGATGGCATCCAGACTCAGAGTGAACACTGCCGTTTTTGCGCCCAGCATCGCGGCGGCGTGGGCCGCTTCGATGCCCGCATGACCGGCACCGATGACGATAACGTCGTAGTCTCCTAAATGGTTCATTGCTGTCTATTTTTCCTCGATCGATTTTTCGTAAAGCGAAGTTCTTTTTGTATACCAGAATAGAACCAGAAATGGTTCTTGCGCTGGGGCAGATTGCTGTTGCAGTAGGGCTAGGTTTTCGTTGAGTGGGATTTCGCGCTGGTGGCGCGGGAGTAGAGCGCGGTTACGCGGGGTTAAGTTCTCTTTTGCGTGCCAAAAGAGAACCAGAAAAGCACCAGCGATTTCGACGCGCTGGATCCACGAGAAAGGGGCTGCTCGCCCCTTTCAGACCCCGAAGGAGAGGTCGAAACGGAAAAAAGCTAGCCGCTGCGCTAAACGCTTTTTTCTCGTTTCTCCGATTTGCTGCTTCGCAGCTGGTGTTACGTTTTCGCAGGGCGTGAAGTTCAGCGGCGACGTGAAATCTTCGGCGGAGCCGTAAATGGGAGAAGCACAAAAAAATGCGTTTAGCGAAGCGGCTAGCATTTTTGGGCTTCGACTTCTTCTTTGGAATTGTTAAGGGCGAGCAGCCCTTAACTCGTTGCGGGGAGAGTGGAGTCCAGAGGTAGGGAGGGGGGAGTCGAAACACCCCTCCCTGCCTCTGGCCCGCGCGGAGCGCAAGCCGCTTGACCGAAAGAAAAACATCCCCCGCGCCACCAGCGCGAGAACCATCCCCCTGAAATCTATATCTCAGTATAGCATATTTTCCTCCGCAGATAAATAGAAAAGCGGTAGGGGAACCGAAGGCAAAATTTCAGCTTTCTAGTGCAGAGCAGGCCGGAATATGGTATACTGAAACCGTATGACGAAAAGAATCACAAAAGCCCGTGCGTCCGGCGTGCGGCAGGAGGAGTGCGTATATGTTTCTTGAGATCATCAAAGCGATTTTGATGGGCATCGTGGAGGGCATCACCGAATGGCTGCCCATCTCGTCCACGGGCCATATGATCCTGCTGGAGCAGATCGTCAGGTTCAACGCCAGCGAGGAGTTCATGTCCATGTTCCGGGTGGTCATCCAGCTGGGTGCCATCCTTGCGGTGGTGGTGCTGTTCTGGGGCAAGCTGTGGCCCTTCGGCCTGCGGCATGGCCGCGTCATCTCGAAGCCCAGCGTCTGGCAGCTCTGGTTCAAAGTGGTCGTCGCCACCCTGCCGGTGCTGGTCATCAGCCCGCTGGACGACTGGATGGAGACCCGCTTCTACAATTACATTACCGTGGCCGCGATGCTGATCCTCTATGGTGTCCTCTTCCTTCTGGTGGAGAGCCGCTGCATCCAGCCCCGTGTGACCCGTCTGGAGCAGATCACATACCGCGACGCCCTCATCGTCGGCATCTGGCAGATGCTGGCCATCATCCCCGGCACCTCCCGCTCGGGTGCGACCATCGTGGGCG
>OMBP01001383.1_pt1 | contig 10292 bp, 9 predicted proteins | sample 1644911 | NCBI WGS metagenome assembly OMBP01 (sample SAMEA103958122, study PRJEB25191) | human gut metagenome | biome: human-associated habitat [ENVO:00009003]; feature: intestine environment [ENVO:2100002]; material: feces | place: Germany | collected 2013/2015 | reverse complement strand
AACTCTGTAGGGTTCATGGTAGATGAAGATCAACCGATGATCTGGCGCGGTCCGATGGCTTCCGGAGCCCTGACGCAGTTGTTAACGCTTACCAATTGGCGTGACCTTGATTACCTCATAGTTGATATGCCGCCGGGAACGGGTGACATTCAGCTGACGCTCAGTCAAAGTTCACCGCTCACGGGGGCTGTTGTCGTAACGACACCGCAGGATATTGCTCTGATTGATGCCAAGAAAGGTCTCAAAATGTTCGAGAAGGTGAATGTGCCGCTTCTCGGCATTGTTGAAAATATGTCTGTCTTCATCTGTCCCTGCTGCGGCGAAGTCACGCATATCTTCGGCGAGGGCGGCGCTAAGCGCATGAGCGAGCAATACGGCGTGCCGATGCTCGGAGAGCTTCCGCTGTCGCCGGCAATCCGTGAGGCGGCTGACAGCGGTCGTCCGACGGTCGCAGCAGAACCGGAAAGCGCTGCCGCCAAGATGTACCGTGCAATTGCAATGAAAATTGCCGGCTCGATTGCAAAACTCGGCAAGGACTACACGGCCCGCATGCCGACCATCTCGGTGAAAAACGACTAAAGCATCTTTCAGGTGCAAATGAAAATGCCCGCGGCTGCAATAGAGCAGCGCGGGCATTTCTCTCTCTGAAAGGCGGTACACAGAGAGGCATGCCTATTCAGGTATTAATCGTCAAAGGTCGGTGTTTCAACGCCGAGGACCTTGTGCAGCTTAGGCGAAGTCGTCGTGTACTGCAGGAACACCCGTTTTTCCGGGAAGACATAGTCGCAAGCAGCAAAAGCGGCCAGCGCGCACTCGTGGAACCCCGACAAAATTAGCTTCTTCTTGCCGGGATAGGTATTGATGTCCCCGACGGCGAATATTCCGGGAATACTCGATTCGAAGCGAGCAGTGTCGACAACAATTTGCTTGCGTTCGAGGTGGAGCCCCCATGTTTCGATGGGACCGAGCTTAGGCTGCAGACCGAAGAAAACGAGGAGATGGTCCAGCGGAATGCGTCGGGTAACACCGTCGGCGCCGGCTACGCTCACTTCTGTAAGACGACCGTCTTCTTCTGAAAAGCCCGTGACCTGACCCACTTCAAACTGCATTTCCCAGTTTTCGCAGAGTTCTTTCATTTTGGCCACCGATGCGGCCTGAGCACGGAAGCCGTCGCGCCGATGCACGAGCACAACGCTTTCGGCTTTGCCAACGAGGTTGAGTGTCCAGTCGAGCGCAGAGTCGCCGCCGCCAAGGATGACGACATTTTTGCCTTCGAAAACGGAAGGATCCTTACAGCTGTAATGAAGCTGAGTGCCCTCAAACTTTTCAATGCCTTTGACGCGGAGCGGGCGAGGTTGGAAGGAACCCACGCCGGCTGCGATGATCACGACTTTGCAGTGGAACTGGCTGCCTAAACTCGTTTCAACATGGAATGTGCCGTCTTCGAGTTTTTTCACCTCGGTGACTTCTTCACCCAGATGGAAGACCGGCTGAAAGTGGTGGTTCTGCTTGAGAAGATTTTCCGTGAGTTCATAGGAAGTGCAAACCGGAACGGCGGGGATGTCGTAGATCGGCTTGGTGGGATACAGCTCGACGCACTGTCCGCCGACATTGCGCAGAGAATCAATCACGTGGCACTTAATCTCAAGAAGGCCGAGTTCAAAAACCTGGAAAAGGCCAACGGGACCGGCGCCAACAATAACGGCATCGGTTTCGATAAGTTCGTTCGTCGGGGCGGCGACGGTAAGAAAGTCTTCAATAGCCATGCTGCAGAGGGGCTTCTCCAACGGATAAATCAGTCACCTAGAAGAAGTCGTCAGTAAAAGAGATAGGCGCCGTGCAAAAAAAGCCGGACGCCGCAAAAAGTGCCGCTATTTTCGCACACGACGCCCGCACAGAAACAGCTTGGTGCCGTCCATTTGGCCTACCTTCTGCAAGCATCAGGCGAGGTTTATCGGTCTTTTTGCTCATCAGCAAACTGCCGGCGGAGTTCGCGCAGACGTGCATCGATCTCGCTCATCACATAGAAATCGCCGTCGTTGGCCTTCTGGGCAAGATCGTACTGATAGACCGCGGCTTCCGTTTGGCCGCGTTGTGCATACATCTCGCCAGTATGCATATATTGAAGGGATTTTTTACCTAAAGCCTCATAAGAACGCGCGAGCAGTGCGTGGTAAGTGCTCGATCCCTCAGAAAGTGCGGTACCGGTTCGCAGAAAGTTGATGAGCTCCTCATGACGACCAAGCGAATAGAGGATGTCTACATAATTCGAAGTCATCATGCCCGAAAGCGGATAACGGTTCATGGCTGCGCGAGCGGCAGAGAGCGCGGCGGTTTTCTGCTGCGGAGTCTTCGCAGCATTGAATTCGGTACGCGTGAGATTGCGTTCAAGAATCGGCGAACGGATGCCGCAGGTCATGGCTTTCTGCGCGTAATCATAGGCCGCATCAGCATTTTTTAAAAATCCTTGAGCGACAGAGATGCCGTAGTCAAGTACGCAGGTTTCACGTCCGCTGGCCTTGGCGCGTTCGCGCGAGAGCTCCTGACTGAGCTTGGTCCATCCATCCCAATTGGTTTCTTGCACAACGCGTGCGCGCACCTGTATCAGTTTGAAATCAGGCGAGTCGACATGCATGCGGGCAGGAATTTGACGCGTGCGGTTTTCCATGTCAGCCATACGTTCAGTAGTGAGCGGATGGGTTGAGAGGTAAGCCGGTGCAACCGAGCGGTAATAGCGGTTGGTCGATTGCAGTCGCGAGAAGAAGTCCTCCATGCCGTGCGGGTCGAACCCAGCGGAATAGAGCGTGGCAATGCCCATACGGTCAGCTTCTCGCTCGGCGTTTTGCGAATAGTTCAGCTGAGACTGGATCATGGCAGCCTGAGACCCCATTGCGATAGCGGCCGCTGCGTTCCCCCCAGAGCTTCCGCCGGCACGCGCGGCGAGGATTGCCAGCAGTACTGAACCCAGTGTTATTGCAAGGTTGCTGCGTTGACCTTCGATCATGCGGGCAATATGGCGCTGTGCAACGTGGGAAATTTCATGTGCCAGCACCCCCGCGAGTTCGCTTTCACTTTGCGCGGCAATGATGGTTCCGGTATGCATGGCAATGTAGCCGCCAGGAAGCGCAAAGGCGTTGAGTGTTTCATCGCGAATGGCGAAAAACTCAAAATTGTAGGTGGAAGTATGGGCGTGGCTTACAAGCTGGTAGCCTAAACGCCCCAGATATTCGCTGATCTCCGGATCGTTCAGATAGGTCGAATCCGCACGTACGCGTGTCATCAACTGGGTGCCGAGTCGATATTCATCAGCCGGCGAGAGTGTTTCACTGCCAGCGCTGCCAAGCGCGGGCAGATTTAGGTCGAGCACGCTCGAGCCTTGAGTTGCGGCGGGAGCAGCAGCGGCCAAAGCCGGCGTGAGAACGGTGAATACGCAGGCGGCGAGCGCCGTGAGCGTGCGGAGAGACTTCTGCATTAATGGAACTCTGCTATCTTCTGCGCCGAAGCGAGTGATCTCGTCGGCGCCTTATTCTCCTGAGACTACTTCAGAATTATGGCCGCTTGTGACGGAAGGAATTGTCTGCAACTTGTTAGAAGGTTTGAGAGCTATGGCTGAATTAACGCATTTTGATGCCAAAGGCGATGCACATATGGTAGACGTTGGTGCTAAAGCGCAGACAAAACGCATTGCGCGCGCAAGAGGCGAAATCCATATGGCGCCTGCGACGTTTGCGCTTTGCGCAGCAGGAACGGCTAAAAAAGGCGATGTCATTGGGGTTGCGCGCATTGCGGCCATCATGGCCTCGGTGCTGCCGCAGGTGACGACTATTTCCGAATTGGGGTCGATGCTCCTGCCCATGAACTTCGACTGCTTCTCGGCGAGCGCCTCTCTGAAATTCTGTGCGCCCCAGGTTATCGAATACTGATGATAATCCTCGTGCGCGACCTCGGCAAGGCGGTCGAGGATTTCTTTGGGCGGATCAAAATCCGGGAATCCCTGCGACAGATTGACCGCGCCATACTGCAGCGAGATGCGCGTCATTCTGCGGATGACCGAATCGGTGAAATTTTCTGTTCTGCCGGAAAGTTCAGGCATGTTTTCTCCCCCTAAATGCTGCGTTTTAAAATATTATACCGCAAGTCTGGCCGCTCGGGCAACCGACAAAACAAAGAAAAGCAGCCGGGAAAGCCGACTGCTTTTGTATACTTTTTCTGTTTTACTTCGCGTTGACGATATCGATCTGGTTCATATAGAGGTCGATATAGCTCTCTGTCTTCGAGCCGAGCAGAGTGCTGTGGTTCGCGTTCTCCACAACGGGATAGACATACCACACGCCGCGCTCATATGCGCCCTTGTGGTCAACGATAAATTCGTGCTTCTCGCCCTCGGGATAGAGTGCGCTCTTGACGGGCACTGCGCCGTCGTTTCTGAGCCAATCGCCCTCGAGCTTGACGCCGTCAACCGTTATTCCGGCTATGTGGCCTATAAGCCAGCCCGTGCCCGCCATGCTGCCGAGCGCATCGGTCGGGTTCTGGAATCTGCCGTCTGCCGAAGGCTCCGTGCCGCAGCAGGCGTAGGAGAAATAATATACGTTCTCAACAGCGCCTATCTTGGCGTTGAGCTCCTGCGCACCGTGAAGCGTGAGGTCATAGAGGCAGTTATCGTTCGAGAGGGCATAGTTCAAGATGCCACAGGGATTGAAGCTCGCCTTGCCCTCGCCGGGAGCGCGGGTAAGACCGAACTGGTCGAGCTTGAGGTCGAGATAATTGCTGCCGGCCATACCCGCGACATTGGCAATCATAGCGGCGATATACTCGCCGTGATAAACGGCAATGCCGACATTCCCGCTGACGGTGCCGTTATGCGGCGCCGCTATCGAGATAACGGAGTTTACATAATCGCCCTTTCCGCCTTTGAAGAACTCGGAGACGTCGCCGCCCGCCGCGACCTCTTCGGGCGCGCCGTTAGCGAGAATATAGGTGAAAAGTCTCGTCGTTGCGCCGCCGAACGAGTGGCCGAAGAGATTTATCTTGATGATATTTCCGTTCTTGTCGGTCTTGCCGAAGGTGTCGATAAGAGCTTTGCCGACAAACGAACGGCCGTAGCGCTCATGATGATGCTCCGCAGAGTGGGCTGCACCGTAATCGACGACGGTTCCCGCAAGCTGAGCATAGAGCTCGCACGCTCTGTCCCATGCGCTGCTGAGCGGACCGACGGAGGCCGCGTGGCAATCGTATCCGCGGGCATTGAGCGACTTCATCAGATCCTCTTTATACTGCATACCCCAGTATGGCGTGACGGAGTTGAGCTTGTCGTTGTCTCCGTAGCCGAGGATGCCGTGGACGAAGATGCAGGGATATTTGTAAGAATCGGCCTTTGCGTCGGCAAATGCAAGGGAAACTCCCGCGCTGAAAACGATAATCAGAGCGAGCAGCAGGCTTGCCGCGCGTTTAAAGATGTTGCGTTTTGTCATTGTTTCACTTCCTGTATTTTATTTGTTTTAATTTCACCAAAATACTAACACAAAACAAAAGTGCTTTCAATATTTAATCGGAAAATTATGTTAGAAACACATAAAATTATTTCGCGCCGTCCGAAAGTTTTTTCAGCGCCCGCTCGTCGAGGAGATTCACCGTGACGAATTTTCCGCCGCAGAACACCGCCCAGTTATTGAAAACGCAGGGCAGATTCTTCGCCTTTTCGAGCGAATCGACCTCGATAAAATCGGCGTCTATTCCGTTTTCTTCGCAGAATTTACGGTTCGACTCGATGCGCCCGGGGATAAATGGGCACTGGGCGTCATAATAGACGGTCAGTTTTTTGCTGTCTATTGTCTCTTTCTTCGCATTTTCGGCAAAGCGCGGCTTTGTTCCGTCAAAAGATAGCGCCAGCAGCTCATAGCCGTTCTCAGTCTCATCGACCATCTCGAATCCGAACTTCTTCGCAAACGACTGGTCGGAGAGCCACGCTTTCTGCTTCTTCGCGCCGAGCATACAGACTCCGGATTTGCCCTGCGCCTTTGCGTCGGTAATGCAGCCGTCTGCCGTAGCCCTTGCCCTTGTTCTCGCTCAGAACCCAAAGGCAGTATATATAGATATAATTGTCGCCGACTATCGTCACCCACGCGCTCTCGAGCGGTGCATATTCAATGAACACGCACGCCTTTTCGTCGAGCTTTCTGAAAACATGCCCCTCACCAACGCGGTCTCTCAGCCACGCGCGCTTTGTCTCGACGCCCGGGTGCGGCTTCTTCGTGCGGATGATGCAGCAAAGATGCTCGCTGTCGATATTCTCGGACGTGATATCGATAAATCTGTCAGACATAATACCCTCTAAAAAAACAAGCCGGTGCGGACATAAAACGCCTGCACCGGCTGTGCACAAATCAATAGTATCTTATAACCGCGACAACCTTGCCTAAAATCGAAACCTCGTTAACGATTATCGGCTCATAGGTATCGTTCTCGGGCTGGAGACGGAAATGACCGTTTTCTTTATAGAAAGTCTTGACCGTAGCCTCGTCCTCGATCATCGCAACGACTATTTCGCCGTTTCGCGCGACGGGAGTCTTTTCGGCAATAACAAGGTCGCCGTCGAGTATGCCCGCCTGAACCATACTCTCTCCCCTGACTTTCAGGGCAAAAAGAGTTTTGTCACTCGAGGTGTGACCCGAATAGGCAACGCTGCCCTCGATCTGCTCAAACGCAAGTATCGGCGCACCGGCGGTAACGGTACCGACGATCGGGACATTGGTAACAACATTGTCTTCCCTGCCCAAAATGCGGATAGTGCGCTTCTTGAGCGGATCGCGCTGGATATAGCCCGCCTGTTCAAGCGCGTCGAGGTTCGCCTGCACGGATGAAGTGGAGCTCAGTCCCACTGCCGCGCCAATCTCACGCACCGAGGGCGGAACTCCGTCCTGCGAGCGTTCGAGGAGATATTCGTATATTCTTTTCTGAGTTTTGCTTATGTCTTTCAAAGCACGTCACCCTTTCAAGATGTCTGCATAACTTACCTGCTTTATTATAGCACATAGTTTTGGAAATTGCAAACATTTGTTTGCTGAAATTTTTATAAATTTTTTGCGCGGTTTTCGGCTCAAAATTTGGTATTTTTACACATTTTTGTTGTATTTTAGTTTTGCATTGTAGTATAATTTATGTAATAACCATTCGTTTGGCAGAATCTTTAAGTGAACATTATTTTTACAGGAGATGTATATCTTATGCCAACCGCAAGAACAAAGAGCAAGGCGCTCCCGAGAGCCGACTTCCCGGAACAGGTCGGCGTGTCCTCGAAGGCGATATCCGAACTGCTCGATGACTTCGAGCGCAGCGGGATAGAGCTTCACAGCATCATGATCCTGCGCCACGGAAAAGTAGCTTTCGAGACCTGGCGAGACCCCTATGCTCCCGACATCCCGCACACCATGTATTCAGTCAGCAAGAGCTTTGCGTCGATAGCCACCGGATTCGCCATTGATGAGGGACTGCTGACGCTCGACACGAAGGTCATCGATATCTTCCCCGAGTACAGACCGCAGAAATACGACGCGAACCTCGAAAAGATGACCGTGTTCCACCTGCTGACCATGACCGCCGGAAAGGATGTAAGCGTCCTCGAAAACAAGGCGAAGGTCTCATGGCTCAAGAGCTTTTTCGGCGCGCGCTGGGCGTTCGCCCCGGGCGAGGACTGGAAGTATATCAGCGAAAACTGCTATGTCCTCTGCGCCATAATCCAGAAGCTGACCGGCATGACCGTACGCGAATATCTCGCGCCGCGCCTGTTCAAGCCTCTGGGCATCAGAGAGAATCCCGCATGGGAGACTGACCCGAACGGTCTTGAAGCGGGCGGCTGGGGTCTGTTCATAACAACAGAAGAGCTCGCCAAAGTCATCGATTGCATGAGCCACGGCGGAAAATATCAGGGCAAGCAGGTCATTCCCGAGTTCTGGGCGCGCGAAGCGGGCAAGGCTCAGGCAGACAACTCCAGCAAGAGCTCGAATCAGATCGACTCCTGCGTCGGCTACGGATTCAACTTCTGGTGCTGCCACTTCCCCGGCTCTTACCGCGCAGACGGAATGTTCTCGCAGTTCGGCATCGTCCTGCCGGAATACGACGCAAATATCATCACCACCTGCAGCGAGGTCTTTGAGCAAAAGACGCGCGACTGCCTGTGGAGGCACTTTCCCGAGGGCTTTATCGAGCCGAAGGATGAGCCGGAGCAGACCACCCTGCCCATGACGCTCACTCCCCTGCCCGTGCTCACCGCCGGCAGGCGCAACCCCGTGCTCGAAAAGAAGCTGTCATATTCGACGATACATATGCTCTATAACCCCGTGCTCGATGTTGCAGGCTTCCCCGTGAGCGTCCTGCCGACGGCGGTCGTATATATGTCAGCTGACCGCGCGGGCAATATAGACAAGATAAACCTCGACTTCTCCGAGAACGAGTGCCGCTTCACATGGAGCGAGGGAAAAGTCAGGAACACGATAGTCAGCGGACTCGACGGCAAATACCGCAAATCGAAGATGCACTTGGCGGGGCTCGATTTCACCGCCGTCTCGTCGGCGAGATGGGAGGACAGCGACACATTCACAATATGGATCCGCGCCAACGAATCCATATCCGAGCGCCGCTTCTCTTTCCGCTTCAACGGCAACAAAGTCACCGTCATCCCGACCTCCTGCCCGGATCTGTGCAACATCGCCGAATCCATCGCGCAGGGCACGGGCGACATGATAGAAAACGAAACGATAGCCGACATCTGCGGCAACATTCTGCGCAGGCACTACACTCTGCTCGAGCCAAAGCTGTTCGGCCGCCTGGAGATGAGATAAATGTCAACCTTGTTCAAAATATGCTTCGGAATCGCGGCGGGACTCGAATTCATTTTCGTCCCGTGGTTCCTCAAGGCCTCAAGAAACGGGCGCTGCACAAAATCTCAGATACTCAAAACCATATGCGCGACTCTTTTCGTCGCGGCGGGAGTTCTCGCGAGCGTGATAGCTCAGAACCGCAGCGACTACGCGCACTATATTCTGATAGGGCTTCTGCTCGGCTGGTGCGGCGATTTTCTTCTGCATCTGCCGCCGAAGCTCCCGTTCACGCTGAGCGGCGGACTCGCATTCCTCGCGGGGCATGTGTTTTATATATACGCCTACTGCCTTGCGATGAAACGATATTTCCCCGACGCGCCGTTCTGGGATAAGCGCGAACTGATAGCCTGCGCGATAATTATAGTTATCGGCGTTGCGACCATTCGCCTGCTCGGAGTCAAGTTCAGCCCGCTTTATATAATCGGCGTGCCGTATGTCGCGATGCTCGCGTTCATGCTCGTCAAGGCGGGTTCGCTCGGCATCAAGGCAGTCAACGCCGGGCTCGACAACGCAGTTGTCATGTGCATCCTGCTCGTCGGCGGCGCTTTCCTGTTTGCACTGTCGGATATGATGCTCGCCGTCAACTCCCTGCGCAAGCCGCGCCCGTCATACGGCTACAAGATAACCTGCATCGTAACATATTTCACGGCGCAGTTCCTGCTCGCGTCAACAATATTTGTAATTTCCGCCTGACTCAAGGCGCAGACCCGAAAGGAGACAGCATATGCTCGGAACAGGCACATGGCATTTAAAAATCGGCAACATGTTTTATAGCGGAGATATAACGCTTCGCGTCTTTGACGACGGCGGCAAATACGGCTTCGAGATAATCGAGCCGAAGATGACCGCGCCGGAAGTTGAAATAAAGAGACTTTCGACTGCCGGCAACCACCTGTCCGCGACCGTCACGGCGCGCGAACTGCGCGGCAGAGACGCCCAGATTGAGCTCGATTTCACCGACACCTCCGTCAGCGGAAGCGCAAAGGTTCCGCTCATCGGCACGGTGACGATAAAAGAGGGCACGAAGATAGCAGAATAAAGCAGATAAAGAAACAGCGACCGACCGCAGCTAATTTCCGTTGCGGTCGGTTTTGTAATTGCGTTTGCGAGATGGACACATATATAAATTGGGGTTGCGGATGTAAATGGCGGCGATAAATAGTTGCATAATATTACAAATCAGCATAATTATGCAGTAGGGCGGATATCATCCGACGGCGAACTCCGCACAATCTTATTGTCGTGCAACTTGTAGGGTGCGGCGACTCGACGCACCGCTGCCGCGACAGCGGCACGATGTGAATTTGTAGGATTTATACCCTACCTTCGCGACCTACCATAATCAAACGATATGCACTACTCGCGTTTCGGCATTTTCTTTTCGTTTGAAAAAGAAAACACCTGCAAAAGAAAAGC
>OMBP01001382.1_pt1 | contig 10293 bp, 10 predicted proteins | sample 1644911 | NCBI WGS metagenome assembly OMBP01 (sample SAMEA103958122, study PRJEB25191) | human gut metagenome | biome: human-associated habitat [ENVO:00009003]; feature: intestine environment [ENVO:2100002]; material: feces | place: Germany | collected 2013/2015 | reverse complement strand
TGTGACACTGGATTTGTAAAGCTGCGGGACAGCGTAAGGAAAGAAGCAATCATATCGAGGGTAAGCGTTCCCGTTCCCGTCAGTCCCAAATTGGTTATGCCGTAAATTCCCATAAAACTACCGAGAATAGCAATAATTACATACTACATATAACCAAGTGCGTTCATCATTGGGGAGTTAAAGGCTAGTAGTCTTTCTCCCTTTGCAAAATCGTTATAAATGCTTTTGGATATACCTTTGAATTTGTCGATTTCATAATCCTCATGGTTAAAGGATTTAACAACGCGAATGCCCCGCACATTTTCTTGAACTATATTATTAAGTTCATCATAAGTATGAAAAACACGGTTAAAAATCGGATTGACTTTTTTGATAATCAAAAGAAGCAGCAATGCCATAATAGGAATGACAGTAAGAAAAATCCAAGCTATCTTACTGTTAATACGAAATGATACAATCATAGAAAAAACAAGCATACAGGTCCTCTGACTGCCATGCGAATGAGCATCTGATATGCATTTTGAATGTTTGTAACATCCGTTGTCAGACGGGTTACGATGGAAGCCGTCGAGAACTTATCGATGTTGGAAAAGGCAAAGGTTTGCACATTATCGTACATATCTTGTCGTAGATTGGCAGAAAATCCAACAGAGGTTTTGGCAGCAATGTGCGCCGATAGTACTCCCGTAATAAGCTGAAAAGCAGCAAATATCAAAAGAGCAATACCATATTTCCATACGTTACTCATATTGCCGAGATCAACGCCTTTGTCAATCACTTCCGCCATACAAAGCGGTATGAGAATTTCAAAAGCCGCTTCAAGTATAGATAAAAAAATTGTGAGAGCAGAGCCTCTTTTGTATTCACGCAGACTCCGAGCCAATGTTCTAATCATAGTTTCCTCCTTTTTTTGTGTAGCGTGCTACATATTCTGTTTAAATAAAAGCCGAAATTCATCGGCTTATCATTCTAAATTGTTATAGATGGTCAAAAGCATTTGTTTTAATTTCTCTATTTCCTCTTCTGAAAGTGAAGCAAGCAGTCTTCTTTCAGTGGCGGAAATTCTTTGTTCCATTTCATCGCTCAAAGCTTTTGCCTGTTCTGTCAGTGCAACGATTTTGTTTCGCTTATCCTTTTTATCAACCCAGCAGATCAAATGTCCGTTCTGTTCCATACGTGAAATAATACCGACAATCGTCGGGTGGGAAACCTCTAAAAATATTTCAATTTCTTTTTGTGTGGCCTGACCGTCTTGTCTGGCTAAAAAAGTCAGCACACGGCTTTGCGCTAAGGTTAAATTACTATGCTTTAAGTCAGCGTCCGCTTTGACCTTTAACTTGTCGTTAATGTTTTTAATCAAATATCCAATGTCCTTTTGTGGCACAATCGTTCCTCCTTTAAAATGTGTAGCACGCTATATATTATAGCGTACAGTTCGTATTTTGTCAAGTAGGTTGAAAGATTTTTCATATGTCAATTTTTAATAGTGGCAGGGGCTGAATCCGAACAAAACAAAAAGAGCTAACTGACTTATCAAAAAATCAGTTAGTTCTTTATATTCTTACCCTCTGTTACAGGTATTTGGCATTTATATGTATTTATTCAAAATACGACAGAATTATATTTTCCGCCTTTTTGTTATCATTTGTGCATATCCAGTATACATAATTACCCTTTGTATTTATTTCAGCATCACAGAGCTTATCATATTGCTCTTTCACATAGTCTTTAAAAACGCCTTTTTGGCTTTCAATCCTTTCCTCTACTGCTTTTTTAACCTTTTGAGTATCTTCAGCTTTTATCAGACATATTTCATCAGCATCTCCACCGGAGCCTGCCCACCAGACTGAATATTCCGAATAATCCCCGTCCTCCAGATTGTATCTGAACTGAAAGTTGTCCTCGCTTACTTCAACCATTTCCGGAAATTCAATACCGCAGTCAATAACCTCTGCAGTAATTTCACTTACCGGTTTTGAAGTCTTGACATTTTCATTTGAATCCTTCTTCTTTTTGTTCTGTACATTTTTAATTTCCCCTTTATATATTTTTATTATTAGCTGTATGAGACAAAATATAGTCAAGCATAATACTGTACGTTGTCTTTTTAAAATGCATACCGTCTTCAGCGGCATTTTCTTCAGGAAATTTACCGTCATTACCTTTAAGAGCAGTATTAATATCAACATAATATATTTTCTTTTCATCAGCCATTTTAAGTAATTCAGAATTATATTTGTCTATATCTGAATTTAATATTGGTTCTTCTTCAGCCGATTCTCTTGCAGCTGTGACAGGGGGAATTGAAAGTATATAAATATTTGAATCCGGAAGGTTCTGTTTAACACTGTCAACAAATTCGGAATAATAAGAAATCATATCGCTTACAGACAGCCACGCAATTCCGTTACTGCCAAGCATTATATAAATATTTTCAGGCTTCGCCTGTTTAAGTCCTTCAAGCACTGTTGTTTGACCAAATTGAGTCTGTATTGTATCAGTATTTATTTTTTCAATGTTCATGCCAATTTCTGCATAAACATTTTTTATAGGTACTAACTGATAATCAGATAATCCGACAGTTATAGAATCCCCGACAAATGCACATTTTCCAAAATAAGTTTCCGTAAGTGGTTCAGATAACGGAACAGGATTTATTATTTCTTTTACTTTATCAGGAGAATCATCAGCAATACTTTCTGTTTTTGATACATCAGACGATAAGAACATATTGTTTTCCGTTTCATCATTACCTAAATTGGCTCCTGTCATATAAATAAAAAAGCAAACGGCAGTCACAATAATAAATATAATAAAAACCACTTTGAATCTGAATCTTATCAGCGGACCGCTGCTGCTTTTCACATACGTATAAGTTCTGCGCCGTCTTCCTGACATTTTCTCATGCTCCTATAATACAGTTTACAACATATTTTTTCTTTTTTCTCTATAAATTCCCATAAAATTATTATACCTCAACAGCAAAATTTTTGCAATAGTTTTTTAAGAATTAAATCTGTATAATTATTGCAAAGTTCTCCAACATATAGTATAATATAAGGTAAGCATTTGTAAATAATTTTTAACTGGAGGATACAAATATGTGTGGATTTGTTGGTTTTACTAACTATATAAATAACTCTAATATCGTGCTTGAAAACATGATGAATAAAATAATTCACAGAGGACCCGATTCAGGCGGTACTTACATTGATGACGGTATCGCACTTGGATTCAGACGTCTCAGTATTATTGATCTTGCTCAGGGCGATCAGCCTATATTAAATGAAGACGGTTCAAAAGTTCTTTTATTTAACGGTGAAATATATAATTTTCAAAGTATACGTGAAAAACTGATTGCTGCCGGTCATAAATTCAAAACAAAAACCGACTCTGAAGTTCTTCTTCACGGTTATGAAGAATACGGTAAAAATCTGCTCAATATGTTAAGGGGTATGTTTGCATTTGTTATATGGGATAAAAATACAAAAGAGCTTTTTGGCGCACGTGACTTTTTCGGAATAAAACCGCTGTATTATTCTCTCTCCGGTAAAAGCTTTTTATTCGGGTCTGAAATAAAAAGTTTTCTTCCTCATCCTCATTTTAAAAAAGAAATGAATGAGGACGCTTTAGAAAATTACCTTACATTTCAGTATTCTCCATGCAATGAAACATTTTTCAAAAACGTATTTAAGCTTCCAGCTGCTCACTGTTTTACCTATAAAGACGGAAACTTAAAAATTGAACGTTACTGGGAAATAAAATTTGAAGCCGATGAAAAGCCTGATCTCGACAGCTGGGTAAATAAAATCTCGGATATTTTTCATAACTCGGTTGAAGCGCATAAAATCGCCGATGTTGAAGTCGGAAGCTTTCTTTCAAGCGGCGTAGATTCAAGTTATGTAGCCGCTATTGCAGACGTTGATAAGACCTTTACCGTAGGATTCGGAAACGATGAAAAGTACAATGAAATCGGTTGGGCAAAGGATTTTTCAAAAGCTATCGGAAAAGCCAACACAAGTAAAGTTATAACTCCGGAGGAATACTGGAGTTCTCTTTCAAAAATTCAGTATCACATGGATGAACCGCTTGCCGATCCTGCGGCTGTAGCGCTATACTTTGTATGCAATCTTGCGTCGCAAAAATTAAAGGTTGTTTTATCAGGCGAAGGCGCAGATGAAATTTTCGGCGGATATAACGTATACAGCGAACCTGACGGTACTTTTTACGACAAACTTCCAAGAGGAATTAAAAGAGGTATAGGCGCAGCGGCCGGAAAGCTTCCGGCTCACAGAGGAGTAAATTTCTTTATCAGAAAAGGCAAAGACCTTGAAGAAAGATTTATCGGAAACGCTTATATGTTTACTCCTGAAGAAAGAAAAAAACTCCTGAAAATTAAAACAAACGCTCCTGATCCGACTGAAATTACAAAGCCATTTTATGATAAAGTCAAAAATAAAGACGATGTTACTAAAATGCAGTACCTTGATCTGCACATGTGGATGACAGGCGATATTTTGCTTAAAGCCGATAAAATGAGTATGGCAAATTCTCTGGAGCTTAGAGTACCTTTCCTTGACAAGGAAGTTATGGCAGTTGCTGAAAAAATTCCGCGCCGTTACAGAGTAACACATAAAGAACAAACAGACGCAGATACTAAATACATTACAAAGTATGCTATGCGCCTTGCCGCCAAAAAGGATACCCCTCCTCAGACTGCTAAAACGGCTGCAAAGAAAAAGCTCGGATTTCCTGTTCCGATCCGCGTATGGCTTAAAGAGGATAAGTATTATAATATTGTAAAATCAAGCTTTACAGGAAATGCGGCAAATAAATTCTTCAACACAGATATGATCGTAAAGCTTCTTGACGATCACAAAAACGGCAAGGCGGACAACAGCAGAAAAATATGGACTATATATACTTTTCTTGTATGGTACAATGTGTACTTTGAAAATTCAGAATTTGTAAAATAATCCGAAAGGCGAAAAATTAATGGCAAGTATTGTAACATATAAATATATTAAGCAAAATCCCGATATTATGGAATATATAAGAAGGGCGGATCAAGCTTTAAAAGCTCAGGGTTACACTGAACATTCCTTTGCTCATGTGGAAATAGTAGCGCAACATGCAAGTATGATTCTATCTGAACTGGGATATGATGAACGACAAATTGAGCTTGCCAGAATTGCAGGTATAATGCATGACATCGGTAATGTCATAAACCGTATTGACCATGCGCAAAGCGGAGCAGTTATGGCATTCAGACTTCTGGATAATTTAAGTATGCCAGCCTCTGAAATATGCTCAATAATATCGGCAATCGGTAATCACGACGAATCTACCGCACAGCCTATTGACGCAATTTCCGCCGCACTTATAATTGCCGATAAAACAGACGTGCGCAGAAGCCGCGTAAGAAACAACGACTTTCTTACATTTGATATTCACGACAGAGTAAACTATGCCGTTGAAAAATCCGCCTTATATTTTAATGAAAGTAAAACTGCAATTATTCTTGACTTGATAATTGATACTGAAATATCTCCCGTTATAGAGTATTTTGAAATTTTTTTAAACCGTATGCTATTATGCAAACGTGCATGCTCATATTTGGGAATCCAATTTAAAATGATTGTAAACGGTTCTTCATTACTATAAACGTAAAAATTCAGGAGGTTAAAATGATATCGCAATATCCTCATTTAATAGACTTAAACGACTATCCGGTTTCATGGTGGAATAAAATAATCGAACTGGGTCACGATATAAAAAATCACCCCCAGAGATATACTCACGCATGTGACGGAAAAATAATGGCTACTCTTTTTTATGAACCTTCCACACGTACTCAGATGTCTTTCCAGTCGGCAATGATAAGACTGGGAGGCAGCATAATAGGATTTGACAATCCGGCAACTTCTTCTGTCTCCAAAGGTGAAAGCTTGAAGGATACCACTAAAATTGTCAGTAACTACGCCGACATACTTATTATAAGACACCCTCTTCCAGGCGCCGCAAAAGCAGCAGCGCTGACTGCTGATTGTTCAGTGGTAAATGCCGGTGACGGCGGTCACCTCCATCCTACTCAAACGCTTACAGATCTGCTTACTCTTAAGGAAGAAAAAGGCAGACTGGATAATCTCAATGTAGGTCTTTGCGGAGATCTCGTAAACGGTAGGACAGTTCACTCTCTTTGCAAGGCTCTATCCGCTTACTCAGGAAATACTTTTGTTCTGATTTCCACTCCTCAGCTTAGACTCCCGTCATATATAAAAGATATAATTATTGCAAGCGGAAGCAAATTTACAGAAGTCACATCTCTTGATGAAGTTATAAATGATTTGGATATGCTTTATATGACCAGAATACAGCAGGAACGTTTTGCAAGTGAAGAAGAATATCTGGCGGAAAAAGATACATATATACTTGACAGAAAAAAATTGAAAAAAAGCCGTTCTGATATGATTATTATGCACCCTATGCCAAGAGTAGATGAAATTGCAGATGAAGTTGACGATGATAAGCGTGCGGTTTACTTTAAACAGGCAAAATACGGAATGTATGTAAGAATGGCGCTTATAATGACCATGCTGGAAAATCAGAAACCTATTAAACTGATTAAGGGTATTGAACGTCCGCAATGCTTATGTACAAATCCCAAATGCATAACCAATACTGAACACTATCTGCCAAAATCATATCTTGGTACAGGAGATACTATCGAATGTGAATACTGCGATGAAAGAATTCTTCTTACACACTAAAAAATAATAAAAAATCACTGTGAAACACAGTGATTTTTTAACTTTCTAAAATATTTTACTTACGTTTATTTCCATATAATTTTTTAACTATTTTTTTATTTGAAAAGCTTCCCTTAGCACGTTTTTTTGCATCGGTATATGCCCAGATACATAATCCCAGATATATCAGCGAGAGAAAGATAGTTGCAATTATCGCAATTAAAAACCATACTGAACTGAAAAAGTTTTTTGTCATTGACAAATTAAATTTCAGAAAAGATCTTTCAACATCCGTAGACGCCACCAAATCTATAACGGCAATTTGTTCGTCAGAAAGCTTTAATTCAATTTCTCCTAACTTTTCTCCCTTTTTAACAGGTGCTTTTACATTTTCAGCCAGTTTGATATTTTTTTGTATTGACGTTGTATCTATATCACTATACCACAAAGTGGACAATTCTTCCTTTGGTTTTACCAAAACATATCCGCTTCCATCTGAATTTTCCACCTTGATCTCTGCAATTTCCTCATCGTCAGAAAGCAATACCTGATAGCTAAAATTATCAAATACCCATTCCAGTAGATTGTAGGCGTCCTCTAGATGATAATATCTTGAATTTCCTTCTTCATTATAAAAAGGAGCGTTCAGTAAAACTAGCAAATATTTTATACCGTCTGAGCTTCCCATTGTAATTATATTTCGTCCGCCAAGCTGAAGATTTCCGGTTTTAATTCCCTTTACTCCATATAAATAATAATCGCTTGCAGCACTCATAATTATATTTGAATGGCTCCAACTCCAATCACCTTCGTGAGCCGTTACATAGCTTGAAGGGTGAACCTCATATTCCTCTGTAGTTGCGATATCCTCAAATCCCGGTACTGTTAAAGCATACTGAGTTATCAGCGCCATGTCTTTAGCTGTTGTAACCTGCTTTGGATCATAAAGTCCGTGCGGATTAGTAAAAACAGTATTAACGGCTCCGATTTCCTGTGCTTTTTTATTCATTTTATCTACAAAAGCAGAAATATTCTGATTTCCAAAATAATAAGCCAGAATATTTGCAGCTTCACAGGAAGACGTCAGCATAAGCGCATAAAGATAATCGGTCACTGTTAGTGTATCGCCGTCCCATATCTCAGCATACCTTAAATCGTCCTGATATTCATATTCATCAAATTCTTCATATAACATCTTATTTGCCGTTATGGTAACCGAATCTGTATCCGTACAATTTTCCAGAACAATGATTGCCGTCATTATATCTACAAGTGAAGCCGGCATTTGTTCTGCGTCCGCATTTTTTTCATAAACTACAGCTTTTGTGTCAAGATTAATCATATATGCTGACTGACTATATACCTCAAATGAAGGTGTAAAAGAAATTGCTTGACAATAATCATATGACGATATATATATACAAATAAGTATTGCTGACAATACTGATATAATTTTTTTCAAATTCCAACAGCTCCTGTTTTATTCCAGTTATTATTTTACTATATTATATCATGTGTTGAACTGAGAAGCAATACTTTTTTTCATTTTTATGGAACAGTTTTGGCTGTTGATGATACAGTCTGTTTTTTTAAAAATGATGCAGTCATTAAATATAATGTATCTGAATCGTTTGAGATTGTTTTATTGACATAGGTATAATTATATGCTATCATTAACTTAAGAAGGGTGTATTATGAATATAGGAAGTAGAATTAAACAAAGATGAGAAGACATGATTGATACCGTGTTGACAAAAGAATACTAACGCTGTACAATAAAACTTTCCCCTTACTGAAGGGGAATTTTTATAAAAAATAATGCTCCGCAAAAAATGCAGAACGTTATAATGCAGTTATCATATTAATTTTAAATAAAATCGTGTAAAAAACGTATATGTAGTACAAAATCCTACGTAAATGCGTAGGATTACATAAATTTGGTGTTCCCGAGGTGATTCGAACACCCGACCTACCGCTTAGGAGGCGGTCGCTCTATCCAGCTGAGCTACGGAAACATCTATTTAATTATAGCATAAATTTTATATGTTTGCAAGTGAAAATATTATTTTTTAGGAGATTTAATATGAATTTTGAAGAAGCAATGATTTATATAAATAGTTTTAGTCAAAGCGGCAGAAAAGTAACAGATTTATCCAGAATAAAAAAGTTGTTAAACTTAATTGGTAATCCTCAGGATAATTTGAAATTTGTTCATATTGCCGGTACTAACGGAAAAGGCTCTGTGTTGGAGTTTTGTTCAAACGCTTTAATAAATGCCGGTTATAAAACCGGACAGTTTACTTCTCCTTATATTAAGGAATACTGTGACAGAATACGTATAAACGGTCAGAATATTCCAAAAGAAAAAGTTGCATATTATTGTATGTATGTAAAAAAATATGCGGATAATTTATTTTTTTCACAGTTTGAAATTACTTTTGCAATAGCTCTTCTTTATTATAAAGAAGAAGCGTGTGATATTGTATTTCTTGAAGCCGGAATAGGCGGTGAACTTGACGCTACCAATATAATTTCTTCTCCGCTTGTATCGGTAATAACATCTGTTTCACTTGATCATACTCAAATACTTGGAGATACTATTGAAGAAATTGCCGTACAAAAGGTTGGTATCATTAAAGAAAACAGCTATGCAGTATTGTCATACGATAATGAAGAATCAGTTAAAAAAATTGCATTAAGCAAAGCATTTGAAAAGGGAAGTACTCTGATTGTTCCGGACAGCAGTCAAATTTATATTGACAAGCTTAATCTGAAAGAAACGGAATTTAGATATAAAAATAAATCGTATAAATTAAAAATGTGCGGAAAACATCAGATCGTCAATGCAGTTACTGCCATCGAAATTTTATCAATATTAAATAATATAAAATTTAAAATATCATATGATCATATATATAGTGCATTATCGTCAGTATCAGTAGAACTGCGTACTGAAATAGTACGGTATGACCCACTTGTAATTATAGACGGCGGACATAATATTGCAGGAATAAATTCTCTTTGTGAAATACTGCGAAATAGTGGAGAAGAAAGATTTGTCGGATTAATAGGAATGGTTAAAGGTAAGGCATATGAGTATGCTGCTGAAAAATTGTCAGAAATTTTTGAGTATGTATTTTGTGCAGAAGGCTTTATAGAGAATAATATACCAGCTGAAAAGCTTTGTGACCTTTTTAAGAAGAATAATTGTCCGGCTGAGTACTGTGAATACAGAGAAGCGTTAAAAAAAGCATGTAATTATTCCGTTGAGAATTCTGCCGCCTTAATTGTATGCGGTTCTCTGTATTTTTGTTCAGCTGTTAAAAGTGAATTTTTAATTAACAGCTGATTTATTTGATTTAAGCCATATATTAACAATAAATAAATTTTCTTTATCGTCAAATGTAATAAGTCCTTGGTACTTTTTTACTATGCTGCTAATAATAGCATCTTCTGATAAGCTGTTTATATATGTGCTGGAAATAAAATTATCATTATGAGTAAATGAAATAATAATACTCAGGTGATAGTTTTCATTAACTAT
>OMBP01001381.1_pt1 | contig 10303 bp, 7 predicted proteins | sample 1644911 | NCBI WGS metagenome assembly OMBP01 (sample SAMEA103958122, study PRJEB25191) | human gut metagenome | biome: human-associated habitat [ENVO:00009003]; feature: intestine environment [ENVO:2100002]; material: feces | place: Germany | collected 2013/2015 | reverse complement strand
AATTATGTAATTTATATTACGTAAACCAATTTATGCAAATAATATTACGTAAATATAATTATGTCAACTTATTTTGACCGTATAAGGAAGCATATATGGCAAGAAAGAAGGAAAACCCAACGCCGCGCCACGCGACGGCCGAGGAACAGAACGTAATGGGGCTGCGCTCCGCCGTTGTGGAGCAGCCCGTCACCGAAACGCTCGAGAACAACTACATGCCCTACGCGATGAGCGTCATCGTCTCGCGCGCCATCCCGGAGATTGACGGCTTTAAGCCGAGCCACCGAAAGCTTTTGTACTGCATGTACAAAATGGGGCTTCTCACCGGCGCGCGCACGAAGTCGGCGAACATCGTCGGCGCGACGATGCACTATAACCCGCACGGCGACTCCGCCATCTATGATACGATGGTGCGTCTCTCCAAGGGGTACGGCGCGTTGCTCACGCCGTTTGTCGATTCCAAGGGCAACTTCGGCAAGGTCTACTCCCGGGACATGGCCTGGGCCGCCCCCCGGTACACAGAGGCCAAGCTGACGCCCATCTGCGCCGAGCTGTTCCGGGATATCGACAGCGACACCGTGGACTTTGTGGACAACTACGACAACACCATGAAAGAGCCGACGCTTCTGCCGGTCACTTTCCCGAGCGTGCTCGTCAATAATAACACCGGTATAGCCGTCGGCATGGCGAGCTCCATATGCTCCTTTAACCTCGAAGAGGTCTGCCGCACGACTATAGAGCTCATAAGAAACCCCGACCACTGCGTTGCGGATACCCTCAAAGCACCCGACTTTGCGGGCGGCGCGAAGATACTCTATGACCGCGCGAAGATTGAGGAGATTTACCGCACAGGTCGCGGCTCGTTCAAGCTCTACGCCAAATATACTTATGACAAGTCGAACAACTGCATTGATATAACGGAGATCCCGATGACCTCGACCGCGACGAGCGAGTCTATAATAGAAAAGGTTATCGACAGAGTCAAGGCGGGCGCGATAAGAGAAATAAGCGATATCCGCGACGAGACGGACAAGAGCGGTCTTAAAATAACAATAGATTTAAAGAGGGGAACTGACCCCGACAAGCTCATGCAGAAGCTCTACAGGCTCACTCCGCTCTCAGATTCGTTCGCCTGCAACTTCAATGTCCTTATTGCCGGTTCGCCCCGCGTCATGGGCGTCAAAGAGCTGCTCAACGAGTGGATTGCGTTCCGCATGGAGTGCGTCAGACGCAGAACCTACTTCGACCTCAAAAAAGCTAAGGACAAGCTGCATCTGCTGCGCGGACTTGAAAAAATACTTCTCGATATCGACAAGGCGATAAAGATCGTCAGAAATACCGAAGAGGAGGCGGAGGTCGTCCCGAACCTCATGATAGGCTTCGGAATCGACCGCATCCAGGCGGAGTATGTTGCGGAGATAAAGCTTCGTCATTTGAACCGCGAATATATCTTAAAGCGCACGCAGGATATCGAAGATCTCGAAAAGCTCATTGCCGATCTTGAGGATATCCTCGCAAAGCGCGGCAGAGTCGGCGCGATAATTATCAGCGAGCTTGAGGAAGTTATCAAAAAATACGGCAAGCCGAGAAAGACGGAGATTATCTACGCCTCCGATATCGCAGAGGAGGAAGAGGAGGAGCAGATACCCGATTATCCCGTGACGCTCTTCTTCTCGAAGCAGGGCTATTTCAAGAAGATAACCCCGCAGTCTCTGCGTATGAGCAGCGAGCAGAAGTTCAAGGAGGGCGATGAGCTCGCCCAGACCGTGGTTACGGATAACGCGAAAGAGCTTCTCTTCTTCACAAACCGCTGCCAGGTCTACAAGGCTCGCGTCAACGACTTCAAGGAGACAAAGGCGAGCGCACTCGGCGATTATGTGGCGAGCACGCTCGGCATGGACGAGGGCGAGACGGCGGTCTATATGGTTGTGACCTCGGACTATTCGGGTCATATGCTCTTCTTCTTTGAAAACGGAAAGGCGGCGAAGGTCGAGCTTTCCACCTATCAGACGAAGACGAATCGCAAGAAGCTCATAAAGGCTTATTCCGACAAATCGCCTGTCGCTGCGATGCTCCATATCGAGAGCGATGTCGAGCTTGTTATAATCTCTTCCGCGGGCAGACACCTTTTGATAAACACCGGCGCAATCTCGCCCAAGACTACCAAGGACACTCAGGGAGTCGGCGTTATGAGCCTCAAGAAGGGTCAGAAAGTTATGACCGTCCGCGCGTATAAAGAAGGGGAGTTCGCCAAGGCGTACAGATATAAGACAAAGAACCTGCCCGCCGCCGGAGCGCTGCTGAGCGCGGAGGACAAGGGCGAACAGCTTGAGCTCGGAATATAAAAAAGACCGTTTGCAAGGCTTCCCCGCAAAACGGTCGGCGGGAAAAGCCCTGCAAACGCATTGACTTCGGACTCTTGCCGCTGAGAGTAGTTTGCTCAGCTGCGTGCTGATAATACATCTTTCGGAAGGAAAATTTCTCCGTTCGGCAAAAGTTTTTGTAAAAACTATTGAAATGTGTCAAAGTATATGCTAAAATATCTTAGCAATTTGTGTTTGGAGGTTAACTTCATGGCAGTACATGAGATTATATTGGGCATAGTCCTCATTCTTCTTTCGGTCGCTATTATTGTTCTCGTCCTTCTTCAGGAGGGCAAGTCCGCCGGCCTTTCCGGCGCTATCGCAGGCGGCGCAGAGACTTTCTTCGGCAAGAACAAGAGCAGGACTATGGAGTCGAAGCTTGTGCTTATCACGAAGATCATCGCTATCTCTTTCTTCGTTCTCGCACTCGTTGCAACCCTGCTTCTTCTCTTCCTTTAATACAGGACAAGTAATATCTGAAAGCTGAACTTATGCGATCCTTCGGGGTCGCATTTTTTCATGTGTAAATATAAAAATGGCCCCGGGCTTCACAGATTTTCCGTGAAGCCCGGGGCTATGTGTGTTTAAGGGAGTTTTTATATTTAACCGAGATTCAGCTCGACGCGCCCTTTCGGGATATACATTATCGTTCTGCAGCCGTTGGCACGTCTGAACTCGGCAACATATCCGCCCGTGAGGTCGAATCTGTAGCCGTAGGCGTTTTCGGCGAGTGCGTTTATCGTTGCGCCGTCGGTGAATTCCCTTGAATTTTTCGGCATGTAGTCGCCGCTCGTGTATGTGCTTATCTGTTCTCCGGTCTCGCGGTCGGTTTCCGGCTTTGATTTGCCGTTGTCCCAGAAAGCGTTGAATATCGGCGTGGTGTATTCAAGTGCGTCGACGGTGAGCTTGCCTATGTCCGCCACTCTGACGGCGACTATAGGCGATTCGTCAACGAGCAGGTCATAGAGCCCGTGGGCTTTTAGATATTCGACGGTGTTCGTCATTTCCTCGGTTATCGGAATAACGGACTTGAACTTGCCGAAATCTCCGTATTCCGAGCCGTTGGTCATCATCTCGCCGTAGTTTCCGGCTTTCCAGGCGTTGTTTATTGCATTCTCGGGCGTTTCGGCATCTTCGTCGTCTATGTCGGGCGAGTAGGCTTGGGTCGCCGTCACGGCTTCGACTCCATCCGACACTATGTCGTGATAGAGGGCCATAGCGCCGAGCCACTTTGAGTCGGAGCAGAGAATTCTGTCTGCGCCGAGAGAGGTTATGTCCTCATATATCGCGCGGGCGAGTCCGCGTGTAAATTTTTGGTCAACGACGGTCTTTTTGTCCATCTGTCCCGAGAAGAGAACGGGGAATACTTTTTCGCTGTTTATGTTCAGCAGCTCGTTTTTGATTTTGTTGTTCCAGTTCTCGGTGTTCTCTATTGAATAGAGCGAGAGATAGTCGCTGAGCCCGACTGTCTGATATTCTCTTATTATCTCGCGTCCGTTCTTGAGCTTGTATTTTATAATAACAGTGCTGCGCACGGCTCTTTCGGAATAATCCTCGCTGCTTGAAACAACTTTTCTGCCCGAGGCGATGAGCCTTTTGTGCAGCTCGCGCACGGCGTTAATGTCGCTTTCGCTTTTGAATCCGTCGATAATTATGCGCCTTTCGTCGGCGTTGCTGCGATAGTAGCAGCCGCTGTTTATGCCAACCGGGTTTCCGTCCTCGTCGAAGGCGAGATAGTAGCCGGAGTTTGCGTTGAATTTGAGCTCGTCTGCTCTTGTGCGGTAGCTTCCGAGAAGTATGTCCGGAGCGGATACCGATGCGCTCTCGATGCTGTCGGTATCAGGCACGCGGCTGCTGTAACCGAAGAACCCGGTGTAGAGCGAGAGCATAACGGCGACCGCGAGAGCCACATGGACAAGCCCGTATTTCCAATCCTTTTTGAGTGCCTTGAAGCTGAGATTGAGCATAATATCGAAAACCACGAATATAACAGCGCTCAAAAGCACGGTTGTTATGCCCGTTATAAGATATTGCTTGTCAGTGATTTGCGAAAAATAAAAATTAACGGCGACGATAGTCGAGCCTGCGGAAACAGAGAGCATGGCGGTCAGCAAAAAGTTTAAAGCCTTGCTCCTGCCGCTGAAGCCGCATATCTCCACCTTCCTGCGCTTTAGCATCAAAAGCCCGAAAACGAACAGCAGGGCGGTCAGTATCGCCCAGAGTATATAGGGCTCAAGAGACGGCGCGCTCCAGCTTTTCAGCTCGTCTGTGGTGATTTTAGAGAATCTGTCGGCCGAGACCAACGAGCCCGAGCGGATGAATACGTCGTTGTTGAGCGAGAGCAGATTTAGACGCGACAGCACGCGCCCGAAAGGGGAGAGAGCCATGCTGATATCCTGGTTGTGACTCGCCGACGGATAGAGTGCGTAGTTTGAATTGTGAGGCGCGCCGAAGAGCATCTGCGGCACAGTGTTGTTGAGAAAATATACAGCAGCGCTCGGAAACGCTATGAATGCGAGCGAGAACAGTACCGATTCGCCTGCGGTTCCCACGCAGACGGAGACTGCCGCCGCAACAGAGAATCCCGCAAGCGTCGTCACGGTCATGTGAACGGCGTAAAACAGCAGCGTGCGCCAGAGCATCACGGACGAGCCGAAGTAGATAAGGTTCAGCATTGCCGAAAAGGCGAGCGGGAGAAGCACGGCCGCTTCGAGCATGACCGCTCCCGCCAGCCAGTGCGCCGAAAACAGACCCGCGCGGCTGATGCCGAGACTGAAATATATGTTGTTCTTCGCCCTGCTTGAGACGAATCTGAAAAGCATTATACCCAGCGCGGCGGAGAGAACAACGACTGCCGCCGTGTAAAAATAGAGAATATCCGTCAGCATATAGTTGTCAGATCCGCCGATTATTAAAAATTTTCCGGATTCGCGCAGAAGCTCCAACGTCGCCGAGCCGCCGCTCTTCAGCGCCGTAAGCTGTCTTATCTTGTCGCTGCCGAAAAAGCTTCTGAGGTAGAGCGCCAAGCTCATTACAAAGACCGCGAGCGGAAAAGCAAAATTCTTTCTTATCGCGTGAACGACTGTGAAGCCGAATGGGCTTTTGAAGCCGTCTCTTGATTTGTTCACTCTTTATCCCTCCGATGCTGCTCAGTTCGGCGGCCGCACCGTTTCAGCGCAGCCGCCGCTTGAAATTTATTTGCCCGTGCCGAGATTCAGCTCGATGCGTCCTTTCGGAACATACATTATCGTAAGAGCGCCGTTCTCGCGCTTGAACTCAACGAGGTATCCGCCCGTGAGGTCGAAGCGGTAGCCGTAGGCGTTGGCGGCGAGCTTTTCGACAATAGTCTTGTTTGTTATGGTTACGGCATCCTTCGGCATGAAATCGCCGCTGTTGTAGTTGCTCACCTGATAGGTGTAGCCGGTGGAATCCGTCTTTGAAACTGCCTTTGATTTTCCGTCATCCCAGAAGGCGTTGAATATCGGGCTACAATAGCCGTATCCGTATCTTGCTTGCACGGAGTCGGTCGAGTGACCCATGTCCTTAACTCTGACGCTGACTATCGGGGACTCGTCTGTGAGCTTCTCGTAGAGTCCGTGCTCCTTGAGGAAGCTTATAGTGTTCGTCATCTCCGAGGTTATCGGAACTGTTGAGTAGTCGCCGAGTGAGATATAATGTCCGCTCGACTCTCCATGCGCCGAAAGCTCGTTGACCTTATCCTGCCTTGACATATCAGGATCTTCCTCAATACCCGGTTCCGGCATAGGCTCTGTTACGGTAGTGGTGCTTCCGTAGTACGCCTCCTCCTGTGTGTTTTGACGAGAAACATAGAACGCAACCGAGCCGAGATATTTCGCGTTGCTTGTCAGGAACTTGTCGGAGCTTAGCGTGCTGATATCATTATATATCGCGCGCGCAAGACCTGCGGTCAGCTCTTCGTCAACAGCGGTTCTCTTGTCCATCTGAGCGGAGAAAAGTATCGGGATAACATTTTCCGAGTCGATGTTGAGCAGCTCGTTCTTGATTTTGCTGTTCCAGTTCTTGGTATCCTCAAGGGTATAGAGTGTGGGATAGTCGGTCAGCGGAACATAGTTATAAACTCTGACAAGCTCACGTCCGTTCTTGAGCTTGTATTTTATGATGACCTTCTGGCTCGTGACTCTCTTCGAATAGTCATCAGGGTCGCAGTTCATTTCGTTGATGTTTCCTGCTTTTATCATGGCCTTGTGGATTTCGCGGACAGTATTTATGTCATCTTTGTCCTTGAAGTCCTCAACGAGTGAGTTCGAACGGTTGCCGACATAGTAGTAGTCCTTGAGTCCGTCCTCGCCGAAGTAATAAAGGTTGCTGTTATATCCGGACCGGAGCCCGTTGCCGAGCTTGTAGCTGCCCATCAGTGCGTTGGGCGCGGAGATGGATGCACTCTCAATGGACTGAACATCGGGCACGCGGCTGCTGTAGCCGAAGAAGCCGGTGTAGAGCGAGAGCAGGAACGCCGCCATAAGTCCGACATGGACGAGACCTATCTTCCAGTCTTTTTTAAGAGCCTTGAAGCTCAAATGGAGAATGACATCGAGTATAACAAATACCAGGAAAGCTGCGACGATTACAAGGGCTATCATTATCCATCTGCTTATCTGCGATGTGTATGCTATAAAATATATTATCAGCGAAGCGGCTCCGAAAGAGGCAATCATGCAGAGCACGAAGTTGAGAACGGCGCTTCTTCCGGGGAAACCGCATATCTCGGCTTTTCTGCGCTTGAACATGAACAGACCGAACACGAAGAACGCGGCGATGAGAACTGCCCAGAGAATATAGGGAGTCAGCGATGGCGCGGCCCATTTTTTTGCTGCCTCTTTTGTCATAGCTTCAATGGAAGATGAGTTAATAAAAGAGCTTCTGTTGAGCATGAGCAGATTTATATGGGCGATAGCGCGGCCGAACAGGGTGCTGTTCGTCATATCCAGATAGTTCTCGCCGAAGCTTGAAGCGACGGGATATATGTCGTAGTAAGTTTTGGAGGGAGCGCCGTTGAGGATTGTGGGAACGCTGTAGTTCACGCACATTGTCACAACGCTCGGGAACGCCGCAAGAACGGCTGAGAAGCCAAGCGATTCAACAACCGTACCCACGCAGCTTGAGACCGCCGCCGATATTGTAAGACCGGCGAGCACACATATCACGTTGTGCACCGCATAGAACAGGAAGGTTCTCCAAAGCATGGCGGACGAGCCGAAAAAGTGGAGGTTGATTCCGAGCGATACTGCGAGCGGGATGAGTGTTGCCGCGAGCATCATAATTATGCCTGCAACCAGACGCGCTGTGTAGAGATCGGCGCGCTTAATGCCGAGGCTGTAATAGACGTTGACGGTCTTTTTATTGGTAACGAATCTGAAGAGCAAAACGCCGACTAACAGCGATATCACAACGAGCAGAGCGGGGTAGAACGAGATGAGCGGTTCATATGCCGCGCGCTCCGAGTCGAAGATAAAGACCTCGTACGCTTCGCGCATTAACTTCATAACGTTCTGACCGGTGATAGCGGCCTTGTTCTTTGCTTCGCTCAATACATCCCAGCAGAAGCCGGTGAGATAAAAAATCATGCTGAGCACAAATGTTGCAAGGGGGAGAATGAAGTTTTTCTTTATCGCGTGAGCGACGGAGAAGCGGAATGTGTTCTTATATTTCTTCATCTGTGACACCTCATTTCTTCTCTTCGGGCTTGCCGAAGATGTCCTTGAAGTCGTAGTCGCTGCCCTCCATCTCCTCGAGGAAGATTTCTTCGAGCGTGAGCGGGAACTTTTCGATCATCAGCGGATTCATATTTTGAAGCTTCTTCTCATTTTCGTCCATGTCGCCGTTGGCGCTCAGGGTGATTATCTTTCCGTCCTTCGAGAAGTGCCTGATGTCGAGATCCTTGAAATCGCTCTCTTCGAGGTCGCGGTCAAAGACCAGCCTGAACTTGCAGCGCGAGCCGCTGATATCGTCAACCGAGCAGTCCATAACGATGCTCTTGCCGTTTATCAGCGCAATGTGGTCGCACATATCGGCGAGGTCGTGGAGATTGTGAGAGGAGATTATGACGGAGCATTCCTCTTCGGCCATGTATTCGAGCAGGAGGTTCTTAATAAGATTCCTCTTTGCCGGGTCGAGTCCGTCGAAGCTCTCGTCGAGCAGGATAACCTCAGGCATGGTGGACATTCCGAGAATTATCTCGGCCTGTCTCTGCATTCCCTTTGAAAAGCCGCGTATGCTCTTCTTCGTGTCAAGCCCGAAAACCTTTGAGAGCTTGTGCATGGTGTCGAAGCTGAAGCGGGGATAGTAGCCCGCATAGAATTTGCCCATGCTCTCTATTGTCGCGTTGGGCTCGAAATAGAGGTCGTCGGGGACATAGAAGAGTCTCTGCTTCACTTTTGCGTTGTCAAAAACATTCTCGCCGAATATTTTGACCTCGCCCTCGTCGGCTCTGTAGACTCCGGCGACCGTCTTGAGAAGCGTTGTTTTGCCCGCGCCGTTGTAGCCGACAAGCCCGTATATTGACGACTTTTCGACTTTTAGCGAAAGATTCTGAATGGCGGTGAAGTCCTGAAACCGTTTTGTAACGCCGATTACTTCAATCATAATTCTTCCTCCTGAGTGTAGATTTCATTGAGTATGTCGATGATTTCCTGTTTTTTGAGTCCCTTGGCGCGCGCCGCCGAAATGGCGTCCGAAATTTCGGAAACCGCCGTATCGTGTACCGTGTCGCTCTTGAAAGCCTTTTCGCTGACGAAGCTTCCCTTTCCGGGCACGGTATAGATAGCGCCGTAGGATTCAAGGTCGGAGAACGCCTTTTTTACCGTGTTTATGTTCACACCGGCGTCGGCGGCAATGGACCGTATAGACGGCAGCTGTGAGTGCGGAGCGAATGTACCGACAAGGATAAGAGTCAGCAGCTGATTTCTTATCTGCTCGTATGCCGGCACGCGGCTCTGCTTGTCGATTAAGACCACAGCGATTCTCCTTTCTTTTTGATTCCGGCGCGCCGCAGTGCACCAAAATCAGAATAAGTGTGCTATCTGTCGTAGCACACTTATATCATAGCACGAAAAATCCCGTTGTCAACACTTTTTTCAAAAAATGTGAAAACAAAAAACCGCGATTTAAAGCCGGAAATATAAAAAAACGCCGAATGCAGGATATCAGACAGGCAATCAAAAGAAAGTCGTCCGACAGGCACTGCATTCGGCATTGATAATATTATCATAACAAGAGAATCGTGTCAATACTTTCCGCGCGGCAGTAATTCTAAAAGCGAAGCACAGATGATAATTAGTTATCTGCGTCTAAAAATAAAAACCGATATCTGACCTCAGGCCTTAAGGCTCCAATTACCGGTGGGGGAAGTCAAATATCGGTTCTGTATTAAAAATATCACGCTTTGGTATAAATGTCAAGATAAGATTAATGCTGATTTTAATATCAGTATCGTTGAACGCTTCGTTCCTCTCGGATTGAACAGCAAAAGAGCCTTACTGAGATACTGCTCCATTGTTCCTGCAACGAACATCGAGACACCTTTATTCGTAAAAGACACCTTGATTCCCATAAATCAGAGCACCGTGAAACAGCTTTTCAGGCGTCTGAAAGTGCAGGCTGATATTCCTCGGCTGCACCCTCATTTGTTGCGCCATTCCTTTGCTACACGGTACTTAGAGAACGGCGGGGACATTTACAGCTTGCAGTCAATCCTTGGTCATACATCGCTCGAAATGGTCAAAAAGTATGTGCACTTGATTCCCTCAAAAACGGTAGTTAATTTTGCTTTTCTCTCGCCCTTGGATAACGCCCTCAAAAAATGAAAAAACCCAGCAGTTACAAGGCTTGTAGCTGTTGGGTTTCTTTTTGGTGATCCATCGGAGATTCGAACTCCGGACACCTTGATTAAAAGTCAAGTG
>OMBP01001373.1_pt1 | contig 10363 bp, 9 predicted proteins | sample 1644911 | NCBI WGS metagenome assembly OMBP01 (sample SAMEA103958122, study PRJEB25191) | human gut metagenome | biome: human-associated habitat [ENVO:00009003]; feature: intestine environment [ENVO:2100002]; material: feces | place: Germany | collected 2013/2015 | reverse complement strand
GTCGCAACTATCAGCATAGATAGTTTACACTTACTAACCCATTCTGTCAATCATTTTTCCGTAAAAAAAGTTAGTTTGTATGAACTAACAAATTTTATCCTCCGCTTTTCAGAAAAATTTAACAATTTCTACATATGACACAGCCGCCCGGTGCAGTGGTCAAGGCTGCAACGGACGGCCGCGTGTCAAAAGGAGGATTTCTTCCCGTCGGTGCATGGACACCGGCGGGCGCCAGGATAAAAAGAGAGTATTTGAAAAGAGAATATCAATTTTTCAGGCGGCCACTGCCAGCTTTAAAATGGGCGTGCCGCTGTGGAACAGCCGCAGGTACACCGCCGTGCACTTGGCAAGCTGGTCAAAGTGCTGCCGGGCGGCGGCGGGGTCGCCGTAGGACTTCCAGCACCCGCAGCAGGTAAAGCACTTGCCCCGGTGGCGGATAAACCCCACCACATCCTCCAGCGGATAGCCCAGAAATACCCCGATCTCGTGGGGGAAATCCGCCGCCTCCGCCGCGCAGCACAGCCGCAGGCTGAGTTGGTCCAGCAGCGCGTTGCAGTCCGCGGCATCTTCCGGCAGACGGTAGCCCTCCCGGGCTAAAAAGCCGCGCACAGCGGCATCTGCCAGCACCGTTTGCAGCTTGGCAGCGCGGTAGACGTACACCAGATACTGCCGGGTAGCGATGCACCCCCGCAGCACCCGCACCTGCAAGCCCTTGGGGTTCAGCTGGGCGTTCCAGCCCGCCACCCGCCGGGCAAGGTCGGCACGGTTTCGCGTTTCGTAGCGGAACAGCCCCGCAGGCTTCAGCCCCGCCAGTACCGGGGCACATTGTTCGATCATTACGGTCTCAAAATCACGCTCCATGGCGGTTCTCCTTTGGCGGCGGTGTCGGGGTCAGTGTGCCCCGGATGCCGGGCGGTTATAAGTAAGACGTAGCTAACCGTCACCCCAAAAAAGAAGCAGCACACCCGGTCTGCGGGTACTGCCGGGGGTTCTATATGGTTAGTCGTTTCTAACGTCAGTAGTGTACCACACCGCAGCGGGCTGTGTCAAGCCTTTCCGGCAAAAAAGTTATTTATGGCAAACCACACTCGCGCTACCCTTCCGGCGGCGGTTATGATATAATGGGGTATTCTCGGGTCTGCCCCTTGGGGCGCACCCCTGCAAGGAGGCCAAACCCATGCCCACACCCATCACCGCGTCCACCCTGTCTGCGCTGCTTAGCGCCGCGCTGGCGCAAACGCCCACCCGCCCGCTGGTGCTGGCGCTGGACGGCCGCTGCGGCAGCGGCAAGACCACCCTTGCCAACGCACTGGCGGCGCAGCTGCCCGGCTGCACCCTGCTGCGCACGGATGATTTCTACCTGCCGCCCGCCCGGCGCAGCCCGGACTGGGCACACACCCCCTGCGCCAACATGGACCTTACCCGTCTGCGGGACGAAGCCCTGCGCCCTGCCTACGCGGGGCAGCCCGTAGCCTACCGGGCGTACAGCTGCCGGGAAGGGGCTTTTTTGCCCCCGGCACCGCTGCCCGCGCAGCCGCTGGTGATTTTAGAGGGCAGTTACAGCCACCACCCGCTGCTGCGCCCCTACGAGACGCTGCGGGTGTTCGTGACCTGCACCAAGGCCGAGCAGACCCGGCGCTTACAGGCGCGGGAGGGCGCACGCTACGCGGATTTTGCCGCCCGGTGGGTGCCGCTGGAAGAGGGCTATTTTGCGCAGTACGGCGTTGCCGAAAGCGCAGATTTTGTGGTGGAGACCACTAAATAAAGCAAAAGCCGGACAGCCAATAGGCTGTCCGGCTTTTAGTTTTGCTTGATTTACAGGCTGTTACTTATTCTTGTACATATCCTGATAGTAGTTCTGGTAGTCGCCGCTGGTAACGTGGTCCATCCACTCCTGATGGTTCAGGTACCAGTCAATGGTCAGCACGATGCCCTTCTCAAAGGGAGTTTCGGGGTACCAACCCAGATCGTTCTTGATCTTGGTGGGGTCGATGCCGTAGCGGCGGTCGTGACCCAGACGGTCAGCGACGTGCTTGATCAGCTCCTCGCTGATGCCCTCGTCCTGCAGACGGTCGTGCAGCTGGTTGATGATGGTCTTGACGATGAAGATGTTGGGGCGCTCGTTGTGGCCGCCCACGTTGTACACCTCGCCGATCTTGCCGCCGTTTGCCACCATATCAATGGCCTTGCAGTGATCCTCCACATACAGCCAGTCGCGGATCTGCATACCGTCGCCGTAGACGGGCAGCTGCTTGTGGTGCTTGACGTTGTTGATCATCAGGGGGATCAGCTTCTCCGGGAACTGGTAGGGGCCGTAGTTGTTGGAGCAGCGGGTGATGTTGATGGGCATACCATAGGTGTCGTGGAATGCCATAACGAACATATCGGCGCTGGCCTTGGAGGAGGAGTAGGGGCTGTGGGGGCACAGGGGCGTGGTCTCCATAAAGAAGCCGTCTGCGCCCAGAGCGCCGTACACTTCATCGGTGGACACCTGCAGGTACTTCTTGCCCTCTTTCCAGGTCTTGGCATCGGCGTCGTACCATGCCTCCTTGGCGCGCTGCAGCAGGTTGACGGTGCCCATCACATTGCTCTGCACAAAGATCTCGGGGTTCTTGATGGAGCGGTCCACATGGCTCTCGGCGGCAAAGTTGATGACGTAGTCGAAATCGTACTTTGCAAACAGGCTCTCCACCAGCTCCTTATCGCAGATGTCGCCCTGCACGAACACATGGCGGGGGTCGCCCTCCACGTCCTTCAGGTTTTCCAGATTGCCCGCGTAGGTCAGCTTATCCAGATTGACCAGCAGGATCTCCGGGTATTTTTTGAGCATATAGTGCACAAAGTTGGAACCGATAAAACCGGCACAGCCGGTGATCAGATAGGTTTTCATAGGTCAGTATCCCTCTTTATTTATTTGTTGTTGTTCCCGGACTGCGGGCGGGCTGCGGCGCGGGCGCGTTCCTCCTCGGCGCAGCAGTGCTTTGCCACAAGGTAGAGGTTCTTGTTCATGCTGTTCATGGTCTTGCCCATGGCCTTGGTGTATGCCTCCAGCCCTTTGTTCATGCTGTGAAGCTCCTCATAAGTGGCTTGGGTGTACCGTGCCAGACCCTCGCTCATGTTGCTGAGCTCCTTGTGGGTCTCTTTGGTGTACTCCACCAGCTCTGCAAAGGCGTACACCGCCCATGCAAGGAACATTTGCAGCACCCAGAACACCACGGCGACCACCAGCCCCAGCACGATGGCTGAAAACCGACTAAAGGGCTTCAGCATTTCATGGACCGCGCCGCACAGCATGGATGCAAGCACAAAGGCCAGCACACACTGCACCTTTGCAAGGATCTTTAATATCTTGACAGATCTGCCAAAAATCGCATCAAACATGATACATCCTCAGTTCTTCCGCAGGGGGGATTTTCAGTTTTTTCTCAGCCCTTCATGCCGTTTTCGCCGTCCCAGTGGGCGAAGAAGCAGGCCAGCGCGTCCTTCCAGTCGCGGACATCGTTGCCCACGGTGCAGCGCAGCATCCGGTTGTCCAGTGCGCTCCACTTGGGGCGGTCGGCACTGTCCGGGTGCTTTGCCTTGTACTCCTCGCTGGTGCAGGGGGCAACGGTAGCGTCCACACCGGAAAGGCGGATGATCTCGGCAGCAAAATCGTACCAGGAGCAGATGCCCTCACCGGTGCAGTGGTACAGGCCGTACTCGTGGGTCACGCACAGCTGCAAGATCTCGTGGGCAAGGTCGGCAGCGTTGGTGGGGTTGCCGCACTGGTCGTTGACCACTTCCAGCTTGCCGAACTTTTTGCCTGCGTTCACGATGGTCTTGACAAAGTTTTTGCCGTAGTAGCTGTACAGCCATGCCGTGCGCACGATGAAGTGGCGGTGGCAGAACTGCTCCACATACTTTTCGCCCATGAGCTTGGTGGAGCCGTAGGCGCTGATGGGCCCGGGCAGGGTGGCTTCATCCTGCGGGATGCCGCCGTTCTCCCGGCCGGAGAACACATAGTCGGTGGAAACGTGCACCAGCCGTGCGCCGGTCTTTTCGGCAGCCTGTGCCAGATTGCGGGGGCCAAGGGCATTTGCCTTAAAGGCATCGTCGTGGTGCACCTCGCACCCGTCCACGTTGGTGTAGGCGGCGCAGTTGATGATGATATCCGGGCGGTTGCGCCGCACGAACTCGTCCACCATCCTGTAATTGGAGATATCCAGCTCCGGCAGATCCACCGGGATCACCGTAGCGTTGAGCAGCTTTTCGGGGATGGGGCCCAGCTCGCTGCGGCCCTCCTGCAGCTGCTTGAGCAGCTCTGTGCCCAGCTGCCCCTTGCAGCCTGTGACAATGATTTTCATACCAATGTGCCTTTCCTTATGCTTAGTAGCGCAGCTTGCCGTCGGCCACGTTCTTCAGATGCTGGCCGTAGGGGCTCTTGCCGTAGCGCTCGGCGCTTTCCAGCAAGGTGTCGCGGTCGATCCAGCCGTACTTGAAAGCGATCTCCTCCGGTGCGCTGATCTTGATGCCCTGACGCTTCTCGATCATGTGCACAAAGTCGGCAGCCTCCACAAGGCTTTCCATCGTGCCGGTGTCCAGCCATGCAAAGCCGCGGCCCAGCAGCTGCACATCCAGCTCGTCCTGCTTCAGGTACATATCGTTCAGGGTGGTGATCTCCAGCTCGCCGCGGGCAGAGGGCTTTACCTGCTTTGCCATCTGCACCACTTCCTTGTTGTAGAAGTACAGGCCGGTGATGGCGTAGTTGGACTTGGGATGCTGGGGCTTTTCCTCCACGCTGAGCACCTTGCCGTCCTTGTCGAACTCCACGATGCCAAAGCGCTCGGGGTCCTGCACATAGTAGCCGAACACGGTGCAGCGGCCCTTGTTCTCTGCGTTGGCCACGGCGCTCTTGAGCAGCTTGGAGAAGCCGTTGCCGTAGAAAATGTTATCGCCTAAGATCATGGCGCAGCAGTCATCGCCAATGAACTCTTCGCCCAGAATAAAGGCCTGTGCCAGACCATCCGGAGAGGGCTGCACCTTATACTGCAGATGGATGCCGTACTGGCTGCCATCGCCCAGCAGCGCCTCGAAGCGGGGCGTGTCGGTGGGGGTAGAGATGATGAGGATATCCTGAATGCCCGCCAGCATCAGGGTAGACAGCGGATAGTAGATCATGGGCTTGTCGTAGACCGGCAGCAGCTGCTTGCTGGTGACCATGGTCAAGGGATAGAGCCGTGTGCCGGCACCGCCGGCGAGAATAATGCCTTTCATACTTGTGCACTCCTTTTTTCTTATAAAAAGATGTGCAGCTTAATTCAAAGCGGAGCTGCGTCCGCTGTAAACGATTTTGGGTCTGCCATGGCCGCATTTTTGCAAAAGACGATGGCAGTACACTTTATTTTACTATGAAAGCACGCAAAATGCAAGAGGCGGAAACGGCAGAAAGCGGTGTGCCGTCGGCACACCGCTTTCTGCGAATCAAAAACACTATTTTTTCTTCCCTGCTCACCACGCAAAGCCCCACTTGGAAAAGTAGCGCAGCAGGCTGCGCAGCTGCCACAGAAAGGGCTTCAGGCTGCGGTGCGCCGCACGGTGCCATGCGTGGATGGCGGTGTACTGGGGCACCAGATACGCCTTGCCCCGGGTGCGCATCTTCTGGGTCAGGTCGGCGTCCTCCACATACATGAAGTAGCCCTCGTCAAAGCCGCCCACGGCCTTGAAGGCGGCAGTGTCCACCGCCGAAAAGCTGCCGGTGCAGAACTCGATCTCGGTGGGCTGTGTCAGGTCTTTGTCTGCCATCAGGTAGCGGTCGTTGCACTTTGCCCAGAAGCGCAGACAGGGCAGCTGACGGTAGACCATGGCGCGCACGTTGCACCGGCGCAGCGGCAGCTGCTGGGGCTTGCCGTCCGGGAAGGTCAGCCCCGGGCGGGTCATCACCACGCCGGGGTGCGCCGCCATCCAGTCCGCAAGGTCGCTCAGGGTGTCCGCCGTCAGCTGGATATCCGGGTTCAGGATAAAGTGCACCCGGCTGTGCAGCAGCGAGAGCACCGTGTTGTGCCCGGTGCCAAAGCCGCCGTTCTCCAGCCGGCAGAGCACCTGCACCGTCTGCCCGGGGACGGTGCGCAGGGTGCCGTCCTTTGCGGCGGCGGTCAGCTGCTGGCCGCTGCCGTCCGGGCTGGCGTTATCCACCAGATATAAGGTGAGCGGGTAGCGGCGGGTGCAGTCCAGCACGGTCTGGGCGGCCTTGATAGCCTCCTCCGCGCCGTTATACACCACGATACAGGCCGAAAGCTCCATCTGCGTTCCCCCTTTCGTTTTATCGTTGGCGGAAGGCTCACTCCAGCGGCTTGATGTCAAAGCTGAAGTCCTCCTTCATCAGGTCAAAGTTGGGGTTCATGCAGGGGTCGCCCACAGCCAGCTGCTTTGCCCACCGCTTCTGGAACCGCTCCACCTCAGAGGCAAAGCGCTTGCGCTTGGCAGGGCTTTCGTCCAGCCCGCGGCTCTTGCTCTCGTAGTGGTACAGCTGGGCAAAGGGGGTGAACACGTTGGTGTAGCCCGCCTCCCGCACACGCACGCAGAAGTCCACGTCGTTGAAGGCCACGGCAAAGCTCTCGTCCAGCCCGTTCACCTGCTCGTATACGTCCTTGCGCACCATCAGGCAGGCGGCGGTCACTGCGTACACGTCCTGTGCATAGACCAGCCGTCCCATATAGCCGGGGTGTCCCACAGGGAAGTTCTTGTGCATATGCGCCGCCAGCGTCAGGAAGCCGAAGCCGATGCCCGCGTGCTGGATGGTGTTGTCCGGGTAGAGCAGCTTTGCGCCCACGCAGCCCACACGGTCCTGCTGGGCATACATGACCATCTCCTCCATCCAGCGGGGAGAGATGACCTCGGTATCGTTGTTGAGCAGCAGCAGGTATTCGCCGGTGGCATACTGCTCGCCAAAGTTGTTCAGGGCGCTGTAATTGAAGCCGGTGCCCTGCCATGTGAGCACATGCAGGGTGTCCGGGTGCTCCTTTTGCAGCTGCTCGTAGCAGCGGAAGGTAGCAGGCTCCTTGCTGTTGTTCTCTATGATGATGACTTCAAAATCCGGGTAGGTGGTCTTGCGGTAGATGGACTCCACGCACACCCGTAAATCGCCCGAATGGTCGCAGCTGGGGATCAGCACGCTGACCCGCCCGGGCTTTGTGATGGTGTAATCGGTCTTGTAGAAGCCCGGGGTATTGGGCACCATGGTCACCGCGTCCACCGGCACGCCCATGCGGTCGTAGTGGGCACGCAGCGCCTTCATGGCCGCTTCCAGACAGTAGGTCTTGGCAGAGATATTGCTGGCCACGCTGGCAGGGCTGGAACGCCAGTAGTAGAGCAGGTGCGGGATGTGCACGATCTTTTCCGCCTGCTCGGTCAGGCGCAGGTAGAGGTCGTAATCCTGACTGCCGTTGAACTCTGCCCGCTCATCGCCGCCCACCTTTGCCAGCAGCGCCGCACTGAACACGCTCAGGTGGCAGATATAGTTGTTGGAGCGCAGGTTATCCAGCATATAATCCGGCTTGAAGTGGTAGACCGTCAGATGGTCGATATCCCCTTCAAAGGTCACTTCGTCGGTGTACACAAAGTCCGCGCCCTGCTTGGCGATGGCTTCCGCCACATACCACAGTGCGCAGGGGTGCAAAATGTCATCATGGTCCAGCAGGGCGATATAGTCACCGGTGGCAAGGGCAAAACCCTGATTGGTGTTGCCCGCAATGCCCTCGTTGCTGTCCAGTTTCCGGTAGCGGATACGGCTGTCGGTGCGGGCACGCTCCTGCACGAGGGCTCCCACGTCCGCGTCCTGTCCGGCATCCACCATGCACAGCTCCCAGTTGCGGTAGGTCTGGTTCTGCACCGAGTCCAGCAGCTCCACCAGAAAATCGTGGGGGGTGTTGTACAGCGGCACCACGATGCTGATCAGGGGCGCAGCGGGCTGGTCTGCGGCCTGTTTTACCAGCAGCTCCACGTCCGCAAAGCGGTCGGCGGGCATCGCCTTGCCCGGGAACAGTTTTTTGTACTCTTTTTTGGCCTTGGCCTGTGCCTTTACGCCCGCAAAGCCCACCCGGCGCAGGGTGGCAAAAAAGACGAACAGCGGGAAGGTGCGCCACAGCTGGCGGCACTTGCTTACCAGATACCGCAGCGGCCAGCTGGCCTTCCAGAAGGTGGAGTTGACCACGCTGTTCAGGGTCTTTTCCAGTTCCTGCTCGTGGCTGCGGCTCAGGGAAAGGTCGCTGCGCAGCCGTTCCAGCTGGGCAGCCTGCTCGGCGGCAGTGCGCTCAGCCAGCAGGGTGCGCTCCCGCAGAACGTCCAGCTGCTGCTCGTAGCCATCCTCAAGTTCCGGCAGCTCCGGGGCAGCCATGCGGCAGAACAGCGCCGTCAGCTGCTCCTTGCCGCGGTCCTTCCACGCAAGCTCCCGGCAGAAGCCCTGCGCGGCAAGCTGCTTTGCGCAGTCTGCCATGCCGGCGTACTCTGCGCACACCAGCAGCACCTTTTCCGCCTGTACGGCGGGCAGGGTGACCCACTGGGGGTCTGCCACCACCAGCAGCTCCGGGGCGCTTTGCACCACCGCAGTATTCATTTTACAAAAAGCTTTTTCCAGCAGCCCGCTGTCCTCCAGCACCTGTACGCTGCGGGGAGCCAGCTCCCGCACGATGCGCTGTGCCAGTGCACGGCAGCGCTCGGCGGCCTCCTGATTCTGCTTTTCCTGATCCAACTCCATGCTGATACTCCAATCCGTGCGCTTTTCCACGCAGTTATGTTTCCCGTTCATTTTTCACAAACGGATATAGTATACCAAATCTTGCGGCGTTTGAGAAGGTTTTTCCAAAATTTCAGTGAAACACGTTCAGCGGAACAATCCCGCCAGCCAGCCGAACAGTCCGCCGCTGCGGGTAGTGCTGGTACGGATCTTCGCCCCGGTATAGTAGTGCTGCAGGATCTGCTTGTAGTTCATGCCCTCCTCGGCGGCGTAGCCCACTGCGCCGCACTGGCTCATGCCCACGCCATGACCATAGCCGTAGTAGGTCATGCAGGGGGTGCCGCTGGCATCGGTGCCGAAATCGAAGCAGTAGCGGGAGGAAACGAACTGGTTGATATACCGGTAGCTGCGTCCGTTGGACACCAGCGTGTTGTACTGCACAAAGCCGCCCAGATCCTTGTGGGTGGTGTCAGCGCTCTGGTAGGGCTCGCCGGTGCGGCTGTCGTTGTATTCTATATAGGTGTAGTCCTTGCCGATCACCCGGCGCAGCAGCTTGTGGTACTGCTCCTCGTAGGGGCTTTCCACGCTTTGCAGGTAGGGCACATCTGTGCCCCATGCGTCCAGACTGGCGCAGGTACCGTACACACCGGTCTGGGTGTTGTAGCCCGCACTGGCCGACCATACCGCATCGCACACGCTGCCGTTGTACACCAGCACCTCATCCTTGACCGCCTGCACCGCCTTGCGGATGGCATTGCGGGCAGAGGCCGGGATCTGATCGACCGGGGTATAGATCAGCGCATTGGTGGACGAGCCGTACTGCTTGTGGTATTCCAGATAGGAGTGCACCGCCACCGCCTGCGCCTTCCACGCCTGCTGCGCGGCGCTGGCGCTGACATAGCTGCCAATGGAGCCAAGCTCGGTATAGGTGATGCCCACCAGACAGTCCTCAAGATCCAGCGTAACATTGCGCTTGAGCCCCTGCCCCTTGATGTTCAGGTAGGGCATGGTGATCTTATCCTTGGAGCCAAACAGCCAGCTGAGACAGTTTTCGTCCTCTGCAGGGATCAGGGTGGTATCGGCCCCGCCGATGGTGGTGGCAGCCGAAGCCGCTGCCGCCGGGATGCAGACGCACAGCACCGCCGCCAGCAGAAAAGCCGCCGCGCGGCGGGCAAAAGAATGCAGATGTTTCAAAGTCCGGTTCCCTCCTTGTGGGTATCATTTACGTTTTGATCTGACCTTAGTGTAGCACAGCCCGCGCCGCCGGGCAAGGACCGGAGTCATGTATTTTACGCCATGCGGGACGATCTGAAAAAAGACGCAAACTTTCTCTTGATTTTGCCCAGGGAATCCGGTATAATAAAAGACGTTCAAACCGATGCGCCGGTGTGTCGGAATGGTAGACGAGGGGGACTCAAAATCCGCTTCGTGATTTTTCTTGTCTGTACGAGAAATTCACGAGTGTGCGTTGAATTTTGAGGGTTTGTCGAAGCAGGATTTCTTACATCCCTCCTGAACATCCCTCCAATCTTCAGAAATCGGTACGAATGTCTCAAAATTGAATATCAGCCGATGTGGCGGAATGGCAGACGCAAACGACTCAAAATCGTTCGGGAAACCATGTGGGTTCGAGTCCCACCATCGGCACTTCAT
>OMBP01001353.1_pt1 | contig 10471 bp, 9 predicted proteins | sample 1644911 | NCBI WGS metagenome assembly OMBP01 (sample SAMEA103958122, study PRJEB25191) | human gut metagenome | biome: human-associated habitat [ENVO:00009003]; feature: intestine environment [ENVO:2100002]; material: feces | place: Germany | collected 2013/2015 | reverse complement strand
TCCGCTTGGAATCATGGGACTTGTGTTCGGCGGCTTGCTGGGCTTTGCCGGTAAGATTTTTGCCGTAGAGCAGGATCCCCGGATTGCGGAGGTTATGAACGTGTTGCCTGGCGCCAATTGCGGCGCCTGCGGCTATGCCGGCTGCGATGACTACGCCAAAGCTGTTGCCAATGGCAGCGCCAAGCCCAATCTCTGCATCCCCGGCGGCGCTTCCGTCTCCGCTCAGATCAGCGAATACCTGGGCGTCGCGGCGGAAAACACCGAGCCCGTCAAAGCCACCGTCCGCTGCAGCGGCACCTGCGAAAAGTGCGGCGAAGCCGAGGATTACCACGGCCCCGCCACCTGTGCGGCCTGCGCTGCCCTGCACCGCGGCAAAAAAGCCTGCGGCTACGGCTGCCTGGGCTATGGCGATTGCGTCAAGGTCTGCAAATTCGGTGCGCTCTCCATCGTGGATGGCGTTGCCCATGTGGATGAAAGCCTGTGTACCGGCTGCGGTGCCTGCGCCAAAGCCTGCCCGCACCTGCTCATCGGCATGGTCCCGGTCAAAAATCATGTCACCGTGCGCTGCTCCAGCCATGATAAGGGCGCTGTCGTCCGCAAGGTCTGCTCCGCCGGCTGCATCGGCTGCATGATGTGCACCAAGGTTTGCCCCACCGGCGCCATCACCGTCACCGATTTCCTCGCCTCCATCGATCCCGAAAAGTGCACCAATTGCGGCGCCTGCGCCGAAAAGTGCCCTGTCAAGGTCATCACCGTGGCGTAAAAAATTCGTACACTCCATCAAAATGCCCCCGCAAGGGGGCATTTTTTGCTAAATTAAACTCTTCCATTTTGTATGTTCCTCCAAAATTCTCCCAAATAGTTGACACACCCTGCCCAAAAGTGGTAACCTGTTTATACCAATCATATCCACATGTGGATATTTTGTGTTTGCGCCAGCAAACACAAGCCCACCTGCGGGAAAAATAAAAAGAAGAGAGGTTTGTTCAAATGAAAAAGTTTTTAAGCGTCGTGCTAGCGTTCCTCATGCTGGCCGTCCTGCTGCCCACTACCGCCCTGGCGGATTTGGCAGAGGGTGAAACCTGTGTAGCAAAAATCGGAGAAACAGAATATGGAACGCTTGATAAAGCCATTCAGGCGGCAGCTAATGCTGAAACCCCTACAACCATTTCGCTGGAAAACGGTGTGACCGTTTATCTGACAAGTGGTACTGCCCATGAAAATAACAATAGCCGGAATGTCAAGATTGTCGGCAATGGAACACAGACGGTTGATGTAATTCAAAATGCAGTAAATGCAGAGGGTGGCATGCTTAGTTATCAGAGAGGCTCCAAGTTTGCTTTTGAGAATGTCACGGTCAAAGCAGGTGAGGGCAATTTTGATGGCATCGTTTGCAGCGCTTTGACATTCAATAACTGCACTATCACCGGGAAGCTGACGCTTTACGGCGCAGCAACCTTTACCGGATGTACCTTTAATAACACTATGGCCAATCAGTATTCCATCTGGACATGGGGCGGCACAACTGTAACTTTTACCAACTGCACCTTTAATACCAACGGCAAGGCTATCCTGCTGTATGGTCATTCGCCGGCTAGTAATCCTACTAACCTTATTGTAAACAACTGCGAGTTTAATGACCGTCAAAACGGTGCAGCCGGAAAAGCCGCTATCGAAATCGGCAATGATTATGATGCCACATATAAATTGACCGTCACCGGAGCTACTGTAAATGGCTTTGCGCCGGGCAAGAATACCGGTTCCAAGCTGTGGGGCAATAAGAATAGTATGGCCGTTGGTGAAACTCTCACGATGGAGACTGCCGGTATCACAGAGCGTCCCTACACCGACCCCACCACCCCCGGCACCATCACCATCATTGTCCCCTCCACCGAGGAGACCCCCAAGACCGATGACCAGAAGAACCCCTCCACCGGTGCCAATGATATGGTCGCCGCTGCGGCCGCTCTCATGGCTGTCGCTGCCCTTGGCATGTCCATCCTTTCCCGCAAAAAATAACGCGTGTCCCCCTCTTTCGGGAGCCCCTTCGGGGGCTCCTTTTTCCTGTTATTTTGCTGTAAATATAGCCCAGCATTTAGTTGAACTACACCCATATTTTCCCGCAATTGTAAATTTTCCGTGAAAAAAAGTGAATTATTAACCTTTCACCTGCAAAGAAGGGCCGTTTTTGCCGTATTAGTGGAGGGACTTTCGCCCCCGGCCCCTCCGGCATAAAATATCTTACACCCTACGAAAGGAGATCCCCCCATGAAAAAAATCTACCTCTCCCCGGAGCGCCGTCCCGCTCCCCACGGCCCCTACTTCGGCTATCCCACCCTCTTCGAGCACGATGTCACCACCTCCATCGCGCAAAAAACCGCCGCGGCCCTTACCCGCTGCGGCTTTTCGGTCAAAATGGCTCCGCCCGCGGCCACCGTGCGTGTCCGTGTGGCGGAAGCCATTTCCTGGCAGGCTGATTACTACCTCCCCATCCACACCAATGCCAGCTCCGCCACCCCCAGGGAGGGCTCCGCCCGCGGCCCGGAGGTCCTGGCCTATGGCCAGCCCGGCGGCATCAGCTGGCGCGCCTGCCAAATGACCTACGAGGAACTCATGGCCATTTACCCGGCGGCTACCACCCGCGGCGTCCGCCAGAATACCACCTTCTACGAGATCAACAGCACCCCCATGCTTTCGGTCTATCCGGAGCTTGCCTTCCACGATAATGGCGCCGATGCCCGGTGGCTGGTGGAAAACCAGGGCGAGATTGCCGAAGCCCTGTGCCGTGGGGTTTGCCGCTGGTTTGGGGTAAATTACACCGCCCCCACCGGGGAGGACTGGCAGCAGCGCTACCTTTCCCTGCGGCAGTCCCTGCAGGCCCTGCTGGAGGAAAACCCTGCACAAATTTAGTGGGAAAATTTGTGCACCTCCCCAAAATTTCTCATTTAGGTTGAAATCCCCTGCCCAAAAGTGGTAATCTTACTCTGTTCTCATATCCCCATGGGGATATTTTGTGTTTGCCCTGCAAACACAACCCCGCCCGTGAGAAAAATAAAAAAGAAGAGAGGTCAATACCAAATGAAAAAGCTTTTAAGTGTTGTGCTGGCGCTGCTCATGCTGGCTGTTATGCTGCCGGTGACGGCGATGGCGGAGGATGGCGACCCTACCTGTGTAAATGGCGTTTGGCAGAATGTAACTCCCGCCAATGTGCAGGGTGTCCTTGATGGCAAATACGGCTCCATCTATAATACCACCATTGTACTTACTGCCGGTACCTACGGCCAGCTGGAGCTGGGCCGTGCCACCAAGTATCCGGGCAGCAATACCCAGTACATGGTTGGCGGATTTGATGAATCTGCTGCGAATTATCAGAAGTTTAATACTGCAGAGGAAATCATTGCTTATAAGAGCCAGACCATCTGGACTCCGAACTGCTTTTATTGTCGTCCGCTGAACAATGTCACCATTAAGGCAGCAGCGGGTGCGGAAGTAACGGTAGCAGGTCTTTTCGCTTCCTCCGGCCACATCTATCAAAACGCTACGGACTATGTGCTCGATAAAGCGGTCCAAGGAGGAACACATACTTATTTTTTAGCCCAGAAGATGAGTAACATCACGATTGAAGGTATCACATTCACAGCAAAGACCGATATCAATACTTCAATCCCTGAAACTACCATCAACGACTTTACTTTCAAGAACTGCACATTCAATATCGGAAACACCGCCGATAACAGTGATTATATTGCACTGCGTTATTACAACGAGAACAACAACGGTAAAGTCCGTAATCTTGTGGTAGATAACTGCGAGTTCAATAATTGCCGTCAGGGTGTTTATACCCGCTATGTCTACGGTGTCAGCGTAACAAACAGCACCTTCAATACCACCGGCCACAATGCCATTGCCATTCAGGATTCAGAAGCTTGCGACCACGGCAATGTTGTCATCACCGGCAATACCTTTAAGAATGTCGGCGACCGCATCATCCGCTTTAATAATGTTGGTGTGGGTACCACCATCACCATCAGCAATAATACCTCCGTCAATAGCGGTGCTAGCAATGGCGAGATTATCAAGGCTACTACCCTGCCGGAAGGTATGGAAGTTACCATGACCAATGATAATTGGGGCAAGGTTGGCGATAAAGACCCGGTAATTGGTAACGGCTTCATTGAGACCACCACCGGCGGCACCATCGTCATCGTCCCCGACCGCACCGAGGACACCCCCAAGACCGAGCCCGAGAAGAACCCCACTACCGGCGCCAATGATATGGTCGCCGCGGCCGCGGCCCTCATGGCTGTCTCCGCCCTCGGCATGGCTGTCCTCTCCCGTAAAAAATAACCCATGACCCACCCCAAAGCCCCCCTCACCGGGGGCTTTTTCTATGCACCCTGCCCATTGTCAAGTCCAAAAATGGTAGAATTTTCGTTCATTCATACAAACTTTTGTTCGTCCCTTTACATCATCGAACATTTGTGCTACAATGGGAATCGTAGAAGAACAACAGTTCGCATTTGGCCAAATTCAGGAGAGAAAACCTATGGATCAGCAAACCATGGGCTGGGTGCTGTTGGGGGCGGCCGTCCTCATCCTTGCTCTGCTCATCTACCTGCTTACGCAGGTCAAAAAGTCCTGCCAAAATGATATTTCCACCCAGCTCCAGCGCCTGCAAAGCGATCTGGAGCGTTCGGTGCAGGCCGATATTCTCACCCTCGGCAAGTACCTCATGCAGTCCCAGCAGTCCCAGTCGCAAAGCGAAAGCCGGGCCCTGCTGGAGCAACTCACCCAGTTTGAAAATAGACTATCCACATTCTCCCAGCAGTCCACGCGCGCGCTGGAGGATGTGCGTGCGTCCATGGAACGCCAGCTTTCCACCATTCGCCAGGATAACAATGCCAAATTGGACGAAATGCGCCAAACCGTCGATGAAAAGCTGCAAAAAACCCTCAATGACCGCATGACCGAATCCTTCCGCCTGGTGAATGACCGGCTGGAGCAGGTTTACCGCGGTCTGGGTGAAATGCAGTCGCTGGCCCAGGGCGTCGGCGACCTCAAAAAGGTCCTCAGTAATGTGAAAACTCGTGGAATTCTGGGGGAAGTGCAGCTTGGCGCTATCCTGGAGGATATTCTCACTCCGGAGCAGTACGGCAAAAATGTGGTTACGGTTCCCGGCAGCCGCAATGTGGTGGAATACGCTGTCAAACTTCCTGCGGAGGATGGCAGTTTTATTTGGCTTCCCATCGATGCCAAATTCCCTGGGGATAGCTACGCTGCCCTCCGGGACGCCTATGATTCCGGTGACCCGGCGTCGATTCAATCGGCGGTGCGGCAGCTGCTGCTCACCGTGCGCATGGAGGCCAAGGACATGCCATTTGAGGGGCTGTATGCCGAGGTGGTCAGCCGGGGTATGGTGGAGGTCTTGCAGCGGGAGTACCGGGTCAATATTGCGGGGCCCAGCACTATGGCAGCTCTGCTCAATTCTCTGCAAATGAGCTTCCGGACCATTGCCATCCAGCGGCGCAGCGGGGAAGTTTGGAATATCCTGGGCGCCGTTAAGACCGAGTTTGATAAATTTGCCGATGCCCTAACTATGACCCAAACCCGGCTGGAGCAGGCCAGCAGTGAATTGGATAAGCTGGTCGGTGTCCGCACCCGGCAGATCCAGCGGAAGCTGCGGGGGGTGGCCAGTTTGCCGGAGGAGCAGTCTGCCGCCCTGTTCCCGGAGGAGCAGCTGCCTCCGATGGAGGACGAGCTGGAAGTCTGAATTTGTTGGATATGGAATGCTCTTGTAAATTAGGCCAATTGCCGCAAAGTAGAGCCCTGTCCGGCCGGAGAGGGCTTTTTTGGTGACGCTGTGGTTGTGGGGCTCAATTGGTGGTTGAATCTGACCCACTCAACCAGCTGTTGCTGGCGTTTTTGCTGGCGCGGCGCTATGCTGGTCTCATCGGGCAGTCGACCGCGGCAGTCCTCGGAATGCCGCCAGTGATCATAAAAATCAAGAAATCTTAAACATCTTCGGGTGGATTTTTTAGCCGGAATGTGCGATACTGGGAGGAGAGTTTTACCGCATAGCGAGGAGGGGCCAAATGTTCAAAATACTCATTGTGGAGGACGACCGCGGCATTGCCGAGGGCATCCAGAGCCTGCTGGAGCAATGGGGGATGGAGGCGCGGCAGGTGCAGGATTTCCGCAACATCACCGGGGAGTTCGAGACCTATCAGCCTCATCTCATCCTACTGGATATCAAGCTGCCCAGCTACGACGGCTACTATTGGTGCGGCCAGCTGCGGCAGAGGACTGCGGCGCCCATCATTTTCATCTCCTCGGCGGCTGACAACATGAACATCGTGATGGCGATGAACATGGGCGGCGATGATTTCATCGCCAAGCCCTTTGACGGCAGTGTGCTGGTGCAGGCCATGCTACGGCGCAGCTATCGGCTGGAGACTGCCCTGCCGGCGCCGGAGTGCCGGGGAGCGGTGCTGAATACTGCCGACCAGACCCTGCAGTATGAGGGAAATGCCATCGACCTAACCAAAAATGAATACCGCATCCTGCTGTGCCTGATGGAACGCAAGGGCCAGGTAGTGAGCCGCGAGCTGCTGATGCAGCGGCTGTGGGAGACCGACAGCTTTGTGGATGAAAACACGCTGACCGTGAATGTGAACCGCCTGCGCAAAAAGCTGGAGGCTGCTGGGCTTTCCGAGTTTATCCGCACCCGCTTTGGCGTGGGGTACCTGGTGGAATGAAAGACAAGGCAGGCGGCGCGACGGAGCGGGCGAGGGGTGACCGGTTTGGCACAAACGGCACGCCGAGACAAAGCGGAGGCGTGCCGCCGGAATGCAGGGACGGGAAAAAGTGCTTGCAATCGAACCTTCGGTATGCTATACTCTTTTCGATGCCAAATATGAAAGAAAGGAGCTGCTGAAATGTACTTTTTGCACAACAACAAGATGAACAAGTTCCGCACTGGAATCAACCGAATACCTGCACAGCAGCTCTCTCTGTAAGTCCGCCTGAACCAAGGTGCTATTTCGCTCGCCGGGAGTTTCTGTTGCTCCCGGCCTTTTTGCGCCTTTTTTCAAGATCGGGGGAGAGAGCGGAACCCATAAACTGACGGAGAAATTATGAAACGAATTTTGCCATATCTTAAGCCCTACCGAGGGAAAATGCTGCTGGGCATGCTGCTGATTGCCGTTTCCAGCGTCTGTTCGCTGCTGCTGCCCACCATCATGAGTGATATCCTGGACGGCGGCATCTACACCTCCGATTGGGACTATATCCTGCGCTGCTGCGGCAGAATGCTGCTGGTCACGCTGCTCTCGCTGGGGGCGGTGGCGGCCGGTACCTGGTGCCGCACCCAAGTTGTTTCCGGCTTTTGCGCCGACCTGCGCGCGGCGGTTTTTGGCCGGGTGAATGCCCTGACCTTTGAAGAGGTCAGCCGCATCGGCACCTCGGCGCTGCTTACCCGTTCCACCCACGATGTGGGGACGCTGGCCTGGGTGGCCGATATGCTTTCCAGCAACATCATCACCATTCCGGTGCTGTTTTTCGGCGGGGTGGTGCTGGCCTTTTCCAAGGACAGCACGCTGGCGCTCATTATCCTGGTGGCTATGCCCATCATTACGCTGCTGGTGCTGGCTATTGGCCGCAGGGTGGAGCCACTGTGGAAAATCAGCGACCAATTCTGCGATAAGCAGAACGACCTGGTGCGGGAGCGCCTGCACGGCATCCGCGTCATCCGGGCCTTTAACAGGGAGGAGCAGGAACAGGGCCGCATAGCCGAGGCCACCCGTGTGATGGCCGAGCATATCATTGAAGCGAATACAAAGATGGGCCTGGTGGCGCCCATTGCCATCGCCTTGATGAACCTGGTGGCGGTCGCGATCCTGTACTTTGGCGGCAGCCGGATGCAAAGCGGGATTTCCGCCGCTTCCGGCGGCGATATCTTTGCCATGGTGCAGTATGTGGCTCTGGTAATGAACGGTATCGTTATGGCGGCCTTTGCCCTGGTGATGTACCCCCATGCCAAGGTGGCCGCGGGCCGCATCGGTGAAGTGATGGACGCCAACATGATGACCGAGACCGCCGAGGAGGATGACAATATCACCTTTGCCGGGGACATCCGCATGGAGAATGTGACCTTTCGGTATGAGGGTGCTGACGCCGCGGCGGTAAGCGATGTTTCGCTGCATATCGCCGCGGGACAGAAGGTAGCTATCATCGGCGGGACCGGCAGCGGTAAATCCACGCTGGTGCAGCTGCTGATGGCCTTCCGGCTGCCCACCGAGGGGAAGATCTACTTTGACGGGCGTGATGCCGCCACCCTAAGCCGCCGTACCATCCGGCACAATATCAGTAACATAAACCTGATATATACCATCCCTTTCAAACACGGAAATATTTCCCATAGCAATAACATTCATTCCATTTTCTGGCATGAATTTTACATTTACGGCATGACTTTTAAACATTACCGCTTTAATTGAACTTTCTTTATCTTTTAGAGTAAAATAAAAATGTCCCGACCGATGAGCAGTAAAATTTGATATCTCGCCTTTTATCATTACGCCGCTAAGCTTTTTATCATCCTTAAATTTAAAGGATATGTACCTGTTAATCTGTGTTACGGATAAAATCAGCATTTTCTGTATTTCCTTTTATATTTTTCTGAAGCGATAACCGCAGTTCCTACTGCGTTATCACATGAAAATTCCGGCTGTGCAAAATAAGTTTCATTATTTTCAAGCATTTCTTTTATATACATATCAGACATAACTCCGCCGGCATATACAACAGGCATTTCACCAAGCTCTGCAAAAGCAGCGGCTGTCATTTTCTTTATAGTTTTGCCTATAAAAGTAAGGCAATACTTTGCAACATCAGCTTGAGGGACGCCCGATTCAAACATTTTACAGCACTGATTTTCCAAACCTGATAAGCAGCAGTCATTATTTTTCAGTTTAACGTTTATTTTAAAATTTTCATTGCTGTAAGAAGCCAGTTTTTCAAGTTGTTTTCCGCACGGAAAATTCATTCCCATCATAACTCCGATTCTGTCAATAGCCTGTCCTGCTTTTAAATCAAGGGAACTTGAAAACAATTGAGCATTTATGATTTCATTTTCATCCGGAGTGCATAAAAGACAATCTGTTGTTCCTCCGCTTACATGAAAAGCAAGAAATCTTTCATTCATCAACGGCAATTTACCGCATGAAAACAATGCGGCTGCAATATGACCGATCTGATGAGACGTATAAAAAACGTCTGTTTTCGCTGTATATGAAATAATTTCAGCAGCATTCTTGCCAACAAGAAAACAAGGCATGTATGAACCGTCAATATTTCTTGGTCTGTCCGAAACTCCGATCGCTTTAAACGTTTCACTATTTTTCAGCAGGCTTTCCAGTACGCTTGAAATTTGTTTAGTATGATGGAACACTGCGTCGCTTTGGCGCAGTCCGCACTCTCCTGACTTTACCGGAAGCAGCATTTTTTCCTGAACCGCTTTATTTTTCTCATCATCGTAAATTGCCGCCGAAGTAGTGTAATTACTGGTATCAATACCCAAAAATTCAGACATTAGCAGGCGTCTCCTGTGAAAGCGATTTAGCAAACGAACTTAAAACGCCGTTTATAAATGCAGTATCTTCTTTATACGAATAGGCTTGAGATAGAAGCACTGCTTCATTGATTGCAACGTTTACAGGAGTTAAATCATCATATAAAATTTCATAAAATGCTATTCTTAAAATTGCAAGATTTATTTTAGGGATTCTTGTTATGCTTCTTGTGGTACTGTAATTTGAAATTTTACCATCCAGTTCTTCTGCTTTTTCCAAGACGCTTTCAACCAGTATTTTCACACTGTCATTAACAGTTATTTCCTCTATTTCATCTGCTGTTTCATATAATTCTTCTATAGGATCATCTCGCAGAAGCTTTTCATAAATCAATATAAACGCACAGTTTCTTATTTCTCTTCTTGTCATTTCATACCTCCGTTTTTTATAATCCGTATTTCATAGTAATGAAATTATTTTCACATTAACCTTTGAAACCATTATTCCCGTCATATCCTGAACGCTTGATTTAATACTTTCCTGAACATTTTCCGCACATACCTGTGCCTTATAACCATATTTAATACCGAGCAATACAGTAATTTCAGCTGAACCGTCAGTAATTTTTACAGTTACCGGAGGCTGATTTCCTAATCCGAATGATTTTAAAGAGTTGTATAGAGCTACTCCGTCCGTTTCACTTACAGCATTTACAGCTATTTCAGTAATCACATTTTCCGAAACCTTTAATGTTCCTGAACAATTATTGAAATCGTTATTCATTTCTTTTCCTTTCATTGGTGAATAAATCATTATTCAGCAAGACCGACGGAAAAAATTATATTTTTTCCGCCAGCTTGCAATTTCTCATATATACATTATACCACAAATTTCAGAATAAA
>OMBP01001345.1_pt1 | contig 10586 bp, 11 predicted proteins | sample 1644911 | NCBI WGS metagenome assembly OMBP01 (sample SAMEA103958122, study PRJEB25191) | human gut metagenome | biome: human-associated habitat [ENVO:00009003]; feature: intestine environment [ENVO:2100002]; material: feces | place: Germany | collected 2013/2015 | reverse complement strand
GGTATTGTTTTGCCGTCATCAATAAGCGCTACAGTATTGTCAACCTGTTCCTGTCTTAATTTAAATTCTTCCGCTAATTTTTTATTAATGTCCATAATTTACTGCCTTTCAAAAAAGTATATTTTAATTTTAACATTTTTTTATTTATTTTTCAACTCAAAAAAGTCCCTTCCAGAAAATTACTTTCTGAAAGGGATTAAATTAAATAATTTCCTCTGTTTCACATTTTTTAGGTCTTGACATAAGTTTTCCCAAAGCCTCTTTAACATTGCCTTTATTAAAAAGTACGTTATTGAGCTGCTCGGTAATCGGCATGGAAACTCCTACTTTATTTGCAAGCTCAAGAGCCACTTTACAGCAGTTATAGCCTTCAACCGTACCTACAAGCTTTACCGCCTCTTCGGGGCTTACTCCCTGACCGATAAGAATCCCCGCACGTCTGTTTCTGCTGTGCATACTGGTACATGTAACAATAAGGTCGCCTATTCCGGTAAGTCCTGCAAAGGTTGAGGCAGACGCTCCAAGGGCTACGCCAAGTCTTCCGATTTCAGTGATACCTCTTGTCATGAGAGCAGCTTTGGTATTGTCGCCGTAATTTAAACCGTCGCATATTCCGGCGCAGACCGCAATTATATTTTTTAGAGCTCCGCCTATTTCACAACCTACCACATCACTATTTATATAAATTCTGAAAACATTACTGCTCATCGTATCCTGAATATAAGCCGCCGCTTCCAAATCTTCCGAAGCTGCCACCACGGTTGTTGGAATACCAAGAGCAACCTCCTCGGCATGAGACGGTCCGGAAAGAATTACAATAGGCGATTCCTTTACTTCTTCTCGGATAACATCGCTGATAAGCTTATGAGTACCGTTTTCCAGTCCTTTGCTGGTATTGACAACTACCATTTCTTCAGTTATAAAAGGTGATGCTTTTCTGACCACGTCTCTCACATAAGGAGACGGTATTCCAAGAAGAACAATGTCGCTGCCTGTTACGCATGAAATATCTGCATTAAGCTCAATTGATTCAGGAATCTTTACTCCCGGCAGCTTTGACTTATGTTCTCCGTCGGCTTTTATATTATCAAGTTCTTTCTGAAATGCCGACCAAACTGTAACCTTATGACCGATACGGTTCAGCATAACAGCAAGAGACATTCCGAATCCTCCGGAACCTAATATTGGTTCTGTGCATAAATATTACCAGTATACATATAGGCAGCGTTAATACTGCATAAACAACAGACAATTTTAAAGAAGTACCCTCAGCAAAATATTGCATTAAAAAAGTAATAAACGGACAGCAAATCGTAGCAATAATTGACGATAAAGAAACATATTTACTAAATGCCAGAATAACTGCAAAAATCAAAATTAATATTCCGAATACAATCGGATCGATTACTAAAAATACTGAAACTCCTACAAGTACGCCTTTACCGCCCTTAAATCCATAATAAAGCGGAAAAATATGACCGATAACCGCAAAAAAACCGGCAATATAACCGATAAAATGCACGTCATTATCAGGTCCAAGTCCCACTCCTAACAAGCCGCATATAAGCTTACAGATAATAACAGCTATAATACCTTTAAGCAGATCTCCTATAAGAGTAAACGCTGCCGGAAGCTTGCCAAAGCATCTTAGTGTATTGGTAAGTCCGGCATTAAAGCTGCCGAACTTTCTGATATCCTCACCCTTCAAAAGCTTTACTACTATAATCGAAGAATTACAGCTGCCCAAAAGATATGAAACTACTGCTGAAAATACAACTGCCATAAGAATCTGTAAAACCATTATTTGTCTCCTCGTTCCCTTACTACAAATCTTACAGGCGTACCGGAAAGTCCGAATGTGCCTCTTATCTGATTTTCAAGATAACGCTGATATGAAAAGTGGAATAAATCAGAACGATTTACAAAAGTTACAAATGTAGGCGGTTTAGTAGACGCCTGCGTCATATAATAAATTTTCAGTCTTCTGCCTTTATCCGAAGGCGGCTGTACTCTTGTAGTAGCATATGCAAGAACATCGTTAAGCATACCTGTTGAAATTCTCATACAATTCTGTTCATTTACATACTTTATCATTTCAAACAGCTTGTTCACTCTCTGTCCGGTTTTAGCAGAAAGAAAAACAAAAGGAACATATGACATAAAGCTAAAGTCACTTTCCAATTTCGTCTGAAATTCCTTCATTGTATTATCGCCTTTTTCAATTGCATCCCATTTATTTACAGCAATTATTGACCCTGTTCATGAGCATAACCGGCAATTTTTGAATCCTGTTCAGTAAATCCCACTTCAGCATCAATGACGATAACGCATACGTCAGCTCTGTCAACAGCCATATATGCACGTAGCACACTGTAATGTTCTATTCTTTCATTTACCTTTGATTTTTTTCTGATTCCTGCCGTATCAATAAATACAAATTTACCTTCATCATTTTCAATGACAGTATCCGTTGCGTCACGGGTAGTACCGGCAATATTTGAAACGATTACCCGTTCTTCACCTGCTATTTTATTTATCAAAGAAGACTTACCCACATTCGGTTTTCCTATAATAGCAACCTTAATATAATCCTCTTCGTAATCCTCTGTTTTATCATCAGGAAAATATTTAAATATTTCATCAAGAAGATCTCCTGTTCCGTGACCATGCTGAGAAGAGATCGGAAAAGGATCTCCAAGACCAAGATTATAAAACTCATATATTTCAACAGGAGTTTCACCGATAGTATCACATTTGTTTACTGCAAGCACCACAGGTTTCCCGCTTTTTTGAAGCATTAAAGCAACCTCATGATCAGTTGAAGTCACTCCGCACCTGACATCCGTTACCAGAACAATAACATCAGCTCTTTCAATAGCAAGCTCTGCCTGACGTCTCATCTGGGACAGGATAATATCGTCGGACGCCGGTTCAATAGGCTGTGCATTGGTCACGCGGGATAAAAGCGTTGATTTTCCGACATTTGGACGTCCAACCACTGCAACTACAGGCAATGACATTTAAACATCCCCTTTCTTTATTTAGTTTTAACATAAAAAATCTTATATAAACGGAAAGGAGAGGAAGATTGCTCCTCCTCTCCTCCTCTCAAGCATTATTCGGCATCCATTTTGATAACCTCAACGCCCTTGTAGAATCCACAATTCTTACAAACCTTATGCGGAGCCTTTAATTCACCGCAGTTATCGCATCTGCTGAACGCAGGTGCATCCAGCTTCCAAACAGCAGAACGTCTTTTATCACGTCTAGCCTTGGAAGTTTTTCTCTTTGGTACAGCCATTCCGGCACCTCCTTACAGCTTTGCTTCAACAAAGCTCAATTTTTTTGGCAATTACACTCGGATTCGTTCAAGTCACAGCCGCACACAGGGCAAAGTCCCATGCAATCATCACTGCAAAGCAGTTTGGTTGGCAGTTCAAGAAGCAAGTCCGAAAGAGCAATCTCATTTACATCGACCCTATAATTTTCCGCAACAATATATTCATCGTTGTCAGAATTTAAGGCACTGACAATTACATGCTTAAATTCATAGAAATAATCCCTTTTCAATTCTTTCAAGCATCTGTCACAGACGATATTTAATGTAAACTTTACGGAATAATCCATATGAACAACGTCAGCACGATTATAAAAGCTTCCGGAAACTGTTACAGATCCTGCAAAATCATAGCCGCATGACTGTTCCAATTCGGCAAGAGGAATTTCAAACTCAAATTCCTTACGCTCTCCGATTATATTAAAAACCTGACGTAAATCCGCTGTCATAAATTTACTCCCTTACAAGCATCACAAATTCTATTATATACAAAACGTCGCTTATTGTCAATACTTTTTTTATTAATCGGCAAATTTTGTAACACTTGCAGGCAGTTCTTCATTATCAGCTGAAACTGTGAAAATAACCTGTGTGTCATCGCCTGTAAGCTTGTCCAGCTTATCAAGCATAATGCCGAATTCATCAAAATCAGTACCGCCGATTTTAAGAATTGAATCAACAAAGATTTCCTTGATATCGTAATTTCCTGCGAGCATTCCGGCAACAAAACCATAGAATGAATCGTAACCTGAAACATTAAAACGTTCTGCATCAACAAGTCTTACCTTATAGCTGATGTCATAAGTAAGCTTAGCTCCCTTTTCAATACAGATTAGATCGCCGTTTGTTGACTTAACTGCATCATTGATCATATCGATAAGAACTTTTGTTTTACCTGTACCCTTTTTGCCTGTTATTAACTTAATCATTTATAAACTCCTTCCGTCATACGCATGACATAAATATTGCTGCATTGTATAATGCGTTTTATTGCAGGACCTTAAATCAGGTCACAGCATTCTTAAATGAATATCCTCAAGGACACTCATATAAGTGTTTTTTAATTATCTCAGCTTAGCCTCCAGCGCCTCTTTCTGATCTTCATAACCCGGCTTGCCGAGAAGTGCAAACATATTGGATTTATAGCTTTCAACGCCCGGCTGATTAAACGGATTTACTCCCATAACATATCCTGATACTGCACAAGCCTTTTCAAAGAAATAAATCATATATCCGAGATTTTCTTCATCTATCTTGTCAAGCTCCAGAATAATATTAGGAACGCCGCCTTCTGTATGAGCTAATACAGTACCTTCAAAAGCCTTTCTGTTTACTACTGACATATTCTGATTTGTCAGGAAATTCAAACCGTCAATATTTTCAGCATCGTCTTCAAGGAAAAGATCCTGCTTAGGATTTTTAATATCAATAACAGTTTCAAACATAATTCTGGAACCGTCCTGAATAAACTGACCCATTGAATGCAAATCTGTTGAGAATACAACTGAATCCGGTAAAATACCCTTGTTATCCTTACCTTCACTTTCACCAAAGAGCTGCTTATACCATTCTAACATCATGCAGAATGCAGGATCATATGAAACCATAAGCTCAACTGCTTTACCCTTACGATAAAGAATATTTCTAAGAGCCGCATATTTATAACAGTCGTTATTGTCAAAATCAGCTGAAAAATCTTCTCTTGCCTGTGCTGCACCCTTCATAAGTCCGTCAATGTCACAGCCTGCCACTGCAATTGGAAGAAGTCCTACTGCTGTAAGCACTGAATAACGTCCGCCTACATCATCAGGAATAACAAATGTTTCATATCCTTCGGCATCGGCAAGATTTTTAAGTGTTCCCCTCGCCTTGTCTGTGGTACAGAAAATTCTTTCCTTTGCTTCATCACGTCCATACTTATCTTCAACAAGCTTTTTGAAGATTCTGAAAGCAAGTGCAGGTTCGGTAGTTGTACCGGATTTTGATATAACATTTACCGCAATATCCCTACCCTCACAAATAGAAAGAATTTCCTGAAGGTATGTCGGATTAATATTGTTGCCGACATAATAAATATCAGGAGTATCTTTTTTCATATTATTATAGAATGGAGATTTCAGCAGTTCAATAGCTGCTCTGGCTCCAAGATAAGAACCGCCGATACCGATTACAATAAGAACATCGGCTGTTTTATTAATCTTTTCAGCGGCAGCCTTAATTCTGGAAAATTCTTCCTTATCGTAATCTACCGGCAGATCAAGCCAGCCAAGAAAATCATTGCCAAGACCTGTTCTGTCATGCAGAACCTTAGCCGCAGTTTCCACCTGAGCCTTGATACCGCTCATTTCATCTTCGTTAACAAATTTCTGAACATATTTGCCGTTCAACTTCAAAGACATTTCAGTTTCCTCCAGTCAATAATAAGCATAATTAAAATTTTTCTCAATATATTCTTACCCTTATCATTTTACTATATTTCCTTTTTATTTTCAAGACATAACTTCATTATTGTTTATTACTTACAATTATCAAGCGATTTATTTATACATAATGTACAAATATTTTTTCAATGCTATTGAAAAGGTCATACATTCAACTGATTCCGAAGCAATAAGATTGGTTTCATAAAAATAACAGAACTTAGCTCATCGCCGCTTTTAGGAACGACCAAGCCCGTCAGATCCTCTGCTTCAATTTCAACAGCATCGTCAACGCCGTGATGAACTGAAAGCGGCTTTAAAAATTCATTTGAGAACGCCGGAGTAGTTACCTTATACGAAGAAAATCCTGCCGCTAAAAGCGATTTCCCCACAGCAAATCTTTCATCCTTGTCCGAACATCCCATAACAACTGATATATATACCTGACCGTCCCTTTCTGCCGCAAGTGATAAAGTATATCCTGATTCCTCAGAATGCCCCGCCTTAACTCCCAGAATACCTTCATATGTTCTCACCAGTCTGTTTTCATTTACAAGTTCTGTCTGACCGTTTCGTACACTATCCATCCAGGAAGTCATATAACTTTTAAGAAAATCATGCTTTAAAAGTTCACGTGTAAGCAAAGCTGTGTCATAGGCGGTAGAATACTGCCCCTGCGCATCATACCCAGCACAGTTTTTAAATACAGTATCTCTCATCCCCAGTTCAAATGCTCTGGCATTCATCATGCCGACAAATTCATTTTCATCTCCGCCGATCTCTTCCGCCAGCACCATTGACGCATCATTTGCATTTCCGATTATAACGGCTTTAAGCAATTCGTCAACAGTTATTGTTTCTCCTTGCATAAGCCATACTACCGCTCCCTGTTGATTTGCATTAGCGCTGGCTGTAAGCTTAGTATCAACCGACATCTTTCCGCATTCAATTTCCTCAGCTGTAAGAAGAACAGTCATAAGCTTGTTAAGCGTACCCTGAGGAACACGTTTATAGCCATTTTCCTCACTTATTACAGTCCCTGTGGAAGCTTCCATAAGCAGAGTACACTGTACATAGTTCTTGGTTTCTTCCTCTGCAAAGCAAGTACAGGGAGTAATAATAAATAAAAGCGCAGATATACATAATGATATGATTTTTTTCATAACAACTCTCCCAAAAAAGTATTATTATGGAAATTATATGCAAATATTTTAAAAAAAATTAAAGCCGTCAGTTCTTTTACCGACGGCTTTTACTATCTGCGCTTAAAAGCAAATTCCACAATATTACTTTACTATTATTTTACAATATATTTTTCAATATCCTTTGCAAAATCACCGGGTTCATCTGTATGAGCCTTAAGTTCGATAGGCTTTGAAAGATCAAGACTGAAAATACCCATAATTGACTTTGCATCTACAGCATATCTGCCTGAAATCAAATCAACGTCAAAGTCATATCTCATTACCATGTTCACAAAATCTTTTACATCATTGATTGCTGCCAGAGAAATCTTATAAGTTACCATAATTATACCTCCTAAATTACAAGCAATTACTTCATGCGGAATTTTTATAATTTCTTTCCGCTGTATAAATAATACCACTCTTAAAAAATAAAGTCAATACAATTGAAATATTTTCGTAAATTTAGTATAATGAATAAGCTGACATTCAGTCTGTTTTTATTCACCTTGATTATTTTGTAATGTCTGCACAATATACATTGTTTAAATTTGTTAAACATAAACACATTATTTAACGAAAGGTAAAAAATATGAATGCTCATTTTATCAGCTTCGGCTGTAAAGTAAATCAATATGAAACCGAAAGCATTAAAGAAATCTTTATATCGGAAAATTACGATATTTCGGATACTCCTGCCAATGCCGACGTAATCATAATTAATTCCTGTACTGTAACCTCCTCGGGAGACAGCAAAACGATTCATACTTTAAAACGTATAAGAAAATTGAATCCGGATGCCGTTATAGTTCTTACCGGCTGTCTGCCTCAGGCTTCTCCGGAAATAGCTGATAAGCTTCCGGAAGCAGATATAGTAACCGGTACAAAAAACAGAAATAAAATTCCGGAGCTTGTAAAACGGCACATTGAAAAAAGAGAGCAGATTGTTCAAATTGCAAATTACGGTAAATGCGATGATTTTGAAAATATCAAATGCAGCGAATTTAAAAATAAAACAAGAGCATTTGTCAAAATACAGGACGGCTGTAATCAATTTTGCAGCTACTGCATTATTCCTTATGCACGAGGAAGATGCCGTTCTAAACCTATTGAAACCTTAAAAGAAGAAATAAAAGAACTAGCTGCAAACGGTCATAAGGAAATTGTTCTTGTGGGAATCAATCTTGCCTTTTACGGAAAAGAATTTGACCTCTGCCTAGCAGATGCAGTTGAAGTATGCTGTAAAATAAAAGGCGTAGAACGTGTAAGGCTCGGCTCTCTTGAACCGGAAGTCATTACTGACAGCGACCTTGAACGTCTGTCAAAGCTTCCTCAATTCTGTCCTCATTTTCATTTATCTCTACAAAGCGGCTGTGACAAAACGCTGAAAAATATGAATCGTCATTATAATTGTGAACAATACTACGACCTTGTATGCAGAATAAGAAAATATTTTAGCAATGCGTCATTTACCACCGATATAATGGTCGGTTTTCCGGACGAAACCGATAAAGATTTTGAAGAATCTTTGAAATTTGCAGAAAAAATAGGATTTTCAAAAATACATGTTTTTCCATATTCTGTAAGACCGGGCACAAAAGCCGCAGAAATGAAAAATCAGGTTTCCGAAAATATCAAAGCTCAAAGAGCTAAAATAATGAAATCAGCCGGATCACAGCTAACGGAAAGATTTATGAAAACGCAAGTCGGAATGACAGTTCCGGTACTTTTTGAGCGTGAAAGCTCTCCTGAATTTCACCAAGGATTTACACCAAATTACACATTAATAAAAATTCCGGCAAAAAAATCCGAAAAAAGTTTGCGCAGAATGATTTTTTATGTTAAAATAGTAGAAAGTAAAAAAGACTGTTGTATAGGTGAATTGGTTAAATTAAATCTACCGACAGTCTGAAACGGTATTTTCCGCAAGTATACCGTTTAAATATATACAATACACTTTAATTGCGGAGAATGGAGCATAATATGTCTGTATTCCGAATTTATGTTGAAAAGAAACCTGAATATGCTGTTGAAGCAAAATCTGTTTTAAACGATATTCAGACAGCTCTTCGTCTGAATATTTCAGGAGTCAGGATTTTAAACCGTTACGATGCTGACAAACTCAGCCGTGAGGACTTTGAAATGTCCGTAAACACTGTATTTTCAGAGCCTGCCGTAGACGTTACTTATTCTGAACTGCCTGTTCTTATAAATAATGAAAGAATATTTGCAGTTGAATTTCTGCCGGGACAGTTTGATCAACGTGCAGACAGCTGTGAGCAGTGCATACAGATACTTACACAAAAAGACCGCTGCCGTGTCAAAAACACAAAAATATATATTATTGAAGGCAGTCTTACAGACGATGAATTCACCAGACTTAAATCCTATCTTATCAACCCAGTTGAAAGCCGTGAAGCTTCTCTGGATATTGTAAAAACACTTGATACAGATTATGAGATTCCTGAAAAGGTCGAAATCCTTGAAAACTTTATTAGACTTAATGACAAAGGACTGAATGCATTTATCAAGGAATTCGGTCTGGCAATGGATTTTGATGATATTAAGTTCTGTCAGTCATATTTCAAGGATACTGAAAAGCGTGATCCTACAATTACGGAAATCAGAATGATCGATACCTACTGGTCTGATCACTGCCGTCATACAACTTTTTCTACAAATATTGAAAACGTGGATATTGAAACTCCTTATATTAAGGAAACTTATGATGAATATCTCGAAATTCGTTCTGAGCTTGGAAGAGAAGAAAAACCTGTAACACTTATGGACATGGCTACTCTTGCCGTTAAAAAGCTTAAGGCTGACGGTAAGCTAAACGATCTTGACGAAAGCGAAGAAATCAATGCATGCTCCGTTAAAATAAAAGTAAATACTGAAAACGGTGAAGAAGACTGGATTCTGATGTTCAAAAATGAAACTCATAATCACCCTACAGAAATCGAACCGTTCGGCGGTGCAGCTACTTGCTTGGGCGGAGCGATCCGTGATCCGCTGTCAGGACGTTCTTATGTATATCAGGCAATGAGAGTAACAGGTGCGGCAAATCCTCTTGTTCCCGTTGAAGATACTATTTCCGGTAAGCTTCCTCAGAGAAAAATCACTTTGGGCGCTGCAAACGGTTATAGTTCATATGGCAACCAGATCGGTCTTGCTACAGGACATGTATCTGAAATCTATCACCCGGGATATGTTGCAAAGAGACTTGAGATTGGTGCTGTTGTAGGTGCAGCTCCTGCTGAAAATATCAGACGTGAAGCCCCTGCTCCGGGAGACGTTGTAGTTCTGTTAGGCGGTAAAACAGGTCGTGACGGCTGCGGAGGTGCTACAGGCTCTTCAAAATCTCATACTCTTGAATCTCTTGAACACTGCGGAGCTGAAGTGCAAAAAGGTAATCCCCCTGAAGAAAGAAAACTACAGAGACTTTTCAGAAATCCTGACGTTACAAAAATGATCAAACGCTGTAACGATTTCGGTGCAGGCGGTGTATCTGTGGCAATAGGCGAGCTGACCGACGGTCTTGTAATCGACCTCAATGCCGTTCCGAAAAAGTATGAAGGACTGGACGGTACAGAAATTGCAATCAGCGAATCACAGGAAAGAATGGCTGTTGTTCTCGATAAAAAA
>OMBP01001342.1_pt1 | contig 10601 bp, 10 predicted proteins | sample 1644911 | NCBI WGS metagenome assembly OMBP01 (sample SAMEA103958122, study PRJEB25191) | human gut metagenome | biome: human-associated habitat [ENVO:00009003]; feature: intestine environment [ENVO:2100002]; material: feces | place: Germany | collected 2013/2015 | reverse complement strand
TCCACCGGCGGCGGCGCATCGCTCGAGTTCCTGGAAGGCAAGGAATTACCGGGCGTTGCGTGCCTTTTAGACAAGTGAGAAAAATCTCTATTGATTTTCATATATTCGCATAGATCTTAGATTTAGACAGTAACAGGAGAAAAGACCCAATATGAATCGCAGATACCGTAAAACCATCATCGCAGGCAACTGGAAAATGAACAAGACCCCCAGCGAGACCAAGGCCTTTGCCGAACAGTTCAAGGCCATCCTTCCCAAAACCAAATGGTGCGACATCGTCGTGTGCGCGCCCACGGTCGACCTTTCTGCCGCCGTGCGCGCGTTCAAGGACAGCCGCATCGCCGTCGGCGCGGAGAACGTCTACTTTGAAAAGAGCGGCGCCTACACCGGCGAGATTTCCGCCGACATGCTCGCCGACCTCGGCGTGCGCTATGTCATCGTCGGCCACAGCGAGCGCCGCGCCATGTTCGGCGAAACCGATGCCATCGTCAACAAGAAGGTCCACGCCGCGCTGAACGCCGGGCTCAACCCCATCATCTGCGTGGGCGAGAGCCTTGACCAGCGCGAGATGGGCGTGACGATGGAGCTTATCGCCCTGCAGGTCAAGTCCGCGCTCGCGGGCGTGGCCGCGGAGAATATCCGCCGCTGCGTCATCGCCTACGAGCCCATCTGGGCCATCGGCACCGGCAAGACCGCTACCGCTGATCAGGCAGAGGAAGTCTGCGCTCAGATCCGCAAGGTGGTGGGTGAGCTGTACGGCGAGGCTGTGGCCGAGGCTACCACCGTGCAGTACGGCGGCAGCATGAACGCCAAGAACTGCGAGGAGCTGCTGAGCAAGAAGGACGTGGACGGCGGCCTGATCGGCGGCGCATCCCTGAAGGCTCCCGACTTTGCAGTTATCGTCAACGCAGCCACCAAGGGCTGAGCAACTGCCTTTTCTTAATTAGCTGTTTCAGCGCCCGGCTGCGCCGTTTTTTCAGCGCTGAGCCGGGCGCTGATCTGTTTTACAGCAGCCGCTCGGGTGCTATGCACCCGCAGGCTGTACCTGCAGGCAGGGCGCTTAGCCTTGCCCGCAACGCGTGATAAATTCAAAGGAGATTCAATTTTATGGCAAAGAAACCTGTTCTTCTGTGCATCATGGATGGCTTCGGCTGGGTGCCGAACGAGACCTTCGGCAACGCCGTTGTGGCTGCCAAGACCCCCCATCTGGATGCTCTGATGGAAAAGTACCCCATGACCACCATTGATGCTTCCGGCATGGCTGTCGGCCTGCCCGACGGCCAGATGGGCAACTCCGAGGTCGGCCACACCAACATGGGCGCAGGCCGCATCGTGTACCAGCAGCTCACCCTCATCACCAAGTCCATCCGCGACGGCGAGATGCTCAAGAACCCTGTGCTGGTCAAGAACATGAAGGCCGCAATCGAGGCCGGTAAGGCCATCCACCTGATGGGTCTGGTGGGCACCGGCGGCGTGCACAGCCATGCCGACCACTGGTTTGGCGTGCTGGAAATGGCAAAGCATCTGGGTGCAAAGGAAGTTTACCTGCACTGCATCACCGACGGCCGCGACACCGACCCCCACTCCGGCAAGGGCTTCCTTGCTGACCTGCAGGCCAAGCTGGATGAGCTGGGCGTGGGCAAGATCGCCAGCGTTTCCGGCCGTTACTACGCCATGGACCGCGATAACAACTGGGACCGCGAGGAGAAGGCCTATGCTGCCTTCGTCTACGGCGAAGGCGAGCACGCTGCTAACGCTGCCGAGGCCATCGAGGCTTCCTATGCCGCAGACAAGACCGATGAGTTCGTGCTGCCCTGCGTCACCTGCGAGGGTGGCCGCGTGCAGGATGGCGATACCGTCATCTTCATGAACTTCCGCCCCGACCGTGCCCGCCAGATGACCCGCATCTTCTGTGACGATGCTTTTACCGGCTTCGAACGCCGCGGCGGCCGCAAGCAGGTGAACTACGTCTGCATGGCTGAGTACGATGCCACCATGCCCAACTGCGAGGTTGCTTATCCCCCGGTGGAGCTGAAGAACGTTCTGGGCGAGTATCTGTCTGCCCACGGCAAGACCCAGCTGCGCATTGCCGAGACTGAGAAGTACGCGCACGTCACCTTCTTCTTCAACGGCGGCGTGGAGGCTCCCTACGAGGGCGAGGATCGCTGCGTCATCCCCAGCCCCAAGGTTGCCACCTACGACCTGAAGCCCGAGATGAGTGCTCCCGAAGTCGCTGCCGAGTGCGTTAAGCGCATCGAGAGCGGCAAGTACGATGTGGTCATCCTGAACTTTGCAAACTGCGATATGGTCGGCCACACCGGCGTGTTCGAGGCTGCTGTCAAGGCCGTTGAGGCTGTGGATACCTGCGTGGATCAGGTGGTCACCGCTGTGCTGAACGCTGGCGGCTGCGCCTTCATCACCGCTGACCACGGCAACGCCGAGAAGATGATGAACCCGGACGGCACCCCCTTCACCGCCCACACCACCAACGTTGTGCCCTTTGTGGCAGTTGGCTGCGGTGATGTGAAGCTGCGCGAGGGCGGCTGCCTGGCCGATATCGCACCCACCATGCTGCCCTATATCGGCCTGCCCGTCCCCGCCGAGATGACCGGCAAGAGCATTATCGTGGAGTGATGCTAGACGGGATAACCGGATAAATAAAACAAAAGGCTGCTGCACATTCCGTGCGGCAGCCTTTTTGCATAAGAAAAATTTCCGTGAAAAGGGAATAGCGGAGCGTCCGCAGACGCTCCGCTATTCCGAAATTAAAAATAGATTTTCCGCTGATGATGGCCAAAGCGCACGCGGAGGCCATTTTAAATAGTTCGCCTGCAAAACGGCAAAGCTTACTTTTTCAGGTGGCTGTCCCAGCCGCTGGAGGTGGTGGCCTGCTTGTCAGGTGTGCACCACATGGCCTCTACGCCGTCCAGCGATTCCACCAGCTTCTGTCCTTCTTCCAGCGGCATACAGAACAGGGCAGTGGTCAGGCAGTCTGCCATGCCGGAGTCCGGGCACAGCACGGTGACACCGTTGTAGTAGGCAGCGGGCCACAGGGTGTCCGGGTCGATGATGTGGTGGTAGCGCTTGCCGTCCACCACAAAGTAGCGCTGGTAGTCGCCGCTGGTCACCAGTGCCATGTCGCTCATGTTGATGGCGGCCCCGAACAGGGAGTCGGTGGTGTACACCTCCGAAGCGTTCCACTGGCTGCCGTCCGGCTTTGTGCCGATGGCGCGCAGGTTGCCGCCTACGCTCACCAGTGCGCTGGTCAGGCCCCGGGCTTCGGCGGCGCGGCAGACCATCTCCACTGCGTAGCCCTTGCCCACACTGCCCACGTCCAGCGACATCTCCGGGTCGGACAGATAGACCGTTTTGGCCTTCTCGTCAATGACAAGGTCGTTGATATCGCAGTGCTGGGCAGCGGCCTCCAGTTCCTCCTGCGTGGGCAGGGTGTTGTCGGCCTCGGAGGCGTCTTTCTCGGCGGCTTCGCGGTAGTCGTGCCAGATGCCCAGCACGCTGCCCATGGCAATGTTGATCTTGCCGCCGGTCAGGTCGTACATCTGCCGCGCCAGCTCCAGCATGGAGAGGATGCGGTCATCTACCTGTACCGGGGCTTTGCCGGCGTTTTCGTTGATGGTCTTAACGTTCACAACGCCGTCGTAGTTATTGTAGATATCGTAGAGCTGGTTGTAGGCGATCAGATCCTGATGCAGCGCCTGCATCTGGGTGTTGAACTCTTCCTCGCTCTCGCAGTAGGCGATGACCTGCGTCACTGTGTCGAACACATCATAAAAGATGGTGGTGTACCGGGTCAGCTCCTTTTTGGGCTTGCAGCCGACCAGCAGGCTAAGGCTCAGTACCGCCGCCAGCAGTGCAGCGGTCATGCGGGTGATGCGGCTCTTCATACGGTCTGGCTCTCCTTTGCGGCGGTAAAGGCGGTGTGCTCCTCCTGTAAATGTGCCAGCAGGTCTGCAAACATCCAGTTGCGGTTTGCGGGGGTGACCACCGCCTTGAGCGGGATGGTCACCTGTGCCTGCCGCATCAGGTCCAGCAGGGTGTCCACGTCCTTATCGCGGAAGTTTGCCAGCACCAGCGCCGAGGGATAGGCGCCCGGCTCCAGCACCAGCGTTCTGGGGGCTTTTACCTCCACCTCGCCCAGCAGCTGGGCAACGGTCTTGCCGGCATCGGCGGGGGCAATGGGCAGCAGCTTCATGCCAAAGGCGGGTGCCATGCCCTCCAGCTTGCCCCGGTCGGCGGGGGAAAGGTTCCAGCCCAGCGCCAGCGGCACCCCGGCGTTCTGGTTGCGTGCAATATGTGCTTTCATTGAAAATACCTCGTTTCAGAAGTAAACTGCAAAATACACTATAGTATAACACAAAAACGCGGAAAAGAAAATGAGGAACTGGCACGCAAAAAAGGCAGTGACCGCAGCCACTGCCTTTTGGAACGCGCAGGCTCAGTTCATCTTCTTGCCGAAGAACTCCACTTCCTTACGGATGAAGCCCATCAGCTCATCGAACTGGTCGGGGGTCAGGCTCTGGGCGCCGTCGCACTTGGCCTTGGCGGGGTTGTTGTGCACCTCGATCATCAGACCATCGGCACCGGCAGCGACGGCGGCTTTCGCCAGCTCCGGCACCATCCATGCGTGGCCGCAGGCGTGGCTGGGGTCCACGATGACGGGCAGGTGGGTCATCTTGTGCAGCATGACCACACCGGCAAGGTCCAGCGTGTTGCGCATACTGGTCTCAAAGGTGCGGATGCCGCGCTCGCACAGGATGACGTTCTCGTTGCCCTCGGCCATGATGTACTCGGCGCTCATCACGAACTCTTCCAGCGTGTTGGCAAGGCCGCGCTTGAGCAGCACCGGCTTTTTCTGGCGGCCAACAGCCTTGAGCAGCTCAAAGTTCTGCATATTGCGGGCACCCACCTGAATGAGGTCCACGTTTTCAAACAGGGGCAGGTGCTCGGTGTTCATGATCTCGGTCACAATGGGCGAACCGGTGGCGCGGCGCGCCAGCTTGAGCAGGTCCAGACCCTCGCTGCGCATACCCTGAAAAGAGTAGGGGGAGGTGCGGGGCTTGAAGGCACCGCCGCGCAGCAGGGAAGCGCCTGCCGCCTTTACCCGCTGGGCGCAGTAGGTGATCTGCTCCTCGCTCTCGATGCTGCACGGCCCGGCGATGACTGCAAAGTTGCCGCCGCCGATCTTGACGCCCTCCACGTCGATAACGCTGTCGTCCGGGTGGAACTTGCGGTTGGCCTTTTTGTAAGGCTCGGACACGCGGCGGCAGGTCTCTACCACCGGGTTTGCCAGCACCCAGCTTTCTGCAATGGCCTTGGTGTCGCCGATCAGACCCAGAATATGGGTGTCGCTGCCCTTGGAATCGTTGATCTGCAGCCCCATATCCTCCAGCTCGTGGCAGAACTCGCGCACCTGTACGTCGGGGGCATCCTGTTTGAGTACGATGATCATAGTATTTTGTCTCCTTTGCCTTTTCTTATCCTGTGAAACGGCGAGGGAGACCGGCTCCTTTGCCGCAGCTTGCAGTGTCAAACTTCAGTACTCTGAAGTACGTGACGCTATGATATCACTTCACGAAACTGAAGTCAAGAGAAATTTTGAATTTTTTCCGAAAAAGTGGTAGAATAAAAAAGAAAAGAACCCGCGCAGTCATTGTTGTGCAATGACTGCGCACCCAAAGGTCGAGCTTTTTACTGCTTTCCATGGGGTATTATTTCCCGGGGAAAGAGAATCTGCCGGTTACCGCGCATAAGCTCCCCCTTTCGGGGGAGCTGGACACGAAGCGGCCTGAGAGGGTTCAATAGAATCAAAGAGGGAATAACAATGGGAAAAGAAGCTAAAACCAACGCAATGCGCATTCTGGAACGGGAAAAGGTGGCCTATACCGCCCACGAGTACCCCCACGAGGAGGGGGTGGCGGTGGACGGCGTGACCGTAGCTGCCAGCATAGGTGAGGACCCTGCCTGTGTTTACAAGACGCTGGTAACGCAGGGCAGCAGCAAAAACTATTTTGTGTTCGTCATTCCGGTGGCGGCAGAGCTGGACTTAAAGGCCGCTGCCCGCAGCGTGGGCGAAAAGAGCGTGGCGATGATCCATGTGGCGGATATCAACAAGGTCACCGGTTATGTGCGGGGCGGCTGCAGCCCGGTGGGCATGAAAAAGCAGTACCGCACCGTCTTTGACGAAAGCGTGCTGACCCAGCAGAAGGTCTACGTTTCCGGCGGGCGCATCGGTACGCAGGTGTGCTGCGCCCCGGCGGATCTGATCCGCGCTGCACGCGCCGCCACCGCAAAGATCATTTTTTAAAAATCCGGCGCGATATCTGGGATACATCAACACAGCCTTTACATAAAATATACTTGCTGCATAAGTCATACTTAAAAAGAAAAAGGATGGCGAAACTGCACAAAACTTTCGAAAGTTTTTTGACGGCATGGGAACACAAGGGAGAATTTGCCCAAACGCTCTTTGCAAAGCGGTTTTTTTGCCGTAAACTGTATCTAGTACAGGGACGATGCCCCAAAAAACGGGCTTGCATCGCCGCCTGAAAAAACGCTTGCACAGGAAACTGCGGAGGGAAACTTCAATGATGCTGCTGGTGCCGGGTCGCATGGAATGGGGTCACATTCACTGCAATCAGGGGCATGGTGCAACCTTGTGCAAAATGCGCGGACAGAAAAACAGGAAATAAAGGCCGTGGTACAGGTGTACCGCAGCCTTTTTTGTTTGTCGGTCTTGTTGGACAGTTGAGAAAGAGAGGCTTTGGAAAATGGTTCGTAAAGTGGCAGTGATCATGGGTTCGGACAGCGATTGGCCGGTGGTCAAGGGTGCCTGCGCCCAGCTGAAGGCACTGGACATCCCCTTTGAGGCGCACATCCTTTCGGCACACCGCACCCCCGCCGAGGCAGCAGCCTTTGCGAAAAGCGCAAAGGCCAACGGCTTTGGCGTCATCCTGTGCGCAGCAGGCATGGCAGCCCATCTGGCAGGCGCTTTTGCCGCCAACACCACCCTGCCGGTCATCGGCATCCCCATGAAGGGCGGCGCGATGGATGGCTTGGACGCGTTGCTGGCTACCGTGCAGATGCCCAGCGGCATCCCGGTGGCAACGGTGGCGCTGAACGGTGCCAAGAACGCCGCATGGCTGGCTGCTGAAATTCTGGCCCTGAGCGATGACGCACTGGCTGAAAAGCTGGAGGCTGAGCGCGTATCCATGGCACAGCAGATCGCAGCCAAGGAAGAAAAGCTGCAGAACGAACTGAACGAGCTGTAAAGGAGAACCAATGTCTGATTTTGCATATCCGCTGCATGAGGAGTGCGGCGTTTTCGGCATCTACGACCGTGCCGGTACCGAGGATGTAGCCGCAGCGGCTTATTCGGCCCTGTATGCGCTGCAGCACCGCGGGCAGGAGAGCTGCGGTATTGCCGTCAACGATGACGGTGTGATCACCGGCCACCGGGATCTGGGTCTTGTAAACGAGGTGTTCACCCCGGAGGTGCTGGCAAGCCTGTCCACTACCACGGCACACATGGCCACCGGCCATGTGCGCTACGCCACCGCCGGCACCCGCGTCCGCGCCAACGCCCAGCCCATGATCGTCCGGCATGGCCGCGGCACCATGGCGCTGTGCCACAACGGCAACCTGACCAACGCTGTGGAGCTGCGCCGCCAGCTGGAAAACGAGGGCGCCATCTTCCACGGCTCCTCAGATACCGAGGTCATCTGCTACCTCATCACCCGCAACCGTCTGCGCATGGGCAGCATCGAGACTGCCATCAGCAAGACCATGGACGTGCTGGAGGGTGCATACAGCCTTGTGATCATGTCTGCCACCAAGCTCATCGCGGTCCGCGACCCCCGGGGCTACCGACCCCTGTGCATCGGCACCCTGCCCGGCGGCGGCTACGTCTTTGCCAGCGAGAGCTGTGCGCTGGATGCTGCGGGCGCGACCCTGCTGCGGGACGTGGAGCCCGGCGAGATCGTGGTGGTGGACACCAAGACCGGCGAGCTGCGCAGCATCAAGGATCACTGCGGTCGCCCGGACACCCAGATGTGCGTGTTCGAGTTCATCTACTTCGCCCGCCCGGACAGCGTCATCGAGGGCAGCTCAGTGCACGAGGCCCGCAAGCAGGCAGGCCGCTTCCTTGCACAGGAGCACCCCGTGGAGGCCGATGTGGTCATCGGCGTGCCGGATTCCGGCTTGGATGCAGCACTGGGCTACTCGCAGGAGAGCGGCATCCCCTACGGCATCGGCTTTATCAAAAACAAATACATCGGCCGCACCTTCATTCAGGGCAGCCAGAAGCAGCGCGAGAACAGCGTGCGCATCAAGCTGAACGTGGTGTCCAGCACCGTCAAGGGCAAGCGCGTGGTGCTGGTGGATGACTCCATCGTGCGCGGTACCACCTCTGCCCGCATCATCAAGCTGCTGCGGGATGCCGGTGCTGCCGAGGTGCACTTTATGGTCTCTGCGCCTCCCTTTAAGTATCCGTGCTACTTCGGCACCGATATCCCGGACCAGAAGCTGCTGGTGGCCACCGGCCGCACGCTGGAGCAGATCAACGAGGTCATCGGCGCCGATACGCTGGGCTACCTTTCCAACGAGCACGTTGTCCAGCTTGCCAAAAACGCAAAATGTGGTTTCTGCACCGCCTGCTTTACCGGCGAGTATGCCGTAGAGCCGGAAAGTGTGCTTTCTACCGATATTCACGACCGTCACCTGAACGACCGTCCCAAGGACGCCAAAAAGTTAGGAGAGTAAGAACATGGAAAAGAGCTATTCTGAAAGCTACGCCGCAGCAGGCGTGGACATTACCGCCGGTTACCGCTCTGTGGAGCTGATGAAGCAGTATGTCGCCCGTACCATGAACGAGCACTGCATCGGCGGTCTGGGCGGCTTTGGCGGCCTGTTTGAGCTGGACTGCACCGGTTACAAGCACCCGGTGCTGATCTCCGGCACCGATGGTGTGGGCACCAAGCTGAAGGTGGCCATGATCATGGACAAGCACGATACCATCGGTATTGACTGTGTGGCTATGTGCGTCAACGATGTCATCTGCGCCGGTGCAAAGCCGCTGGTATTTTTGGATTACATCGCCTGCGGCCGCAACGTGCCGGAAAAGATCGCCAACATCGTCAAGGGCGTGGCCGAGGGCTGTGTGCAGGCCGATTGCGCTCTGGTGGGCGGCGAGACTGCCGAGCACCCGGGCATGATGCCGGAGGACGAGTACGATCTGGCCGGCTTCACCGTAGGCGTTGTGGACAAGGAGAAGATCCTGAACAACGAGACCATGGCAGCCGGTGACGTGATCCTCGCCCTGCCTTCCACCGGTGTGCACTCCAACGGCTTCTCGCTGGTGCGCAAGGTGTTCAACATCGACGCCGACCCCGATGTGCTGTTCTCCACCCCCGCCGAGCTGGGCGGCAAGACCCTTGGCGAGGCGCTGCTGGCTCCCACCAAGATCTACGTCAAGCCCGTGCTGAAGGTGCTGGAAGAGGTGCAGGTCAAGGGCATCTCCCACATCACCGGCGGCGGCTTCTATGAGAACATCCCCCGCAGCCTGAAGAAGGGCTGCTGCGCCCGCATCAACAAGGCAGATGTGCGTACCCCCGCTCTGTTCCACCTGATGCAGAAGGTGGGCGGCATCTCCGAGCACGATATGTTCAACACCTTCAACATGGGTGTGGGTATGGTGATCACCGTGCCCGCCGAGCAGGCCGATAAGGCACTGGAGATCCTGCACGCCAACGGCGAGCCGGAGGCTTACCGTCTGGGCGTCATCGCAGAAGGTGAGGGCGTGGAGCTGTGCTGAACATTGCCGTGTTAGTGTCCGGCGGCGGCACCAATCTGCAGGCGCTGCTGGACAGCGAGGCCCGGGGCGAGAACCCCAATGGTAAAATCACGCTGGTAGTGGCCTCTAAGCCCGGCGTCTTTGCGCTGGAACGCGCCGCAAAGGCCGGTGTGGAGGGCTGTGTGGTGCGCCGCAAGAACTACGCCACCAGCGAGGAATTTGACGCTGCACTGTTGGAAACACTGCTGGCGCACAAGATTGATCTGGTGGTACTGGCAGGCTTTCTGTCCGTGCTGGGCCCCAGCGTCATCGCGGCTTATCCGCGCCGCATCCTGAACGTGCACCCGGCGCTGATCCCTTCCTTCTGCGGGCCGGGAATGTACGGCCTGCGCCCCCACGAGGCCGCGCTGGCTCGGGGCTGCAAGGTGACGGGCGCCACCGTCCACTTCGTCAATGAGGAGTGCGACGGCGGGCCCATCCTGCTGCAGAAGGCCGTGGACATCCTGCCCGGCGACACCCCCGAGGTGCTGCAGAAGCGGGTGATGGAGCAGGCGGAATGGAAGCTGCTGCCCAAAGCGGTGGCTATGGTGTGCAGCGGAGAAATCTGCTGAAAGCTTGCAGAGCGTTGTTCTTGCCTCTCCCTTTGGGAGAGGTGGCACGGCGTAAGCCGTGACGGAGAGGGCGGGGAAGTTGCCTCCGCAAAGAGGTTCGCCCTCTCAGGCGCTGACGCGCCAGCTCCCCCAAAGGGGGAACCGAGAGTTGCTCTTTGAGAACAAAAATGCAAGGGAGAACAACA
>OMBP01001337.1_pt1 | contig 10628 bp, 8 predicted proteins | sample 1644911 | NCBI WGS metagenome assembly OMBP01 (sample SAMEA103958122, study PRJEB25191) | human gut metagenome | biome: human-associated habitat [ENVO:00009003]; feature: intestine environment [ENVO:2100002]; material: feces | place: Germany | collected 2013/2015 | reverse complement strand
TCTTCCATTGAAACGTTCGCTGCTTTAATAGATGTGAGATAATCATCGGCTGCGGCCTGGGCGCGTCGGCGGCCAACCGCGACAAGGGCGTGGACGAGTATTTCTATCTGGACATGCTGGCCCGGACGGGTGTCGTGGGTCTGCTGCTGTACATGCTGCCCTTTGGCTATGTGGTGGTCTGGTGCCTGCGGCGGCGGGAGCTGCTGCGGGAGTGCCCGGAGGGGGCGGCCGTGGTCTGCGGCCTGTGCACCTTCTGGATCGTCACCTGGTTCAACCCCTGGATGAACGCTGTGCTGGGCATCGCCTGGTACGCCGTCACCCTGTCGGTGCCCACAGCTCTGGAGGAGCGCAGCGTTTGAATCCCACGCAACAGGAGATGTTTTTCCCATGGCGAATGAATCAAGCGGAAAAAAAGCCCTGAAGGCCGGACTTGGCTACACGGTGGGCAATATGCTGGTCAAGGGCTTGTCCTTCCTGGCCATCCCCTTGTTTGCCCGGCTGATGACCGTGGAGGACTTCGGCATTTACAGCACCTTCAGCTCCTATGTCATGATCATGACGGTGCTGGCGGGCTTCACCCTGCACACCAGCGTCCGCAACGCAAAGCTGGATTATGTGGACCTCACCGGTTCCTACTGCTCCTCCGTGACCCTGCTGGTCATCGGCAATTCCCTGCTGCTGCTGGCATTGAGTCTGGTGTTTGCCGCGCCGCTGGCCCGGTCCCTGAGCCTGGAGCAGCCGTATCTTCCGGCGCTGATCGTGCTGGAGAGCTTCGGCATGGCCATGCTGACCTTCTACAACTCCGTCCTTTCAGTGGACTATAAGTATAAGGAGTACCTGGTGCTGAGCCTGGTGTATGCCGTGGCCGGCATCGGCGGCTCCGTGCTGCTGATCCTGACCCTCTGCCGGGGCCAGGGATACCTGGGCCGCATCCTGGGCACCCTGATCCCCGCGGTGCTGGTGGGCATCTATGTGGTGTTCCGCCTGTGGCGGAAGGACCGCCCCCGCATCAGCCGGGAATACTGGCGCTACGGCATGGCCATCAGCCTGCCCACGGTGCCCCACGGCCTGAGCCAGCTGCTGCTGAACCAGTTTGACCGCATCATGATCAAGTCCATCATCGGCAGCACCGAGGCCGGACTTTACAGCTTTGCCTATAACGTGGGCATGATCTTCCAGGTCATCACCAACTCCATGGACACCGCCTGGGCACCCTGGTTCTTTGAAAAGATGAAGGCCAAGGAGTATCCGGCCATTCGCCGGGCGGCCTCGGCGTATGTGGTGTTTGTGTCCATCGGGGCCATGGCCCTGGCGCTGATCTCTCCGGAGGTCATCCTCATTGCCGGCGGCTCCAAATACAGCGACAGCCGCTACGTGACCATGCCCATCGTGCTGTCCATGTACTACGCGTTTTTGTATACCCTGCCCTCATCGGTGGAGTATTACTATAAGAAAACCAAGCTCATCGCCCTGGGCACCATGCTGGCGGCGGGCATGAACATCCTGCTCAACGCCGTGTTCATTCCGGCCTTCGGCTATGTGGCGGCGGCCTACACCACCGTGGCCTGCTACCTGCTGTATTACCTGCTGCATGTGGCCCTGTCCTGGTGGGTCCACAAGGGCATGGTGTATGATATCCTCCAGCAGTTCCTCTGGCTGGGGATCGTGTCGGTGGTGTCGCTGGTGACGGTGGCCCTGACGGACCTGTTCTGGATCCGGATGGGACTGCTGGCGGCCCTTCTGGGCGTGTGCGCACTGTGGGCCCTCCGCCACCGGGACCAGGTGGCCCGGACCCTTGCGGTGTTCCGCCGGAAATCGGCCTGAAATCGGGACAAAACCCCGGGTTTTGCGGGACATCCCGCCCTGTCCCGGGACGGAAATATAAGAGAAGTTACGAAATAACGGATAGGAGTGAGATAAGTGGAGGAACTGACGCTTCGGCAAATGCAGGAGGGAGCTCTGAACATTCTCAAGAAATTGGACGGCATCTGCCGGGAGCAGGGACTGCGATATTTCCTGTTTTACGGCACGCTGATCGGGGCCATCCGCCACAAGGGCTTCATTCCCTGGGATGACGACCTGGACGTGGCCATGCCCCGGCCGGACTTTGACAAGTTGGTGGCCTACTGCCGCCGGCACCGGCAGGAGCTTCTGCCCATGCGCCTGATGACCGTGGACGACAACCCCAAATATGTGTACCCCATTGCCCGGTTCAGCGACACCCGCTACCGGGTGAAGTACCAGGGCATCCGGGACTACGGCCTGGGCCTGTTTGTGGACATTTATCCGCTGGACGGCTGCGGAAACACCGAGGAGGAGGCCAAAGCCTGGGTGCAGCAGCCCATGCGGGACGTGAAATTCATCAACTGCTGCGCCGCTGACCGGTTCACCCCCAGCCGCCGGGGCTGGCTCCACACCCCCGCCAAGCTGGCGGGCTTTGCCTGGGCCCGGCTCCACGGAAGCGCCCATTACATCCACCGCATCGAGGCCTGGGCCCGGCAGAAGGACTATGAGAAGTGCCGCTATGTGGGCTGCACCGTGTGGGATACCAACTGGAACATCGTGTTCCCGCGGGAGGAACTGGAAAAAACGCTGTATGTTCCCTTTGAGGATGGGGAGTTTCCCATTCCCGCCGGATATGACCGGATGCTGCGCCATACCTATGGCGATTACATGACGCCCCCGCCGCCGGAACAGCGGATCGGGCAGCATTTTTACACCGTATGGCCCAAAGAGCAAGGGGCCGCGGAGGAACATAAGGAAGGAGCCATCTCATGAAAGGTATCGTTTTGGCCGGCGGAGCCGGCACGCGCCTGTATCCCCTGACCATGGTCACCAGCAAGCAGCTGCTGCCGGTGTATGACAAGCCCATGATCTACTATCCGCTGTCTACCCTGATGCTGGCGGGGATCCGGGATATCCTCATCATCTCCACCCCCACGGACCTGCCCAATTTTGAGCGCCTGCTGGGGGATGGCAGCCAGTTCGGCATTCATCTGAGCTACAAGGTGCAGCCCTCTCCCGACGGCCTGGCTCAGGCGTTCCTGCTGGGCGAGGAGTTCATCGGCGACGACTGCTGCGCCATGGTGCTGGGCGACAACATTTTCTACGGCAGCGGCTTCCGGGCCCGCCTGAAGCAGGCGGCGGCGGATGCGCAGCAGGGCCGGGCCAGCATTTTCGGCTATTACGTCAATGACCCCGAGCGCTTCGGCATTGTGGAGTTCGACGAGAACGGCAAGGTCATCTCCGTGGAGGAGAAGCCCCAGCACCCCAAGAGCAACTACTGCATCACGGGCCTGTACTTCTATGACAACCGGGTGGTGGACATGGCCAAGCGGGTGAAGCCCAGCGCCCGGGGCGAGCTGGAGATCACGGACCTGAACCGTTTCTATCTGGAGGACGGCACCCTGAACGTGCAGCTGCTGAGCCGGGGCTATGCCTGGCTGGACACCGGCACCATGGACTCCCTGGTGGATGCGGCGGACTTTGTGCGCACCATCGAGACCCGGCAGGGCTCCCAGATCGCGGCCCTGGAGGAGATCGCCTTCAACGAGGGCTGGATCGACCGGGAGACCCTGCTCCAGTCCGCCCAGCGCTATGGCAAGTCCCCCTACGGCCAGCATCTGATGCACGTGGCCGAGGGCAAAATTCGTTATTGATAGGTGGCCTGTATGAAAATTCTGGATACGAAAATTCCCGAGGTAAAGATCATCGAGCCGGACGTGTTCGGCGATCACCGGGGCTGGTTCATGGAGACCTGGTCCCAGCCCAAGTATGAATCCCTGCATTTTGCGCCCATGCAGGACAACGAGAGCTTCACCGCCAAGAAGGGGACCCTGCGGGGCATCCACTTCCAGCAGGACCCCATGGCCCAGGCCAAGATCGTCCGGGTGGTGCGGGGCGCCGTGATGGACGTTGCGGTGGACCTGCGGAAGGGGTCCCCCACCTATCTGCAGTGGGTATCCGTGGAGCTCAGCGCCGAGAATAAGCGCCAGTTCTACATTCCCCGGGGCTTCGGCCACGGGTTCGTGACCCTGACAGATGACGTGGACTTCTGCTATAAGGCGGACAACCTGTACGACCACCCCAGCGACCGGTCCATCCGCTTCGACGACCCCGCCATCGGCGTGGACTGGGGCGTGACGGACCCCATTCTGTCCGACAAGGACAAAAACGCCCCCCTGCTGGCGGACAGCGACTGCAACTTCGTGTACGGAAAGGACGAGTGAGCCATGACCATTATCGTTACCGGCGGCGCCGGCTTTATCGGCAGCAACTTTGTGTTCCATATGCTCAAGGAGCACCCCGACTACCGCATCGTGTGCCTGGACAAGCTGACCTACGCGGGGAACCTGTCCACCCTGGCTCCTGTGATGGACAACCCCCACTTTCGCTTCGTGAAGGCGGATATCTGCGACCGGGAGGCCGTTTACAAGCTGTTTGAGGAGGAGCACCCCGACATGGTGGTGAACTTCGCCGCCGAGAGCCATGTGGACCGCTCCATCGAGGACCCCGGTGTGTTTTTGCAGACCAACATCATCGGCACCGCCACCATGATGGACGCCTGCCGCAAGTACGGCATCCAGCGCTATCACCAGGTGTCCACCGACGAGGTGTATGGCGACCTGCCCCTGGATCGACCCGACCTGTTCTTTACCGAGGAGACGCCTATCCACACCTCCAGCCCCTACTCCAGCTCCAAGGCTGCCGCCGACCTGCTGGTGCAGGCGTATCACCGGACCTATGGTCTGCCTGTTACCATCAGCCGCTGCTCCAACAACTACGGGCCCTATCACTTCCCCGAGAAGCTGATCCCCCTGATGATCGCCAACGCCCTGAACGACAAGCCCCTGCCGGTGTACGGCGAGGGCCTGAACGTCCGCGACTGGCTGTATGTGGAGGATCACTGCCGGGCCATCGACCTGATCATCCATAAGGGCCGGGTCGGCGAGGTGTACAACGTGGGCGGCCACAACGAGATGCGCAACATCGACATCGTGAAGCTGATCTGCAAGGAGCTGGGCAAGCCCGAGAGCCTCATCGTCCATGTGGCGGACCGGAAGGGCCACGATATGCGCTATGCCATCGACCCCACCAAGATCCACAACGAGCTGGGCTGGCTGCCGGAGACCAAGTTCGCCGACGGCATCAAAAAGACCATCGACTGGTATCTGAACAACCGTTCGTGGTGGGAGACCATCATCTCCGGCGAGTATCAGGACTATTACGAGAAAATGTACGGCAATCGCTGAGCCATGGAGCAGCAGGCAGTAGAAGTCCGGATGGGGCAGACGCACCTGGGCTTTGTGGACGCGGCAAAGGGCCTGGGCATGCTGGCCATCATCTGGGGCCACATGGACTACCTGTGGAGCACCAGCTCCGTATGGTTTTCCTCCTTCAAGATCGCTGTGTTCTATGTGGTGGTGGGCCTGCTGAAGGCATACCGCTATGGGGAGCGGGGCCAGAGGGATTCCTGTGCACAGGTGATGAAAAAACGCTGGTATTCCCTGGTGATCCCCTATGGCGTGTTTTCGGCTCTGGCGATTCTGGCGCACCTGGCTTTTCTCACCATACACGGCGGCAGCAGACTGGCGGCCCTGAAGGGGGACGTGATCCTGACGGTGACGCTGCGGGGTGTTGCCACCCTGTGGTTTCTGCCTACGCTGCTGATCGCCGAGCTGCTGTTTGCGGCGGTGCGGCCGGAGGGCTGGTCTGCCGCCAAGCGCATACTGGTGTGTGTCCTGGCGCCGGCTATCCTGTGCGTCATCGGCTATTTCTATCAGGGAATGGATATTCCCGGGGCGGATCGCCTGTGGGTGCAGGTGGTGCGCAACCTGTTTATTGTTCTGGCCAAGAGCGTCAGCGGCTTTTGGTTCATGCTGTGCGGGTATCTGCTTTACCGGCGGGGGAAGCCGCAGCGGCTGGGAAGGCTGCCGGTGCTGGCGGTCCTGCTGGCGGTGAATCTGGGCCTGTCGCTGCTGAGTCCGGACCTGGATTTCAACTCCTTTAAGCTGGGGTCCTTTGCTCCGGTGTTCTATCTCAACGGTGTGTTGGGTTCCGTGGCCGTTCTGGAGCTGCTGCGCTGGCTGGAGGCCCGCATATCCCTGAGGCCCCTGATCTGGTGCGGCAGGCACTCCATGTTCCTGATGGCCACGCATCTGCCCTGGCAGATCGCGCCGGAGCTGGTGATGCTGGGCAAGCGTTTTTACCTGGCACAGACGCCGACGGCGCCGTATTTCCTGATGATGCTGGCGGAGTTCGCGGTGCTGATGCTTATTGAGGCTGCACTGGTCTGGTGCAAAGAGAAGGTCAAAGCCGCCATGACCGGGCGCTGGGGAAAAGAGCGGCCCATCTGCAAGGCGGTCAAGTATCTGTAACGAGGAGGTTACAAGCAATGAAGGTATTGGTAACGGGCGTGGGCGGTCAGCTGGGCCACGACGTGATGAACGAGCTGGCCCGCCGGGGCCATCAGGGCGTGGGCAGCGACATTGCCCCGGTATACAGCGGCATCGCCGACGGCTCCGCCGTGACGGGGATGCCCTATGTGGCCATGGACATCACCAATGAGCAGCAGGTGCGGCAGGTGATGGACCAGGTGCGGCCCGACGCCGTGATCCACTGCGCCGCCTGGACGGCGGTGGACCTGGCCGAGGACGCCGACAAGCAGCCCAAGGTCCGGGCCATCAACGTGGACGGCACCGCTCATCTGGCGGCGGCGTGCAAGACCCAGGACTGCAAGATGATGTACATTTCCACGGACTATGTGTTCAATGGGCAGGGCCAGACGCCCTGGCAGCCGGACTGCAAGGACTATCAGCCCCTGAATTTCTACGGCGAGACCAAGCTGGGCGGCGAGCTGGCCGTCAGCTCCCGGCTGGAGAAGTATTTCATCGTGCGGATCGCCTGGGTGTTCGGCCTGAACGGCAAGAACTTCATCAAGACCATGCTCCAGCTGGGCAGGACCCACGACAAGCTGCGGGTGGTGTGCGACCAGATCGGCACGCCCACCTATACCCTGGACCTGGCCCGGCTGCTGGTGGACATGATCGAGTCCGACAAGTACGGGTATTACCACGCCACCAACGAGGGTGGGTATATCTCCTGGTACGACTTCGCCTGCGAGATCTTCCGCCAGGCGGGGCTGCCGGTGCAGGTGGACGCCGTGACCACGGCGGAATACGGCGCGTCCAAGGCGGCCCGTCCCTTCAACAGCCGCCTGGACAAGAGCAAGCTGGCGGAAAACGGCTTCACGCCGCTGCCGGAGTGGAAGGACGCCCTGAGCCGGTATCTCCGGGAGCTGGGCGACAATCAGTAAGCGAAAAAATACCGGCTGCGCAGCAGCCGGTGTTTTTTTGTCCTTTTCAGAGGAAGAAAAATGCGCTATACTGTCAGATGAGAGTTTTTCGGGACAGCGGAGGTGGTATCCTGCTGTCGGAAAGGAGGCGCGGCGAATGCTTCATATATGGGTGGGCCGGGCCGGTTCCGGGAAATCCCGGCGGGTGCTGGAGGCCATGGAAAAGAACCGCCGTCTGCGGCGGCAGGTGCTGCTGGTGCCGGAGCATATCTCCCACGAGGCGGAGGTGGACCTGTGCCGGGCCCTGGGACCCACGGCGTCCCGGGACGCGGAGGTGCTGAGCTTCCGGAGCCTGTCGTCCCGGGTGCTGGCGGAAACCGGCGGCCTGGCGGAGTTTACCCTGGACAACGGGGGGAAGCTGCTGACCATGCGCCGGGTGCTGCAGGAGCTTGCCCCGGAGCTGCGGGTATTCGGACGGCCCAGCCAGCGGGCGTCGTTCCTGCGGCAGCTGACGGACCTGACGGAGGAGTTCTACGCCTACGAGATCGGCCCCCAGGCCCTGTACCGGCAGGTAGAGGACCTGGACGGGGCCATGGGCGGCAAGCTGCGGGACATCGCCCTGATATACGCCGCCTACGACGCCCGGCTGCGCAGCGGCGATTTCGATGCCCGCTCCCGGCTCCAGAAGCTCCGGGAGCACCTGGAGGGAAGCGGCTATCTCCGGGGCTGCGACGTGTATCTGGACGGATTTTCATACTTCAACCGCCAGGAGGAGAGCATTCTGGAGCTGGTGCTGCGGCAGGCCGAAAGCGTCACGGTGACGCTGCTGGGAGACCGGAGCAGCGACCGGCTGTTTCAGAACGCCCTGCGCCAGCGGATGCGCCTGGAGCGCATGGCCCGCCGGGCGGGGCAGGAGATGGACGTGCTGTGGTGCGAAAGCCGGGGGCAGGGCCCCCTGGGGCACCTGGAAGCCCACTTTTTCGGCCAGGAGGTCCCCTACGACGGGGAACCGGAGGGCCTGGAGCTGTACCAGGCGGCCACGGCCTTTACCGAGGTGGAATGGGTGTCCCAGCAGCTGCGGCAGCTGGCGGCGGAGGGCTATCGCTGGCGGGACATGGGTGTGTGCGCCCGGAATATGGAGGTCTACGGCCCGCTGCTGGAGAGTGTGTTCCGCCGGGACGGCATCCCGGCCTATATCAGCCGCCGCAGCGACCTGCTGGAAAAGCCCCCCATCACCATGCTGCTGGGGGCACTGGACGCCGTCACCGGCGGCTTCGACCGGGAGGACGTGTTCCGCTGCCTGAAAACCGGCCTGGGCGGCATCACCCCGGACGAGTGCGACATTCTGGAAAATTACGTCATCCTGTGGGACATCCGGGGCAGTTCCATGTGGCTACGGGAGGGGGACTGGACGGCAAGCCCCGGCAAAAAGGCCTGCTCGAAATTCTGCAGGATTGGATTGCATTTCGGCTGGCGGTTGTTCGCCGGCGTTCAGAGGCGCGTTTGGAGAAGGTGCTCGACCGCATTCACGTGTTGGAAGGCCGGTCGCTTGTGCTTCTCAATATTGACCGCGTGATTGCCATTATTCGCAATGCAGATGATCCGAAGGCCGATCTCATCAAAGAGTTTGGCCTCACGGACCGTCAGGCCGACGATATCCTTGAAATTCGCTTGAAGCAGCTTGCTCGCTTGGCGGCCATTGCCATTGAGAAAGAGCTCGCGCAGCTCGCCAAAGAACGTGCCGGACTCGAGAAAATTCTCGGCAGTGACGGTGCACTGAAGCGCCAGACGGCCAAGGAAATTGAAGCGGCGGCCAAGAGTTTTGCCGATCCTCGCCGTACGGTGGTTGAAGAGGCCGAACAAGCGGCGCACGAAGTGCAGACGGCTGATGAACCCGTAACGGTCGTCATTTCCCGCAAAGGCTTCCTGCGCGCCCGTACGGGTCATGGTCACGACTGCTCGCTCATGAGCTTTAAGACGGGTGACGGACTCGAAGCGACGATTGAGTGCCGTTCGAGCAGTCAGATTTCGTTCTTGGATCAGGCGGGCCGCGTCTATACGCTTGCCGTCTCCGCACTGCCGGGCGGCCGCGGCGATGGTTCGCCGCTTTCGGCCTTCGTTGATTTGCCTAAAGGCGCTCAGCCGGCAGGCTGGATTTCGGCGGATCCGAATGCCGCTGCGGTGATTGTGACTTCCGGCGGCAAGGGCATGGTGCTGAAGGCTTCGGACGTATCGACGCGTTTAAAGGCCGGCCGCGATTTCGTAACGTTAGGCGAAGGCGAGTCGCTTCTGCCGCCGATTGAACTGCCCCTTAAAGCGGCGCAGGGCGAGCAGCTCATTGCCTGCTTGTCGTCGTCCAATCGACTCTTGGTATTCCCCTTGAAGGAAGTGCGCGTGACGGCCTCCGGCGGCAAAGGCATGAGCTTCATGACGCTTGAAACGGGTGAATCGCTTGTATCTGTCGCGCTGGTTGATGACCGCGGGGCAATCGTTACCGGCACCGGCCGAGGCGGTAAAGCGCGAGAGGCGCAGATTTCCAAGCGCATTCTGAGCGGCGCAACGCTCCATCGTGCCCGCCGCGGCAAGGTGCTTGCGCTCTCTTGGAAGGCCGAACATATTGTGGGGCTGCCCCTTGAATCAACGGATTCCGCGGATGGGTCGGACACAGCTGGCGGAGCTCCGTCCGACAGCGTTAAGACAGACGACGGTTTGACGCTTGAAGTGGTGGACGAAGATCCAACGCTTCCCGCCGAGCCGCAGGGCTCGGCGCAGCGCCTCATGTTCATCCTGAAGTACTTTAAAAGCCTTTCGGCTCGTCTTCTCGTTCTCACGCTTCTTTGGGTGAGCTTTGTTTCCGGGTCGATTGCCTGGACGATGCTCGTTAACTGGGAGCTTGAGGCAAGCGCATCGGCCAAATACGCAGTGGGCGAACTGCGCCTTCATGCTTATAGAGCAGCGTACTTTTCGCAGACGGGCTCGTCGCGGCTCGATTTCGACAAAGAACTTCAGGCGATGCTCGACGGCTTTAAGAACGTTCGCAGCGGCGACAGCTGGAAGCCGCTCCTGCTGCCGCGAGAGCCCGATATTGCCGACAAGCTCGACCTCCTTGAAGGGCGCTGGCGCGGCAGTATCGAACCCATGTTTGTGCGTGCGAGAGAGCTTGGGAAGCCTGTTGACGAGTATGCACTCAGCAGTTTTCTGGATGAAGCAACGAATCTTGCGCACCGCATTGAAGAGTGGCGAAGCGGGTATTTGTGGCAGCTTCGCTATCTGCAGATGCTCCTGATTGTGTTGGCGATCGGCAGTCTCTTTGCGATTATGCTTCTCCTCTGGC
>OMBP01001336.1_pt1 | contig 10633 bp, 9 predicted proteins | sample 1644911 | NCBI WGS metagenome assembly OMBP01 (sample SAMEA103958122, study PRJEB25191) | human gut metagenome | biome: human-associated habitat [ENVO:00009003]; feature: intestine environment [ENVO:2100002]; material: feces | place: Germany | collected 2013/2015 | reverse complement strand
GCGAGGCGAGCGAAGCATACGGGTAATAGCGTTTTGTATCCGGCTCGAGCTTCACGCCCTGCAGGTCGTACTCGTTTTTAAAGGCGCGCACCGCGTCCGCCTCGGCTTCCTCGATCTGGCGCTTGACGGTTTTGTACCAGCTGCGCCGGTCGGCGGTCATCGCGAGGATCTTTTCGCGGTCTATGCCGAGGATCTCGGAAAGACCGGACGCAATGCGCTCGGCGTCCTCGCCGTTTATGGATATCTCCGCGGGGCTCACGTACACGGTATACGTTGTCGCGCTCATTGCAAGCACGCGTCCCTCGCGGTCATAGATCGTCCCGCGCGAGGCGGGGATCGCCGTGCGGCGGAGCTGCTGCTGCAAGGCGGCGCTCTCCAGCTCGTCGTGGCGCAGGATCTGCAGCCGGAAAAGCTGGAGCATCAATACGGCAAACGCCGCAATGCCGCACGCGGCAAGAAGAAACAGCGCGCGGCGGAGCATGGTTCGGTTGGGTCGGCTGTTGGGCGGCATGGCGTTTCCTCCGGATCGGCAAATGCATCATTCTGATGCATTATACCGCGCCGGGATCAAAAACATGCCATAACCGTGTCGAGAAGGTTCTCCCAGAAATACCGCAGGGCCTGTCCGCGGCGCGCGTGGAGCACCGTGGCCCGGTCGGAAAGCTCGGATGCGCCGGTATTGCGCTGATCGAGCCGGGGCAGCTCCATGCCGAGCGTTCCCACGGCGTAGCTCTCCACGGCGGCGAGACTCTCGGCTTTTTCGGTCTCCACAAGGAGCGTGCGTTCCTCCGCTTTGAGCTCCGAGATACGCTCCGAAACGGCGACGAGCTCGTCATTCATTGCCGTGAGCTCCGCCTGTCCGGTCAGCGAGCCGACAAGAAGCAGCATGGCTGCGACCGCGGCGGCGCCAAAGGCAAGCGCGCTGCGCCACGTCTTTTTCCGCGCCGGTTTCTCGCCTGTCTCGTCCGTTTCTTTCTCCATGCGTCCGTCCCAGTACCGCCCGGCAAACCGGTCGGCGATCAGGGGCAGCTCTCTGGTATCCTCATCCAGAACGGGGAAAGCGCGCGTTGCTTCCGCGCTCTCTGCGCAGGGGGGGAATACCGCGGTTTTCTGTTCGGTCGTTTTTGCGTTCACGGGTATCTCCCCTTTTATATTCTCTCGGCGACACGCAGTCTTGCGCTGCGCGCGCGCGGGTTGTCGTTCAGTTCCTCTTCCGAAGCCGTGATGGGCTTCGTTACGGTCTTCATCGTCTGCACAAAGCCGCACACGCACACCGGGAAATCGCACGGGCAGGTGCAGCCGTCCTCGCGACCTGTGATTTTGAGCTTCTTGTCCTCGTACATGCAGATGTCGAGCGCTCTCTCGAGCAGATCGGCTTTTTCCTGCTCGCCGATGTGGGAGAGGAGCATCACGCTCGCTCTGAGCATCGAGCAGGGGTCTGCGTACTGTGCTCTGCCCTCGCGAACCATTCTCGGAGCCGAGCCGTGGATAGCCTCGAACATCGCGTAACGCTTGCCGATGTTTGCGCTGCCGGCTGTGCCGACGCCGCCCTGGAACTCAGCTGCCTCGTCGGTGATGATGTCGCCGTAGAGGTTCGGGAGAATGAAGACTTTGAAGTCGCGGCGGCGCTTCTCGTCGATGAGCTTCGCCGTGGTGATGTCAATGTACCACTCGTCGGTCACGATGTCGGGATATTCTTCGCCGACCTTCTTGCAGAGGTTGAGGAACTTGCCGTCCGTGGTCTTGATGACATTTGCCTTTGTGATTATCGAAACGCGGCCCTTGTTGTTGCGGCGCGCGTAGTCATATGCGAGCCTTGCGATTCTGTCGCAGCCCTCGGAGGTCGTCACGACGAAGTCGAGCGCGAGGTCGTCGGTAACATTGACGCCCATCGAGCCGACGGCATATGCGCCCTCGGTGTTCTCGCGGAAGAAAGTCCAGTCAATGCCCTGCTCGGGAACCTTGACGGGGCGGAGGTTCGCAAACAGATCGAGAGCTTTTCTCATCGCAACGTTTGCGCTCTCGATGTTCGGCCACGGATCACCCGCCTGCGGGGTAGTGGTCGGACCCTTGAGGATAACGTGGCAGCTCTTGAGCTCTTCGAGCACGTCGTCGGGAATAGCCTTGTTTGCCTTGACGCGGTTTTCGATGGTCAGTCCGTCGATGACCTTGAATTCAATCTTGCCTGCCTTTACTTTATCGTCAAGCAGATATTCGAGAACTCTTGCGGATTCCTTGGTGATGACCGGACCGATGCCGTCGCCGCCGCAGACGCCGATGATGATCTTGTCGAGCGACTTGAAGTCGATGAAATCGCCCTGAGCCTTTATTTTGTCCGAACGGTCGCTCTGAGCGCGGATGAGAGCCTCAAATTTTTCGACGGCGTTCTTGACCTGTGCCTCTGTCATGTTTATCTTCCTCTCTTATTTGTGTGATTCTCTTGTGTAGTTGAGCAGACCGCCTGCGAGGATTATGTCCTTCTGCCTGCCGGAGAAGCTGTAGCAGAGCTTGTAGCTCTCGTCCTTTGTCTCATTTTTAAGAACAGCCTCGCCGCCGTTTTCAATAGTCTCTCTGATGCCGTCGAGCGCGAGCTTGTCGCCCTTCTCGATGCGGTCATAGTCGGCGGGGTCGGCGAAGGTGAACGGCACGATACCGGCGTTTATGAGGTTTGCCTGATGTATGCGCGCAAAGGACTTTGTGATAACGCTCTTTATGCCGAGATACAGCGGAACAAGAGCCGCGTGCTCTCTCGAAGAGCCCTGGCCGTAGTTGCTGCCGCCGATGATGATTCCCTTGCCTGCCTGCTTGCAGTGCTCGGCAAAGTTCTCGTCGCATTGCTTGAAGCAGAAGTTCGACAGGAACGGTACGTTCGAGCGGTAGGGGAGAATCTTTGCGCCTGCGGGCATGATGTGGTCTGTTGTGATGTTGTCGCCGACCTTGAGAACGACTTCGGCCTCGATGCTCTCGGGCAGTGCGTCGCCGTTGGGGACGGGCTTGATGTTCGGACCGTAGACTATCTCAAGATTCTTGGCCTCTTCCGGAGAAGCGGGCTTGTCGATAAGATTGTCGTTTATTTCAAAGTGATCAGGCATTGTGATGTGCGGCGCCTCGCCGAGGGTTCTCGGGTCGGTCAGCACGCCTGTGAGAGCGGATGCCGCGGCGACCTCGGGGCTGACGAGATAAACGCCCGCGTCGGCAGTGCCGGAGCGTCCCTCAAAGTTGCGGTTGAAGGTGCGCAGGGAGACAGCGCCGGAGTTCGGGGACTGACCCATGCCGATGCACGGACCGCACGCGCACTCAAGCAGTCTTGCGCCCGCGCCGAGGATGTCGGAGAGTGCGCCGTCCTCGGAGAGCATTCTGAGAACCTGCATCGAGCCGGGGGAGATAGTGAGGCTGACGCTCGGGGCGACGCGCTTGCCCTTGAGGATAGCCGCCACCTTGAGCATATCGTAGAGCGAGGAGTTCGTACAGGAGCCGATGCAGACCTGGTCGATCTTTATCTCGCCTATTTCTGAAACTTTCTTTACGTTGTCGGGCATGTGGGGCATTGCCGCGAGGGGCTCGAGGGTGCTGAGATCTATGTCGATAACCTCGTCATAGACTGCATCGTCGTCCGCCTTGACCTCGACCCAATCCTGCTCTCTGCCCTGAGCGGCGAGGAAAGTCTTCGTCACTTCGTCGGAGGGGAAAACAGAGGTCGTTGCGCCGAGCTCCGTGCCCATGTTGGTTATAGTTGCGCGCTCGGGGACGGAAAGAGTCTTGACTCCGTCTCCACCGTATTCGATTATCTTGCCCACGCCGCCCTTGACGGACATGATGCGCAGAACTTCGAGGATTATATCCTTTGCGCTGACCCACGGTGAAAGCGCACCGTGCAGGTTTATGCGCGTCATCTTGGGCATAGTTATGTAGTATGCGCCGCCGCCCATCGCAACCGCGACGTCGAGTCCGCCTGCGCCGAACGAGAGCATGCCGATGCCGCCGCCGGTCGGGGTGTGGCTGTCCGAGCCGATGAGCGTCTTGCCGGGGATGCCGAAGCGCTCAAGATGCACCTGATGGCAGATGCCGTTGCCGGGGCGTGAAAAAAGCAGTCCTCTCTTTTTAGCGGCGCTCCTGATGAATCTGTGATCGTCCGCGTTTTCAAAGCCGGTCTGCAAAGTGTTGTGGTCAATGTATGCGACCGAAAGCTCGGTCTTTACTCTCTCGACTCCCATAGCCTCGAATTCAAGGTATGCCATGGTGCCTGTGGCGTCCTGAGTGAGAGTCTGATCGATCCTCAGACCGATCTCGCTGCCAACGGTCATGTCGCCGCTGAGCAGGTGGCTTTTTATAAGCTTTTGTGCAATAGTGCTGCCCACTTGTATCCCTCCGTATAAAAATAAAATTACTTTTAAATTTTATTGCAATCCGCGGATTTTGTCAAGGTGCGCCGCGCCAAATATATACCTGTATATATTACATTTTATAGGGGAAATTGATATATGACGATTTTTTATGTTGCCCGAAAGCTTTCTGCGTGGTATAATTAAATGTAATCTGCCGCAGTGCGCGTGCTTTGTCTGAATGACGGGCAGTTAATCGGGCATACTGTTTGTCGGGAGTGAATTCGATGAACAGAAAAAAGCACGAAGAACAAAAAGACGGCATATTGGAGCCCGTCGCGCCGACCCCGAGTGTCAGTGAAGAGGACGGAGATTCGTCCGACAGCACGGACAGGGAGCTTCGCCAGATAGTCGAAACAGGTTCGATAACCGTTGACAAGCGCGGGCATTATATCCACTGCCTGACTGTTATCGGTCAGATAGAGGGTCACTATGTCCTGCCGGCGCAGAACAAAACTACAAAATACGAGCATGTCATTCCGCAGCTTGTCGCGATAGAAGAGAGCCGCGATATTGAAGGCTTGCTCATAATCCTCAACACCGTCGGCGGTGATATCGAAGCCGGACTCGCGATAGCGGAGCTTATAGCCGGAATGAAAACGCCGACCGTGTCCCTCGTCCTCGGCGGCGGACATTCGATAGGCGTGCCGCTCGCGGCTTCGAGCGCGTATTCGTTTATCGCACCGAGCGCCACCATGACTGTCCACCCGGTCAGAATGACGGGACTTGTCCTGGGCGTGCCGCAGACTATGTCCTATTTTGAGCAGATGCAGGAGCGTATAGTCAGATTCGTCGCCGATAATTCGCGCATCTCCGCCGACCGCTTCCGTTCGCTTATGCTCGCAACCGGTCAGCTCGTTATGGATGTCGGCACCGTGCTCGACGGCGAGGCGGCGGTCAAAGAGGGGCTTATAGATTCTCTCGGCTCTCTCTCCGATGCCCTCGATAAGCTCTGCGATATGATCGAGGAGCAGAGTGAAAAGAAAGGGGAGAACGGGTGATGCTCTACACAATTGTTTCTCCCGCCGAGATTTTTATGCAGCCGCCCGCAGATGTCTGCGAGCATCAGACTCCGTTCGGCTGCGTGATGTGTTCAAGGACAGAAAAAGGCGAGGTCGTTGAAAGACTTGTGACGACCGATCCGTTTGAATATCTGAAACCGTGTTATTCACCCGGCACTTTATATTCCGCCGGAAAAATGGAAAAGGGGTAATATAATCATGGAAATACTCAAGGCAATATTGCTCGGCTTTCTGCAGGGCGTGACCGAATTCCTGCCCATCTCATCGAGCGGGCATCTCTCGGTCTTTCAGCACTTCTTCGGCAATGTCGGCGGCACAAGCTCGCTGCTGTTCACGGTGCTGTTACATATGGGCACTCTGATAGCCGTGTTCGTCGTTTATTACAAGACCATATGGGGTCTCATCGTTGAATTTTTCAGCACTATAAAAGATATCTTCACCGGCAAGTTCAAGTGGAGCGAGATGAACGAGAACAGGCGTATGCTCTTCATGTTCGTTATCTCCTGCGTGCCTCTGCTGTTCCTGCTCATTCCCGTCGGCGGCGACAGACGCATCATGGATGTTCTCGGCGGTCTTGCCGATGACAATGATATATTGGTCGAGGGAGTCTGCTTCCTCTTCACCGCAGCTCTCCTGCTCGTCGGCTCATGGCGCGCAAAGAAGGTCAAAGCTCGTCCCCAGATAGGCGCGAAATCCGCGCTTGCCGTCGGCGTGGCTCAGGCTTTCGCCGCCGGATTCCCCGGCATCTCGCGCTCCGGCTCGACTATCTCGACCGGTATGATTTGCGGCGTTTCAAAAGAGTATATGGTTCGCTATTCGTTTATCCTCGGTATACCGGCTATCCTTGCCGCCAATGTCATGGAGATAAAGGACGCCGTAGCCCTCGGCGAGCAGATAGATATCCTGCCTGTTATTATAGGCGTTGTCACCGCCGCCGTCGTCGGCTTTGCCGCGATAAAGGCTCTCGAGTGGCTCGTCAAGATTGATAAGTTCAAAATTTTCGGTTACTACTGCCTTGTCCTCGGCGTTGTTGTTATCATCGCCGGCATAGTTGAAAAGGTCAGATAAGTTCGTTCAAATTTCTAAGGAGGGCCTTAATGGCTGCGAAAAAGACTGCGGCAAAGTCAACGGCCGCTAAGAAGAAAAAAACAACAACTACAACGCCAAAAAAAGCCCCGGCTTCAAAGCCTGCGGCTGCAAAAGAGCCTGTCGAGCAGACTCCCGAGCAGCAGTCCTCGCGCCGCCAGAAAGCGGCTATCGCGCTCATGGCTGTCGCGGCTCTGCTCATAGCCATGGCATTTATCGAGGGCGAGAGCGCGTGGCGCGCCGTGCATAATTTTATGTTCGGTGTGTTCGGCACGTGTACATATATCTGGCCCGTCATGCTCATTTATGTCTCGGTCATGCTCGCCATGAACAAGACGTTCGGCTCGATATCGTCGAATCTTATCGGCGTCGGGATATCAATATTGCTGCTGTGCTCGGCGATACATATTTTCTCGAACCCGTCGGAATACTTTTCGCTCATGACCCTCGGCGATCAGATAAAGACTGCGTGGAGGGATTATGACACATTCCCGAGTGCAGGCGCGCTCGGTGCGCTCGTCGGCGGACTGCTTGCCAAAATGGCGGGCAAGGTCGGCGCGGCGATAATAAATATTATCCTGCTGATAGTCAGCATAATGTTCCTCACGGGACTCACTCTGTCCCGCCTCGGTACATCTATCGCCAAGCCCATAAAGCGCATGAGCGAGGATACCAACGAACGCCTTGAGCGCGGAGCTCAGCGCGTCAGAGATGAGCAGGAGAGAGCGCCGTCGAGAGACAAGCGCAGGGAGAAAAAAGCGGAGGAGCCCTATGTCAGCCCCCGCCCGTTCCCTGTGCCGCCTCTGCCGACTGATACGCCTGCAGCAACTGCAAAGAGCCGCAAAAAATCCGCCGCCGATGAAGGTCCCGAACCCACCGTGTTCCCGCGCAAACCGGTTCATACCGATGTCGGCATCGATGATATAGTCAACCGCGTCAACGCCGCATCGGCGACCGCGAAGATAGCCGAGGGCGTGTCAAAGGCCGCCGCCGTTGTGGACGGCAGACCCGCCTGCGTGCCGCCTCTGCCGACCGAGAGCGCGAAAGACGAGCTTGAAATGCTCGATATAAGCAAGAAGCCCGCCGAGCCCGAAAAGCCGAAGAAGAAAGAGCCGGAGCTCCCGCCCGTCAAAGAGCCTGATCCCGTGCCCGATGTGCCGGAGGAGGAAGAGGAAGAGCCTGTTATCGAGAGTCAGCCGACCTATCGCAAGCCGCCGATAACCTGCCTCAAAGAGCCCATCCATGACGGCAACGACAATTTCTCCGATGAGCTCAAATCCAACGCGCAGAAGCTGCTCGACACGCTCGAAAGCTTCAATGTCCACGCAAAGATAACTGAGATAAGCCGCGGTCCGTCCGTCACGAGATATGAGCTTCAGCCGGACGCGGGCGTCAGAATAAATAAAATAACCAACCTTGCGGATGATATCGCCTTGCGCCTTGCCGCGTCGGGAATAAGAATCGAAGCGCCTATTCCGAACAAGGCGGCGATAGGCATCGAGGTGCCCAACAAGCTGCGTTCGATGGTCTATATGCGCGAGATAATCGAAACTCCGCAGTTCAAGAACGCCCAGAGCAAGCTCAATGTTGTCCTCGGCAAGGATATCGCGGGCAACGCCGTCTGCGCAGATCTCGCGAAGATGCCGCATCTGCTCATAGCGGGTACTACGGGTTCCGGTAAATCCGTGTGCCTGAACACAATGATAGTCAGCATTCTCTATAACGCGACTCCCGACGAAGTGAAGCTTCTGATGATTGACCCCAAGCAGGTCGAGTTCACGGTCTATAACGGCATCGCGCATCTTGCCGTGCCCGTCGTGTCCGATCCGCGCAAGGCTTCGGGCGCTCTGACATGGGCGGTCAACGAGATGGAGAACAGATATAAGATACTCTCCGAGAAGAATGTCCGCGATATAAGAGGATATAACAAATTAGCCGAGCGTGACAAGTCACTGCGCCCGATGCATCAGATAGTCATTTTCATCGATGAGCTTGCCGATCTTATGATGGTCGCGCCCAATGAAGTCGAGGATGCGATATGCCGCCTCGCTCAGAAAGCGCGTGCCGCAGGTATGCACCTTGTCATAGCGACTCAGCGCCCCTCCGTCGATGTTATCACGGGTATTATCAAAGCGAATATTCCCAGCCGTATCGCGCTCTCCGTTTCTTCGTCGGTCGATTCGAGAACGATACTCGATATGTCCGGCGCGGAGAAGCTTATCGGCAACGGCGATATGCTCTTCAGCCCCATCGGCGCAAACAAGCCGACCCGTATCCAGGGCTGCTTCATCTCCGACGAAGAGGTCGAGGATGTTGCCGACTTCATCAAGCACAACGCCGAGGCGGAGTACGATGAGGGCATTATGGACGAGATAAACAGGCAGGCGGCAATAGCCGGTTCGACTAAGAAGAACAGCGCCGCAGGCGGCGATGACGGCGAAGAGCCGGGCGATGAGATGTTCCCGAACGCCGTCGAGGTCGTGCTCGATGCCAAAATGGCTTCAACAACTCTTCTCCAGCGCAAATTGAAGCTCGGTTATGCCCGCGCCGCAAGGCTCATGGACGAACTCGAGAGCAAGGGTATCATCGGACCGTTCGAGGGCAGCAAGCCCCGTCAGGTGCTTATAACCAAACAGCAGTGGATGGAAAAATGTGCCCTGTCGGATGCTCCCGCAGATGACGAGACCTGATCGGAGGAAATATGGCAAATCAGAGAAAAAGCGGCTCCGCCGCACAGAACAAGCGCACGAAGATAATCGTCACCGCAGTCGTGATAGCCGTCGCGCTGCTGATAACCTTCGCGCCCTATATGAATCTCCCGTTCGATATCCCCACATGGGGCGAGCTGCTCTCGGGCGATAAGCAGACCGTGCAGGACGGCGATGCGCTGAACGCGCCTTTTACCGTCCATGTTATAGATGTCGGTCAGGGCGACAGCATCTTAGTCAAGAGCGGCGACCACGCCATGCTGATAGATGCGGGCGAGCGCGGCAACGACCAGACGATACTTGATTACCTCAAGGCGAACTCCGTCGAAAAGCTCGATTACATAGTCGCCACCCACCCCCATTCCGACCATATAGGCAGTATGCCCAAGGTCATCGAGGGGATAAAGGTCGACAATATTATCATGCCGAAGCTCCCGAACTCCCTTGTCCCCACAACTTCGATATATCAAAAGCTCATAAAGGCTATTAAAGCGTCCGGCGCCAAAGTCATCTCCGCAAAAGTCGGCGATACCTATACCCTCGGCGACGCAAAGATAACTATAGTCGGACCCGTCGGCACGCCTGAGGATCTCAACAACGCCTCCGTTGTGATGAAGGTTGTCTACGGCAAGAATTCGTTCCTCTTCACGGGCGATGCGGAGGCAAAGAGCGAGAAACAGATACTTGCAAACGGCGCGGATATCAAAGCCGATGTTCTGAAGCTCGGTCACCACGGCAGCAGCACATCGACGAGCGAAGAATTTCTCAAGGTCGTGTCTCCGTCGCTTGCGCTCATCTCCTGCGGCAAGGATAACGACTACGGTCATCCGCACAAGGAGACTATAGAGAAGCTCGAAAAATATAATATCCCGTATGAGCGCACGGATATAAAAGGCACGATAGTTGTCGGCTCGGACGGCGAGCATCTTTCAACGGCTTTCCCGGATAACAAGACCGCTGAGAAGTAAAAAAGGAGGCGGAATAATGGAATATTACGCCATCGACCGTATCGAAGGAAACTACGCAGTCTGCGAAAAAGACGGCGAAACAATGGTCAATATCAGCCGCGCTCTGCTCCCCGACGGAGCGGGCGAGGGCAATGTCCTGCGCCGCCTGCCGGACGGCTCGTTTGTGCTCGACCGTGAGGAAGAAGAACGCCGCCGCAAAGCAGCACTCGAACTCATGGACGGTCTGTTTGATGAATAATTTCCCCATTGATTTTTGACGGGGTGCTTATAGAATATAAAAACGATCTATGGCTCATAGGTCGTTTTTTGTTGCCGCAAGGTGTATAAAAGTGCGTCGCTTATCAATTCGGCAAACTTGGATTTATCTATCACTTGAGTCATAGCAGAGTAAAGACAAGCGACTCAGCTAAATTTTATAATCATACATTCAATAGCCGCGCCGCAGTGTTTGAAAGCTTTCTTAGGAG
>OMBP01001324.1_pt1:7500-10719 | contig 10719 bp, 13 predicted proteins | sample 1644911 | NCBI WGS metagenome assembly OMBP01 (sample SAMEA103958122, study PRJEB25191) | human gut metagenome | biome: human-associated habitat [ENVO:00009003]; feature: intestine environment [ENVO:2100002]; material: feces | place: Germany | collected 2013/2015 | reverse complement strand
TCACTTGGAATTCCTATTCATTCTCATCCTTAATGTCTTGATGGAGGGTGTCATAAGGAATTGCTAGTACACTAGTCCATCACCCACAATTTCCATTCAAACTCAACCCTTAATGTCTTGATGGAGGGGTCATAGGCGCATTCTCTAACACTCATCCTATCTCACATAAGGCTTCAACCCTTCGATGAAACTCCCACCTCACCAATCCTTAAGACTTTCATGGAGGGGTCATAGGCGGAGTCTAGTACACTTGTCCATGTTTCATCCATTCCTATTCAAACTCAACCCTTTATGTCTTGGTGGACCCCTAGGTCTACCTACTCTACTTGACCCCTCCCAGTAACATCCTTAAGCAAATTTCACACATCTCCCAAACTCACCCTCCAAACTACGAACGCTTCTCCTCGCATACCCACACGAGTTATCAACGTTCTGAAAGTTGTGTTCATACTCACACACTAACATCTTCCTAACGCAACTTCCTCCTGCTCTCTATCTCTCCTCCTCATTACGTAACAACACTAACGCGAAGTCACGACACTTTCCACACATCGCCAAAACTCATCAAAAATCGTTTTCCTCGAAACTTCTTCCACAGTTACTCCATTACCCCCTTACCACAATTCCACGTTTCTACGATGTAACTCCCACTTCTCGTTTCGCAACTTAACTTTCATCTGAACAATTTCTTAAGACCTTAAGGGGAGGTATCATAGGAGAAGTCTAGTAGAGGTGGTCGTTTACGATCTTAAGGATGTTCCTATGAATTCAACCCACCAACTTCAAACTCATTTTTTCGCATGACCAAGCGAGCTAGCACCGTTCTGAAAGTTGTGTTCATACTCCTATACTAACATCCTTCTAGCGCAACTTTCTCCTTCTCTCTACCTCTCCTCCTCATTTCAAACCAACACTAACGCGATGTCATCACACTTCACACATCTCACCCAAACTTTCAAATTTCAATTTCCATGAAACTCCTTCCACCGTTTCCCCTTTACCCCAAACCTCCGATTCCCGAGTTTCTCCTTCGAACTCTTCTTCCTCACTCCAAACGGACTCATCCAACTTCATAGACATGCCTTAGACACTCCTAGACACCTCTTAGGGACTCCCTCCTAGACCCTCCCCATCTCTTCTAAACACATCTCCATCAGTCACTCCTGCGATTGTACAAGAGGACACGCATCCCCTCGCGGGTTCGACTCCTCCTCATTTCTTTCTTTCACACTTTCTTTTTCCATAATAAGTATATACAAAACCTTGATTGATGGTTCTCTCTACGAATGGAGGATGATTGAAGATGAAGAGTGGATAATGTCTTCATAGCTGAAATTGATTCTAGCATGGAACATATGTATATGAACCTCATGGAATTTGAATAGGAGCGAAATCGGAGAGGATGGGTGTAGAGAGATGATGTAGACATCATTGTTGGAAATGGTACCAAATAGAGATAGTTGATGGTTGATCTCACAGAATTTGAATGATAGGGTGATATGAGTGGGTTGAGGATATCACAGCCTCAGTTTAATCTAACTTCATTTCATAGAGATAGTTGGTGGTTCATCACATGAAATTTGAATTATAGAGAAAACTAAGTGGCATCACGACATCACCCAACATCTCTCCAAACCTCATTTCATAGAGATAGTTGGTCATTCACTTCATGAAATTTGAATTGTAGAGAAAACTAAGTGGCATCACGACATCACACAACATCTCTCCAAACCTCATTTCATAGAGACGAACACCCCTTCCCCTCACAAAATTTCACTCCCACACACACCTTATCACATCATCATCATCACCCATCATCTCTCCAAACCTCATTTCATAGAGATATATCCCCCTTCCCCTCACAAAATTTCACTTTCAGCAATACTTCATTCTCCCCGTGTATCTCCCTCCCACACTCAATCCCTATGTCAAAACAATCTACAGCCCGTCCTGACCAACTTTGGTCTCGGCACCTCATGTTCATCGCCATCATTCATCGCAAGCCAACTTTCTACTCAACTCACTCATTTCGAACTTCATGTCCTCCTCATCCTACTTTGCCCCACTACTACCCCTCTTTACCCCACCCCTACCCTTTCTACACCCCACCTGAAGTTGCCAACTTTGACCCTCTCTATCTCCGCGGGGAGGCGAGCTACGTTGAAACGGACAGTGCCAATCAACTCGTCTCATTGAGATCTATTGATTTTGTCCGGCTTGTCAAGTTAACGCGCGCCCTCGCTTTTCTTGTCTTTTTCTTGCGCGTCCCAGTTAGAAGGGGGGGTCTGGGGGTTCTCCCCCAGAGAGAAAAATAGAGGATAGTATGTGTAGAAAGTGCCCTTTTCCTCCTCTTTTTCCTCCCTTTCCCCTGGTGGGGAGGAGGTGGGGATCCCCCATTTTTGGGTCTGGGTTCGATGGATAGGGGTTGAGTGGTAGTGTGTTTGGAGAGTGGTTGGAGAGTGTATCCCCGCAGGGTGTAAGCCCCGCAGGGGAGTTGATGGGGAGTAGTAGAGAGAGATAGATTCATTCCCTCTCTTCTTCCTCCTCTCCTCTCCTTTCCCCTCCTCTCTCCTTCTCTTCCACACACCACCCTATCCTCAAGTCCCTTCCGACCCAAGAAGAGACTTCCATTCCACTCACTATCCTTCTCTCCTCCTCCAAAGCTGTTTGTTCTCCATCATCGCATCTCCGATGTTGTGTTTCTCACAGTCGATTCATTCCCGATGTCTGCTCAATGGATAGTAAGACCACCCTTACTCATTCCATGGTTTCATCGTGAATGGATCGGCCCATCGTTGATGGTAGGTGGAGGGTCCATATCAATGGAGAGGGAGGAATGATGGTGAGTGTTGATTTGATTGCGATGGTCACGAGTGAAGGTTACGAGCGAAGCGAGTTATGGTTACGAGCGAAGCGAGTTATGGTCGTGTTCAATGACATTCCTATGGAGGAAGGTTCTGGAGTGTTCTTCCTCACACTGCTCACTTCGTCATCCCTGTGTCCTCACTCTTATGGAGGAAGGTTCTGGAGTGTTCTTCCTCACCCTGCTCACTTCGTCATCCCTGTGTTCTCACTCTTATGGAGGAAGGTTCTGGAGTGTTCTTCCTCACTGCTCACTTCGTCATCCCTGTGATCTCACTCTTATGGAGGAAGGTTCTGGAGTGTTCTTCCTCACCCTGCTCACTTCGTCATCCCTGTGTCCTCACTCACTTCGTCATC
>OMBP01001323.1_pt1 | contig 10728 bp, 4 predicted proteins | sample 1644911 | NCBI WGS metagenome assembly OMBP01 (sample SAMEA103958122, study PRJEB25191) | human gut metagenome | biome: human-associated habitat [ENVO:00009003]; feature: intestine environment [ENVO:2100002]; material: feces | place: Germany | collected 2013/2015 | reverse complement strand
AGGTAAGGCTATTAAGCTTCATCCACTTGTTTGTACAGCGTTCAATGCCGATTTCGATGGTGACCAGATGGCTGTCCATCTTCCGCTTTCTGTTGAGGCTCAGGCTGAGTGTAGATTTATGCTTCTTTCACCTAACAACCTTCTTAAGCCATCTGATGGTGGTCCTGTTGCCGTTCCTTCACAGGATATGGTACTTGGTATTTACTACCTTACACAGGAAAGACCAGGTGCAAAGGGTGAGGGCAAGATTTTCAAGAGCATTAATGAAGCAGTTCTTGCTTATGAGAATGGTATAATTACATTACATGCCAAGATTATGGTTCATGTAACTAAGAATGTTAACGGAGAAGAGCTTTCAGGTAATATTGAGTCTACACTTGGAAGACTTATATTTAATGAGATTCTCCCTCAGGATTTAGGATATGTTGACAGAAGCAAGGAAGAGAATTTATTACTTCCAGAAGTTGATTTCCATGTAGGAAAGAAGCAGCTTAAGGATATCTTACAGCATGTTATCAATACTCATGGTACTACAACAACTGCAGAAGTTCTTGATGATATCAAGGCTATGGGTTATAAGTACTCTACCAGAGCTGCCATGACTGTTTCTATTTCTGAGATGACAGTGCCACCAGTTAAGAAGCAGCTTCTTGCTGAGGCAGAAAAGAAAGTTGAACAGATTACTGTTAAATATAACAGAGGTCAGGCTACTGACGAGGAAAGACATAAGAATGTTATCCGCGTATGGCAGGAGACTGATGATAAGATTAAGGATGCCCTTCTTCAGGGTCTTGATAAATATAACAACATCTTCATGATGGCTGACTCAGGTGCCCGTGGTTCTAACCAGCAGATTAAGCAGTTAGCAGGTATGCGTGGTTTGATGGCTGATACATCAGGTAACACTATCGAACTTCCTATCAAGTCAAACTTCCGTGAAGGTCTTGATGTTCTGGAATACTTTATTTCAGCTCACGGTGCCCGTAAAGGACTTTCAGATACAGCCCTTCGTACAGCCGATTCAGGATACCTTACAAGAAGACTTGTTGATGTTTCTCAGGATCTTATTATCAGAGAGACAGATTGTAGCGCAGGTAAGCAGATACCTGGTATGTATGTTTACTCATTTGTTAATAACAGAGCTACTAACTCAAGTGATGCCAAGGAAGATATCCTTGAGCCATTACAGGAGCGTATTACAGGAAGATACTTAGCTGAGGATATTGTTGACCCGGCTACAGGTGAGGTTATTGTTGAAGCTAACCATCTTGTAACTCCTAAGAGAGCAGAAGCTATTATTAAGACTGGTGTTGATAAGGTTAAGATTAGAACAATCCTTACTTGCCGTTCACACATTGGTGTATGTGCTAAATGTTATGGAACTAACATGGCAACTGGTCAGACTGTTCAGGTTGGTGAAGCTGTTGGTATTATCGCAGCCCAGTCAATCGGTGAGCCTGGTACACAGCTTACTATGAGAACATTCCATACAGGTGGTGTTGCCGGTGATAATATTACTCAGGGTCTTCCTAGAGTAGAAGAGCTTTTCGAGGCAAGAAAGCCTAAGATGCTTGCTGTACTTGCTGAGTTTGGCGGAACTGTAAGTATTGTTAAGACTGAGAAGAAGACTGAAATCGTTATAACTGACGATGAAGGTAATTCAAAGGCTTATCCATTATCTAAGGATACAAGAGAAAAGGTTGTTGAAGGACAGGTTGTTGCTAAGGGTGAGGAAATCACAGAGGGTTCTGAGAATCCACATGATATCGTAAGAATTCTTGGTGTAAGAGCTGTTCAGGATTATCTCCTTCGTGAAGTTCAGAAGGTTTACCGTATCCAGGGTGTTGATATCAATGATAAGCATATTGAGCTTATCGTTCGTCAGATGCTTAAGAAGATAGTTGTTGATGAAGCTGGAGATTCTAAGTTCCTTCCAGGATCACAGGTTGATACAATTGAGTTCCAGGAAGTTAATGAGAGACTTGAGGAAGAAGGAAAGACACCTGCTACAGGTACTCCGATTATCCTTGGTATTACTAAGGCTTCACTTGCTTCTACATCATTTATGTCAGCTGCCTCATTCCAGGAGACAACTAAGGTTCTTACAGATGCAGCTATTAACGGAAAGATTGATCCACTTATTGGTCTTAAAGAGAACGTTATTATTGGTAAACTTATCCCTGCCGGTACAGGTATGAAGCGTTATCAGGATATCAAGATCAGTTCTACAGATAACTACATTGAAGAAGATGAAGATGAGTCTGGTGAAGACGAGCTTGTTTTCACACAGGAAGATTAATTCTTTATAGAAACTTATGGCGTGTCAGATTGATAAAATCTGGCACGCTTTTGTCTTTTTTTGAAAAAATGCTTGACAAATTGAAATATTTGTTATATACTTAAAACATAGACAGCAAAGGTGCTGAGAAAGAAGTTAAAATTTCTTTTTCAGTACCTTTTTTTATTTTCCGGAAAAGCAGTCAATAAATACATATTTTGGAGGATGATTAATATGGATGCTACTTTTAATGTATGGTTTTTAATCGGCGCTGCGCTGGTATTTTTCATGCAGTGCGGATTTGCAATGGTGGAAACCGGCTTTACAAGAGCAAAAAATGCCGGTAATATTATAATGAAAAACCTTATGGATTTTTGTATCGGAACTGTTGTATTTATTTTAATAGGCTTTGGCTTGCTTTTCGGTGAAGATGCAGTGGGTCTTATCGGTAAACCAGGCTTTGATATTTTTACAAATTATCAGAATTTTGACTGGTCAAATTTTGTTTTTAATCTTGTGTTCTGTGCTACAACTGCTACAATTGTTTCAGGCGCTATGGCAGAAAGAACAAAGTTTATTTCATATTGTGTTTATTCAGGTGTTATTTCAGCTCTTATTTATCCGATTGAGGCTCACTGGATCTGGGGCGGCGGCTGGCTGTCTCAATGGGGATTCCATGACTTTGCAGGTTCATGTGCAATTCACATGGTAGGCGGTATTTCCGCATTGATTGGCGCTAAAATCCTCGGACCTCGTATTGGTAAATTTGAAAAGAAAAACGGTAAAATTACTAAAGTTCACGCAATCCCGGGACACTCTCTTACACTCGGTGCATTAGGATGTTTTATTCTTTGGTTTGGTTGGTACGGATTTAACGGAGCTGCTGCAAAAACTGTAGAAGGTCTTGGTTCAATATTCGTAACAACGACAATTGCCCCCGCAGTTGCAACATTTGTTTGTATGATATTTACATGGCTTAAATACGGCAAGCCTGACGTTTCAATGTGTCTAAATGCTTCGCTTGCAGGTCTTGTCGGAGTTACAGCAGGTTGTGATGTTGTTGACGCTTTAGGTGCAACAGCAATCGGTGTGGTTTCCGGTTTGCTTGTTCCGTTTGGCGTATGGCTTCTTGATCATAAGCTGCATATAGACGATCCTGTCGGCGCTGTAGCAGTACATATGATGAATGGTATCTGGGGTACTATAGCCGTAGGTCTTTTTGCAACAGGAAATGCTCCTGAAAATGCAACATATGACGAACCTTTTAAAGGCTTATTCTATGGCGGAGGTTTTGACCTTCTCGGTAAACAGCTTGTAGGTATTCTTGCAGTCGGCGCATGGACAGCCGTTACAATTACAATTACATTCCTTGCAATCAAAGCTACAATCGGACTTAGAGCTTCCAAGAGAGAAGAAATTATTGGTCTTGATGCTACAGAGCATAATCTTCCATCCAGCTATGCTGACTTTATGCCGTCGTTTGAAAGTGTTACAGAAATGCAGACTCAGGGTGCAAAGGCTGGGGTAAATACTGCCGGAGTCGTACCTGTGGCACAGGCTGTTCCGGTTTCCGTTGAAACTAAATCTACAGCTCCGTCAGACGGAACGCCTAAGCTGACAAAGCTATCAATTATCTGCAAACCGGAAAAACTTGAAACGCTTAAATCATCTCTCAGTTCTATAGGCGTAAAAGGCATTACAGTAACTAACGTTATGGGATATGGTACTCAGAAGGGTCAAAAGACATATTACCGTGGTGTTGAACGTGATGAAGTTCAGCTGCTTCCTAAAACAAAGGTTGAAGTTGTTGTTTCCAAAGTACCAGTTGATACGGTCGTTAATACCGCTAAACAGGCTTTATATACCGGTAATATCGGCGACGGTAAGATCTTTATCTTTGACGTAGAAAATGTTGTAAAGGTTAGAACAGGTGAAGTTGGTTTTGATGCCCTTCAAGGAGAAGATGAAGAATCATTTTAAATATAAAAAATCCCTTGATTTTCGAGGGATTTTTTATTTATGATATTGTTAATAAAATGTTAATAAAATGTTAATAAAAAAGCAATAAAATGAAATCGTGAATATTGTATAATATAATTATTGTAATGTGTATTTTTTTATATATTTTTACTGTTAAGAGAGGAAGGATATTTATGAAGAGTTCAGGTATATTGAACAAAATTAAAGCTGCAGCAGTCAGTATATCGGTACTGGCGGCTGCTTTGGTTTCGCCGGGCGCCTTGTCGGAAGATTCTGCCGACGCTGCGGAAAGTATTAACTATGCCAAGGCTTTGCAGTATTCGCTTTATCTTTATGACGCTAATATGTGCGGATCTGAGGTGGGAGAAAAATCACAACTAGACTGGCGTGACGACTGTCATACTTATGATTCTAAGGTTTCAACGCCGTACGGAACAATGGATTTAAGCGGCGGTTATCATGACGCAGGCGATCATGCAAAATTCGGTCTGCCGGCAGCATATTCTGCCACTATGCTTGGTTGGGGGTATTATGAATTTAAAGACGCATATACCCAGACAGGTCAGGCGAATCACCTCAAAACAATAACGGATTATTTCTGTGATTATTTCAAGAGATGTACGGTATTTAACGGGACTTCTGTTAAGGCTTTCTGTTATCAAGTTGGCGATGGTAATACTGATCATGACGAATGGAAATCACCTGAAAGTCAGACTCTTGCAAGACCTGCATATTTTGCTGATTCAAGTAATCCATGTACCGATGTAGTTGCAGAAACAGCAGCTGCGCTTGCTATGAATTACCTGAATTTTAAAAATGAAGAAGATCTTTATTATGCAAAGGCTCTTTATGAGTTTGCAAAGACAAATAATAAGGGAAACCATAATTCCGCTCCGTTTTATCAAGGCACATGCTATCTGGACGATCTGGCACTGGCTTCAATTATTCTATATAAGGCAACAGGAACTTCTTCATATAAAACCGATTGTGCAAATTGGATCAGTCAGTCTAACTGGGCGTATACAACTCAGCAGCCGCTATGTTGGGACAGTGTGTGGCCTGCTGTGAATGCGATATATGCAAACGAGTGGAACAGGGTGGCTGAAAATATTGACGTACTTAAGGGAAAAGCTAATTCCGAGGGCTATGCTTGTCACGATAATTGGGGATCGGCAAGATATAATACAGCTGAACAGCTTATATGTCTGGTATATGATAAATATAATAATTCAAATTCTTATACGACATGGGCGAAAGGTCAGATGGAGTATCTTTTCGGAAACAATAAACTTGGAAATTGTTATATGGTAGGTTATAGCAGTAATTCAGTAAAGCATCCGCACCATAGAGCAGCAACAGGCTTTACTAATTTTCCGTCAGAAAATAAGGGAAAAGAACATGCATATGTGCTTGTAGGCGCTCTTGTAGGCGGCCCTGACAGAGACGGAAATTATTACGATGTTACTGATGAATACCACTATACAGAAGTATCTGTTGACTACAATGCCGGGTTTGTGGGTGCTTTGGCAGGACTTTATCTGAAATATGGTTCAGGACAGTCTGTGGATTCAAGTATTCCAGGTGTTTCCGGATCAACCCCTGTAGTTACTACACCGGCAGTTACAACAACTCCAGTTGTTACAAAACCAATTATAACATCAGCTTCAACCAGTTCTTCGTCATCTTCAACTTCATCAAAAGTGACACAAGAAATTACAACTACATCAAAGTCTGTTGTTACCAGTACTTCTGCAACAGGCGGGGCTGATAGCGGAACAAAGGTTGTTAATGTAAATACCTCGCTTAATTATTCCAGTGACAATAATAAGATGTATAAAGTAAATATTTCTGATTTAGTACCAAGCGGAGCAAAAGCAGAAAAATTTATTATAAAGCTTTCTGCTAACGGTAATATTGGTTCTCCGTCTATCGGCGGCGGAATTTCAGTGACTAACAATACTAATAATTGGCTTGATTTAAACGGAATTCAGAATATCAGCGGTTCGTCGGGTACAATAGAATTCGATGTTTCATCAATTAAAAATGATATTCAATATGATGGAGGTATTTTCCAGATAGGATACTGGTGGGGAGAACAGTCAAATATAAATGTTGATTCAATAACATGTATTTATACTTCTGAAAGTCAAGCGGTTACTACTGCTTCAACTGCGGTTACTACCAGAAAAACCACGGTGTCTTCAACTGTTTCAACTAAGATAACGGCTGGTACTACTACTGCTGCAACGACGCCGGATTACGGCGACATTGACTGGGATAAGGTAAAGTACGGTGATGTTAATCAGGACGGTTATGTAGATTCGGCTGATATAGTTGTTATTAATAAATACCTGTTGAGTCAAGTTGAATATCCGATGAAAAATGCAACTGCTATGGAAAATGCGGATTGTGACCGTGACGGTGAAATTACAACCAAGGATTCATTTGTGATAATAAATTGCGCTTTGGGATTAATTAATGAAAGTCAAATTGGAAAATAATTAAAATACAGACCGCAAAATAACCAGGTTTTAAATTTATATTTATAGGTATTGACAAAATAAGAGCATAAGTGTATAATATAGACAAGAAATAAATTCGCCTTATCAAGAGCGGTGGAGGAACAGGTCCTGTGAAGCCCGGCAACCTAATTGTGATATAATCAAGAAAGGTGCTAATTCCTGCGGTTTATCCGAGAGATGAGGATTTTAATAAAAATCACAGTGTCCGGATATGATTCGGACACTTTTTCTTTTATACAGGGTGAATTTTTCTTGAAATTTTGAAAGGAGGCTGCCAAATGGCAGCGTAAAGAAATGGCAAAAAAATTTTTTACATCTGAATCAGTTACTGAAGGACATCCTGATAAAATCTGCGATCAGGTATCTGATGCAATTCTTGACGCACTTCTGGAGCAGGATCCTAATTCGAGAGTAGCTTGTGAAACTGTCTGCACAACAGGTATGGTAATGTGCATGGGCGAAATAAGCACTAAAGCTTATGCTGATATTCCGAAAATTGTAAGAGAGGTTATTGTTGATATCGGATATGATCGGGCTAAGTATGGATTTGACGGCTATACATGTTCAGTGATTACAACAATCGACGAGCAATCGGGCGATATTGCAATGGGTGTGAACGAGGCGCTTGAATCAAAGGAAGGTGATATGTCGGACGATAATTCAACAGGCGCCGGCGATCAGGGACTTATGTTCGGATATGCATGCAATGAAACTCCGGAGCTTATGCCTATGCCGATTTCTATGGCTCATAAGCTTGCGCTGAAGCTTACCGAAGTAAGAAAGGACGGTACCTTGCGTTACCTTCGTCCTGACGGAAAAACGCAGGTTACTGTTGAATATGATGATGATAAGCCGGTAAGAATTGAAACTATTGTAGTTTCATCACAGCATGCTCCGGAAATCACACTTGATCAGATAAAGAAAGATATTATTGAATATGTAATCAAACCTGTTGTTCCGGCAGAGCTGATTGATGAAAATACTAAATATTATATTAATCCTACAGGTCGTTTTGTAATTGGCGGTCCTCAGGGCGACAGCGGTCTTACAGGAAGAAAAATTATAGTTGATACTTACGGCGGCATGGCCCGTCACGGCGGTGGTGCTTTCTCCGGCAAAGACCCCACGAAAGTAGACCGCAGCGCAGCTTACGCAGCACGTTATGTAGCTAAAAACGTTGTTGCCGCAGGCCTTGCCGATAAATGCGAAATTCAGCTTGCTTATGCCATCGGCGTTGCACAGCCTGTTTCCGTTTTGGTAGATACCTTTGGTACCGGCAAAATTGATGACGACAAGATTGCTGAACTTATTAAAAAGAACTTCTCGCTCAGCCCGTCCGGCATTATTAAAACGCTGGATTTGCTGCGCCCGATTTACAAACAGACCGCTGCTTACGGGCATTTTGGCCGTACCGATGTAGACCTGCCGTGGGAACATACCGATAAGGCAGAAACTTTAAGAAAACAGGCCGGACTGTAAATTTTAAAATTTTAAAATGCGTTGAACTGCACCCCAAAAGTTAGACTTTAGGAGGTGCAGTTTTTTATTAAAGTATTTGTCAGGATATGGTAAAATAAATAGGTAAAGTTTTAGTTGGAGTTTTGTATGAGATACGTTAACGTAGCAATAAATTTACCTGTTAAAAATTTGTTTAAGCAGTTTACCTACGCTTTGCCGCCGCAGTTTGGCTATATAGGCGCAGGCTGGCGTGTAATTGTGCCTTTTGCGCGGCAGACAACGGAAGGCTTTGTTGTTGGCGAAGCAGGCAGCGATTTGCCGGAGCCTGAAAAATATAAAGAGGTTCAGGCTGTTATAGGCACTGAGCCGTGGTTTGACGGTGAAATGCTGGAAGCAGCCCGCTGGCTTGCAGAATATTATATGTGTCCGCTGGCAGAAGCAATGCGCCTTTTTATTCCCGGCAAAAGCAGTATAAAACGCCATGCTGTTTATGATGAAAACGGCAGGCTTTTATATTATGAACTGGAAAACCGCCTGAAAGAAAAAATGCAGTATTGTTATGCCATAACGGAAAGCGGCAGGCTGGCACTGGCGGAAGGCAGCAACCGTGCTAAGGCGCAGATGGCGGCGCTGCAAATTTTGGCGCAGGCAGAGCGTGAACTGAGCGCAAAGGAGCTGGAAGCAGCAGGTGTAAGTGCTGCTGTTTTGCGTACCCTGCTGCAAAAGGGCTGGTGCAGCCGCAGTGAGCAGCGTGTTTTACGCAACAGCTATGCCGGTAATAACACTTTAAAACAAAGTTTTGATTTAACAGAAGAACAGGCACAGGCTGTTGAAGCCGTAAGCAAAGCAATTACAGAAAAACGGCAGGAAACTTTTTTATTGCAGGGCGTAACCGGCAGCGGCAAAACGGAAGTATACCTTAATTTAACGGCAAAAGCGCTTGCAAAAGGGCGCCAGGTACTGGTACTTGTGCCGGAAATTGCCCTTACGGCGCAGATAGTAAAGCGTTTTCAAAGCTGGTTTAAAGGCTGCATTGCCGTTGTGCACAGCAAACTATCGGCAAGCGAAAGGGCAGATGTTTTTTATAAAATACGCAATAACGAAGCGCAAATTTTAATTGGCGTGCGTTCGGCTGTTTTTGCGCCTTTTACAAATTTAGGCCTTGTTATTATTGACGAAGAACATGATCAGAGCTACAAACAGGAAGAAAGGCCATGCTATCATGCCCGTGAAGTAGCACTGCACAGGGCAAAATATTTTAATATACCGTTAGTTTTAGGCAGTGCTACGCCATCGATAGAGAGTTATTATGACGTCATAATGAAGCGGTTTAAGCATCTGCGTTTAACTGGGCGCCCAAACGGCCAGCCGCTGCCAAAAGTACAAATTGTTGATATGCGCAAAGAATTGCAGGAAAGAAATTTTTCGGTGCTGTCACGCGCTTTGCAGCAGGAGCTTGTGCGTACTGCTGCGGCAGGAGAGCAGGCAATTGTGCTTTTAAACCGCCGCGGGTATTCAACCTTTGTTATGTGCCGTGATTGCGGTGAAACCATTATGTGCCCGCACTGCGCCGTGGCTTTGGTTTACCATGAAGAAGGAAAAGCCATGCGCTGCCATTACTGCGGCAATACCCTGCCCGTGCCGGAAGAATGCCCCAAATGCCACAGCAGGCGCATAAAATTTTTCGGCACCGGCACACAAAAAGCAGAAGCACAGATTGCGGCGCTGCCGGAAGTAAAAGTTTTGCGCATGGACCAGGATTCCACGCTGCGCAAATTTGCACATGAAGAAATTTTAAACGCTTTTTCAAGCGGCAGGTATAATGTGCTGATTGGTACGCAGATGGTTGCCAAAGGGCACGACATACCAAATGTTACGCTTGTCGGCGTGCTTTCGGCAGATTCCATGCTGAACATGCCGGATTTCCGTGCTTACGAAAGAGCGTTTTCGCTGCTTACACAGGCTGCGGGGCGTGCAGGGCGCGGCGATAAACCGGGGCATGTAATTTTGCAGGTGTACGATGCGGATAAACGGACTGTCCATCTTGCGGCGGCGCAGGATTACGATACCTTTGCAAAAGAAGAACTGCTGCGGCGTAAGGAACTTAACTATCCTCCTTATGCGGCGTTTTTAAAAATAACCGTATGGGATAAAAACGAAGAACGCGCCAACGGAACGGCTAAGGAAATAGCTGATTTTCTGGAGCGGCAGGCAAAAAATACCGATGCGGAAGTATTCGGCCCGTTTGCCGGTATTATTGGCAAGGTGCGCGATTTATACCGAGTTAACGTGTTGGTAAAAAGCACACAGATAAATATATTTAAAACAGCATTATGGCAGTCGCCGTACCGTGACATGAAAAATGTTTATTTTGACGTTGACCCGTTTAATGTGCTGTAAAATTGCCCGTATAACATTTTTTGTGATATAATAATTATTATGAGAGCGAATTTTAGGAGGATATTGTGAGTAAATTAAAAATACTTGTTG
>OMBP01001317.1_pt1 | contig 10758 bp, 13 predicted proteins | sample 1644911 | NCBI WGS metagenome assembly OMBP01 (sample SAMEA103958122, study PRJEB25191) | human gut metagenome | biome: human-associated habitat [ENVO:00009003]; feature: intestine environment [ENVO:2100002]; material: feces | place: Germany | collected 2013/2015 | reverse complement strand
ACCCGGCAATATAGAAGCATGAGTTATATTTGGTTATAGAAAAGAGGATACGATTATGGTAGATCAGAATTGTGCATATTGTGTAGAGGGTGACCTCGTAGCTAAGTTTGGTATTAAGATATGTGAGCTTGAGACATCAAAGGTATATCTGTTCAAGGAGCAGAGTCATCCTGGAAGATGTATCGTAGCACATAAGAAGCATGTTGGTGATATGAACGAGTTAACTGCAGAAGAGAGAGCTGCTTACTTTGAGGATGTTGCAAGAGTAGCAAGAGCTATCATGGCTGCTTTCCACCCAGATAAGGTTAACTATGGTGCATATGGTGATACAGGTCATCACCTTCATTTCCATCTCTGCCCTAAGTATAAGGACGAGTTCGAATGGGGTGGCGTATTCCTTATGAACCCAGATAAGAAGTATCTTACAGATGCTGAATATGCAGAGATGATTGAGAAGATTAAAGCTAATATGTAACTGTTCAGAGCCAGGCAGAATTTCATAAATCAGATTAGAAATGCTTGCATTTCTATATCTGATTTTGAAATTCTATCTGGCGGATACGCCACACCTCCAAAATGCGAAGCATTTTGGAGGCTGGCTCTGAATAGTTACAACAATAATTTGAAATGAGGTATTTTTATGTCAGGACATTCAAAATTTGCGAATATCGCGCATAAGAAGGCAGCCAATGATGCAGCTAAGGGTAAAATCTTTACAAGACTTGGTAAGGAGCTTATGATGAAGGATATGGCCCTAACGGAACAGCTATTATCGTAGAGGCTCTTACTGATAACAGAAACAGAGCAGCTTCTAATATCCGTAGTGCATTCACTAAGGGTGGCGGTAATGTTGGTACTCCAGGTTGTGTATCATTCATGTTTGATAACAAGGGACAGATGATTGTAGACAAGGAAGAATATACCGGAGATGCTGATGAGCTTATGATGTTAGCTCTTGATGCTGGTGCAGATGATTTCAATGAAGAAGAGGATTGTTATGAAATCCTTACTTCACCAGAGGAGTTTGATGCTGTTAATCAGGCATTAGCTGATGCCGGAGTAACATTTGCTTCAGCAGAGGTTACTATGATTCCACAGACAACTGTAGACCTTACATCTGAGGATGATATTAAGAAGATGAACAGAATCTTAGGACTTTTAGATGAAGATGATGATGTTCAGAATGTATATCATAACTGGAATGAACCAGAAGAAGATGAAGAATAATTAATCATGAAAGAAGATTCTCATGCAAGTTTGGCATGAGAGTCTTTTTTTATTGTTGTAAATGTGTTATCATTATATTATTAATTGCGTGTAATGGAGAATAACTATGCTTTTACAGGACATACCCGAGGATAATAACCTGGTAATTGAATTAAGTATGAATGGACAGAAATATGAGTTTCCATCGAAGGTTATCAGAAAAGTTAACCAAAGCGTATTGGTTGAGCCAATAAGAATTAATGGAAAGATATTAAGTTTCAATTCTTCAGGTGGCGGTATTACGGTAAGTGTATATATGATAAGGGACAGTAAGCCACCAATGTTATGGATGGGCGTTGCGGTTAATTCAATAAGAGAAGATAATGGAACATTTTATAAGATTACAGCTAATGGAGAAGGCTTTGAAGTTAACAGACGAGGGGCTTTCAGGCTGTTTATAGGTATCTCGGGAGTTGCACAGTTAGGGACTAACCGTAAGGCAGTTGATGTTATTGTTAAAGATGTGAGTGAGAGTGGATTCTCTTTTGTTGGCATGGAGGATATGGACAATGTCATTAATATGCCGGTAAGACTTGTATTTGCTGACTTTAATCAGAATTACAGTCTTATGGGGATTATTGTGAGAAAGGTTGTTATCGGTGAGAACAAGATAGTATACGGATGCAGGTTAGGCGTGCGTAATGCTAACCTTGAACAGTATATAAGCCAGAAGCAGAGACAGATGTTATCAATGAACCATGGCAATTCTGCATTTCAGAATAAGGAGATACTGGAGAAAGCTCTTAAGGAACCGGGCAGGGCAGACAGGACAGCACAGGAACAAGAACCGGATGATAAGAATTATAAGAAAAAGCAGATTAAGAATGACGGAACATATAAAGAAAGAGATATTAATAAAGTTGGTAAAACTGAACGAAGAGATATATTCAGAGATACACTTGAAAGAAAGAAGGTATGATTATGAAACCTACTTTAAGGCAGATTGAGGAAAGAGAAAAGCAGAAAAAGGAAAAGCGCCAGATTGATACGCTGATTAAATATGACCGTGCCAAGATATGTCCAAAGTGTGGTGAACTTATGCGTTATGCATTTGGAGAAGTGTTTAAGTGTGACAACTGTGGAGCAGAGGAAATGACATCTTTTGGCAAAGTGAGGAAATATATAGAAGACCATGGTCCTTCTAATGCAGCTAATATATCAGATGGAACAGGGGTTCCTGTATCAACAATTAACAGATATCTGAGAGAAGGAAGAATAGAGATTCCTGACGGTTCGGACAGCTATATCAAATGTGAGGACTGCGGAGCAGAGATAAGATACGGAAGATATTGTCCGGCATGTGCAGCAAAGCATAATAAAGGTCAGAATGTCGGTATATTTAATTCTGAAGCAGGAGAAGTTCCGAAGTATAAGAGAGATGCATATGGTAAGATGCATACTCTTGATGTAATGGAGAAGACAAGGAATAAAAGATAAGTACAATATAATAATTAAAGAACAGTAACAGCCCGTTGGTTAAGAGATTAACCAGCGGGCTTTTTCTATAGATACATATAATAAGGATAAATGAGGAGAACAAAATGAAGAAAATGTTTATTACAGAGAGAAGCATAGAAGGAACAGAATGATGAGCTTTCAGGGAAGAATGATGAACTTTCAATAAAGAATAATGAGTTACAATCAGAAGCTGAAAGGTTAAAGAAGTTATTAGCAGAACAGAATAAGTAGTAAAAAGCAGCAGCTATCACAACCATAAGTGGTAACTGCTGTTTTCAGATTTATTACCTGTTAATCTTAATATCACCCATATTAACATCAGCATTTATACTTTTACCGCTGCCAGCATTATTAGTATAGCTGTGAGAATAAGTAGAATCATTAACCTTGATGTCACCTAAGTCTACAGAGAGATTAGCACTGTATTTATCAATATCCATACCGCTTATTTTCAGAGAACCCATATCGACAGAAAGGTTAAGGACATCACTGTCACAGTTTGTAAGCTTAATATCGCCCATATTGTTATCAGCAGTTAAATTCTTAACGGCAGAATCAACGATCTTAAGAGAACCCATATCAACAGAGAAATCAGCAGAAGAAGCATGTATATTGTTAACATCCATATCACCCATATTAAGGTCAGCCTGAATAGAATTAAGACTGATATTGTCAGGAATAGTAATTGTAAGTGTGCAGTCTGAGTTTTTGATATTAGTCATAAGATGTACTTTTACATGTTGTTGAATATTTAATGAAGTTCCAGAAACAGATACAGCAGGTTTAAACTTTTCAGCACCTGTATAGATAACTTCAAGCTTACTACCTTTCTTAATCTCAACACTGCCAAGATTCATATCAACAGATATGTCTGACACATTATCATAAATAGAAGAATTTTCAATATATTTGCCACTGGATGCCATAGTCATGCGTGTAAAAGGAGAAATGTTAAATACATTACCAAGAACGCCAATAATTATGCATATAAGTGTAATAAAATATATAATTGACAGATAAATTCGTTTCTTCATAATTACACCTCCCTGGAATCGTCTTTAAGTATACTCTTAAATATAGCATGTATTACAGCCGCAACAGGCCATATAACCCATGTTAAAGCCCATGCAAATGTGATGAAACTGGCTGACAGATATATACATGTAACGGTAGGCCAGAAAACAGACATAATAGTTGTTGCAGTATTGTTAATATATCTGACTTCTTTATTCTCCTTCTTAACATAGCTGCCGGCTACATTGTCACCATTAAGAGCAAGTAAAGTCTTACATGAAGTCTCAGCCATTGAACCGAAAACAATAAGGAATACGCCGACACTTACTATACAAATCATTGCTGCGCCGCCGATATCGTCAAGTCCTTGTATTGGGATTGCGTCAAAAACGGCAGCAGGGACAAAGCTTATGATACACATAATAATTCCCAGAGTGCGGCACACAATAGAAATGTTGCGAAGCTGTTCCTTCTTATCCTGCACATATCCGACAGTGGCATAATCGATGATACATTCGTGTTTCTTAATATAGTCGTATTTATTCATTAAAGAATTGGTTATTATAAATATGCCAACACCGCAGGCAACTATAATAAACAGAGCAACAGTGCCCATTGTCTGGAGAAAATTATTATGAAATGCACTGCAGGCTGCCGCTGGAACTACTGAGAAAATACATAAGAAAACCCCTAATGCAGTCAGAAATGCATGTCGGCTGCCGGCACTTACAAAGCTTCTGGCTTCATCCTGTGTTAAAGTGCGTCTGTTATCAACAGGAGCAGAAGACTGTCTGTTAAGTCCGAGAGTTTCTGCGAGTTCGTCAAGATTGCCGAATTCTGAGATAACAGTACCTACAGCCTCATTCTCGCTTTTACCTTCACTGATAAGTTCATTATATTTGTCCTCCATCATGCCCCACAATTCGTCTTTAGCCTTTAAAACCTCAGTAATCTGATAATAGGTGCGCTTTTTTCCGCCATTCTCGCCTACACCGGGGAAAGAAGTGATATATCCGTTCTTTTCCATACGTGTAAATGCTGAGTAAAGAGTAGTTTCTTTAACAATATATTTCTCATTGGTCATGGCCTTAATCTGCTTAGAAATCTCATAACCATAAGATGGCTTATCAAGCAGAAGATACAGGATAATTGTATCGTTGTAGCCTCGTATAATGTCACTGCTGATGCCAGCCATGCATACTCCTCCCTTCGAATTAATTGAAGGTGATGATTCACCTGATAATAAATATTAAATAAATGATAATTACTACGACAGGCGATACTACGACAGCCGTAGTACATCTGTCGTAGTATATATAACATGATATGCATAATATGTCAACAGGAGAATATAAAAATCCCTCAAAAGCAGGTAAACGTTGCTTTTGAGGGATATATTAAACATGTGGATTATTTGAAATATACTTTAGCTGCAGTAGCAGCCATGATATTTTCCTTGTCAGGTGTTGATATTTCATTGCTTAAGACAATGTAATCAATAAGGTGTCTGTAGCTGTCCTTGCACAGATTCATAGGCAGGTCGCTTCCCCACATAAGTCGGTCGCTTCCGACAAGTTCGATGGCACGTCTAATATAATGGATTGCGTCAGGATAAGGGTATCTGGCGTCTTTACCCTGATTAGAAGGAAGGCTTGCAAGGTCGAATACAACATTGTCAAGCGTGAGTGCCTCCATTCCTTTAATCCAGACATTTTCCTGAACAAGACCTCTTGGGGCAAGCAGATGGCACACAACAAACTGCGTGTCAGGGTGTCTCTTAATTGCACGGGCGAGGGCTTCCGGCTGCCAGCACTCGGCAGGGTAGCGTCCAATATCGAACACAACAGTATTATTATGCATTTCAGCATATGACAGCATTTCCTCAATAACATCACCATCAAGGGGAATAGTAGGATGATAACTCATAAGACCGCTTCCGGTACTTACCTCGAATTTTACAATCTTAATTCCGAGGTCTTCAAACAAATGCTTTCTTATAGAATCAACATTTCTGCAGAATGGGTCGTAAGTAGCTGCTGCAGCAAGACGGTCAGGATATTTCTTTGCAGCCTCATAAGTGTAGAGATTCTGCGGTCCTAAGAAATTGCCCTGAAGCATAACAGCCTTGGAAACGCCAGCCTCGTCCATAACCTTAAGAACTGCTTCCGGAGTTACATCATATTCACCGAGACACTCTGGTATCATCTGGAATATAGTTCCATCAGCGTAGCTTGCGTAACCTCCGCCTATAGCCTGCATTTCTCCGCTGTTTCCAAATCCATTGATGCAGCGGCATATATGAATGTGTGAGTCAATTATGTTCATAGTTAAGCCTCCTTGTTGCTAGATGTAGAAAGAATATTGAGATTATGTCCATACAAAAATTCATTAATAATTCCAATGTCATATTCACATTTGTTAATCATAATTATAATTGCAGCATCGCGGCTGACCTTGGAATACAAAGGGCTTAAGCCTGCAGTTTTTAACGCACGGTTGGTATCAGTAAGATTCATATGGCATGCGATGCAGAGTGCAATTACTCTGTCACGGCTTGGATTGGTACGATTGCCATTAAGTATTCCGTATGCATAATTAGCTGGAATATCACTTTGTCGTATAACATCACTTAATTGAAGTCCGTAGCTTCCTATATACCGGTTAAAGAATTCGCTGACAGACATCTGTGAGTCAGTATCCTCTTCATTACGGTATCTGTTAAAATGTTCAGGCTCAACTGAACTTAAGATTTTATCAAGTTCATAAGTCGGTTTTTCGTTCATTATTAATTCCGCCTTTCACAATAGAGTACACATTTTCTATTGATATAGTGTATAATAATAAACACTAAATTACAATAAGGATAAAAATATGACTTTAGAAGAAGAGAGCAGGCTGTCATTTTACAGGGAACTGACAGTACTTGATGAAAAAAAGAATATAGTGCTGGTGCAGGATATAAGGAACAGTGAGCTTTGCGTTAAAAAGACACTTGATATATATTCGCATGATGTATATGAGCAGCTTGCCTCTGTAAGAATTGAGGGAGTTCCTGCGGTAAAGGAATGTGTTGCTGATGATGGAAAGCTTATAGTAGTTGAGGAGTATGTGCAGGGCAGGAGCCTTAAGCAGGTATTAGATGAGCAGGGACTATTAAACGAGGAACAGGCATATGATATTGCAGTACAGCTTGCGGACATTCTTGTGCGACTGCATCAGTTAGAGCCGGCAATTGTCCACAGAGACATTAAACTATCTAATATAATTATTGAAAAAAACGGACATGTGAATCTTATAGATTTTAATGCGGCAAGACATGTTAATGCAGATAAGAATGAAGATACCAGAATGCTGGGAACAGTGTATTTTGCTGCACCAGAGCAGTTTGGATTCGGGCAGTCTGATGAGCGTACGGATATATATGGTCTGGGAGCAACAATTAATTATATTATGACAGGTGACAAGCCGGGAGCAGGAATTGCAGAGTGCAGATTTTCAGATATTCTTAAGAAATGCCTTATGGTAGATGCAAAGGATCGATATCAATCGGCTGAAGAGCTTCGTGGCGTGCTGGATATGTTAAATTATAGTATAGTACAGGATAATAGGAAAAAAGCTGAAACAGCATTTGGTAAGGATAATACCATTTCGGTTGTGAGAACCTATCGTAATATAAGAGATATAATTGTTAAAATGTACAGGAAATATCAGAAAAGGAATTACGATATTGATACTTCATGGCGCAGATATCTGCTGCCGGGATTCAGACGGCTGAATGTCGTGTATTGTCTGATTGCGCTAGTATGGTATGCGGTTATTGTATGGATGACAATAACTTTTGCAGTTACGGACAGTAAAACGGGAATACCGGTAACGGGCGGAGAACTTACGATGTATAAGATAGCTGTATTTGTACTCCTTTTTGGAATGACAATGTGGTTTGGCAACTATCTTAATATAAGGAGAAAGCTTCCGGGAATGAAGAAGATAAATGTATTAAGCACTATTCTGACATTTGGGTATGCATTTACGATTAGCTTTATATTTTTAGCTTTTTTTGCAATATTTATGGCAATTATAGGATATTTGTAATTATAAAAAGACAGGATATATGTTGAGACAATTCAATATTATGTCCTGTCTTTTTTTGTGCTGTCAGCACACGGTTTGCAGCCATCATTGTGATAACATCCATTATATGAAAAAGATATTTATATATGCAAACATTTCCCTTCCAATACTGGCAGGCAGTCTGTTTTACTATGTGACTTCACCACAAGTCATTTTTGCACAGAATATTGACAGGCTGCTTGGAGTCAGTCTGCATGTTGGAACGGAGAACACATTTGTAGTAAATTTGCGTAGTTATATGCCAGATATGCTGTGGGCGTATGCACTGGTATTTTCATTAATGCTGGTTACAGGTAATAAAACAGCTTATGTATGGAAAATGTTTGTGATAGCAGGCATGTTTTCGACAATTATGGAAGTCCTTCAGGTTACCGGATGTGTAAAGGGAACATTTGATGTGATGGATATTATTGTTGAGATAATTGCAGAACTGATGGCTGTTTTTATTATAAAAAGACATGATATGAGGAGGAAATCATATGAAAAGAATCAGGAAGTACATAGGGGTACTGCTGTGTCTGATAGTATTTGCTACAATGGCGATGGGAAGTGGATCTGACACAAGCGTAGATAACAGTAATGCGAGTGGGGCTTCGGACAAGACAGGCACAGAAAGTGATAATGTTGTCATGGTAGGTGGAAGCTTTGAGAAAGATGGATTAAAGGGTACCGTTAATGATGCAGATACAGATTTTACCGATTACGATGATCCATATGGATTTTACAAGCCTGGTGATGGGAAAAAATATGTCAAAGCAGATTTTTCATTTGAAAATAACGGTAAATCTGATGCTTATGTAAGTAGTGCAGATTTTAGCTGTTATGCAGATAATGAGAGCTGTGATCAAAGTTTTATCGCATCTGTAAATGAGTTCTCAGGAGATACATTATCAACTGGTCGTAAAATAAACTTCAGTGTAGTATTTGCAGTTCCAGTTGATGCAGAATCTATCGAACTGGAATACACAGCCAATATATGGTCAAGTGAAAAAGTAATAATAAAGCTTCAGTAGGAGGAGTAGAAAATGAGAGTTTGGAAACTGGTATCAGGAATATTATCAATTATATTATTTGCAGTAGTTATGTTTCAGTCATGCGCCGCAGGAGTAGTTAATGCACTTGAGGACAATGGCGGCATATCAGGAAGTGTCGGCGTAATAGTTGGAATACTTATGCTTGCTGGTGGAATTGTTTCGATAGCTACAAGAAATAAGACTGGCAAGGGACACGATATAGCGTTGATTGTACTTTTCGGACTTGCCGCTGTATTCGGATTTGCAGGATACGGCAATTACAGTGACTTAGTAATCTGGTCAGTATGGTGTCTTATAAATGCTGTTTTAGCAGTTGTAAGCATGATTAAGAATAGATAAAAAAATTCCATAATAATAAAAAATGTCTGGTATGTCACAGTAGTGCGGCATGCCAGACATTTTTGCATTAGTCATGTTAATATATAATCTCACGCCCATCTTTTCTCCACTGTCTGAATTCAGCAGAAGCAGAAAGTAAAAGGTCAGATGATGAGTTAAGTGCAGTTTCAACAGAATCCTGAATAACACCGATGATGAAGCCAATTCCGACAACCTGCATTGCAACATCATTAGGAATACCAAATAATGAGCATGCCATAGGTATAAGCAGGAGTGAACCACCGGCAACACCAGAAGCACCACAGGCAGAAAGCGCTGCAAGAATACTTAAAAGAATTGCGCTTGGAATATCAACAGTAATACCTAAAGTATTGGCTGCGGCAAGTGTCATAACAGTGATAGTTATTGCAGCACCATCCATGTTAATAGTTGCACCGAGCGGAATAGTTACAGAGTAAGTATCCCTGTCGAGTCCCATATCCTCACATTCCTTCATATTAATAGGAATATTGGCAGCGGAGCTTCTTGTGAAAAATGCAGTGAGTGCACTTTTCTTTAAACATCTGAATACAAGTGGATAAGGGTTCTTATGTGTACACCAGAAAACAAGTATCGGGTTGGTTACAAAATAAATAAACAGCATAGTACCAACGAGAAGCATAAGAAGCTTTCCATATTCCTTAAATACTGACATACCATTGTTTGACACAGCATCAAATACAAGTCCCATAATACCAAATGGAGCAAAATTAATAATCCAGGTAACAACCTTGGAAAGACCATTAGAGATATCTACAAGCATATCTTTAGTAGATTCCTTGGCATGTCTACATGCAATACCGATAACAACAGCCCATGCAAGAATACCTACATAGTTAGCTTTAGTAAGAGAAGTAATAGGATTCTCAACAATATTCATCAACAAAGAGTTAAATACATCACCAATACTTCCCGGTGATGACATTTCTTCAAAGCCCTCTGTCAGAGTGAGTGTAACCGGAAATAATTTGCTTGTAAATACTGCGATTACAGAGGCAAGAATGGTACTGAACATGTACAGAATAATTACGGTTTTAATCACACCACCATGACTTTTTCCTGAATGGCATAAAGAACTTATGACAAGCACGAAAACAAGAAGCGGTGCGATAGCCTTAAGTGCGCCAACGAAAACGCTTCCGAAAAGAGCAATGCCGGAAGCCTTTGGAACGAGCAGGCCAAGAATAATACCAAGAGCCAGTCCTCCAATAATTCTTTTAATGAGACTAATACTGATCCATTTGTCTAATAATTTTTTCATATCTAACAGATTCTCCTATGCAAAACTTTTTCTATTATAAACTTACAGAATTTATTTGACAACTAATACTGTAAAGGATAAAAAATATATTGTAAAATATGAGATAATAATTACATAAGAGAGCAGACAGATATGAAAAGAATTATATATTATTTTAAAAAGGATATAGTGCTGACGGTAAGCTGGGTGCTTGCGGCTGCTTCAGCATTTTTAGTA
>OMBP01001292.1_pt1 | contig 10942 bp, 9 predicted proteins | sample 1644911 | NCBI WGS metagenome assembly OMBP01 (sample SAMEA103958122, study PRJEB25191) | human gut metagenome | biome: human-associated habitat [ENVO:00009003]; feature: intestine environment [ENVO:2100002]; material: feces | place: Germany | collected 2013/2015 | reverse complement strand
TGTAAAAGAGAGACTTCAGAAAGCAGGTGATCCAATGAAATTGTTTAAGACAACCCCTCAGCCCCCTGACGGCTATGCAATACTTCTCGATAATCTGAAACAGACAACCGCAGAACTGCAAAATACCTATGCCAATCTTGAAAATGTCGTTGATCCGGATTTGATCGACTATTACATTTATCAGGCAAAAGCCGTACATATGCGCTATAAATTTCTTCTGGGATGTGTAAAAAAAATAGAGGGAAACTATTCGCTTCCCTCCTGACCGTTCACATTTTACGGAAATTTTATACAAAAAAGCCCCGGTGACTGTCCACATCCATATAATCTTCGTTTACGGCACCGCGCGCATAAGTCATCCCTGCATATACCTGCTGGGTATTTTTCATAAGGGGTGCACTCTTGTCCTGTTTTGCTGCCTCTACAAAAGAAGTATACAATCGGTGCATGATATGTTCCGCTTCCTGCACTCCATCCAGCCGATTCTCGTACATCGCCCGTGAAAGCTCATTTTTACAGAACATATAGAGTTTATACAGGTTGTGCGAGATCGGATACGAAAAATTGAGACTTCCGATCAGTTCATCCAGAACACTCTGTGCATTCCGGATCGCATCCTTCTGTCCATCATGATCTCCCGTGCAGTGTGCCTGCCGAATATCATCCACATAGGCAAAAAAGATATCGTAAATGATGACGATCATCTCACCAGAATTACACTGGCTCAGTCGTCTCGTAAAATCTTTTTTCAGCTCATTTTCCATATGCTACTCCTATTTCTGCAGCAAAGACAGTACCTGCTGTGGAATATCATTTGCCTGTGATAACACCGAAACAGCAGCCTGTTCCAGAATATTCTGCTGTGTATATTCTGTCATTTCAGATGCCATATCGGTATCCATAAGCCCTGAATATGCGGTTGTCATATCTTCCTGTGTCTCTGCAAGACTGGAGCTTGCATACTCGAGACGATTGGTATATGCACCGATTCCGGAGCGGACAGCACTTAATTTTGCAATTGCTGCATCCATCGTGCTGATGGCTTTGTCAGCACCTCCGTTGACCGCCACATTTACCGTATCCAGATACAGACTCTCCGAGGAAACTTCCGGAATATGTACATCCATATTCTGATACTGGTTCGCACCGATCTGGATGGTCATCGCACCAACATCCGTCACATCAAATGTAAGGGTATCCCCATTTTGTACGTCATCACTCAGCAGAAAATCCATGGAAAATCCACCTTTATCCGTGATTTTCACACGATTTCCCTCAACATTTGTAATTACTGTACTTCCAAACCCATCTTTCAGTTCTATCTCTGCATCGGTTCCGCTTGCCACAAGTTTGTAACTTTTGTCATCAGCATTCTGAACGGCCCCCTGCTGATCCAGACCAGTTTTATGTGCCATCTCATCCGACATGAGAATTGTCAGTGTTTCCTTTGATCCCTTGTTATCCGCAGTAATATTATAAACTCCTGCCTTATTTGGATCTTTTTCAAACTTGCACCCGATCTCATCTGCCACAGACATCAGCTGCTTGTATACATCATCCGCACTCATGCCCTTTTCATACTCTATTCCTACTCCATTGATGGAAACCGTACCTCCGTCAAAATTCGGATCATTGATCAGGCCGGACATATTCAGCTGATACGTTGCCTGTTTTGCCGGAGTCTTCACTTCCACCGTATAATCTCCCGGAAGAACCTCCTCGGAAAAGTCAATTCTTGTTGCGCTCCGTGCAAATTTTGTAGTATCCTTATGTGTTCCACTCACATACACACGTGTATTTGCCGAACCGTCAAGCAACGTCTTCTTGTTGTACTCTGTATCTGTGGAAATCCGGTCAACTTCCTGTGTCAGCTGATCAATCTCGTCCTGAATACTCTGACGGTCCGAATAAGAGTTTGTTCCATTTGCCGCCTGAACACTCAATTCACGGATACGCTGCAGCATATTGCTGACTTCGTTTAATGCCCCGTCTGCAATTCTGAGTACGGACTGTCCGTCATCAGAATTCGCTTCTGCCTGATTCAGACCATCAATCTGTGCTTTCATCTTGCTGGAGATTGCCATTCCCGCCGGATTATCTCCAGCTTTATTGATCTTATATCCGCTGGAAAGACGCCCCATAGAAAGGCTCAGTTTATTTTCTGTCCGAAGCAGCTGCCGATTGGCTACAACAGCAGACATATTGCGATTAATTTTCATATTTATTCCTTCCCGTATACGCTACGTTTGAGCATCCCTGCCCTCTGATTTGACGCTCCCTGTCATTTCATCTGACATATATATCGTCCGAAAATGTCAATTCTTTAATAAAAAAAAGTATAATTTGCAATTAACGGGAAATCGTATTATAATAGCAACATTAAACGATATTTGCAAAGGAGGATTTATCCCATGGCTAAAGTAACCAAGGATACTATGATCGGAGAACTTCTTCAGATTGATGAGAACGTAGCACCTATGCTTTTAAACATTGGTATGCATTGTCTTGGCTGCCCATCATCCCAGATGGAGACTATTGCTGAGGCAGCTATGGTTCATGGAATCGACCCGGATGATCTGGTAAATGATATCAACGATTTCATCGAGCATGATGCAACCGCATAGATTTCACGTATCAAAAAGGAGTGCTGAATTTCAGCACTCCTTTTTGATTTAAATTTTCTAAAGAGATGCAAACACCTGCAGTGCCTGCGGTCCCGTAATTTTATTTCCATGCTCCGCGAAATATGCTCCGACTGCAGGATTATAGTTTTTCTGCTGCGCATATTCGCAAATAATATTGCAGACTTTATTAAACTCTTCCGGTGTGTGGTCATCTTTGTGGATCACCAGATAAAACCGGTTTTTCTTCTCGTTCTTAAACAGGTCATTTCGTCCATTGTAATAATTTACAAGTACATGTGCGAGACGCTCCACCTGATCTATCGTCGTAAATTCAAACATTTTCGTCAGATCTGCCGGTACTTCCGGTACTTCTTCCGGTGCCTCTGTCTGCTGTGCATTTTCACTCTCCGGAGAGGCTTTTGCTTCACGTATTTTCTGGAAAAGTTCCAAAATATCATCTGCGCCTTTGCGTTCCACATTTCCGACTGCTCCCATATTTGAAAACAGTTCCTCATCTCCGGCTTCCGTAAACTGGGAAAAACGGGTATCGAGTTCTTCCGGGTATTCAACCTTTGTAATCAGCAAAACCAGGGATTCGGAAGACAATGGAATTGCCTCTACCATAAGTGGATTGTCACTCACATCAAATCCAAACTCATAATTTGCCTGCTGTATCATATCATGGAAAAGTCCTTTTGCTTTCTCAGAACCATATGCCAGTTCCCGCAGATTAATCTGACGATCTGCAAGATCCTGTTTTGTTAATGTGCATCGAATCTGATTTTCATTTACTTTTTCAATTTTCATCTCTATCACATCCTTCTCTGGAAATCGCTTTCCGTAAATGGTACACTTATTATAATCAAATGCCCTCCCGTTGTAAAGTTACCACGGATTAAAAAATTATAAAAAAAATACTTGCATTGCAAAATAAAGTGTGTTATAAGTTTATGCATGAGATGCGTCTCTGACCCAAAGGAGCGTATGAATAACAAAAATTTAATATTGTCTGACCGATACGAGTTGATTCGTCCCCTTGGCCAGGGAGAATGCGGAAGTGTCTTTCTTGTCAGACAGCAATCTTTAGAGCAGTACCGTGCAATGAAGCGATTCCCCAAAAATACTTCGGCACAACCGCTCTTCGCAATATCCGAAGCACAGATTCTAAAGTCTGTTCAGCATCCCGGAATTCCCACAATTTATGATTTTGAAGAAGATGAATCATTCTACTATCTTGTGGAAGAATATATTCAGGGTGACTCTTTAGAAGAATTTTTGCTTCATCAACAGTCAATATCCCAGAACCAGTTTTTATATTTTTGTGAGCAGCTTTGTGACATTTTTGCATATCTGCATACATTACGGCCTTCTCCGATTCTTTATCAGGATCTTAAGCCGGAACATATTATAGTATGTGGAACACAGCTTAAATTGATTGACTTCAGTGTCGCATCTTTTGCTGCCATTTCTGGAAAAGACTTCAACCATTTCGGAAACGTGGATTTTTCTGCTCCGGAACTTATCTCAGGAAAACCGGTAACCCTGAGATCATGGAATACATGATGCCATATCTGGATGCAGCCACCAACCGATCTATTTATCCCAAAATTCAGAAAGCAATTTCAGCAGATCCCGACCTGCGCTATGAATCACCGCAGGCTCTGTACTCTGCATTAAAAGAAGTAATTGAAACTACGGGAAGAACGCATCTCAGGCAGACAATTGCAGTCGTTGGAAGTCACAGCGGCTGTGGTGCAACACACATAGCCATCGCACTGGTGACAACACTTAACTACCTTGGCATTTCCGCGATTTACCAGGAAAAAAACTGGTCAAACGATCTGCGCAAGACGGTTGCCCAGCTGAAACATGTGTGGGAAAAAAACGGTTGTTTCTTTTATCGCAATTTTACAGGATTTCCAAAATATGACAGTGGCATCGAAATCCCGGAGCCTGTCGCACAAATCATGGTAAATGATTACGGATGTGATTTTTCTTCCTCCTGCCTTGCAACGGCGGATCATATTATCTATGTGTGTGGAGGAGCATTGTGGCATCAGGACGATGCAAAGTCCAAAGACTTTCTTTTACAAAATTTTGGTAACCGCCTGCATGTTGTTGCGAATCTGTGCGACCACAATTCTGCCATTTATTTTGCCAGAACATTTTCACAGCCGGTCTATTCTTATCCGTTTAATACGGACATCTTTCGTGCAGACAAAGAAAAGCTGGATTTTGTTCACTGGCTGCAACAACCTGAGAAAGGACGGAATCGCCTATTTTTACGTTTCATAAACCATTTATTCCGGCTCCTGCAACCATAGGAGTCTGCGGTACAACAGTAAATTCCGGTGTAACACACTTTAGTATTTCGCTTTGCAACTTTTTACATAGCAGATTTCTGGCCCGCACCGCATACCTGGAAGTCAATTCCAGTCATGAAATCGCTGCGCTTTCTTCGAAAAAGGACCCAACCATTCCTTTTCGCTGCAATGGTGTCAGCTACTATCCGGAGATTACACTCCGGCAGCTGCGGGAACAGTTACATCTGCAACACAAGTATAAAATTCTGGATTTCGGGGTTCTGACTCCATACTCATTTCCGGAATTTGTCCGCTGTGATTACTGTATTGTACTGACAAATGTGAGTATTTGGAAGGATCGGCAGCTCTTACAATTTATTGAGGAACTGAAAAAAACAAATTTAGGAAAGGATTATAAAACAAATGTCCGTTTTATGAGTATGGGAAACCTCAAAAAAGACCGAAAAAGAGTCGAAACGTCCTATGGAATCCGTGTGATTCCGGTTCCCTTTCTCGAAAACCCGTTTCAAGTGTCCTCTCATGATTTTGGATTCTTTGAACAAATATGGAAAGGAAAACAGTTATCACATTAAATTTATCTACTGACAATCAGCTGGTCATTGAATTCAGACCAGAAGTATATGAAAGTCTGATCGTTACTTTTTAAAACGATCCATTAAAAAAAATAAAATAACAAATGGGCTATTATTATGGGTGTGAAATGAGTCTCAATGCAACTCCGTCACGCACAAAATAAACTGAAAAAAGACAAATGGGAGGGCAGATCCACAGACACAACTGCCCTTCCGAAAAAATTCAAACAACTTCTATTTCTTAATTTTATCTGATTCCATTTGAATCTGTACAGGCACAATGCTATAATCGGAATAAATATATAATTTGCCAACAGACAAAGGAAGGACGGCTCATGAAGAAAAAATCTCATTCCATTTTCGCTGTGCTTGCACTGGCACTTGTCATTGCTGCAGCGATCGTAGTCTTCGCCCTGATCCGCAAATACACACCGAGTAAGGAACACGAAGATTTAACCACTTATTATCATCTGACAAATTCCGATGAGGTTGCCATTGTTTTAAATAATGAAGTAACCTCTTCCAAAGCCAGGGTCATTGACGGTCATATTTATATTGATTATGATTTTGTCCATGACAATTTAAATTCACGTTTTTACTGGGACAATAACGAGAATATTCTTCTCTATGCAACAACACAAAATCTGATCTCGGCACAGGCAGAGCAGACCAGTTATATGGTTACAAAATCTTCCGCAGATTACGGTCGTAAAATTGTTACCATAAACTCTGATACTGCATATATTGATCTGGATTTTGTGAAAGAATATTCTGATTTTAAATACAAACATGTAAAAGATCCTCACCGGATCATTATTACCAGCCAGTGGGGAAAATACCAGACTGCCACTGCCAAAAAAAATGCCTCCCTGCGCGTAAGAGGAGGCATCAAAAGCCCGATTCTGAAAAAAGTTTCTTCCAAAGAGGAAGTCACCGTGATCGAACAGGGCGACAACTGGGACAAAGTAATGACAGACGACGGTATTATCGGATACATGCAGAAACGTATGCTTTCCTCCGTCAAAGAAAAAACAAGAAAAAGCGATTTCACTCCGGATACCTTTGCACATATAAAGAAAGATTACAATATCTGTATGGCCTGGCATCAGGTCACAAACCAGTCTGCAAATAACGCGGTTTCCTCTGTCCTTGCCAATACCAGAGGAATCAATGTACTCTCTCCTACCTGGTTTTATCTGAATGACAACAATGGAAACATTGCCAACCTGGCAAGCCTGAATTATGTAAATTACTGTCATAACCAGGGGATTGAAGTCTGGGCGCTTGTCAGCAATCTGGAAAATAAAAATGTCGATACAACAGAAGTCCTGACCCATACCTCTAAGAGACAGAATCTGGTAAACCAGATTGTTTCCATGGCGATTCAATACAATCTGGATGGAATCAACGTAGACTTTGAAAGTATGAACGGGGAGAAAGTCGGGGATGCATTTATTGAATTCATCCGGGAGCTTTCCATCAAGTGCAAAAACAATGGGGTTGTTCTTTCTGTAGACAATTACGTTCCAATGTCGCATACTTCCTTTTATAACCGAAAAGAACAGGCAAATTTTGCAGATTATGTTATAATTATGGGGTACGATGAGCATTATGCCGGAAGCCCCGAAGCCGGGTCTGTTGCCTCTTTAAGCTGGGTAACCCAGGGTGTAAGCGATACTTTAAAAGAAGTTCCTGCCGATCAGGTAATTCTTGGAATGCCGTTTTATACGCGTGTATGGGAAATCCCATCCGAGAGCAGTTCCGATGACACAGCAGCCGGTGCCAAAATTCCCTCAAAAATTTATGGCATGAAAGCTGCAAACGATTTTCTCGCCACACATGGTGCAACAAAAACATGGCAGGATGACTGTGGACAGAACTATTCGGAATTTACAGATAATGACACCACCTATAAGGTATGGCTGGAAGACTCCGCCTCCGCAGAATCCCGGTTGAAACTGGTTGAAGAAAAGAAGCTTGCCGGTGCATCCTTCTGGAAACTCGGATTTGAAACGAGTGATATCTGGGATACCGTTACCAGGTATATCCACTGACTTACCTGCATATATATAGGAATAAATAATTCCATAAAGCAGGTTCTATGAAAAAGAAATTTGAAATTCTTATGGTTGCCTGTCTGTTTATAAGTGCTTTCTTACTTGCGCGTGCATCAGCTGCACTGACATCTTCCAGACATGCGGCTTCCTCCAAAACCTGTATCGTTCTTGATGCCGGACATGGAGGAAGCGATCCTGGAAAAGTTGGCTGTAACGATGCTCTGGAAAAAGACATCAACCTGTCTATTGTGCTAAAACTCAAAACCCTGTTTGAAAACAAAGGATATAAGGTTGTACTCACGCGAAGTGATGATACCGTTCCTGCAGATGAAAACTCGCGCAGTGTAAAAGTAGAAGATCTGCGAAACCGCGTAAAACTGATCACAGATACCAATCCGGTTATGACCATCAGCATCCATCAGAACAGTTTTCCGGATGCCTCAGTCTCCGGTCCACAGGTGTTTTACTTCGAACAGTCTGCGGAAAGTTCTGCAATTGCCTCAGTCATGCAGGATACCCTAAACAACAGCCTTAATCCGCCAAAGCCAAGGGTTTGTAAATCCAACAACGACTACTACATATTAAAAAAAACACCCACACCGATCATAATTGTCGAATGTGGGTTTCTGAGCAATGAAACGGAAGCGGCTCTGCTGGTCACAGATGCCTATCAGGAAAAACTGGTCCGCGCCGTTTACCTCGGTGCCATAACCTATCTGGAAAGCGGAAAAGACGTACCGGATACTGCCACCTAATCCGTTTCTTTACAAAACGATATACTAGTTACACTTGATCTCAAACTCTTTATCCTGTGCAAACTGTGCACTGTTGTAAAGAATCAGTATATCGGTAGGTGAAAACATTTCCAAAAGCCGGTCTCCGCTTACATTCAGCTGGCGAAGATCCACAACGACAAGTTTTTCATAATCTTCTGCCAGAAAAGGAAGGATACTGTTCGCAAAAGAATCCTTGATCAAAAGCAGCGTTTTTCCGTTCTTTATTCCCCCGGTAATCTCAAGCACTGCCTGATTCCCACCGGTAAAAACGCTGTACTGGTCTGCTGTTTTCAGAAAAGAAAAATCGTACAGTGTCTTTGTCTTCTTTTCTCCCATATTATAAACAACACGCAGTTTATCCGCCGGCTCATAAATCTCAATTTTGTCTGCCTGTCTGGCATAATTTATTTTTGCATAGGTTGTTCCATAGAAATCTTTACTGATGCAACGGAACTTCTTTTTCCCCTGTGCCCTCTGAAGATCTCCACCAACCGCCTTTGTGTATTGTTCATAGGCATACCATGCTCCCAGCGTCGTCCAGTGATGGTCTGTCCGGTAATAGATTTCTTCCTCTTTATGTGCATCCAGTACGGGCTCCACGGAAATCAGTACATCCTCTTTTTCCAATTTCTGCTGCAATGCATCATAAAACTTCTGCTCCTTATAATGAGGGGCAAATGCCGGAAGTTTTTCCCGGAGTACCCATGACTTTGTCGGCACCATCATCACATGGACATCCGCGTTCTGTTTTGTTTTTCCGACAAACTTCTCCAGAGCCTGCAGATTTTTGGAAATCTGCTGCGGATCAAACTCTTTTTCTGTATAGTGTTCCAAAAGGTAATGGTTCTTTCCGATGTAAACATTATGAATTTCATTTTTGCCCATAAACAATTCCATGTCTGTCTGGAACGAAACCCAATGATCCCTTCCGGGAAACTGATCCCGCAGATACGATTCATATTTTTTCTGGAATCTTCCATCCAGAACTTTCGTTATACTTATTTCCGGGCGTGTCTGAAGTTCTCTTTTTTCAACCGGAGAATAGGTTCTCTGATGCGACAGTGCTTCTTTTCCTGCCAGGCCGAGGAGAAGCACCATAAAAATCACCCCCGGCAGCCGTTTGAATATCCGTATCATAATTTTCTCTATTTGTACAGTTTATTGATGGCTTTTACGGCCTTTTCATTCTGCTTTTTATATGCAGCAATCACTTTGTCCTCGGACTGTTCCTCCTGCTTGTTGCTGATTGTTCCAAGCATGATAAAGCATACATAGTTTCCTTTTACATAAACTTTGGAAGCCTGAATCTTTAACTGGTTCATCGGGTACTGACAGGTATCCTGTATCAGTTCCTCCCTGTATTTTTTTAATGCCGACCGGATTTTCTTTTTGGAAGCTGCATTCTTTGCTTTTACAATAACCAGTGTGTCTGCATTTGCACTGATCATCGGCACCTCCGCAATTGCAGCACTGTACCATTTGGAAGAAATTCCGTAGCGTTCCTTCAATTCTTTCTTTGATACTTTTTCACTTGGGATATAATCATCCCCATACGCTTTCTTTACAGCATTGTATACTTTTTGTATGGATGGGGTTTTCTTCCCTTTCTGCGTGGATGCTTCTACCGTCACCGGTGCTTCCCATGCATTTTCCGGTGCATATATTCCTGTCACACAGGCAAGCACCAGTATCATTGCCACAATTTTCTTTTTCATTCGCCATTCTCCTTCCAGATCCTGTATATTTTCATTCTTATCGTGAAACCACCTATAATCTGGTTTCCGCACTATCCTACTACAGATCTTTTGTTTTTGTCAAAAGGGATTTTATGGAATTAATAAAAACTTCCGCTGTATGATACAACCGCGTTGTCTGTACCTGATTGGAACGGTCTTTCTCCAGTTCTCCCTGCTCTTTCATTTCACTTTCCCTCCGGATTCCGGACATCTCAAACTGCGACAAAGAAAGATCCGGTGTATATGCAACATGGATATCTGCCGGTTCCTGCATGGCATCCTGCAGTTCCTGCAGGTGTTCTTCGATCTGTTTTGCGGTCTCTTCCTCGCTTGTCACAATTGTTCCAGAAATACGGTCTGATTTTACCTGAAAAGATGCCGTAATCTTTCCTGCCTTTTCTCCATCCAGAAAAATATCCACAAGACCCTTTTTCTTTTTTCCTCTTACGATTTTTAAAGAAACCCCGGTGACAGAATCTCCTGTCTGCATCGGAATCACATAACATTCTTCCTGCGATTGTTTCGCACCAATCTGAAACTGTGCGGTCATCTGGCGCATTTCCCGGATATCAATCGTGCGGACATCCGGATCTTCTACGATCATCGTATCCATCACATGCTCTGCCACATCCGCAAGCGTCTCCATGGCATCTGCAAGATCCGAAGGATTCTCAAGGGCTTTTGAAAACTGTTCAAGTACCTGCTCTTTCATCTCTGCAATCTCTGTCATGGAATCTTTGGAAACATGATCTTGCTGAAACAACCGCTCCATCATCCTGTTTGGTTTGCGCAGCATTTCCGATGCTGCCATGACATTTATCATACTGTTTGGAATATCATACCGCTCCAGATA
>OMBP01001285.1_pt1 | contig 10978 bp, 13 predicted proteins | sample 1644911 | NCBI WGS metagenome assembly OMBP01 (sample SAMEA103958122, study PRJEB25191) | human gut metagenome | biome: human-associated habitat [ENVO:00009003]; feature: intestine environment [ENVO:2100002]; material: feces | place: Germany | collected 2013/2015 | reverse complement strand
TTCCGCATTATCTTACAGCACCATTTAAGAAAGTTACCGAGAAAATAATGACTGAATTTTCGGATTTGAATCTATGCCCAATTAACAACCGTCAGGGAATTGTAATCGATGGTGAAGGTTCAAAGGTTATTTGCAAAGACTAATTTGAAAATTCCAGTTTGTCTGGGAAAGGGATTGCAAATGCACACGAACAGTAAATACGATTCCATCATGAATCTCCCGCACCACGTCTCCAAGACGCGACCACAGATGCCGATGTCTGACCGTGCGGCGCAGTTTGCTCCTTTCGCCGCGCTGACCGGATATGACTCCGCCATCAGAGAAACCGGGCGTCTGACGGATGAGAAGATTGAGCTGGATGAGGAGGCCCTGACGGCGCTGGATATGAAATTCCAGCTCCTTATGAAAGCTATAGACGAAGAACCGGAGGCCTCCGTCACCTACTTCAAGCCGGACCAGCGGAAGGACGGGGGCGCGTATCTGACTGAGACGGGTAAGATCGGAAAAATTGACGAGTACCAGCGGCTGGTAATCATGCGCAGCGGTGTGAGGATCCCCATGGATGACATCCTGCAGATCGACTTCGACCGCTCTGCTGAGATCGAGCGCCGTGACGATGAAAGTGCGGGTGAATGAAAGAAAACCTGCTCTATGTTCGCGGAAAGGGCGGTTTGGCATAATACATGGACAGCGCCTTTTTCGCGGCCCGGCCCAATTGGAAATAGTGCCAGTCCGAAGCAAATGGCTCCGGCTGGCAGAAAGCCCTTATGCGCAAGAAACTGCGGGTCTGCAAGGAACTCCCGCTTGCGTCCCTCGGCGCACAGGATGCACAGGCCCTTTTTCCCCTGCGCTTTGGCATCCCGGATGCACTCGTCCAGCAAATCTGTGGAGTAGCCGTGGCCCTTCATGGAGCCGGAGACCCACAGGCAGTTGATATAGAGATACCCCGCCGCTTCAATGGGCACCCAGGCGTTTTCTGCCGGAATGTACTCGATAAAGCACTTGCCCCGCTCCTCACTGCGGTAAAAGACAAGCCCCTCGGGAAAGCGCCGTTTCAGCCACTCTTTTTTCACAAGGCTCTGTTTGCCGGACATGGCGCAGCAGATGTGCTCCTTGTCGATGTTTTCTTCCGTGATTCGGATATAGTTCATATCATCTCAACCCTTTCGTTTTGCCGCAGTGCCGGCCGCAGCGCATTCTCAATCCGTTCCACGCCTCACCTCAAGGCTCCTGCCCGTTTTGCAGGACGCTGATCTGGCAGATATTCGGCTGGTTTTTCTCTATGTATGGATATAATTCCTCCGGTTTCATTCGTTCCAATCCTTTCTTTTCTGTGATCGCTTGATTTTTTTGAAGAACAGAATGTAAATCAGCACCCCGTCAATGACAAAATCGTAAAGGCGCAAATGGTCAAAAAGCAGGACGCTGCTCATGACCGACACAGCTGCGATTCCTGCGGCGATGATTTTTGAGAAAGCACCGGGTTCCTTTGCCATCCATGCAAAATAGGCCATGACAGGGGAGGTCAGGGCGAACAACGTCCAGCCGATGATAAAGGTCCGGCTGTAAACCCCGTGGGTGATGGCTGCCGTCACATAATAGGCCGCCAGCATCCCCATGCAGAAGGGAAATATATTTCCCATGGCCGCTTTCTTTGTGGGACTGTAAATCGCGATCCCTGTTCCCAAAAGAATCCATATGGCCATCTGGGAAAAGATCTCTCCGAGATTTTGGAAATAGATATCAAACAGTCTTGCTGCAATGCCGAGAAGCAGTCCGGCCAAAAGCATAGACAGCGGATTTAGGAGAAACGATCGTCTGCTTGATTTCATCCTCTCAGCTCCAAACTCATTTCACCTGATAAACGTCAAAGAACTGCTGGATATGCCGCTCAATCAGCTTCATCACATCATTCTCCCGCTCCGGCTCCTGGTCGCAGAGATTGATCCAGGCAGAGATCGGCAGACAAAGCTGCGCCGCCATGATCTCCGGGTCAGAGTCTACGAGCCGCCCCTGACGAATGAGAAAACGCACAAGCCCGGTGAAGTAGCCCATGACATCCGTGTAATTCTGCTTGGTTTGCAGCGCTGCCATCTGCGGATTCTGGAACTGCTCAATGGTGAGCATTTTCCTGGCGCGGCTGATTTTCGGATCGTGGAGAATATAATGAATCTGCCCAAGGAACATCTGCGCCGCCATTTCCGCCGTCATATGTTCCTTATCCTTTGTGAATGCGGGATCATCCCAATCTGCATTGGCAAAAATGGAATGCTTCTCGTATTCTCCTATGGTGGTCTGGATCAGAGCGTCCAGAATCGCCTGCTTGTTTTCAAAATGGCTGTAGAGAGACGCCTTGCGGATACCAACCGCTTCCGCGAGCTGGGAAATGGAAGTGGCCTCATACCCCTGCACGGAAAACAATTCCAGCGCGGCATCCAATATCCCCTGCTTGGTGGTTCCTTTTGCTGTCATGGTGTACTCCTCCTGGGATTGGTATTTCCTCATATTATACCTACCGAACGATAGGCTGTCAAGCGGCGATGCTTTCATTCAGATGTAAAAGAAACGATAAAAAGAAACAATGCGCCCATCGGATATAGCGCTGACGGGAGAACGGTCAAAAAATGTACTGATTCTTCGCGTTGGCTGACTGCATCGGCTCACCGCCCGCTTTTGCCATCATAATGGTGTTCTGCACACGCCTTTCGGGTGCGCCAAAGAAGTTTTTGCCCCACCGGCGTGCTGCCGCCTGCGCAAAGCGATGAAGGCTCGGCAAGTGTTAAAAATGTGTTAGGAAACCGCCGGGTAAGGTCCCCCGCGAAAACAAAAAGAAAACCTTGGAACCGTTGTGGTTTCAAGGTTTTCTTTTGGTGGAGATAAGCGGGATCGAACCGCTGACCTCTTGAATGCCATTCAAGCGCTCTCCCAGCTGAGCTATACCCCCGATTCAGTTCTGCGCCGCAGCTCATCGCTGTCGACTTGCTTAGTATAGTACGTCCGGCCCCATTTGTCAACAACTTTTTTCAAAATTTTTCAGGTTTTTTTCGAAGCCGGGGGAGGGGGCAAAAGCTGCCCCTTTTCCCACCGGCGAAGCTCACTTCCCCTTGCCGCAGTCCGGCCCGGTGCAGAGCTGCTTCACCGCCTGCTGGGCGCCGGTGGCCGCCAGGCCCGACACCACGCCGATGGCGGCGGCGGTGATGGCGTCCCCCGCCGGGAAGCCCGGCATGATATACAATACAGTCCCGCCACCCCCAGAGCGCCGCCCAGGGCGGCGCACACCGTGGGAATCCACCGGTCCAGACGGCCCCAGGCCTTCATGGCCTGCCCCACCGCATAGGCGATCACCGTGATGGCGGCCACGCCTGCGATTCCGAAATCCATGTCTCGCCTCCTCCCGCCCCAGTATATGTGCGCACGGGGCAGACAGCCACCGGCAGGGAAATTTTTTTCACAATTCAGGCAAAGAAAGTTTGCAAATAAAATATAGGTGTGCTATAATGTTCACCGAATTGATTCGGTGGAATCCGACAAATTTTATGGAGGGGTAATCTTATGACCAATCAGACTATTCCCAAGCGCAGTGAAGTTCCGGAGGAGATGACCTGAAGGACATGTTCGCCAGCGACGAGGCCTGGATGACGGAATACGAGGCCATGAAGGCGTTCCCCGCCAAAATCGCCGCCTTTCAGGGCACCCTGGCCCGCAGCGCCGGGGACCTGCTGGCCTGGTTCCGGCTGCAGGACGAGATCGAGCTGCGGCTGAGCGTGCTCATGGGTTATGCCAGCTGCAAGGGCGACGAGGACACCGGCAACAGCTTTTATCAGGACGTCCGGGGCAAGGCCATGAACGTGTATGTGTCCATCGCCAGCGCCGCCGCCTTTGCCACCCCCGAGATCATGGCCATTCCCGAGGAGACCCTGAACGGGTTCTACGCACAGGAGCCGGAGCTGGAGACCTATCGCCGCAGCCTGTACCAGATCCGCCGCCGCAAGGACCACATTCTCTCTCCTGCCGAGGAGCGTCTGCTGGCCTCCGCCGGTGAAATGGCCAACGCTTCTGAGAACATTGCCGGCGTTTTCCGCAACGCCGACCAGATCTTCCCGGACGTCACCGACAGCCAGGGCAGCGTCCATCCCCTGACGGACGCCACCTTCGTCCCCCTGCTGACCAGCCCCGACCGGGAGCTGCGCCGCCGGGCCTTCGAGACCTATTACAAGCAGCTGGGCCAGTACAAGAACACCATCGCCGCCACCCTGGACGGCCAGTTCAAGCAGCTGTGCTTCTTTGCCAACGCCCGCCACTATGACAGCACCATCCAGGCCTCCCTGGACGCCACCGAGGTCCCCGTGCCTGTGTACATGAACCTCATCGAGGCCGTTCACAACAACCTGGACAAGATGTACCGCTACGTGGCCCTGCGCAAGAAGCTGCTGGGCGTGGACGAGCTGCATATGTACGATGTGTACACCCCCATCGTGGCCGACGCCGACCAGGCCATCCCCTATGAGCAGGCCAAGGAGACCGTGCTGGAGGCCCTGCAGGTGCTGGGTGAGGACTACGTGGCCCTGCTGAAGGAGGGCTTCAGCAACCGCTGGATCGACGTGTACGAAAACGTTGGTAAGCGCAGCGGCGCCTACTCCTCCGGCAACAGCCGTCCCCACCCCTATGTCCTGCTGAACCACAAGGACAATCTGGACTGCCAGTTCACCCTGGCCCACGAGATGGGCCATGCCCTGCACAGCTATCACAGCTGCAAATATCAGCCCGTCAGCACCAGTGACTATGTGATCTTCGTGGCCGAGGTGGCCTCCACCTGCAACGAGGTGCTGCTGATGCGCCACCTGCTGAAAAAGACCACCGATAAGAAGCAGCGGGCCTATCTCATCAACCACTTCATGGACCAGTTCAAGGGCACCGTGTATCGCCAGACCATGTTCGCCGAGTTCGAGCTGGCCATGGGCAAGATGGCCGAAAACGGCCAGGCCCTGACCGCCGACGCCCTGTGCCAGAAGTACCATGCGCTCAACAAGCTGTACTTCGGCCCGGATATGGTGTCCGACGACCAGATCGCTCTGGAATGGGCCCGGATCCCCCATTTCTTCTATAATTACTATGTGTTCCAGTATGCCACCGGCTTCTCCGCTGCCGTGGCCATTGCCAACCGCATCCTCAAGGAAGGCGCTCCCGCCGTGGCAGACTACAAGAAGTTCCTGTCCGGCGGCTGCAGCACCGACCCCATCAGCCTGCTGAAGATCGCCGGCGTGGACATGAGCTCTCCCGAGCCGGTCAACAGCGCCCTGGCCCTGTTCGGCGAGCTGGTGGACGAGATGGAGCAGCTGGTGTAAGCGACACTGCCCCATCCAGGCATACCGGGCCGCGGCCCGGTATGCCTGGAATGATAAGCACCGCCTATTTTTCCCGCACGTCCAATATCGTACACAGCAGGGAGGCGCTGGCTTCCCTCCTGTAGGCGTCAAACTCCTCCCGACTTAGGCGGTATGGGTGTCCCCAGGAGGAGACGGTGAGATAGTCCTCATCCATGGCAGTGACGGTGACGAAGTGGGCGTTGGTGGAGCAGGCCGGAGGGCCGCTTTCCCGGCCCGGCGTGTAGAAGGCGGTTTCCGCGTTCCGCCACACCCGGGGAAAGTTCCTGCCGATGGACAGGATCACCGGCACGTCCCGGTCCAGCAGCTCTCCCATCCGGGTCCACAGCCGGTCCCGGCTGACCCCCCAGGAGGCCCGCAGAGGGATCCCCTGACGCAGGAACACGGCGTTCAGCCCCAGGGCGATGGCCCAGCCGTTGGTGCCCACCGGCGGGACCACCGGCATATACCGGCGGCTCAGCTGTCTGGCCCACCGGTCATACAGGGTCCAGGGCACCGGCCCCCCGGCGAGCGTCGACTGCGCTGAGCCGACCTCCCGCTGCCGCGCCAGATACAGCAGCAGGTCCAGGGCCGCGATGACCCCGCAGCCATACCCCCGCAGAACCGGGCTGTCCGACCACCGCTGGCTGCCGCCATAGGACAGGCGGCCGTCCTTCAGGACGGAAATATACTCACCCTTCAGCGTATGTTCTTCCATTTCTGCACATCCTCCCCATAAGTTTCCTTTACTATACCGTTCCCGCCGGGAAAAGTCAACGTACCCCCGGGGGACTCTGTATAATCCTACCGGGTTGGTGCCTTTAATTGCTATTTTTTTAACATTTTTGCCAAAAAAACACATAAGTTTCCTTTGTGGAAAATGCCGTGATTCCTCCCGGAATTTTTGTGCCAGTCTCCAAACTTACGGAATCAGGCCCCTTTGGACCCGGTTTTCCCCCCTCTGTTCCTTTACATCGTTGTGAATTTGTGCTTAAATATAGCCGTAAGCATATGCGTGCAGGCGGCAATCTGCACAAGCACATGGCTATGAATTTGAGGAGGAAGCATTCATGGTACAATTTTCAACGAGGATGGACCTTTTGAAGGGGTCCGAGATCCGTGAGCTGCTGAAGCTCACCGCACAGCCCGACATCATTTCCTTTGCCGGCGGCATGCCCGCACCGGAGCTGTTCCCCGTGGAGCAGATGATGGAGGCCTCCCGGGCCGTTTTAGAGGAGAACGGCCGCGCGGCTCTTCAGTATTCTTCCACCGAGGGTCATCCCCGTCTGCGCCAGCAGATCGCCGAGCGGATGCTGGCCAAGAACAACATCCACACCGACGCCGACCACATCCTGGTGACCTCCGGCTCCCAGCAGGGCCTGGATTTCTCCGCCCGGGTGTTCCTGAATCCCGGCGACGTGGTGCTGCTGGAAAGCCCGTCCTATCTGGGCGCCGTCAACGCCTTCAAGGCCTGCGAGCCCCGGTTCATCGAGGTGCCCACCGACAACGGCGGCATGATCATGGAGGAGCTGGAGAAGATCCTGGCCACCACCGAGCGGGTAAAGATGATCTACGTCATCCCCGATTTCCAGAACCCCACCGGCCGCACCTGGGACCTGGAGCGCCGCCACCAGTTCATGGAGATCGTCAACCGTTACGAGATCCCCGTCATCGAGGATAACCCCTATGGCGAGCTGCGGTTCGAGGGCGAGTATCTGCCCGCCCTGAAGAGCCTGGATACCAAGGGCCTGGTGATCTATCTGGGCACCTTCTCCAAGATCCTGGCCCCCGGCTACCGCATCGGCTGGGTCTGCGCCGAGGAGCACATTCTGGCCAAGTACAACTTCATGGAGCAGGCTGCCTCCCTGCAGGCCTCCACCATCGGCCAGATGGAAACCTCCAAGTGGATCGACATGTTCGATCTGGACGCCCATGTGGCCACCATCCGGGCCTGCTATGACAAGCGCCGGAAGGTGATGCTGGAGACTCTGGAGCGGGAGCTGCCTGAGGGCTGCACCTTCACCCACCCCGTGGGCGGCCTGTTCGCCTGGGTGGTGCTGCCGGAGTATATGGACGCCAAGGAGCTGCAGATGAAGTGCCTGGAAAAGAAGGTTGCCTTCGTTCCCGGCGGTTCCTTCTTCCCCAACGGCAACCATGAGAACACCCTGCGTCTGAACTACAGCTGCATGCCCGAGGAGAAGATCGTCCAGGGCATCACGGCTCTGTGCCAGACCATTCGCGAAAACCTGCGGTAATCCCGCGTTTCTGATGCAAGCGTTACTATTTTAAGGAGAATCTGACCCATGAAAAACGTCAAGGTGCTGATCGGCAACTACGGCAGCGGCAAAAGCGAGCTGGCGCTGAACTTCGCCATCCGGGCCGCCGCCCGGGGCGACAGAACGGAGCTTCTGGACCTGGATATGGTGAACACCTACTTCCGCCTGACCGAGCGGGGCAAGCTGGTGGAGCAGAAGGAGATCCGTCTGGTGTCCCCCAACTTTGCCTGCTCCGGCATCGAGACTCTGTCCCTGCCGGCGGAGGTGTCGTCCGCCTTCGTGCTGGACTGGGACAGCGTCATCTTTGACGTAGGCGGCGATGACGTGGGCGCCACGGCCCTGGGCCGCTATCACCAGGACTTTGTCAGCCTGGAGCCCGGCGCTCTGGAGGTGCTGAACGTGGTGAATATCCGGCGGCCTCTGGCCAGCACCCCGGAGAAAATCCACCACCTGCAGGACGCCATGCAGCTGCACTCCCGGCTGACCATCACCGGCATGATCAACAACACCAACCTCTCCACCATGACCAGCGCCGACGACCTGTGGGACGGCTATCTGGTGCTGCGGGAGGTGGCGGACCGCACCGGTATCCCCGTGGCGTACACCACCGGCAAAAAGGAGTTCCTGGACGATTTCCTGGCCCGGAACCCGGACCCCGCTTATGTGGGAACGCCCGTCCCCATCGACGTGTACATGCACCGCGACTGGGATTCCTACATCCAGCACGGTCTGAACACCACCGATCCCCGGAAGGAGATCTATTAACGCGCGACCCCCGGTAAGCGGGATTTTTATAGATACCCATTGGAAAGGCAAAAATCCAGAAAAGAGGTGTAAAGTGTGGTAAGAGTTACTATCAACGAGAATCTTTGCAAGGGCTGCGGCCTGTGTGTTCGGGCCTGTCCCAAGCACATCATCGCCCTGTCCAAGACGAAGATCAACGCGAAGGGCTATCACCCGGCTGAGGTCACTGATATGGAGGCCTGCATCGGCTGCACATCCTGCGCGCGTACCTGCCCTGATGTGGTCATCCGCATCGAAAAAGACTAAGGAGGATTTATAATGGCTTTGACTCTTATGAAGGGTAGCGAAGCTATCGCGGAGGCTGCCATTCGCGCAGGCGCCCGTTTCTTCTTCGGCTACCCCATCACTCCGCAGACGGAGATCCCTGAGTACATGTCCGCCCGTATGCCCGAAATCGGCGGCTGCTTCCTGCAGGCCGAGAGCGAAGTGGCGGCGATCAACATGGTGTACGGCGCTGCCGGTACCGGCGCCCGCGTCATCACCTCTTCTTCCAGCCCCGGCGTGTCCCTGAAGCAGGAGGGCATCTCCTACTGCGCAGGCGCCCGCGTCCCCGCTGTGATCGTCAACGTCATGCGCGGCGGCCCCGGTCTGGGCAACATCCAGGCCTCCCAGGGCGACTATTTCCAGGGCGTCAAGGGCGGCGGCAACGGTGACTATCACCTGCTGACCTACGCTCCCTCCTCCATCCAGGAGTTCATCGACATCATGATGTTCGCCTATGAGAAGGCTGAAAAATATCGTATTCCCGTTCTGTTCCTGGCCGACGGCATCATCGCCCAGATGATGGAGCCCGTGGAGCTGCCCGAGATGGTGGATTACAAGGTAGACCCGGAGAAGAAGCCCTGGGCCTGCACCGGCTGGAAGCCCGGCGACGATCCCGCCAAGCGCGGCGTTATCAACTCCATCTATATCGACACCGAGAGCCTGGCCGTCCACAACGACGAGCTGCAGGCCGTGTATAAGGAAGTGGTGGCCAACGAGCAGATGGTGGAGACCTACAACTGCGAGGGCGCCGAGTACATCATCACCGCCTTCGGCACCGTGGCCCGCATCGCCAAGAGCGCCATTGCCGAGCTGAAGGCCAAGGGCATCAACGTGGGTCTGGTCCGTCCCATCACCGTGTGGCCCTTCCCCTACGACGCCGTCCGCGAGGCTGCCTGCCAGGATTCCGTCAAGGCGGTTCTGGACGTGGAGCTGAACGAGGGCCAGATGCTGGAGGATGTCAAGCTGGCCATCAACGGCGCCAAGCCCATTGATTTCACCGGCCACTGCGGCAGCCAGATGCCCACCACCGATGAGATCGTCGAGAAGATTCTCAGCATGAAGGAGGGCAAGTAACATGGCCGTATTATTTGAAAAGACGAAGCTGCTCACCGATAAGCAGTTCCATTACTGCCCCGGCTGCAACCACGGCATCATTCACCGCCTGGTGGCCGAGGTCATCGACGAGATGAACCTGGACGGCAAGGTCATCGGCGTGGCCCCCGTGGGCTGCTCCGTGTTTGCCTATGATTACTTCAACTGCGACATGTACGAAGCCGCACACGGCCGTGCCCCCGCTGTGGCTACCGGCGTCAAGCGCGCCGTGGGGCCCGACACCATGGTGTTCACCTATCAGGGCGACGGCGACCTGGCCTCCATCGGTCTGGCTGAGACCATGAGCGCCGCCAACCGGGGCGAGAATATCTCTGTGATCTTCGTGAACAACGGCATCTACGGCATGACCGGCGGTCAGATGGCCCCCACCACTCTGATCGGCCAGAAGGCCACTACCTGCCAGGAGGGCCGCACCCGGGAGCAGGCCGGTATGCCCATCCGCATGGCGGAGATGCTCTCCACCCTGGACGGCTGCGCCTATGCCGAGCGGGTCTGCGTCACGGATATCGCCAACATCAACAAGGCCAAGAAGGCCATCAAGAAGGCATTCCAGAAGCAGATGAACGGCGAGGGCTTCACCTTTATCGAGGTGCTGTCCACCTGCCCCACCAACTGGGGCATGACGCCGCTGAAGGCCAATCAGTGGCTGAAGGACAACATGGTCCCCTACTATCCTCTGGGTGTCATCAAGGAGACGGCCCCGGAAGGCGCGGAGGTGAAATGAGATGAAAAAAGAGATCGTCATTTCCGGCTTCGGCGGCCAGGGCGGCCTGGCCATCGGCAAGAATCTGGCAGAGGCCGGCATGGCTGAGGGCCTGAACGTTACCTGGGCTCCTTCCTACGGCCCCGAGATGCGTGGCGGCACCGCCAACTGCTCTGTGGTGCTCTCCGACAAGCCCGTGGGATCTCCCGTGTTCGCCCATCCCACCGAGCTCATCGCCCTGAATGAGCCCTCCCTGGTCAAGTTCGAGGAGGGCGTCGTCCCCGGCGGCATGGTATTCGTCAACAGCGACGTGGTGACGGATAAAGTCTCCCGCACGGACCTGACGGCCTACTACATCCCCTGCTCCCAGATCGCCGACGAGGTGGGCAACCCCAAGGTCAGCAACATGGTGATGCTGGGCGCCTATGTGGCCGGCACTAAGGTGCTGAAGGCGG
>OMBP01001264.1_pt1 | contig 11203 bp, 10 predicted proteins | sample 1644911 | NCBI WGS metagenome assembly OMBP01 (sample SAMEA103958122, study PRJEB25191) | human gut metagenome | biome: human-associated habitat [ENVO:00009003]; feature: intestine environment [ENVO:2100002]; material: feces | place: Germany | collected 2013/2015 | reverse complement strand
CGCAGCGGGTGCCCATCATCAGGCCGGCCAGCGGGGTCATGCCCATGGAGGTATCAACGACCTTGCCCTGATCGACAGCGGCGATGGAGGAGCCGTTGCCCAGATGGCAGGTAATAATACGGTAATCCGAAACTTCTCCGCCCACCATTCTGGCGGCTTCCTGAGCCACATATTTATGTGAAGTTCCGTGGAAACCGTAACGGCGCACGCCGTATTTTACATACAGTTCATAAGGCAGGCCGTATAAATAGGCTTTTTCAGGCATGGTCTGGTGAAACGCCGTATCGAAAACCACAACCTGCGGCACCTGCGGCATTAACGCCATACAAGCCTTAACACCGTTTAAGTTAGGCGGGTTGTGCAGCGGCGCAAGCTCGGCGCAGGCAGCAATGCCTTCAAGCACATCAGGCGTTACTAGCACGGAATCGGAAAAGCGTTCGCCGCCGTGAACAACTCGGTGCCCGACAGCGTCAATTTCGCTCATGCTTTTAATAACGCCGTAATCGGGATTTACCAGTGCGTCCACCGCCAGCTTTATGCCAAAGTTGTGGTCGGGTACGTCGATGTTGATATCAACCGTGTATTTTCCTTCCGGAGTATGCTTTAAAACAGAACCGTCCATGCCGATACGCTCAATCAAGCCTTTAGCCAGCACCTTTTCGCCGTTCATATTTATAAGCTGGTATTTAATTGAAGAACTGCCGCAATTAACAACAAAAACAATCACAGTATTCACCCCTAAAATTAGTTTTGCACTTCCGGGTAAATTTTAATATACTATTAGTATACACTATTTGACATTTAACCGCCAGTAAAACTTTCTGAGGTGAACCTATGAAAAAATCTATCGGCGTTATAGCCGAATACAATCCCTTCCACAACGGGCATTTGCTGCATCTTACCGAAGCGCGCCGCCTTGCCGGAGGCGATTTGCCCGTTATTGCCGTTATGAGCGGCAGCGTTGTGCAGCGCGGCGAACCTGCCTTCTGCAATAAATGGGCGCGGGCGCAGATGGCCGTGCAAAACGGTGCAGACCTTGTACTGGAACTGCCTGCCGTATTTTCGTGCCGCAGCGCGGAATTTTTTGCTGCAGGCGCAGTGCAGCTTTTAGCGGCGACAGGAATTACGGGTTACCTCGCTTTCGGCGCGGAAACCGCAGAAACACAAACGCTTGCAGCTGCCGCCCACTTCATCAACACTCATCAGGAAGAACTGCGCGCGATTATAAAAAGCGGATCATCTTACGCCGCCGCCCAGTCCACACTTTTGCAAAATGCAGGCTTTACCTTTGCCGCGGCGGAAGCAAACGATATTTTGGCACTTGAATACTGCCGCTGCCTGCAAAAATACGCACCGCAAATTATGCCGCTTGTTATACGCCGCTGCGGTGCAGGCTACAACAGCAGCGACATAAGCTCCGAATACGCCAGCGCCAGCGGCATACGCGCGGAATACGCCGCAGCAGGGCTTTCCGGCAGAATTTTAAACCAAATCCCTAAATGCAGCCACAAACTACTGGAAACACTCCATTCTTTAAATTTGCTTGGCTGGAATACAGAAAAACTTGACGCGCTTGTTTTATACAAGCTCTGTACGCTTACTGAGCAGCAAATTGCCGCTGCCTGCGAATGTACGGAAGGCCTTGAACACCGCTTAAAAGCAGCAACTGCCTGCCCGGATATGCAAAGCGTTGTAAGCAGCGTAAGCAGCAAACGCTATACAAAATCGCGCATCCGCCGCCTGTTAATGCAGCTTTTGCTTGGCAATGACAAAACCATTTTTACCGAAGCCAAACCGCAATACCTGCGCGTGCTGGCTTTTAACAGCCGCGGGCGCAGCCTGCTTGCACAAATGCGCAAAACAGCATCGCTCCCGGTTATTACCAAAATAGGCCGCAATTTTAAAAACTGCCTAACCGGCGATACCGAAAAAGACGAACTTATTATACGCCAGCTGCAAATGGATATTAACGCCGCCAACCTGCTGGCATTACTGCAAAACCGCAGCCAAGCCTACTGCCAAACCTACAACAGTGATTTTTTGACGCAGCCTTTTCAGCAGACCTGATAAAAAAACAAAGCCGCTTACCCGTAAGAGTAAACGGCTTAAATTTTTGCCTGATTATTTTTCTTCTTCGTCGTCCTGAATTTCATCGCCGTAATATTCCTGCGGCGCTGCAAGTTTGCGGCGTTCGTCGTTAACGGAATTGCGGTTATCGTTCAGTCCCTGCAGGGCAGACTGCAAATTGCCGCTTAAATATGCCAGCATATCGTCGGCATATTGCAGCACATCCACTTTTACGCGCTCTGCATAAGCGTCAGCTTCTTCCTTAACTTCCTGTTCATGACGCAGGGCCGAATTTTTAATATCTTCGGCAAAAGACTGTGCCTGCTGCACAACTTCTTCCTGGCGTACAATGCGTTCTGCCTCGGTTTTGGCCTGCACAACAATATTGTCGGCATCTTCGTGGGCCTTGTTGATTATAGCCTTTTGTTCTTCCAGCAGTTTGGCAGCACTTTTTACTTCACGGGGAATGGCTTCCTTCAAATCATCAAGAATTTCAGCCAAATCGCTTTCTTCCACAATGATTTTATCAGTCAGCGGAATTCTGCTGGCCGCAGAAATAAGATTATACATTTCATCAAAAATTCTGTCTAAAGCAGCACTGGTACTCTTGTCTATCATCGTAACATCCTCTTTCTATAACAAGTGTTTTTCCGCCAGCAGCTCCTTAATGCGCACCTCAACGTTATCGGGCACCAAACCGTGGATGCAGCCGCCAAACGTAGCCAGTTCGCGCACGCCGGAAGAGCTTAAAAACGAATAATTGGCATTGGTCATGATAAAAACAGTTTCCAGATTATTATCAATTTTTTTAATCAGCAGCGCACGCTGAAATTCATACTCAAAATCGGAAAATGCACGCAGGCCCCTGACAATAAAAGGAGCTTTTTCCTGCCTGCAAAACTCGTTCAGCAAACCCGAAAAACAGGTAACCCTGGCATTGGGGATATGCGCCGTTGCCATACGCAGCATTTCAACACGTTCTTCCATGCTGAACATTGCTTTTTCCTTTCCCGGATTGTGAAAAACACTGATGACAATTTCATCAAACATCTGGCTTGCCCGTTCAAAAATGTCCAAATGGCCATTGGTTACCGGATCAAAACTCCCCGGGCAAATTGCTCTGCGCACTTTATTAACCTCCTAAAATCTGCTTTGCAGACGGTAAATTTTGGCAATATTCTAAAAGCTTTATTCTACACAAAATGTAATATTCCTTTAATTGCCGCACCTTTTATCTATTGTAACATGTTTTCACACTTTTGCAAAACGTATAAAGCTAATTTTTGTTTCGCCGTAAGTTTCGCAGCGCACAAGTTCAAACTGCGGCGGCAGTGTTCCAAGCTCGTCATGTGCCGAATGTTCAGCAATTAAATAGCCGCCGTCGTTTAAAAGATGGCTTTCTGCCAGCGCGGCAATAACCTTCTGCACCAGCCCCTTGTTATAAGGCGGGTCGGCAAAAACAAAATCAAAACTCATGCCCTTTTTATGCAGCCGCCCTATCAGCTGGCAGGCATCCCCGCAAATTGTTTCCGTATCGTCCTGCGCCCGGCATTTGGCAATATTGCTTTCCACCAGCCGCAGCGATTCTTTGCTTGTATCGGTAAAAACAATTTTTTCCGCGCCGCGGCTCCAGCTTTCAAGCCCGAGGTTGCCCGTACCGGCAAATAAATCCAGCACCTGCGCGCCGATAATTTTGCTGCCGATAATATTAAACAGCGATTCCTTCACCCTGTCGGCAGTGGGACGCACATCCCAGTTTTTGGGCGTAGTCAGCTTCAGCCCTCTGGCCCTGCCAGTAATAATTCTCATTTTAAAAACTCCGTACTTGTAATATAATATTTGTAACTATACGCTGCAAAGGAGGCTTACCGTGAAAAAATATTTATGGCTTTTTTTAACCGCCCTGTGCAGCTATATTTTTTATTTTTTCAGCCTGCCGCCAAGCACGCCTTACACACCGCCGCCCCTGCCGGTGCAGGAACAACTGCTGCTTGTGCCGCTTGACAGCCGCCCGCCCTGCACGTTAATAACGCAGGATTTGGGCAGGCTTGCTTCCATAGATGTAATTTTACCCCCAAAAGAACTTCTTGACAACTACCGCACACCGGCAAACCGTGAAAAATTATCCTCATGGCTCAGCCATAACACAGGCAACTGCCCGGCAGTTATTTCCGGCGACCTTTTAATTCACGGCGGGCTGCTTGCTTCGCGCCTGCCGCAGGGAACCGTTAACGATGAACAGAACTTTTTAAAACTGCTGCAAGAAATGCCTTCGGGCGAAGATATTACCGTTTTTTCGATTATTCCGCGCCTGCTCGTAAGCGACAACCTGCTGCCGGATGCCTGGTACCAGTGGCACCTGATGCGTTATTCCACCCTGCGCGATATTGTAGAACAGTTTGGCGACTACCATTCCACAGCGCAGCTGGAAGAAATTAAAAATAAAATTCCGCAGGAAATACTGCAAAAATATAACGTGCTGTACAGCACAAACGACAGTTTTAACAAACAGCTTGCAGCATTATGCGCCGCCAAAAATTATACGCTTGTAATAGGGCAGGATGACTCCCAGCCCTTTGGACTGCCCAACCGCAACCGCACCCACGCCGAAGCCTATATGCGCCGGGCAGGGTTAAGCAGCGCCAGCACAACCACCTGCGGCGCGGACGAAATAGCGCAAATGCTTATTGCACGCCGCTTTTGCCAGATTAATAACTACAAACCAAAATTTTATATTAACTATACCACCGGCAGCGCAGCTACCGCAATTATGCCATACATGGCAGTTACTGCCGAAGCCGCCCTGCTTGACAAAATTAAATTTACAGGCGGCACGCTGACGCAAAACCTTAATGAAGCCGACGTTATTTTATATGTACACTGCGGCAGTGCCAAAGAACCTGCCAACGAAAAAATGGCGCAGAAACTACAAACACTGCTTAACAGCGGCAAGCATGTTGCCGTTATCGACGCCAGTGAAGATTACGAAAGCAGCCAGATGCTTTTGCCCGTGCTTTTGGCAAACAACGTAACCGTAAACAAACTTGTTTCTTACTCAGCCTGGAACACCTTCGGCAACGCGGCAGGCACAGCCACAGCGCAAAGCGCAATATTTACAGGTCAGCTTAAACGCCTGCCCAAGCATCTGCTGCCTGCGCTTTACGCGCACAACCTTAACTTTACAGTTGCCCGCCTGCTGGATGATTACAGCTACCAAAAACTTTTGCACCACCGCCTCAGCACAATACTTACCCTGCGCGGGCAGGACCCTGCAAATTTGAATGACGGCTATAAAACTTTTGCCGAAAATATTATAGAAGGCTTTATTTATAACGAAAAACGCAGCCTTTTATATACCAATTTAGGCCTTACACCCTTTTACAACGACGGCGCAAATGAATATTACATTACCGGCATTAACGCCGAAGCAAAGCTTCCGTGGAACAGAATTTTTGAAATAGAATTAAAAACAAATTGTGAATACGGCATAAAAAAATCTGCACGATAATTAAAGCACAAAACCTCACGGCACATAAATACCGTGAGGTTTTAGTTTATTTGTTAATTTATTGTTTTAGGAGTTTTTAAGCAGTATTTAAGTAAAGCACCGGCTTTTAAAAACCGTGTCCCTTGCTTTTTAGTCCTTAAAATTTTCCAAACTGCCGCATAAAGTTAAGGCGTAAACACTTTTGGCGCCTGCCTGTTTTAATATTTTTGCCGCTTCGTCCAGCGTTGCGCCGGTGGTTAAAATATCATCCACCAATAAAATTTTAGCGCCGCGTACATCACCCTGCACTTTAAAGCAGCCGCGCACATTGCTGCGGCGTTTATCCGGCGCAAGGCCGTACTGCGGCGCTGTTGCCTTTATACGCGCCAAAACCTGCGGCTGCCATGCGCCTTTAACGGCAAACGCTCCGGCAAAAATGCTTTCAGGTATATCAAAACCGCGCTGCTTGCGCCGTGCCGCATCCGTCGGTACTGATACCACCATATCAAAGCTGCTTTCGCCATACGCCTGCGCTAAAAATACAGCTTCTTCCGCCAGCGGCTGCAAAAATTTGCTTTCACCTTCAAATTTAAGTTTGTGCAGCATTTCTTTAAGCGCGCCGCTGTATTTATACCCCATTACAGCGCCGTCAAGGTTTAACAGCCCCGGCATTGCTTCAAGCAAAAGTGCGCTGCGCCTGCACGCAGGGCAAAACACACCGCTTTCCGTTTCTGCATTGCATACGGCGCAGCTCTGCACAAAAAACACGCTTACAAGCGCCCGCCACCATTCTTTTATATAATTCAAATTATCACCATTTTATTAAAATACATCAGCCTGTTCCTGCAAGCGTTCTGCCAAAAGCGAATAGCGCTTGCGCGTTTTATCGTTTAAAACAGCTGCCTGCACGGCTTTTTTGCTGCCGACTATTACAACCTTTTGCCGCGCCCTTGTTACCGCAGTGTAAAACAGGTTGCGCTGCAGCATTATATAATGCCCCGGCACCATTAAAAGTATTACTACCGGGTATTCGCTGCCCTGCGATTTATGCACGCTCATGGCATAGGCTAACTGCAGTTCATCTACTTCGGCAGAAGTGTACACAATTTTATTGCCGCTGATGCCGGCATAGGTATATTCATCTTCAAACGAGGTAAATACCGGTTTGCCGCCGTCGTCATACACAACCGTTACATTGCCGCCGTCGATACGTATTATGCGCCCTATGTCGCCGTTAAACACTTCTTTTTCATAGTTGTTGCGAATCTGCATTACCTTATCGCCTTCGCGCAGCACGGCTCCTCCCGGCAGCGTTAGTTCGCCCTTGTCTGCCGCGGGCGGGTTTAAATGCTGCTGCAAAACTTTGTTTAAGTTCTGCACGCCGCAGGGGTTTTTGTGCATCGGCGAAAGCACCTGCACATACTGCAGGCCGTGTTCGGCCGCTATCTTTCCGTACAGCTGTGCCACAAAATCCGCCGCCATAAACTCGTTGTCAAAACCGGCAAACTCAAAATCGCTGTGTTCGGCAAATTCCGGCATCTGCCCATGGTTAATGCGGTGAGCGTTGCGCACAATGGGGCTTACTTCCGCCTGACGGAAAACATTTTCCAGCCTTACTACCGGCATTTTTTTGCTGCGGATAATATCTTATAATACCGACCCCGGCCCTACCGAAGGCAGCTGGTCCACGTCGCCGACAAAAATAAGGCGGCAGCCGCCCGGCACTGCTTTCAGCAGATGGTGCATCAGCGTAATATCCAGCATGGAGGCTTCGTCGATAATAATTGCTTCCGCGTCGAGCGGATCGCTGTCGTTTTTGCCAAAGTTAAAACCGCTGCCGTCCGGCTGGTATTCCAAAAGGCGGTGTACCGTCTGCGCCGGATGCCCGCTTGATTCTGCAAGACGCTTGGCCGCCCTGCCCGTAGGCGCCGCCAGCAAAATGCGGCAGCCCGCTTTTTCCAGCACCGTTATAATGCCCTTAACAACGGTGGTTTTGCCTGTGCCCGGCCCGCCGGTTAATACAAATACGCCGTATTTAAGCGAAGCATGGATGGCTTCTTTCTGCGCTGCGGCAAGCTGTATGCCCGCCTCGAGTTCCCACTGACCGATAATTTTTTCAACATCAACGCTTTTAATTTTTCCCGGCGCATCACGCAACGCTATCAAACGTTTTGCCGTCTGCGTTTCCGCCTGATACAGATATTCCGGGTAAATAAGGCGCAGCCCGCCCACTTCTTCCGTGCGCAGGCGGTCTTCGTCAATCAGTTCTTTAAAAAGCTCTTTTACAGGTTCCGGGTCGGTCTGCAAAAGCTTAACCGTTTCCTGCGCCAAAAGTTCTTCCGGCACGCAGGTATGCCCGGCAGAAGCCGCCATGTTAAGCGCATAAACAAGCCCTGCTTCTATGCGCCGCCTGTCGCTGCGGCTGCACCCCAGTGCCAGCGCTATTTTGTCGGCCGTCCTGAAGCCTATGCCCGTTACTTCGCCCGCAAGTGCATAAGGGTTTTCCTGCACACGCACCAGTGCCGTGCTGCCATAGCGCGCCTGTAATTTTGGCGCATAATTGGCGCTTACGCCGTGCTGCTCCAAAAACAGCATCAGTTCGCGCATTTCGCTGAGTTCGGCATACGAAGCCGCAATGCTTTCTGCCTTTTTGCGACCTATGCCTGCAACTTCCGTCAGCCTTTCCGGTTCGCTTTCCATAACGGTCAGCGTACGGCTGCCAAAATGCTCCACAATACGCGCCGCCATGGTTCTGCCAATGCCCTTAACCGCGCCGGATGCCAGAAAGCGCTCAATACCATCCGTGGTGGAAGGCTTAACCACGCGCAAAGCATCGGCCCTGAACTGGCGCCCAAAACGCACATGCTCGCACCATTCGCCTTCCATGGCAATGTTTTCGCCCATATAGGGGGCCATGCCTTTATAGGTAACCGTTGCCAAACCGGCTGCCGTTTTAACGCGCAGCACACAAAAGCCGCCGTCGCCGCTCTGATATATAACATTTTCCAGTGTTCCCTGCAGCTGTTCCAAATGCTCACCACCGTACAAAACAAACGTTCAGTTTATTATAGCATGTTTTTTTAACTTAATAAACCTCGTCCGCGCAGGCTATTATTTTTTGACAACAGGTTTAAAATTAGCTATAATTAATTAAATACGTTTTAGCCTTTTTCCAAAAAGGCAGGAGGTTCTGCTTTGAAATCCATCGGCACACAAATTGCCATTGATATGTATAATTGCAGCGATATACTTTTGGATGACGTTATCGGCATCGAGCACATGCTCAGCAGCGCCGCAGCGCGTTTCGGCATGGAGCCGAGCGGCGTTTATGTAAACGACGAGGACGGCATTGACGAATATTCCGTGTTTGCGCACTGCAAGCAGGGGCATATTACCATGCACGTTTATCCGGATATGGGCTTTGCCACGATTGATATTTTTACCTGCTTTAAAGAAGCCGACCCCGACGGGCTGGCACGCTTTATGCGCAAATACTTCAATCCCGACAAATCCAAAATCACTTATCTGGAACGCGGCGATTTTGGCAACGAAAGCGATATGAAGCCGCGCCGCAAATCACATACAAAAATAATACGCAAAGCCAAAACCCTTGGCAAAAAATTATCTAAACTGATGATGCGTCCTAAATCCATTTAAAACGCTGCCAAAAGGCAGCTTTTTCTTTTACCCTGCATTTAAACGGAGGATTTTATGAAATATATTTTTTGGGATATTGACGGCACGCTGCTTCTGACAGGCCTTGCCGGGGCAGATGCGCTGCGCGCGGCAATCAGGGAACTGTTCGGCGTTGAAAATTTCCAGTTTTCGCATCCGCTGGCAGGCGCAACGGATTCGCAGATTATCAAGCAAATTTGCATTGATATAAAAGGGCGCTGCCGCACTTTTGATGCCGCAAACATTTTAATTAATTACCACCGCCTGCTGCCAAAATTTTTAAAAGAACGCCAAGGGCATTTAATGCCTAATGTAGCCGCAACGCTGGCTTATTTTGAAGGCCTTGAGGGTTTTAAAACCTGCCTTTTAACCGGTAACACCACTACCGGCGCTTATTTAAAATTGCAGCGGTACGGAATCGACAAATACTTCGACAGCCATTACGCCGTCTGCGGCGAGCTGAGCGAAGACCGCAGCGAACTCGCCAAAATCGCCCTGCGCCGTTTGCAGGTAATGCATCCGGAAGAAGAAATCAGTGGCAGCGATATTTTTCTTATCGGCGATACGCCCAACGACATTATCTGCGCCAAAGCCATAGGGGCGCGCTGCCTTGCCGTGCTGGCAGGCTCCACCTACACCAAAGAGCAGCTTGCGGAGCACGAACCGTGGAAAATTATTGACAAACTGCCTGGCGAACCGCAGAAACTGGTTCAACTTTTTAACGAAGCCTGAGAGGAATTATGAAAAAATTTTTATTAACATTTATTTGCTGCCTTGCCTTACCGGCAGCGGCATTTGCCTACAACGCAAGCGACGTGCAGCAGGTGCAGAGCGGCATCAGCTGCCCCGGTGCGGATTTAAGCGGTGCGGATTTAAGCGGCGCGGATTTAAGCGGGCTTAACCTTAACGGCATTAACCTGCGCGGCGCCAACCTTAACGGCGCGCGTTTGGCAGACACCGATTTAAGCGGCGCAGACCTGCAAAACGCAAACATGCACCGGGCCGTATTTAAAAACTGCACTTTAACCAAAGCCAATTTAAGCGGCGCGGATTTAAGCTATGCCAACCTAAACGGAAACAAGCTGGACAAAGCCGTTTTAAATAATGCCGTACTGTACCGCACAGGCCTGCGCGGCGCGGATTTAAACTATACAAGCTTTGCCTACGCCAAATTGCAGGAAGCAACCCTGGACAAAGCAAATGCGCAGAATGCCGACTTCAGCTACGCCGGAATGTCTTACAGCTGGCTGTATAAAACAGATTTAACGGGCGCCGTTTTAACGCACGCCAATTTATACAATGCCAAAATGCAAAACGCCGTGCTCACCAATGCAGATTTAACCTCTGCTAACCTTTCGCGCAGCAATTTGCAGCACGCCCAGCTTAACGGTACCCGCCTCGACCGCGCCATGCTTGACGATGCCGATTTAAGCTACGCCGATTTAACGCTTACCGATTTTGGCCGTGCCTTTAAGGATAACGCCAAATTTTAAGCGGCACAATCAGCACATAATAAAATAAGCCCTGTATATACAGCAAAACTCCGCAGCACTAAACTGCGGAGTTTTTGTTTTGCTGATTTTAATTTTTAAATGCTTACAGTTTTAAGCCTTCCACCCATTTTTGCAGTTCTGCCGCGCCTGTGCTGCCTGCAAAGCGCTTTGCCGGGCGCCAGGCTGTTTGTTCGGAACAGGAAGGATGCAGGAATTTATCCGTATCGCCTACGCCGCTGCCGCCGCTTGTTGCAAACGGAATAACGGTTTTGCCGGAAAAATCCTCGCTTTCCAAAAAGGTATTAATAATTGTCGGCGCAACATACCACCAAATCGGGAAGCCCACAAAAACGGTATCATACTGCGCAAAGTCTTTTACGCTGCCGCTGATGGCAGGACGCGAAGATTTATCTCTCATTTCTACCGAGCTGCGCGAATTTTTATCCTGCCAGTTTAAATTTGCCGCCGTGTAGGGCTGCGC
>OMBP01001260.1_pt1 | contig 11229 bp, 9 predicted proteins | sample 1644911 | NCBI WGS metagenome assembly OMBP01 (sample SAMEA103958122, study PRJEB25191) | human gut metagenome | biome: human-associated habitat [ENVO:00009003]; feature: intestine environment [ENVO:2100002]; material: feces | place: Germany | collected 2013/2015 | reverse complement strand
AAAATGCGGGGGCTGGTAGCCAGGGCGCGGGCAAGCGCCACGCGCTGCTTCATCCCGCCGGAAAGTTCATGAATATGAGCATGGGCACACTCTTTCAGCCCTACCAGTTCCAGATTCTTCTCCGCCATGGCGAGCCGGTCTCCCCGAGTCAGTCCGGGCACCAGCTTCAGGCCGAACATCACGTTCCCCATCACATCCAGCCACGGAAACAGGGCGGACTCCTGGAACATCACGGTCCGGTCCCGTCCGGGTCCCGTTACAGGCACCCCGTCCAGCTCCACCACCCCGGAAGAGGGAAACTCCAGCCCCGCAATGATATTAAGCAGGGAAGTCTTCCCGCAGCCGCTGGCCCCCACCAAGCACACAAACTCGCCCCCCCTGATATTCAAATTAATACCCTCCAAGGCTACCACCTTTCCTCGCCTCCCGTCAAACACCTTGCTCACGCCGGCAATACGGAGCTTGCAGCCTTCGGGACCGCAATGTTCTGCACCCGCAATCATCTTTCATCCGCCTCCTTCACCATGGTCAACTGTTCCTCCGCAGCCTCCGGCGCTACCAGGCCGCCTACATCCGGAACTTCTTTCATAAACCCGGCCTGATGGGCGTCCCGCACAAACTGCCGGAGCTTGGGAATGGAAATCCTGTCCTTAATGACGATGCTTTTCCAGGCCTCCGCAATCAATGCCGGGTCTATTCTGGAATGCGTCAGCTCCTCCAGCTCTCTGACCACGATTGACTGGGCCTCCTCCGGATGCAGTCTTATCCATTTGTTCAGCTCCTCATGCGCCTGCACCAGGGCTTTCGCCACTTCCGGCTTTTCCCTGAGAAACTCCGCTCCGCATACCAGCACGGTCGCGATAGACTCTTTCTCGTCCACCAGCACCCTGCCTCCCGCCGTCAGCACCAGGCGGCTCACCCAGGGTTCCACTGTCCACACGCCGTCCAGCTTGCCCTGCCGGAACAGGCTGAGCTGTTCGGGATTGGGAGTCGGCAGAATCGTCACATCCCCGCCGCGCTGCGTCACATGCAGGCCGTCGCGGGAAAACCAGGCGCGGGCGGAAACATCCTGCGTATTCCCCAGTTGGGGAGTCGCAATCACCTTGCCGCGGAAATCCGAAGGCTCCTTCAGCGTGGAATCCTTCGGAACCACCAGGGCGGCGCCTCCTTCCACGGCTCCGGCAATCATCCTGATATCCTCCCCTCGGGAACGCACAAAAGCATTGATGGCCGGGCTGGGCCCCACGTAAGCCAGCTCAATGGACCGGGCGAACACGGCCTCCATGGCGCTGGGCCCCGCATTGTACACGTACCAGTTGATCCTGACATTCTTTCCGGTAGCCTTCTTCAGTCGTTCCTCAAACCACCCCTTCCCCTGCCGCGAAAAATGATGCGCCACCAGGCCCTGCACATGAGTCACGTTGGGAAAATGGCCGAAATTCAATTCAACGACGTTGGGCTCATCCTTCTCCTTCTTTCCGCAGGAAACAGCCAGCAGACAAAAAAACAGAGCCGGTAAAATCGTCAGGAATCTGGAACGGGGCATAAGCAAAAAGAATGGGATACTGAGTCACAGCCGTTTTTCCGCGGCCTTTCAGGCACCGACTAGCAGAAGGGGCCGCCCGCGGCAAGAATCCAAAGGCAACAACTTTGTCACAATATGGACAGCAAAAATGCCCGTTCTGTTGAAAAAAAGCCCGGTTCCGGACCTGAACCGGGCTTTATTGACAACCCCGTCCGTTCCCGTTACAAAAACTCCATTCCTACCTGCCATGCAGTCTCCCCCTAACCAGCCCGCATCCGGATCATGGCTGGGCCTTCCTCCGGATGAAGAATATCCGGTAAGCCGGGCCGTCAGGTACCGCTGCATTCTTCTGATGCTCCTGTATTGGGCTGTCCTTTCCGCCATTCCCCAAGGAACGGGCTGTCTTGCAAAGATAGGAACCCATATCCCCCTTTGGATGGGAGCGCTGGAACTGACACCCTTCCTGCTGGTGCCGGCCTTCCTGTTCCTGGCGGTGCGAACAGGGGCCCAGTGGAGAGCCCTGATGATGACCGTATATGCGGGACTGTTCCTGAACCTGCTGATGAACCTGGCGCTTCCCGCAGACGCCATGTGGGGCGACCTTCCCGCAGCCGGCCCCTACGGTACTCTTGTCTGGCCCGGAGGGGACCACCGGGAATGGATGGTCACGCTGCCCCGTTTCCCGCAGTTCTGGGCTCTCGTCATCTATGTCTTCCTCTCCGGCAGAGGAGCCCGGCCCCTGCTTCGCCTGCTGTCACTGGCCTGGTGGTTCCTGCTTTGCGTGGCCCCCGTGAACACGGGCATGGTGGGGTATGCGGACATCCTGGGGCCTCTGGCCATCATCGCCCTCGTCCTCGGGTGCATGCACCTGGCGGAAAAACGGCCCTCCCGGCAAACCAAGGGCTAAAAAACCAGGGCGGCCATTCCACGGAGGAAAAACAGCCGCCCCAGAATTAATGGATACCGCCCTGCGGAAGATTTCCCGGCGTCATCCGTTACTTCCAGATCACTTCAAAAATATTCACGGAGCTTCCCTTCTTCCCGGTCAGGCCGAGTGCTTTCACCGGCTTCTTGACGGACTTCAGGCTAAATGTATTCACCTTCCTGCCCTTGGTCAGATTGCCCACGGGAACCCAACGTCCGTCAGCCCCGCAGGCCAGCACGGAAGCTTCCTTCCCGTCGGACAGGACAATGGCGGAATTCGCACGGGGAAAATTACAGGGTATCTCCGCCCTCTCCGGAGACAGCTCCACCGGGAGGAACGTTGCCAGGTTAAAATCCCCGGCAGCTCCGTTGTCGGCGGACTTTCCTCCCCTGTTAGCAAGACTCAGCTTGAACTCTTCCAGGGTCACCTCCTGAGGAACGCTCCCGGCGTTCAACAGCCTGATGCCTTTAATCACGCCGCCAACCTCCGCGGAACCGTCCGCCTTTAGCGGAACTTCCGCCCAGGACTTTCCGTCCATGGAAATGTACAATTTAGCCCACTTCATGTCCGGAGTCTTCAAATTGACGGAGGCGGACTCCACGGACGCTCCCGCTGGGATTTGAATACCCAGGGATTTTCTCGGCGGCAGGGGATGCACCTCCATGATGCGCTTCAATGAAATATCCCTGTCCCCGGTTTCAACCACGGCGCTCTTGAACGCGGGGGCATCCGTCAGTACGGAAGGCGCGGCAGGCGCATTCACCTTGAAATCCCGGATGGCCGTCCACACGTCCGGCTTGCCGCCCGGAACACCCTGCACCGTAGCGCGATACCGCACAAACCGGCCTTTTTTACCGCTTCCCTGGTACTCCACGTAAAGTCCGCTGGACTCCGGCATCAGGGGGAACCAGGACTGCCCGTCCAGAGACACCTCCAACTGTCCTCTGTTCACAGCGTCCGTATCGGAATCATTGCGGCCCATCACGATGGAAACGGTGCGTATCTCCCGCGGAACACCCAGGTCCACGCCGAAAAAGTCACCCTTCTTCTGAACCTCTTTGCAGTAATAGAACGACTCGGGATCGTCATCCAGCATCTTCTCAATGCCGCCCTTGGACTTGGTGGAGACATAAGGCTTCACACGGCCAACGGCCCGCCCGCTCACGCGGGAAAGCACGGAGGTGGAACCCATATCCAGCAATTCCCGCACGGCGGGAGCCATCACCAGTTCGGACGGTTTCACAGCGGTCTGCCACGGAGAATTTTTCTTGGTTACCTCCGTTACATGCTTATTGATGGCCTTACTGATTTCCCTGCTGTAACGCTGCATCTCGGCAAGCAGGCAGGCAGCCTCCATGGCATGATTCAGCGCTCCGGCGCCATTCCCCGCCTCTGTGGCCTCAATCATGCGCATACTGTTCACCCCGGCTTTCCCCAGGGATTCGAACTGGATGAGCCACGGCTCCACCTCTGCGACGAAAGCGGGATTATCAGACTTGGCCCGAATCGCGTCCGGAGCCTGGGCCATCTTCGCGAACTCGGCCTTCAGGCGGTCAAACGCCTTGCTTCCAGACACCCTGGCCCCGCGGCGGCACAGTTCCAGCACCTGCTCCACCACGGGGTGACGCCCCTCGGTGATGGTCAGCACATCGCTGTCGTCCACCACGGGGCGGCAGTAGTTATTTTCCGCAGCGACCTGTGCCAGCGCCGCCAGCACATCCAGCTGGGCAATGGCGTTGGCGGTGCGCTGGATGCGGTCCAGCTGGGCACCGATGCTCTCCAGCAGTTCGTCAAACAGGCGGCGCTCCAGCGAGATGAGCCGCTCGTGTGCGCCAAGGATCTTGCTTTCCAGCTCCTTCAGTTCCTGCGTGATGTAGCGCTCGCCGGAGGTGAGGGTCTGCTTGCGGATGTAAGTCTCCGGCACAAGGTTCTTGTAGGAGTTGCTCACCTCGATGAAGTAGCCGAACACATGGTTATAGCCGATCTTCAGCTTGGGGATGCCTGTCTCCTGCCGCAGGCGGGCTTCCAGCTGCGCCAGCACCCCCTTGGTGTTGTCGCGGATGGAGCGCAGCTCGTCCACCTCGGCATGGTAGCCCTTGGCGATGACACCGCCATCCTTGAGGGTGGAGGGGGCATCCGGGTCTACTGCGGCATAAATGCGCGCCTTGATATCCTCCAGCGGGTCGATACTTGCGGCCAGCTCGGCAAGCTCCGGGCAGTTGCAGCCCTCTGCCTGCTTGCGCAGACCGGGCAGACGGTCACAGGTCTGGGCAAGGGTGTAGATCTCCTTGGGGGTTGCAGAGCCGTACACCGTGCGGGTCATCAGGCGTTCCAGATCCGCAATGTAGTGCAGTTCTTCGGTCAGGTCGCCGCGCACCATGGTCTGGCGCACCAGCGCCTCCACAGCGTTCAGGCGGTGGTTGATGAGCTGACTGGAAATGAGCGGCTGCTCGATCCAGCTGCGCAGCATCCGCTTACCCATGGCGGTGCTGGTCTTATCCAGCACCCACAGCAGGGTGCCGCGCTTTTCGCGCCCGCGCAGGGTCTCGGTCAATTCAAGATTTGCCCGGGTGACCGGCGAAAGCCGCATGAACTGGGCTTCGTTGTAAGTAATGACGGTCTTTAGCCGCTCCACGCCCTTGATCTGGGTATCGTGCAGATATTCCAGCAGCGCGGCCATGGCAAAGCGCACCAGACCCTCGGCAGCTATGCCGGTGGTCTGCGGCCAGTCGCGGCCAAACTGTTCTTCCAGCGCAGACGCCACCAGCCCCGGCGCATAGCGCTCGTCCTCGACCAGTTCCACCGAGCAGCTCATGTTCTTTTTGATGTAGGCGGTCACCTCGCGGCAGTCCAGCAGGCCGGGGTTCATCAGCACTTCGCTGGGGTGGTAGCGGCACAGCTCGGTAATGACCGCCGGGGCGATCTTATCCGCCGCCAGTTCGGTGATATGCGCCGTACCGGTGGAAACGTCCGCAAAGCACAAGCCCGCCTTTTTGCCCTTGAGGTACAGGCTGGCGATGTAGTTATTGCGGTCGTCCTGCAGCATACTGCTCTCGATGACCGTACCGGGTGTGACCACCCGGATGATGTCCCGCTTGACAAGGCCTTTCGCCTTGGCGGGGTCCTCTACCTGCTCGCAGATGGCTACCTTATACCCCTTGGCGATCAGGCGCGCCACATAGCCCTCGTAGCTGTGGAAGGGCACGCCGCACATAGGGGCGCGCTCCGCAAGGCCGCACTGCTTGCCGGTAAGGGTAAGATCCAGCTCCCGGGACGCCGTGACGGCATCGTCGAAGAACATCTCGTAAAAATCGCCGATGCGGTAAAAAAGAATTTCGTCCTTGTGTTGATTTTTGATTTCAAGATACTGCTGCATCATGGGCGAAAGCTCTGCCATGGTTTTTCCTCTTTCCCTTGTATGGTTCCGTCAGCCGGTTTGCGGGCTGTAACCGCCAGTGCAAACAAAACGCGGTCTGTGTTGCACAGCCGCGTTCCGGTCAAAAAAGTTTGCTCAGTGGCAGCCGTCGCAGGTGGAGCAGCTGCCGGTGCAGGAGGCAGAAGGCTCCTGCACGGTCATGGGGTCGCCGCCGTTCATGGCGGTGTTGATGATGGCGTCGATATAGTTGACCAGGTTCTCGCACTCGCGCTTGGCCTCGTTGTAGGCGGTCATGCCCTCGTCGCCCATGATCTGGCCGTAGAGGCTGTTCACCTTCTCGTTCAGCTCAGCGATGCGGGCATCGTCGCGCTCGTTCTTGCCGATCTCGTTGTTCAGGTCCATGCGGGCCAGATTGAACTCGCCGATCAGGTTCTGCAGCTCCTCATCCTTATCGTTTGCCTTGCGGGCCTGATCCAGAATGACGTAGCGGGGGTCGGTCTGAAGTGCCATAGCGGCACGCTTGAAAAGATCAATGCAATCCATGATTGGGTTCTCCTTGTTGTTTTTATTCTTTCTGGGGCAGTTTGCCCCGGAATCACTTTTTTATGCTTCCACTTCACCCAGCAGCACGGTGGCGCGGGCACCGGTAAGATGTACAGTCGCGTAGCTGCCCAGCAGTGCCGGGTCCGCGGCAAACTCCACGGTCAGGTTATTGTCCAGTCGGCCGGAAAGAGTGCCCTCGTTGCGGCCAAAGCCTTCCACCAATACCCGGACGGTCTGCCCCACCTGCGCCTTGACCAGCGCCATGGCGATCTCGTCCTGCGTTGCCAGCAGGCGGGTCATGCGGTCGGTCTTTTCCTTGCGGGGGGTGGGGTCCGGCATTTCGGCAGCCTTAGTGCCGGTGCGCTTGGAGTAGATAAAGGTGAACAGCTGCATATAGCCCACCTTGCGCACCAGTTCCAGCGTTTTTACAAAGTCCTCCTCGGTCTCGCCGGGGAAGCCCACGATGATATCGCTGGAGAAGGTGATGCCGGGCACGGTCTTGCGGGCGTAGTCGATGAGCTCCAGATACTGCTCCACCGTGTAGTGGCGGTTCATCTGCTGCAAAAGTCGGTCGGAGCCGCACTGCACCGGCAGATGCAGGTGCTTGCACAGCTTCGGCTGGGCGGCGATGGTATCAATGAGCTTATGGCTGGCGTCCTTGGGGTGGCTGGTCATAAAGCGGATGTGGTAATCGCCGGGCACGGTGCACAGCAGGTTGAGCAGGTCGGAGAAATCGATCTGTTCCTCCAGCCCCTTACCGTAGCTGTTCACGTTCTGACCCAGCAGGGTGATTTCCTTATAGCCCGCTTCCACAAGGCTGCGGAACTCCGCAAGGATATCGCCGGGCTTGCGGCTCTTCTCGCGGCCGCGGACGTAGGGCACGATGCAGTAGGTGCAGAAGTTATCGCAGCCGTACATGATGGGCAGCCATGCGCGGAACTCGCTCTCGCGCCGGATGGGGATGTTCTCCACGATGACCGGACGCTGTGCGGGGTCCAGCAGCACCCTCTTATGCTTTTGCAGTTTCTGGGCGATCAGCTGCGGCAGGGTGTCGATGCCGTCCACGCCGAACACCAGATCCACATAGGGGTAGCTCTTGCGCAGCTTTTCCACAACGTGTTTCTGGTTGGCCATGCAGCCGCACAGTCCGATGATGAGGCCGGGCTTTTTTTCCTTAAGGCCCTTCAGCGCGCCCACGTTGCCGAACACCCGCTGCTCGGCGTGCTCACGCACGGCGCAGGTGTTGAACAAGATCAGGTCGGCATCCTCGGGCTTATCGCACAGGCCGTAGCCGATATCCACCAGCACGCCTTTAATGCGCTCGCCGTCGTTGACGTTCTGCTGACAGCCGTAGCTGTGCACAAAGGCCAGCGGCGGGGTGTCGTAGGTCTGCCGCACCAGCTCGGCGGCAACGGTATTATGTTCAAAGTTAATGTATTCCAAAAAAACCATCCTTCTCCGCCGGGCAGGGTAGCCCCGTGCGGCGAAACTCTATTTTCTGCCATTCTATAAAAGACACTTTTTAGTATACCCTGTTTGGCCGCTGCGGGCAAGAGGAAACACGCAAATTTTATGCCTGTTTAGCCGCTGCCGCCTCTGCATCCTGCCTGCGGCAGCACTCTTCGCACACGCCCAGCAGCACCACGGCACAATCCTGCACCCTGCCCTTCTGGTTTTTGACCAGCTCCATCACCTGTTTTCCGTCCACCTCTGCATCGGTGACGCCGCCGCAGACGGTGCAGTACAAATGGCTGTGCCACGGCAGGGTGTGGTCAAAGCGGTCCGCCTTGCCGGGAATGGACACCCGGCGCACCCGCCCGGCTTCCACCAGACTGTTCAGGTTGCGGTATACTGTGCCAAGGCTCAGATTCGGGCACTCCTGCGCGGCTTTATCGTAGATTTCTTCCGCAGTCGGGTGGTCGCACAGCTGCTGCACCGTCTGCATGACAAGCTCCCGCTGTTTTGAGTAACGCATATCCATCCTCCTTTTTCACACGGTTCAGACGTTTTCTTCCCCTTTGATCTTTGCCCAGTACGCCCGGGCGGCCTGTTCGGTCTTGTTGTCGCCAAAGGTGTAGTACTTGGTATCCTTCAGCACATCCGGCAGATACTGCTGCTGTACCCAGTGGTTGGCGTAGCTGTGGGCGTATTTGTAGTTCTGCCCCTTTACCAGCGCATCCTCGCCGTCAAAGTGCTTGTTTTGCAGCTGGCGCGGGATGGGCCCGGTGCGCCCGGCCTGTACATCCGCAATGGCTGCGTTGATGGCATCGTGGGCGCTGTTGGATTTGGGGCTGGTGGCCACCAGAATGACTGCATCCGCAAGCGGCAGACGCGCCTCCGGCAGACCCACCATGTTGGCGGCATCCACCGCCGCCTTGACGATGGGGATGATTTGCGGATAGGCAAGCCCCACATCCTCGCAGGCGCACACCATCAGGCGGCGGCAGGCAGAGGGCAGGTCTCCCGCCTCCAGCAGGCGTGCCAGATAGTGCAGCGCCGCGTCCGGGTCGGACCCGCGCATGGACTTCTGGTAGGCAGACACGATGTCGTAGTGGTCGTCGCCCTCCCGGTCGTAGCGCATGGCGGTGCGGCGGGTGACCTGCCGGATCATATCTAAGGTAATGCGCTTTTCTCCGTTTTCCACCGGCGCTGCCGTGACCGCAAAGTCCAGACAGCCCAGCGCCTTGCGCAGATCGCCCCCGGCGCTTTCGGCCAGATAGGCGCAGGCGTCCTCGTCCATGCATACCGGCACCTGTTCCCCTTCGGAAAGGCGCTGCACGGCGTTGCGTACCCCGCGCTCCACGTCCGCTGCGGCAAGGGGCTTGAACTCAAACACCGTGCAGCGGGAAAGCAGCGCGTTATAGATGTAGAAATAGGGGTTCTCGGTGGTGGAGGCGATCAGGGTGACGCTGCCGTCCTCGATACATTCCAACAGGCTCTGCTGCTGCTTTTTGTTCAGGTACTGGATCTCGTCCAGATACAGCAGAATGCCGCCCGCCGCTGCCAGCGTGCCGATATCCTTGAGCACTGCCTTGATATCCCCGGTGCCGCAGGAGGTGCCGTTGAGCTTGTGCAGGGTCATGCCGCTGTTCTCGGCAATGATGCGTGCCACCGTGGTCTTTCCGGTGCCGGAGGGGCCGTAAAAGATCATGTTGGGAATGCGCCCGCTCTCGATGGTGCGGCGGAACACCCGCCCCGGAGCCAGCAGATGCTGCTGCCCGCACACATCCGCCAGCGTTTTGGGACGCAGGCGCTGCGCAAGTGGTTCATTCATGGTGGGTTCCCCTTTCCTGCCCGCAAGGCACTTTTTATATAGTATAGCGCATTTAGAAAAGGAGAACAAGAGCTTTTCTGAAAATCATTCTCAGATAATGCCCTGCAAACATTTACAAATCCTGTCAAACATGGTATGATTCAGGTATTCCCTTTCAAAGGAGGTTTATCCCATGCCGGTACGAAAAAAAGCCCCGGAGGATCTTACCGCAAAAAAAGCGCTGGCGCTGGAGGTCATCCGGCGTCTCAAGGCCGAATACCCGGATGCTGGTTGCACCTTGGACTATGACCACGCATGGCAGCTACTGGTCAGCGTGCGGCTGGCCGCCCAGTGCACGGATGCCCGGGTGAACATTGTGGTACAGGACTTGTTTGCTAAATACCCCAATGTAGCAGCATTGGCTGCGGCAGAGCCCGAGGAAATTGAAGCCATCGTCAAGCCCTGCGGACTGGGACACTCCAAGGCGCGGGATATCTCGGCCTGTATGCGGATGCTGCGGGACAAGTACGACTGCCGGGTACCCGACACCTTTGACGAATTGCTTGCCCTGCCCGGCGTAGGGCGCAAGAGCGCAAACCTCATCATGGGGGATGTGTTCGGCAAGCCCGCCATCGTCACCGACACCCACTGCATCCGGCTGTGCAATAAGATCGGCCTTGTAGACGGCATTAAGGAGCCGCAAAAGGTGGAGATGGCGCTATGGAAGATCATCCCGCCGGAGGAAGGCAGCGACCTTTGCCACCGCTTTGTGATGCACGGCCGTGCGGTGTGCAACGCCCGCAAGCCGGAATGCGAAAAATGCTGTTTGAAAGACATCTGCCGCACCGCCCGCGAAGCCGCCGGGCAGCAGGCAGAGCCATAATTTTTAAGGAGGTATAAATTATGATCACTTTAACGATTTTGCTCATCGTTGCCCTGCTGTGCGTACTGGTGGGCTGCCTGACCGGCCTGCTGACGCTGGTGGGCGTGCTGGCCTCCCTTTTTGTGGGCGTGCTGGTGGGCGCATTGGCCGGATATCTGGCCGGGCGCTTTATGGGCACGGAAACTTCCCTTGGCCGCAACATCCTGATGGGCGTGCTGGGCAGCTTTGTGGGCGAGTTTTTGTTTGGCCTGCTGGGCATCCACGCCTCCGGCAGCTTTTCTTCCTTTGCCATCTCGGTGGTCGGCGCCTGCATCTGCATCTGGATTGGCCAGAAGATCTCTAAGTAAGTTTTTTGTAACAGTATGCCGCCGCATTCTGCTGCCGGAGTTTCCGGGCAGGGTGCGGCGGCTTTGCTTTTCCGCACAAAGCAAAACCCCCGAAAACCGGCTTCACAAGCCAACTTTCGGGGGTTTTGCTTTGGAGCTACTGACCTGATTCGAACAGGCGACCTGCTCATTACGAGTGAGCTGCTCTACCAGCTGAGCCACAGTAGCACATTGCACATCTGCTGCAACAGGCAATATTTTACCATATTTCTACGGTGCTGTCAAGGCCGGATTTCCTGTAAGCGGGGCAGCTTTTGCAGAGTGTTTCACAAAAAGTTGTTGCATTTTAGCCCGGCGGCTTTATAATAGAATTGATTGCGCAAAAGGCCGCGCCTTTT
>OMBP01001253.1_pt1 | contig 11258 bp, 8 predicted proteins | sample 1644911 | NCBI WGS metagenome assembly OMBP01 (sample SAMEA103958122, study PRJEB25191) | human gut metagenome | biome: human-associated habitat [ENVO:00009003]; feature: intestine environment [ENVO:2100002]; material: feces | place: Germany | collected 2013/2015 | reverse complement strand
CCGCCAGCTCCGCGATGGCCAGTCCCGCCTCGATGTCGCCGCCCACGGTGTTCAGAAGCAGCAGCACCCCGTCCACCTGTTCGTTCTGCTCCAGCGCCGCCAGCAGCGGCAGCACGTGCTCGTACTTCGTGCTCTTCAGATTGTCCGGCAGCAGCGTGTGTCCCTCCACCTGCCCCACGATGGTCAGGCAGTGTATCGTCCCCCGGCTGTTTTTCACCACAGTGCTGCCCATATCAATGATCGGCTGTACCGGCACCGCCGCTTTTTCCTCGTTCTTTTCCCGGTTTTCGTCGTTGCTCATATCCGCGCCTCCTTTTTGCCGTAGTTTGCGCGGATACCGCCTCTTTCATGCAAAAAGAGCGCCTCCCGGCGCTCTTTTTCGTTATTCGTTATCTTCTGTTGTGGGGATACCAGATCTTCTGCTTCTCCGCCTCGCGGATCAGTTCCTCCCGGAAGTCCGGGTGCGCGATGGAGATCAGCTTCTCCGCGCGCTCCCACACCGTCAGTCCCTTCAGGCACACGCAGCCGTACTCCGTCACCACGTACATGGTGTTCACGCGGGTATCCGTCACCACGGAACCGTTCTGCAGGGTAGGCCGTATGCGGGAATGCAGCGTGCCGTCCTTGTCCGCGTGGGTGGAGCTGAGACAGATAAAGCTCTTACCGCCCTTGGACAGATACGCACCCAGCACAAAGTCCTGCTGTCCGCCGGCGCCGCTGATCTGCTTGGTGCCCGCCGTCTCACCGTTCACCTGCCCGTACAGGTCCACATCCACCGCGTTGTTGATGGAGACAAAGTTGTCGATGGCCGCGATGGTGCGGATGTCGTTGGTGTAGCTGATGGGCGCGGCCATGCACGCCGGGTTGTCGTCCAGATAGTCGTACAGCTTCTGGGTACCGGCGGCAAAGGCGAACACCTGCCGGCCGCGGTCGATGTTCTTCTTCATGCACGTGACCTTCCCCGCCATCGCCAGATCCACATAGGCGTCCACATACATCTCCGTGTGTACGCCCAAATCCTTCAGGTCGGACTCGCACAGCATAGCGCCCACGGTGTTGGGCATACCGCCGATGCCCAGCTGCAAACAGGCCCCGTCGGGTATCTGCTCCACGATCAGCTTCGCCACCGCCCGGTCCACCTCCGTAGCCGTGCCGCTGGGCTGGATGCCCATGGGGTCGTTGCGCCCCTCCACGATCATGTCCACCTCGCTGACATGGATGCAGTTGTCAAAGCCGCCCAGGCACCGGGGCATATTTTCGTTGACCTCCACGATGACCACCTTGGCCATCTCGCACACCGCCTTCACATGCGAAGCCGACAGTCCGAAGTTGAAGTACCCGTGCTTGTCCATCGGGGCCACCTGGAACATGGCCACGTCCAGGCTCTTGATGCAGTTGCGGTAATACCCCGGCAGCTCAGAATACCGCAGGGGGATGTAATAGGAGAAGCCCTCGCTCACGGCCTTGCGCTCGATGCCGCCCATGTGCCAGGAGTTCCAGCAGAAATGCTCCGCCGCATTGGGCACATCGAAAATGGCGGGCTTGTGGGTCAGGATACCGCCCCGGATCTTCACGTCGGTCAGCTCGCCCATCCGCCGGGCCAGCGCCTTATCCAAGGCATCCGCCGAGCAGACGCTCCAGCCGTAATCCACCCAGTCGCCGCTTTTGACCAGAGCGGCAGCCTGCGCAGCAGTCATAAGCTTCTGTGCGTACAGTTCCTTGCAATCCATTATAAACCATCCTCTCTTAAAATACATAAAAGAATTGTAAACAATTCTGTGCGGACAAATTATGCAGCTGTTTTAAGCCTGTTTTGCGGAATGCACACCGTTTTGCCACATCTGTATGGTAACCTTATAAACAAGACAGCAGTGTGTACTCCGCTCTGCGCAGAACAGCTCAACTTAGTTATAACATTAACAAAGCGTAGAATCAATAGTTTTGGCTAAAAAACAGTCAGTATAGCATAATGAACAGTTTTCTTAGCTTTATGTGGGGATTGTTTGGTACGCAAAAAACAAAAAAGTTGAGAAAAAGACTTGATAAAATTTTGACGATGTGCTTTACTAATAGCGTGGGAAGCAACTGCGGAGCAGTGCGGGATGATTCGTTTAAAATTTAACGATAAAACGCACCGCAGCAGTTTCAGGTTGCACCCAGGGCTGGAAAGTGCTATCATGGCAGAACCACATCGCGCTTAGTAATTACAGCGCACAAGGAGGACACTGACCGATGGCAACAGCAGTTTATCCCGGGTCGTTCGATCCGGTCACCAAGGGACACCTTGATATCATCAAACGCGCAGCAAAGATCAACGACCACCTCATTGTGGCGGTGCTGATCAACAGCGCCAAGCATCCGCTGTTCACAGTGGAAGAGCGGGTGGCTATGCTACAGGAATGCTGCAAGAACATCCCCAACGTGACCGTGGAAAGTTTCGACGGCCTGACCGTGGAGTTCGCAAAAAAGCGTCACGCATCCGTAATGGTGCGGGGGCTGCGGGCGGTAACGGACTTTGAAAACGAGATTCAGCTTGCGCAGACCAACCACGCACTGATGCCCGGCATCGAGACCATGTTCCTTGCCACCAGCATCAAATGGAGTTATCTTTCCTCCACCATCGTAAAGGAAGCGGCGTACTACGGCAGTGACATCAGCAAGTTCGTCACACCCAATGTGGAAAAAGCCGTCAGCGAAAAATACGCACAGCTCCGGGAGAGGGAAAAATCTGATACCGCAAAAATGCCGCAGGGCGTTTTGATAAATGGGTAACCAATAAGTAACACACATACACAATTCAGGAGGCTATTCACATGAAAAAGATCGTTATCGCATCTGCATGCCGCACCGCTATCGGCAAGTTCGGTGGCACTCTGGCCAACGTTCCCGCTACTGAGCTGGGCTCCATCGTCATCAAGGAGGCTCTGAACCGTGCAAACGTCAAGCCCGAGCAGGTCGATCATGTTTACATGGGCTGCGTCATTCAGGCTGGTCTGGGCCAGAACGTCGCTCGTCAGGCTGCCCTGAAGGCTGGTCTGCCCATCGAGACCCCCGCCGTCACCGTCAACGTGGTCTGCGGCTCCGGTCTGAACTGCGTGAACATGGCTGCTCAGATGATCGAGGCAGGCGATGCTGATATCGTTGTTGCAGGCGGCATGGAGAACATGGACATGGCTCCCTTCGCACTGCAGAAGGCTCGCTATGGCTACCGCATGGGCGCTCCCATGGGCAAGAGCGAGATCGTGGATACCATGGTCAACGATGCACTGTGGGATGCCTGCGGCTTCAACAAGCACATGGGCATGACCGCTGAGAACGTTTGCACCAACGAGACCTACCAGAAGAAGTACGGCTACAGCCCCATCACCCGCGAGATGCTGGACGAGTTCTCATACAACAGCCAGCTGAAGGCTGACAAGGCCATCAAGGACGGCGCCTTCAAGGACGAGATCGTTCCTGTTGTCATCAAGGGCAAGAAGGGCGACACCGTGTTTGATACCGACGAAGGCCCCCGCATGAGCTCCATGGAGGTTCTGGGCAAGCTGAAGCCCTGCTTCAAGAAGGACGGCATCGTCACCGCCGCCAACTCCTCCGCCATCAACGACGGCGCTGCTGCTCTGGTCGTCATGAGCGAGGAGAAGGCTAAGGAGCTGGGCGTGAAGCCTCTGGCAACCTGGGTCGCCGGTGCTCTGGCAGGCGTTGAGCCCGAGGTCATGGGTCTGGGCCCCATCGCTGCTACCAAGAAGGTCATGGCCAAGACCGGCATGACCGTTGCTGATATGGATCTGGTCGAGGCCAACGAGGCATTCGCAGCACAGTCCATCGCTGTCGGCGAGGCTCTGGGCTTCGATAAGGACAAGCTGAACGTCAACGGCGGCGCAATCGCTTTGGGTCACCCGGTCGGCGCTTCCGGCGCTCGTATCCTGGTCACCCTGCTGTACGCTATGAAGCACCGTGGCGCTCACAAGGGTCTGGCTACCCTGTGCATCGGCGGCGGCATGGGCTGCGCTACCATCGTTGAGATGGACTAAGCACTCTTTCTCTGAATCCTGATTGAACCACAGACCCGGAGCGCCGGAGGGAACCGGAGAGCCCTCCTGCGTTCCGGGGGCTGTTTTGAAAAAACTGAACTGTATGAAATGGAGGTTTTCACAATGGCATTTGTAAAAACCGAGGTGCAGGGCGCTGTTGAGATCATTACCATCGACCGTCCCAAGGCACTGAACGCCCTGAACCCCGAGGTTCTGGCTGACCTGAAGGCTGCTTTTGAGGCAGTCGATCAGGAGACTGTCCGCTGCATCGTTCTGACCGGCGAAGGCGACAAGAGCTTCGTTGCTGGTGCTGATATCGGTTCTATGAGCACCATGACTAAGGCAGAAGGCGAGGCCTTCGGCAAGCTGGGCAATGATGTGTTCCTGATGATCGAGAGCTTCCCCATCCCCGTCATCGCAGCCGTCAACGGCTTTGCACTGGGCGGCGGCAACGAGCTGGCTATGAGCTGCGATTTCCGCATCTGCTCTGACAACGCTGTGTTCGGTCAGCCGGAAGTCGGTCTGGGCATCACCCCGGGCTTCGGCGGCACCCAGCGTCTGGCTCGTCTGGTCGGCATGGGCATGGCAAAGCAGCTGGTCTACTCTGCCCTGAACATCAAGGCAGACGAGGCATACCGCATCGGTCTGGTCAACGCCGTGTATCCGCAGGCTGAGCTGATGGAGAACGTCCTGAAGCTGGCCGGCAAGATCGCAAAGAACGCTCCCATTGCTGTGCGTAACTGCAAGAAGGCAATGAACGACGGCATCAGCCTGCCTATCGAGAAGGCTGTTGAGGTCGAGGAGAAGCTGTTCGGCGATTGCTTCGAGACCCACGACCAGCAGGAGGGCATGGCCTGCTTCCTGTCCCGTGAGAAACCGAAGCCCAAGGCAGTGTTCACCAACAACTAATCCATTACATAATTTTTGATATTAAAGGAGAGATTTCCTATGAAGATCGGTGTTATCGGCGCTGGCACTATGGGTCAGGGCATCGCAAAGGCATTTGCACAGGTTGAGGGCAACACCGTTGCTCTGTGCGACATCAAGCAGGAGTGGGCCGAGAATGGTCTGGCAAAGATCAAGAAGGGCTACGAGAAGCTGGTCGCTAAGGGAAAGATGACCCAGGAGAAGGCTGACGCGATCGTCGCCGCCATCACCCCGGGCCTGAAGGAAGATCTGTGCGCAGACTGCGATCTGGTCGTTGAGGCTGCTTTCGAGGATATGAAGGTCAAGCAGACCACCTTCGGCGAGCTGGATAAGATCTGCAAGCCCGAGTGCGTCTTCGCTTCCAACACTTCTTCTCTGTCCATTACCGAGATCGGCAAGGGTCTGTCTCGTCCCCTGATCGGTATGCACTTCTTCAACCCCGCAGACCGCATGAAGCTGATCGAGGTCATCGCCGGCTGCAACACTCCCGCCGAGACCGTTGAGAAGATCAAGGAGATCTCCGTTGCCATCGGCAAGAGCCCCGTTCAGGTCAACGAGGCTGCAGGCTTTGTGGTCAACCGCATCCTGATCCCCATGATCAACGAGGCTGCCTTCATCAAGATGGAGGGCGTTTCCGATATCGCTGGCATCGACACCGCTATGAAGCTGGGCGCTAACCACCCCATGGGTCCCCTGGAGCTGGGCGACTTTATCGGTCTGGATATCTGCCTGGCCATTATGGACGTGCTGTACAACGAGACCGGCGACAGCAAGTATCGTGCCTGCCCGCTGATCCGCAAGATGGTCCGCGGCGGCAACCTGGGCTGCAAGACCGGCAAGGGCTTCTACGTTTACAACGCAGACCGCACCAAGACCCCTGTTGACCAGCTGTAAATTCTGATAAACATTTCTCCCGGCTGCGGGGAAAGCGGTCGGGAGGAATTTGTTTGCACCGGGCTATTCCGGTAAATGAAAAAAGACCTGTTAGGAGGATATAGCGATGGATTTTACTCTGTCCAAGCAGCAGCAGATGGTGCAGAAAATGTACCGCGAGTTTGCTGAGAACGAAGTCAAGCCTCTGGCAAAGAAGGTTGACGCAGAGGAATACTTCCCCAAGGAGACCGTCGAAAAGATGGGCAAGCTGGGCATGATGGGCATCTATTTCCCGACTGAGGTCGGCGGTGCAGGCGGCGATGTGCTGTCCTACGTCATGGCCGTGGAGGAGTTGAGCAAGGTCTGCGGCACCACCGGTGTCATCGTTTCTGCTCACACCAGCCTGTGCGCTGCTCCTATTTACGAGAACGGCACCCCCGAGCAGAAGGCTAAGTACCTGCCGAAGCTGTGCAGCGGCGAGTGGCTGGGCGCTTTCGGCCTGACCGAGCCGGGCGCTGGTACCGATGCACAGGGTCAGCAGACCATTGCCAAGGAAGATGGCGATTACTGGGTGCTGAACGGCTCCAAGATCTTCATCACCAACGCCGGCTTTGCTGATGTGTTCATCGTCATTGCCGTTACCGATAACGTGCTGGATAAGCGCGGCCGTCCCACCAAGCTCTGCTCCGCCTTCATCGTGGAGCGCACCGACCCGGGCTTCTCTGTTGGTAAGGCAGAGGACAAGATGGGTATCCGCGGTTCTTCTACCTGTGAGCTGATCTTTGAGGATTGCCGCATCCCGAAGGATCGTATGCTGGGCGTGCGCGGCAAGGGCTTCCAGCTGGCTATGGCTACGCTGGACGGTGGCCGTATCGGAATCGCTTCTCAGGCTCTGGGCATTGCCGAGGGCGCTCTGGAGGAGACCATTGCTTACGTCAAGGAGCGCAAGCAGTTTGGCCGTTCCATCGCTCAGTTCCAGAACACCCAGTTCGAGCTGGCTGAGATGAAGGCCCGCGTTGAGGCTGCCAAGTATCTGGTCTACGCTGCCGCTCTGAAGAAGCAGCAGGCTATGGATGGCGCAAAGGTTCGTTACAGCGTCGAGGCTGCACAGGCTAAGCTGATCGCGGCCCGCACCGCAAGCGATGTGACCCGCCGTTGCCTGCAGCTGTTCGGTGGTTACGGCTACACCCGTGACTACCCCATCGAGCGCATGATGCGTGATGCCAAGATCACTGAGATCTACGAGGGCACCAGCGAAGTGCAGATGATGGTCATTTCCGGCGCGCTGCTGAAGTAAGGGAGGCAAGAGTTACAATGAAAGCAATTGTTTGTGTAAAGCAGGTTCCTGATACCTCCGGCAAGGTGTCCGTCAAGCCCGATGGCACTCTGGATCGTGCATCCATGGCAACCATCACCAACCCCGATGACCTGAACGCTCTGGAGGCCGCCCTGAAACTGAAGGACGCCACCGGCTGCGAGGTCGTTGTTGTCACCATGGGTCCCCCGCCGGCAGAGGGCATGCTGCGTGAGCTGCTGGCCCGCGGCGCTGATAAGGCTGTTCTGGTCTCCGGCCGTGAGTTCGGCGGTTCCGATACCTTTGCAACCAGCCAGATCCTGGCTGCTGCTGTCAACAAGATCGGCGTTGGCCCCGAGGACGTTGTGTTCTGCGGCCGTCAGGCAATTGATGGCGATACCGCACAGGTCGGCCCTCAGATCGCTGAGAAGCTGCATCTGCCGCAGGTCACCTACGTTGCTGATATCCAGAAGGACGGCAACACCCTGACCGTGAAGCGTATGCTGGAGGACGGCTACATGATGGTCAAGGTGCAGACTCCCTGCCTGCTGACCTGCATCAAGGAGCTGAACGACCCCCGCTACATGAGCGTGAACGGTATCTTTACCTGCTATGATAAGCCCATGGAAGTGTTCGACTACAACGCACTGAAGGACGATCCGCTGATCGAGGTGGACACCATTGGCCTGAAGGGTTCTCCGACGAACGTCTTTAAGTCCTTCACTCCTCCGCAGAAGGGCGCAGGCACCATGCTGCAGGGCGACGATGTTGCCGCCCAGCTGGCTGGCATCCTGGCCAAGAAGCACCTGATCTGATGAAAGGAGCATAGGATTACAATGGCTGATTTTAACGAATACAAAGGCGTATGGGTCTTTTGCGAGCAGCGCCAGGGCGCACTGATGTCCACTGACTTCGAGCTGGTTAGCGAGGCCCGTAAGCTGGCCGACGAGCTGGGCTGCGAGGTCACCGGCCTGCTGCTGGGTGACAACGTTGAGGGCATTGCCAAGGAACTGGGCGGCTACGGTGCCGACAAGGTTCTGGTCTGCGACAGCCCCCTGCTGAAGGATTACACTACCGACGCATACGCAAAGGTCGTGTGCGATATGGTCAACGAGTACAAGCCTGAGGTGCTGCTGATCGGCGCTACCAACATTGGCCGTGACCTCGGCCCCCGCTGCGCAGCCCGTCTGCACACCGGCCTGACCGCCGACGCTACCCATCTGGATATCGATACTGCAAAGTACATCGACTTCCTGAAGGAGAGCTCCACCATCGACCTGTCCAAGCAGAAGTTCGATATGGAAGACCGCAACCTGAAGATGACCCGTCCCGCATTCGGCGGCCATCTGATGGCTACCATCATCTGCCCCCGCTTCCGTCCCCAGATGTCCACCGTGCGTCCCGGCGTTATGAAGAAGGCTCCCTTCGATCAGGCCAAGGCTGATGCCTGCCAGATCGTCAAGCCCGCCTTCAGCCTGACCGCTGAGGACATCAAGACCGAAGTGCTGAGCGTGGAGAAGGCCGCTGAGAAGCTGGTCGACCTGATCGGCGCAGATGTCATTGTCTCCGTTGGTCGTGGCATCAGCAAGGATGTCAACAAGGGCATCGAGCTGGCCGAGCAGCTGGCAGCCGCTCTGGGCGGCGGTGTCGTGGGCGCTTCCCGTGCCGTCACCGATGCAGGCTGGATGACCGCTGACCATCAGGTCGGTCAGACCGGCAAGACTGTGCACCCCAAGATCTATGTGGCTCTGGGTATCTCTGGTGCTATCCAGCACACCGCCGGTATGCAGGATTCTGAGTGCATCATCGCTGTCAACAAGAACGAGGGTGCTCCCATCTTCGGCGTTGCTGACTACGGCATCGTGGGCGATCTGTTCAAGGTCGTGCCCGAACTCATCAAGCAGATCGAGGCAGCAAAGGCTGCTCTGTGATCATCTGACCCGAGCATAGTTCAATAGCATAGCCTGAATTGTGAGAGGCCGTTGCACATTTTTTGTGCAGCGGCCTCTTTTTTGTGCTTTTTATAAAGGAGCTGTTGTGCCGGCCACTGCACAGCAGCTCCGATTTGCTCCACAGGAAAGGAACGCAGAAGGGAACACAGCGAAGCGCCACAAAAACGTACACAGAAACCACGATATGCAAAGCGGTGCATATAAATACAGCGATATACAAAACGAAACGCACCGAAGCGTCCCAAAAAGTGTGCGGAAACTGTTGCACTTGGATTGTTTTGGCGAGAAGCGCAACACAACTGTAACGTTTTCGGACTCTTTGTTACGCTTGAGTTGCGATAAAAAGGCGAGAATTTTTTAAAAAATCTGTATTTTTTCTGCAAATCAAGCTCTAAACCTCTTGACGTCTGTATGGTTTTGTGATACTCTTGTTACACAAGAGTTGCGGATGTGATACGAAAGAGTTGCAAACGAGTTGCAATATCCAAGATCACACTGCATAAGGCAACAGACCAGAGGCAATCTTATGAAGCGTGCAATGAGTACCGTGAAGAATATCGCAGCAGCTGCAATGACGCTGGCTGTGTTTTTTGGCTTTGCAGGCTTCAAGCCCGTCACCGCAAACGCTGCACAGGCTGCCATGCCTGCCACCGCTTCTGTGGAAGAAGAGAACTCCTACTTTGAGGAAGACGCTTACCAGCGCAGCTTCCTGACCCTGATCAATAACGAGCGTGCACAGGCTGGTCTGGCTCCTGTTGCTCTGGGCGACAGCAACCACAACGCCGCTGCAATGGAGCGTGCCGAAGAGCTGGCAGTTTCTTACTCCTACGTTCGTCCCAACGGTCAGCGCGATTTCACCGTTCTGGCAGAGAACGGTATCAGCGATGTCTCCATCGGCGAGAACTACATGGCCGGCTGCTCCACCCCTGATTCCGCAATGGATCAGTGGATGGCTACCGACTTCACCCGTGAGCGTATCCTGAACGCCGATGCTACCACCGTGAGCGTTGGCTACTATGAGGGCGGTGTTTACAATAACTATTGGGTGCTGATCTTCTCTTACCCCGAAAATTCTCACACCGAGGATTACCGTCAGGAAGTTCTGAATCTGGTCAATGCCCAGCGCGCAAAGTATGGTCTGACTGCTCTGAAAATGGGCGATGACGCTTTGACCGCCGCTGCACAGACCCGCGCCGAGGAGATCGCCGTTGTGAACTCCCACGTCCGTCCCGATGGCTCTAAGTGCTTCACCGTCCTGAAGGACTATGGCGTCACCGATACCCCCACCGGCGAGAATGCCGCATGGGGCAGCGTCTCTCCTGAAGAAGTCGTCAATGCATGGATGAACTCCGAAGGCCATCGTGCCAATATCCTGAACCCTGAGGCTCGCAAGATGAGTGTTGGTTACTACTACAACAGCAACAGCACTTGGGGTCATCAGTGGATCCAGATCTTTACCAAGTGATTAACTGCTTTCTTCTTATAAAAAGACTGGCGGGGCCGCAAGGCTTCGTCAGTCTTTTTATTTGCGCCCGTTTGTGTTATACTTATTCTGAGTTATTATCAGGAGGATCTAACGTGGAGGATTACCGCACCGTCCGGGGCACGGCCACCGGCGAATATGAAGAGAAAAAAAGCCGCTTTATCGCACAGCTTTCCTTTGCTGACAGTGAGGAAGCTGCGGTGGCTTTTCTGGAGCAGGTGCGGGCGGCTAACCGCACCGCGCGGCACAACGTTTACGCTTACCGCCTGCGGGCGGGCAACCGCGAGCGCTATTCCGATGACGGCGAGCCGGCCAAGACTGCCGGTACGCCCGCGCTGGAAGTGTTGCAGCACAGCGGCCTGACAGACCTGATCGTGGTGGTCACCCGTTACTTTGGCGGGGTGCTGCTGGGCACCGGCGGCCTGGTGCGGGCCTATACCACCGCCACCGCCCGCGCGTTGGAAGCCGCCGAGGTGGTCACGGTGCGCAGCGTGGTGGAATTACAAGTGACCGTGGACTACGCCCTTTACGAGCGTGCATCTCTGCTCATTGACGCCGCCGGGGCAAAGCAGGCACCGCCGGAGTTTACAGACCGGGTCACCCTGCGCTGGCAGATGCCTGAGGGTACGGAGCCGCCCTTGCTGGAGCAGCTCCGGGAGCTGACCCGAGGCGCTGCACAGGTGAGTGTATCGCAGCCG
>OMBP01001245.1_pt1 | contig 11327 bp, 10 predicted proteins | sample 1644911 | NCBI WGS metagenome assembly OMBP01 (sample SAMEA103958122, study PRJEB25191) | human gut metagenome | biome: human-associated habitat [ENVO:00009003]; feature: intestine environment [ENVO:2100002]; material: feces | place: Germany | collected 2013/2015 | reverse complement strand
AACTGCTAATTTGATTGCGACAGGAAACGAGGAGAAGAGCAAAGTATATATACGTAATACTATGATATATACAATATTATTGGGGAGTGCATTTGTGTTTGGAATGGCAGCTGTTGCGGAGACGTTTTCTGTGATATTTTGGGGAGAGGATTTTGTCACATCGGGAAGATTGATCGCTGTAATGGCGCCGGCAATTCTATTTTCTGTATTTGGAAATGTAATAAGAACACAATATTTGATTCCTCGTTCAAAGGATAAGGAGTACACAATATCATTGTTAGTGGGAGCTATAATCAATTTTAGTATAAATTATATGCTTATTCCTAAAATGGGTGCCATGGGAGCGTCAGTAGCAACTGTAATTTCTGAATTTTGTATGACTTTTCTTCAATCTTTTTATGTAAGAAAAAGTTTGGATATAAAGAATTATCTACTTGATAATTATATGTTTATTGTCATTGGTTTCATTATGTTTGGTGTAGTAAAAGTAATTGGCAATTACCTTTCGGTATCTATAGGCACATTATTGGTAATGATAATAAGTGGAGCATTAGTATATGTGTGTTTGATAGCTATTCTTTTGAAAATGTCGAGAAAGGAAAACATACAGTTGATTAGGAAATTGGTTTGTGAACAGAGATATAGACATTTAAAGAGATAGTGGCAGGAGGATGAAAAATGTTGACTATAAAAGGAGTAATAGCGAGAGGATTTATGTATTTGTGCCGGATTTTTCCTATAACTAATAAAGTGGTGTTTTCTTCATTTGATGGTAAAAATTTTGGGGATGATCCTAAAGCGATATTTGATGAAATGATAAAGCAGGGGATTGAAACGGAATACATATGGCTTTTAGATGATATAAAATTTGATGTTCCAGAGAATGTAAAACTTGTGAAAGCCTTTTCGATTTTGGCAATATACCATTTGGCAACCGCAAAGGTGTGGGTCGATAATTGTAGAAAACATGCTTGGACAGTAAAAAGAAAAGGACAATATTATATTCAGACATGGCATAGTAGTGTGGGGGGAGTTGGAATAAAGAAAGTTGAAAAAGATGCTGAAGATTTTTTGCCAAAACCATATATTGAGGCTGCTATTAATGATTCTAAGATGGCGGATCTGTTTATTTCAGGAAGTGCATGGATCACACAGTATTATAAGGATGCTTTTTGGTATTCTGGAAAAATTTTAGAATGTGGAAATCCTGTTGCAGATAATTATTTTAAGAATGTTGACGCGGCAAGAAAGCGCGTACACGAATTTTATAATTTGGATTCGACTACTAAAATTATTTTATATTCGCCGACGTTTAGAGATGATTTATCGATGACGGTATACGATATGAACTACGAGGCTTTTCGTAAAGCGGTTGAAAAACGATGGGGAGGACATTGGGTGGTTATTGTTAGATTTCATCCGAATTTGCGATATAAGCAAACAACTATAAAATTTACAAGTAACATTTTAGATGGATTACCATATGGTGATATATGCGATCAAATGATAGCTTGCGATATTGTTGTGTCAGATTACTCTTGTTGTGCATTTGATGGTATGCAGTTAAATAAGAAAGTGATTTTATATTGTCCAGATCTTGAAGAATATAAGAATAATAGAGGAATTCTAATTGATATTGAGAAACTTCCATTCCCGATGGCAAAAACAAATGATGAACTTAACATGCTAATTGAAAACTTTGATGAAGAGGAATATAGAAAAGAAGTTAATTCATATAGAGCGAACATACAAAATTATAATGATGGTCATGCATCGGAAACGGTAGTAGATATTATAAAAAAACAACTTGGAATGTGATTTGTAATTTGGTGAGGTGAAACCTCTTTAATAAATCTGAAAATAATATAATGGGTACTTGATACAATGCATGTTCATGTACTTTGGCAATTGTTATGAGGTAAACGCTCCATAGTCCATACATAGAATTCCAGCAGCATATTTGAGAAAATACCGGAACATCTTTATTGCTGGAGCAACTGGATAGCTATATACTACCACAAAATTAATTTTCTTTCACTGATAACTATCCTAACACACAGGGCGATTTAAAAACCAGTAGGCAAATAAAACAAAATTGTATTTTTAATAGGAATCCGTTATACTATATGCAAAGTATAACGGATTTTTATTAATCAATAAAACCAATAACATTTCATTCGTGAAATCGTATAGGATAAATCAGGAGATAATTATGTTAACAATCGTTTATGGAGAGGTTGATGGGGCAATCAATGACCCAGACACCTATTTTAATCATACCTATTCTCAAAAATGGTTTGAGGACCCTTTTGTTAAGGAGATGATCCGGGCGGTAGACAAGTCGGAGGTATTGTCATCCCATGCAATTGAAAGTCCTGTTCTTGGAATTATTCCGACATCGAAATTGTCTGGTGGGGTAAAGGCACTTATCCTTGTTTATAAAAAGCCGGAGTTGTTGATAGATTGTACTGCATGCGGTGAAAATTGTGCCGAATGGATTCTTAAAATTGCGGAAAAACAGGACACTTTGATCAATTTGAATTATTTTATGGATTTTCCGGAACCGTTTGAACTTAAGATACAAAATACCGGGGCTGTTTGTCGCGATTCCAAAGAATTGTATCGTAATTCTATTCATTTTGTGAGGTGATCAGATCATATGATAGGAAAACACAGAGTTCAAATTGGAGATAATACGATCAGATATGACTTTGTATTATCACGCAATATTACCATTATACGTGGAGACAGCGGAACTGGAAAGACTACTTTATATAATCTTATACAGGAAATGAACCAGAAGAAAAACAGTGGGATTGCATGGAATTGTGACTGTGGTTGTTATGCATTGACAGATTTTGACTGGGAGGATGTTATTGAAAGACATCCGAAATCCATTATTTTTGTAGATGAAAATTTCAGTTCAATGAGGAGCGAAAAATTTGCGTCTATTGTGAATTCAGCGGATAATTATTTTGTTTTGATTACACGCGCATATCTTCCAATGCTGGCATACAGTATTAAAGAAGTATATAGTATGCATGTATCAGGAAAATATGCTACGTTAAATAATGAGTATGAGATAACTGTCAATGAACTTCAGAATGTATATAGTTCGACATTAAGTTATCCGCCCCGGCTTATTACGCCGGATTACGTGCTGTGTGAGGATTCTAATTCAGGGTTGGAGATGTTTCATGCTTTAGCTGAAAAAGTTTCAGCAGAATGTCATAGCGCACATGGAAAATCCAACATTCCAGAAAAGGTACTTGATTTTGAGGAAAATAAGACGTATCTCATAATTGTAGATGGAGCGGCATATGGACCGGAGATGGGAGCTACGGTCAGGTACATCGAAGATCATTTTAACTGTTACCTGTATGCTCCGGAATCTTTTGAATGGCTGTTGCTGAAAGTTATGTTTTCAAAAGATCCAATGATTTATCGTATCCTGAAAAATCCAAGTGACTATACAGAGAGCACAAAATACCTGAGCTGGGAGAGGTATTTTACGCATGTACTGGAAGAACATACGAAGGGGACAGAGCTGGAATATCACAAGAAAAAATTAAACAAACAATATCTTTATGCCAAAGCGATGAAAATATTATCAAAGTTTTTACTGGCCAGTAATATTAATTTTGACAGGTGCATGGTATAGGAAAAAAGGATGAGATAAAACCAGCGTCCAGGCCCGACACATAAAGAAAGGAGAACGAAAACGATGAAAGCATTAAAAAAACAACAAATTGCGGTCATTTTGGTACTGTCTGTCATACTCAGCACATTTACAGCTGTTACACCTGTAAGTGCGGCGACGCTGTCTGCACAGCAGTATTTGGAAAAGATGGATATAGCAGTGCGAAACTTAAAATCATATGATTTTACGCAGACAACCGATCAGAAGATGACAATGGAAGGGCAGATCATTCAAAATAAGACGGTGGTAAAGCAAAGCGTATACAACAGTCCTCTGAAGGTAAAAAGCGTAACAGATACAACCACAGTACTTGCAGGAATGAGTTCCAAGAACCAGGCGGTTGCCTATCTGACAAAAGATGCGGATGGATTGCTGTGGGAGTACATTTCTTCCAATGGTTCCGGATATCAGAAAACAGGGATTTTAAACTATACCAATCAGATCAAAGGTATGGATATTTCCATGTATTCGGATGCAAAAATTGTGAAAAAGAAAATAAAAGTCAACCGGATCAATACTGTTCAGATTTCGGCGCAGGTAAAGGGCTCCGATGTGGTGAAATTTTTGGACCAGATGGGAATGAGCAAAGAGATCAATGCGGCAGCTGCTGTGGATTACAATACATTGCCGGCAATCAAAGTGACCTGTTGGATCGATAAAAAAACCTGTCGTCCAGTCAGAACCACGGCGGATATGAAAGCGTTTATGAACGGGTATATGTCGGCGCTGTATCAGAAGCTGGGACAGGATCTGAAACTTGTTTATTCGCAGGCAAAAGCAACGGTAATCTATAAAAATTTTAATAAGGCTGCAACATTTACCATACCGAAGGAATGCAGATAAAGATTGTAGTGATTTATCCCATTACAACCCTGGGACGTGTTATGGCAATCAGATAACTGTTTTCCTGGTGCTGAGGGAAGATTTGTCAATTCTTCCCCAGAAGGATACCGTATTGCGGATGAACAATATTATGGTCATCCGGGAGGAAAATAAAAAATAACAGAATAGGAAAAAGGTACTCGTTCCGTCAACTTTTCTTGGAAATTTTGTACAAAAACATTTTACGAAAATTATCGAAAACTCATATTGCGAAAAGAGGGCTGTTTCGTTAGAATAATTTTGTAAAAAGTAATGGCCATACTTTTTGTCAATTGGGAAAAGGATATAATGGAAAAGATGGAGGAAACTATGAAAAAGAGATTGTATCAGGCTCTTCTTGGACTTGTACTGTCTGCATCGGTAGCAGTCGGGGGATTTTTTGCTGCAGTACCACAGACTGCTTATGCGCAGAATGTTGCGACAGCTTCGGAGTCCGGATATCATCTTGCAGATAATGTGCAGGATGGTGTGATTTTGCATTGTTTTGACTGGACATACCAGCAGATCATCGATGAATTGCCGGATATTGCAAAAGCCGGATTTTCATCCGTACAGACGTCTCCGGCGCAGCTGGCCGTGAAGGGAAACAGTATCTGGTATTATCTGTACCAGCCGAATTGTTTTGCTGTGGGAGATTCCGGACTGGGATCGGAGGCAGATCTGAAGAGACTTTGTACAGAGGCAGATAAATACGGAATTAAAGTGATTGTGGATGTGGTTGCAAATCATCTGGCAGGAGATCACAGCAATATTGATTCTGATTTGAAAGGTTCTGAGTACTGGCATCATGCAGGCAGTAATATTAATTATAAGAACCGCTGGCAGATCACGCATGGAGATATCGGTATGCCGGATCTGAATTCGGAAAACTGGCTGGTGCAGCAGAAAGTTTCGAATTATGTGCAGCAGCTGAAGAACGATGGTGTGGACGGTATCCGGTGGGATGCTGCAAAACACATTTCACTGCCGTCGGAAGACTGTGGGTTCTGGAGTACGGTCATTGACAAGAGCATGTACAATTATGGAGAAATTCTTGTTGGGGCAATTGATGAAAATGAAGTGGATCAGCGTACCGCAAGCAACATCAATTGGATGAAAGAATATACCTCTTATATGTCGGTAACCGACAGCAACTATGGAAACGATGTGATCAACGCATTTAACAGCGGACGTGTTCCGAGCGGATTTGGTTCCTGGGTTGTTTCCGGAGATACCCTTGTTTACTGGGCAGAAAGTCATGACACTTATGCAAATGATGGCGGATCAACAAAATATGTCGATCAGAACAAAATCGATCGTGCATATGCAATTGTAGGAAGCCGCGATGGTGCATCGGCACTGTATTTCTCACGACCTGCGCAGACAGACAAAGAAAAAATTATGGTCGGACAGAAAGGAAGCACGCATTTTGAGAGCGCAGAGGTGGCTGCGGTCAATCATCTGCACAATGTATGCATCGATGAGGAAGATTATTATACAACAACGAGTGATCTTTCTGCAGCAGCGGTAGTCAGAGAGAGCGGTGCATGTGTGGTTCTTGGAAGTGGCGGTAACCGCGAGGTTACGATTGCAAACGGCGGACTGCGCAAAGATGGAAGCTATACCAGAACAACTCCGGGAGTTTACTATGACGAGATTACGGGAAATAAATTTACCGTTACACAGGATACCATTTCAGGAGAAGTGGGTTCCACCGGAATTGCCGTATTTTACAAGGATGACAATGGGCATGGAGGCGGATCTGGCGGCTCCGGCGGATCAGAGACCAGTGAAACCCGTGATATTTATCTGGATGTTACAAACTGTTCCTGGTTTGGCTGTGATTCAGCGGTAGCAGCAATAAAAACAGATAAAGATACCACATTTTCAAAGATGACAACAACAGTTACTACGGATACAAATAAAACAGTATATACGGCAAAGGTTCCGAAAGACGCTACATCTGCAACCATTGTGCGTATGCTTCCGAGTGGAAAATACTACAATGAAAAAACCATTACACTGAACCAGAGTTATAACCGGTATACTTCAGATGGAAACTGGCTCTCACTTACTACCGATCTGTATAACACACAGGGAGGCAGCGGAGAGACACAGACAGGCATCAACGTATATTTTACCAATAATTATAATTGGAGTAATGTGTATGCATATACCTGGGGAGGAGACGGAAAGCAGGTGCAGTGGCCGGGTGAAAAAATGACTTATGTGGGACAGAATGAGTACCAGCAGTCGGTATACACGCTTCAGATTTCAGCGGATTGTAAGGGACTGATTTTTACAAACGGTTCCGGTGCGCAGACCGTGGATATCACAAGCGGGATAAAGGAAAATGGCGGATATTATATTTCCGGAAATGCTTCCGGTAAGTATTCGGTTGGAACATACACCTATCAAAAATAAATGTTTCTGAGAAGAGAGAATAGCTGTTTGCGAAAACGGCTATTCTTTTTTTATCTAAAATGGCATATTTCTTGTCAGAAGCAATTGAAATTATGATTCAAATATGATAGGATAAAGTAGGCTGTCTAGTGTAGAAAAGACACATAAGGCAGAGTTGGTGATATATGTAATGTCAGAGAATGATAGTTACTACATATAAAATTATAAAACTACGGAGGAAGAAACATGAAGAACAAAGATTATTTAACAGTAAGACAGGAAGAATTGATGAATTTTCTGTGGAAGGTCAATGAGCCGCTGACTGCCAACGAGATGGCAGAGCGTCTGGCAGAAGACGGATGGAACAATGTTACATTGTTTAAGACCGTTCAGTCTCTGACAACGGATGGCTATCTGGAAGTTGTAGGACTTGAGAAAACCGTCAAGACTTATGCACGTAAACTCGCTCCGTCTATGTCAAAAGACGATTATTATGCATCTGTATTGATTAAGCGTGGAATTGACAGCAGTTCTATTGCGAACATTACAGCTGCTCTGATCGGAGCAAAAGATAAGCAGGCAAAAGAAAAAAATGCAGAGGTTATTGCAAAGTTAGAGGAGATTATTGATACTCTGAAAAATGATGAGGAATAAGAATGCAAATAACGATATTTTCGGTTTGGATGACGTTCGTTTGGTGTAACATTTTTATTGTACTGTGCTACATTCTCAGAAAACGATCGGTTCTGCTGAATTTATCCAGTATGACAGGAATCATCATTTTATATTTGTTTTGTCTGATCAGGCTTGCCGTCCCGGTGGAATTGCCATGGACGAAAGTGGTATCCGGAGGCAGCCTGTATAATTTCCTGTATCAGATATTCGGGTGTGAAATAACCTGTGTGGCAGGGCACGAAATCTATGTCTATCATATATTTGTGGTGGCATGGGGAGTGGTCATGGCAGTTCTTTTGACGCGGTATCTGATACAGTATCACAGAGTTGTGTCGTATTTTTCAGAGATGGAAAAAACGGAAGATACAGAATTAAATAATATTTTAGATGAAATTTGTACGGATAAAGAAAAGCGGAACATTAAGATCGTACAGACAGCCGCGGTAGAAATACCGTGTTGTATAGGGATTTTTGAGAAACGGATATTGATTCCGGACAAAAAATATTCGCGTGAAGAATTGCATTATATTATTCTACATGAATATACACATTTGGATAATAAGGATATACTGACGATACAGCTGATCAACATTCTGTGTATCGTGTTCTGGTGGAACCCGTTTGTGTATATTTTAAAAGGAGATATGTATCAGAGTATTGAGATCCGTTGTGACCAGACGGTTACAAAGAAACTCAAATCGGCAGAGCGGGGGAACTATCTGACGGTGATATTAAAAGAGTATAAGGCAAGTGTGCAGGGAAAAGAATTTCGAAAACCTGCAGGAGCCATGCCGTTGTTTGAAGATCATTCGGATCATCTGATCGAACGATTTCGTCTGGTTGCGGAGGGACAGCAAAGCAGTTCGCGTATTGGAAGAATTCTCGTTCCGGTGATTGCGGTTGCTCTGTTGGTGCTTTCTTATTCGTTTATCCTTCAACCGAGATATGAAACTCCAGATGGAATTTATGATGTGCAGACTAGTACTTGGGATATAGACCAAGGGAATGCATACCTGCATGAGAAAAACGGAAAATATTATCTTCATAGTAATCATAAGGATATTCTGATAGATCGAGAAAGCATGGAACTTATGAGAAAAAGTGGATTTAAATTTCAAAAAGGAGGAAACTAATATGAAAAAGAGATTTTTAATTGCGGCAGCGATCTGCGCATCATTATTTGTTGTGAGCCCTACCGTGAATGTGAGTGCAGCGGAAGTAGAGCAGGATGTGCAGGAGCAGAGTGTTCAGAATGATATAGGCGTTGCACCGTATGCGGATGAGATTGTGATGAAATTTCGAGTTCATAATAATAAGGTACAGTATCGGCGTTGGAATCAGACCAGAGGATACTGGGTGGATAAAGACTGGATTACTTTAAAGTAATTTGAAATTTTTGCCGGTGCAGCTGCACCGGCATTTTTTTATAAATTATTCTTTCGCAAATTATAATTCTTCCGGCAGTTCCCACGCTTGTGCCTGTTGTTCATATTCCGAAGCACGGGAGAGAAGATCCCCGGCAGAGCATGGATCACAGAGTTCATTTTCTGCCAGCGTGCGGTAACATTCCGCCAGTTGAAGCAATGCTTTTTTCCCTGAAATTTCAATATCCAGAACAGGCTGTGTCTCAAATGCAGCATTGTAAAACCACAGAGAAGCTTCCTGGGGATTCTGCCGTTCCCGGTAGTATTGTCCGAGCTCATAACAAATTTCGGAGCAGGAAGAACCGCACATATCTTTCAGACAGATCGAAAAGAAATCATCCACAGAATTTTGGATACGGGCAGCGTGTGCCAGAATACACGCGGATTCTGCATCAGCGTGTGCTTCATAGTGTAACGAAAAATAATCCGCCGCGCGTAGAAAATCTGCCTCATCCCCACATTTATAAAGTTCTCTTGCATACATGCGCGTGATTTTCTCCGAGAGGACATGATTTTCACGAAATGCTTTTTCAAACATGGCAAAATCCCGCTTGGCATGCATGGTATGTGGGTGGTGCAGAATATCAATATCACTGTCATAGATGACGGGATCAATGCGGATCGTTTCGTGAACCGGATCGACCCATGAAAACGTGCGCAGGCGTTTAAAAAGTTTTGGACGTGGCTCTTTTTTACAGTTCTGCACGGTGTTGAAATCCGGTGGGGTGATATAGTTCATCTGAACAATTTCAATTTCCGGAAGAAGAGCACCTTTTAACCGGAGAAAACGTCTTTGATTTTCCGGATCAAGGTATTCGTCCGCATCCGGACAGTAGATGTAATCCATGGTTGCAAGCGAAAACGCATAATTTCTTGCGGCGGAGAAATCATCACACCAGGTAAAATCATAGATCCGGCTGGTGTATTGTGCGGCGATTTCTTTGGTGCGATCTGTGGAGCCGGTATCAACGATGATGATTTCGTCCATCATGGAAGCAACGGAATCCAGGCATCTTGCCAGAACCGGTTCTTCATTTTTGACAATCATACATAAACTTATTGTGATCATAATAACAGATGGTCCTTCCGAGGTTTTTCTTTTATATTACACTATCCTGCAACAGTTTTACATAGAAATAAAGAAATATACTTGTATCTTTTTTGAACCATGGCTATAATAAAATTTATGTGGTGTGAAATTATAAAACAAATTTTGGCAGATATGCGCCAGCCACTTCAATATGTGCCATGGGCACTGATTATTGTGGTACTTGGGCTGGTTGTAACAATTGTACTTTCTGAAAAAAAGGATGGAAAAAAAGCATCCGTCCGGTTTTTTCGTATACTTTTTGCGATTTATATACTTGTGGTGATACAGATTACTTTTTTTTCCAGAGAACCCGGTTCCAGAAATGGGTGCATGAATCTGGAACTGTTTTCCACGTGGGGATACAGCGTGGTTACCCATGCATTTTTTATTGAAAATATTCTTATGACAGTGCCTTTCGGAATTCTGGCACCGCTTTGTTTTCGCCGGCTGCGGCCGATGTGGAAATGTGTTGTACTCGGAGGTGTCTGTTCGGTTCTGACGGAACTGAGCCAGTACGTGACGAAACGCGGGTATTGTGAAGTAGATGATATGCTGACCAACACCATAGGTGTTTTATGTGGTTGCATTTTGTTATGGCTGATTGAACTGATAATAAAACAAAGGAGAAAGAAATGAAGTATGATTATCTGGTGGTAGGAGCGGGATTATATGGCTCCGTATTTGCTCACGAGGCAGCAACAAGGGGGAAAAGGGTTCTGGTTGTCGATAAACGTCCGAATATTGCCGGAAATGTTTATACGGAGGACATTGAGGGAATCCATGTGCACAAGTATGGTGCACATATTTTCCATACCAACAATAAAAAGGTGTGGGATTACATTACAAAATTTGCGGAATTTAACCGCTTTACGAATTCACCGGTAGCAAATTACAAAGGGGAACTATACTCGCTTCCGTTTAATATGTACACCTTTAATAAGATGTGGGGTGTGGTGACACCGGAGGAAGCAGCGGCGAAAATTGAGGAGCAGAAAAAAGCCGCAGGCATTACAGAACCGAAAAATCTCGAGGAACAGGCGATCAGTCTTGTGGGAACCGATATTTACGAGAAACTGATCAAAGGATATACAGAAAAACAGTGGGGAAGACCATGTACAGAGCTTCCATCATTTATCATTAAGAGATTACCAGTACGATTAACATTTGATAATAA
>OMBP01001238.1_pt1 | contig 11360 bp, 13 predicted proteins | sample 1644911 | NCBI WGS metagenome assembly OMBP01 (sample SAMEA103958122, study PRJEB25191) | human gut metagenome | biome: human-associated habitat [ENVO:00009003]; feature: intestine environment [ENVO:2100002]; material: feces | place: Germany | collected 2013/2015 | reverse complement strand
GCGGTCTGCACTGTGAACCAGATACAGTAAAGGACGAAATGCAAGCCACCAAGGAGCTGTGGGGCAAGACTGGGGGAAGAACCTATAAGCACTTCGTACACAGCTACCATGAGGACGAGCATATCACACCAGAGCAAGCCCATAAGAACGCAATCGAGCTTGCCAAGGGTACGGAAGCATGGAAAGGGCATGAGGTACTTATTGCCACCCATATAGACCGAGGACACATACACACTCACTTTATCGTAAACAGTGTGAATTATGAGAACGGTCACAAGTTGCAGTGGAGCAAAGCGGATCTGCAGAACTTGAAAGACCGGTGCAATGAGCAGAGCCGGCAACAGGGGCTTCATGTTCCGGAAAAGGGAAAGACATTCTCCGGAGAAGAAAGAGAAGAAACTGTTGCGTGGAATAAAGAGACATACAACCTCTTGAAGCAAGCCGAGAATGGAGAAGTGAAAAGTTATGTGCAAGATACAGCCCTTGCGGTCATGGACTGCCGAGAAACAGCCACAAGCCGAGAGGACTTCATAGACCAGATGAAAGCAAGGGGCTATGGTGTGGACTGGAAAGACAGCCATAAATACATCACATTCACAGACCTTGAAAGGCAGAGCCAAGGGGAAAAACAATGTAAAGTCCGCAACAATAAACTGGAAAAGTATTATGCAGTGGACTTTGGAAAGGAGAGCTTAGAGCATGGGTTTGAAATCAATGCACGCAGAGAAGCAGAGCGAACAGCCACAACAGAGCGTGCAAGACAACAGCTTGATAGAACAGCAGTCGCAGAGAATAGCGGAGCTGATGAAAGAGCAAGAGCAAGACAGCTACTTGATAGAACAGCAGTCGCAGAAGATAGCAGAACTGGAAAGGCATATCAGCCAGATAACACAGCAGTCACAGAAGAAAGACTCTCAAATCTCCGAAGCTATCAGCCAAGCCGAGGAATGGAAAGCCAGGGCAGACCAGGAACAGACCAGGGCAAAAGACCAGGAACGGAAACTACTGGAAGAACAACTGAACCTCAAAAAGACCTTGCAGAAGAAAGGCTTGCAAGCCTCCGAAGCCATAAGCCAAGCCGAGGAATGGAAGAACCAAGCCGAGAAATCGGAGATACAGATACAGAAACTCTTATCCGAGAAGCAAGAGCTGGTATCGACAGTAGCCGAACAAGGGAAGAGAATAGCGGAGCAGACAGAGCAAATAGAGAAGCTGAACGAAGCAGACAACGTGCTGAAGCTCAACGCAGAGCTGAAGAAGCAAAACGAGAAGCTGAAGCAAGACAAGCTCAACGCAGAGCAAGAAGCCGAAGCTACGGTATCGAGCGTTAAAAGGGAATATGAAGCCAAGGGCAGAGAGCTTGACCGCAGAATCGGAGAAGCTGCCAAGCAGTCGGCAAGCCTTAAATCCGAAAGGCAGAGCATAAGCGAAGATATAGAGCAGAGAGCAACAGCGAAGTATCTGGACCAGAAGAAAGAGCTTGACAGGAAGTTCAAAGCCCAGACAGCGAGCTATGACAGCTTTCTGTTAGGTCTGCTACTGTATGGAGTGCTTACCACAGTATTCACAGCAGTACGTTCAGAAGCCTTTGTAAGCGATTTTAAGACCTTTTTCATGGTTATATGGCAGTTCATTGTGAATGCGTTCCAGTTGCTTCTTAAAGGCGGTCAGTGGGCTTCACAACTGGGAGATAAGATACCACAGCCAGTAGTGGCTACCATAGTGCATTATCTTCTCTTAATCGTCTTTGTGGGCGGTATTGCTATCGGTGTGGGCTTTCTTATCTTCCTTGGAGCAAGCAAGGTGTTTGAGTTCTACACAGAGGACTATGCGGACACCATGAGCCTTGCCGTATTCCTCATAAGCCTTGCAGTATCGGTGTACTTTGCAGAGCCTATAAGGGCGGTAATCCCTATCAATCTTCTTTTACTGCTGATACTGGTACATATCGTTTATGTGCTGATAAGGTGGTATGTAAAAGGGTGTATGAGGTCGAGAGGATACTATTAAATTGACACCCCTTAACTGGGGTGTTATATTTTAATAAAAAAGGTGGAAAAACTTCATTGATAATATAAGCCCCCTATAGCCCTTTAGGGCTAACAGTCATAGGGTAGCGGATATAGTATAAGTATATGCCAGAAAAGAGGTGTTTATTCATGGCAAGAAAGCCGACTGATAAGCAGTTGTTCAAGATGAAAAATGAATGGTTGGGGCAGTTCTATGAGGAAGTGAAGCCCAAGGATTTTTACAGGGCTGTGTTCCCAGAGGGTAGTTTTGAGAGAGAGGGACATCCAGAAGATGAGAAGTGCAACGGAGTTCTCACTGTGATAGAGGGGGAAAAGGCGAGGAACTATATTGTATTTGACGAGCTGAACATGATTGATGAGGTCAAGGGGGCAGAGTTCGCTATCATGTCCCCAGTCGGATATTCTGGACGCAACAGGACAGCGAAAAATGCAAGGTGGCTATATGGGATAGCTGTAGACCTTGACGGAGTGGAAATGGAGCAGTTAAGAGATGTGTTCCATCAGATGAAGCACGATTTTTTGCCACAATGTACCTACTGTGTGAACAGCGGTCATGGACTGCATTTGTATTATCTCTTTGAGAAGCCAGTACCGCTATACAGACATCTGCAAGACCAGTTAAGGGAGTTCAAGTATGAGCTAATCAGAAAGATATGGAACAGGTACACAAGCACCTATACAGAGCGTGAGCAAGTGCAGTACCAAGGTATCTTTCAAGGCTTCCGTATGGTCGGCACCCAGTCGAAACTAGGAAATCGGTATCCAGTGACAGCTTTTGAAACTGGGGAGCGTGTCACAGTAGAGTATCTGAATGACTTTCTCATGGACGATAGCAAGGCTGTGACAGATTTCAAGTATAAATCCGATTTGAGCCTTGCCGAAGCCAAGAAGAAGTACCCAGAATGGTATGAAAAGAGGATTGTGAGGGGCGAGAAAAAGGGTAGGTGGCATATCAAGAGGGATTTGTACGACTGGTGGTTGAGGAAGATACAGAGCGGAGCGGTGTCAGTGGGGCATAGATACTGGTGTCTGTCTGTGCTTGCATCCTATGGTATCAAATGCGATATACCAGAAGATGAGGTATTGACGGATGCTCTGGAGTTGTTACCTATGTTTGATGATATCAGTGATGATGAACATAACCGCTTTACCAAGCGTGATGTACTGGACGCAATGAATATGTATCAAGAAAACTATGTCACGTACAGCAGAGCCGAGGTTGAGCGTGTCAGCGGTATATCCGTACCGCCGAACAAGAGGAACGGAAGAAAGCAAGAGCAACATATCAAAATTATGAATGCTATTCGAGAGATTGAACACCCAGACGGAGCATGGAGAAACAAAGACGGCAGACCAGACAAGCAGAAGATTGTCGAAGAATGGCGAAAAAGCCACCCAGAGGGCAGAAAAGCCGATTGCATTCGTGATACTGGACTGGATAAAAAGACAGTGTACAAATGGTGGAGCGTGGGCGAAGCCCTCTAAGGCATTTCCCCTTAATTACCCAAGAGCCATAAGAAAAAGAGTGTCAAGGGCAGTCGCAAGACTGTGCAGTTTACCCTTGATACTCTTTTTTGTTGGCTACAATGTCCGAGGGGAAAATGCTTGTCCGTCCGTTCCGTTACTCCCTCATGGGTTCGATTGTCCATTCCAAAATGAGAAAGTAAAGGGTTGTCTGCGACAATTTTTTTCTATGCTGCCAATCGCTGATCCGCAAGCGGAAGCTCATGGAAGCATAGAAAAAAACAAGCCCTTGACTATCTCATTTTTCCATTCCCAAAGTCACCCAAGAGGAAGTAAGCTCCACTGTATTTCTGGCGAAATCCACGCACGAATATATCCGCTTGACAAGTGGCTATCACTATGCTATATTATGTGTAGCGGATATATTGCAAGTTCCCTAAATGGCTAGCCATTTAGAACTTGTGAGGGTGGCAAGCCCCCCTTCAATCCCCCTTGAAATGACCGCAGATATGCGGAAATTTGTTGGAATGATGTCGAGAAGAAAGAGAGGTAAAGCATGAGTTGGGGCGAAGAACAGAAGAAAGAAATTGAGACAATCAGAGAGAGAAAAATCACAGTGAAATTGTCGGATGCAGATTGTGACCGACTGGCGAGAAAGTGTGGGGAGCATGGTCTGACAATCGGAGAGCTGATAGAGAATTTTGTCGGAGATTTGGTGGGCGGTACTTACTCAAACGGAAGTGATGAAAGAGATTATGCTGACCAGTGGTTCGAGCGTTGTTGGTTCGGAATGTTCCCAGAGCCTACACTGCTGAATCACTTATTGAATTTTGGGTATGAACCAGAGCATTATCTGGATATGTTGGAAAACGTAGAAACAATAAAATCCGACATTGAAATCACTAAACAGAATATAGCAGAGCCGAGTGATGAATGGAAAGACATTGTATACCACAAGTACAATGATGATAGAACAAGCTATGAGTGTGTGCCTTGTTACAATAGTGTTGATGAGTATATAGCAAGCGAAAAAGAAGATTTAGAAAGCTATAAGGCAGACTTAGAAGAAGCACTGGAAGAACTGAAAGATATGAGAGAAGACTGGAAACCAGAGAAAGAGCCGAACATGGACGAGGAAATCGAACTCATTAAGAAGTGGGTAAAGGAAAGAGAGGACTTTATCAATGAGTAAAGAGATAAGGGAGCTTGAAGAAAACTCCAAGAGAATTATTGAGAATATGAGACCGCAGACAATAGCACAGTATCATATCAAGCAATGGTTAGATGACAATTTTATAATGGGCTGTGCAAGGTTGGAGTACACAGGAAAGGACACAGCAAAGGTTATGGACACTGTTGGCGGTGTCATGTATGTAGAATATAAGAACGGGGAAGTAAGAGAATGTCAGAAATAGAGAAGCAAGAAGCTAAGGGCAGAAAGAGAAATGTTCAGATAAACATTAGGATTTCAGAAGCCGAAGCTGAACAGTTAAGAAAAAAAGTAGAGCAGTCGGGAATGAGCCAACAAGAGTACATTCTTTCATGCGTTCTGAATAAACCCATAACCAATACAGACGGAATAAAAGAACTTATACCAGAGATTAAGCGTATAGGGAACAACCTCAACCAGATAGCAAAGGCTTTGAATGGTTCGACTTATTATTCCTACAGTCTTATAACCCAGAACCAAAAGGAGTTGGAAAAGATATGGCAGTTATTAAAGCAGTATCTTCAAAAGCAGGCATAGGGCAAGCACTGGACTATGTGACGAAAGAGGAAAAGACGGAAGATAAGCTTGTCAGCGGTCTGCACTGTGAACCAGATACAGTAAAGGACGAAATGCAAGCCACCAAGGAACTATGGGAGAAAACCGGGGGAAGGACATACAAGCACTTTGTCCAGAGCTACCATAAGGACGAGAAAATCACGCCGGAGCAGGCACACAGGAACGCCTTACAGCTTGCAGAGAATACGTCGGCATGGAAAGGGTTTGAGGTGCTTGTGGCTACCCATAAGGACAAAAAACATATCCATACGCACTTTATCGTCAATTCCGTCAATTTTGAGGACGGGCACAAGCTGCAGTGGAGCAGCGCCGACCTGCAGGAGCTGAAGGAGCGGTGCAACGCACAGAGCAGGGAGCAGGGGCTACACGTCTCAGAAAAGGGAAAGACCTTTGAAGGAGCGGAACGTGAGGAAACAGTGGCATGGAAAAAAGAGACGTACCAGCTTCTGAAGCAGGCGGAGCAGGGGAAAGTGAAAAGCTATGTCCAGGACATTGCCCTGGCAGTCCTGGACTGTAAGGAAACAGCGACCAGCCGGGAAAGCTTTATTCGGCTGATGAATGAAAGAGGGTACGGAGTGGACTGGCAGGACAGCCACAAGTACATCACATATACCGACTTAGCCAGGGAACAGGCAGGAGAAAAGGCTTGTAAAATCAGGGATAACAAGCTGGAAAAATACTACAATATGGATTTCGGAAAGGAGAGCATGGAGCATGAGTTTGAGAGAAATGCACGAACAGCAGAAGCAGAGCAGTCCAAGAGAGCAACTTCAAGAGTTAAACCGACAGAGCCGGACAGAGCTGGAAAACAGTTTGCTCAAAGAAGCGTTGGCGATGTCGAGCGAGAACTGCGAGGAATTGATGAAGCAGTCAAATCAAGAACAAGTAAGGGCAGAGCAGAACAGGCAGAGAGACGCAGAGCAGAACAGGAAGCTCATCAGCGAGCTGAAGCAGAGCGTAGAGCTACTGAAGAACAGCAACGAATTGCTTCAAGACGCTATATCGGGCGAGATTGGGAGCTTGAAAGATGAGGTTAAGGAAAATACCGTCCAAGAGGTTAGAAAGGCGTTACAGGCGAATATAGAGGCTATACAGAGGGCTACAAAGCTTCTTGAGAAGCAGTCTGATACACTTACGAGCGTGATGAAGCAAAAGATCCGGGAGCTGGAGGAAAGTAAGAACAGCTTTTTCAGATATGAGGGCTTAAAGCTGTACCTGTTTTGGGGCGGTATGGTCTGTAATATTTTAGTGTTTCTTATGCTGTTATATGGTATGCTTGGTAAGTAAAAAGAAATCGACAAATCGGAAGGTTGAGAAAGGAGATTAGTCAATGAAAAAAATATTAGGAATCGTTGCTGGTGTTGTTGGAATAATATCTGTTATTGTGGGTGTTGCATTGAAGATGAATAATAATGCTATTGCTATAATCGGAGGTGTAGATGGTCCTACCTCGGTATTTGTCGCAGGAAAGTTGAATAGTGTTCTTGTCAGCATCTTGCTTATTGCGATAGGTGTTGTGATGTTGATAGTAGCGATAATTTTTTATTTTTTGAAGAAAAAATAGTAGTGCTATACTGGTAGGGAAAAGGGAGAGAAAAATCGCCCTTTTTTAAGAGGTCAAAAAGGTAAAATAAAATATATTGATAATATAAGCCCCCTATAGGTGTTTTAGAGGGGAGAAGAAAGGTGGTGGACTTATGGCAAAAAAACCGACTGAAAAGCAGTTGTATAAGCTGAAAAATGAATGGCTTGGGCAGTTTTTTGAGGAAGTGAAGCCGAAAGAGTTTTATCGGGCTGTTTTCCCGGAGGGAAGTTTTGAGAGAGCTGGGCATTTTGAGGACGGAAAAGCAAATGGCATTATAACTATAGTCGAAAACGATAAGGCAAAGAATCGGATTGTATTTGATGATTTGTCAGTCATCGATGAGGTCAAAGGGGCGGAGTTTGCCGTAATGTCTCCTGTGGCGTATTCCGGTAGAAATAGGACGGCAGCCAATGCAAGGTGGCTGTATGGTATAGCGATAGACCTTGACGGGGTGGAGATGCCGCAGCTCCGTGATGTGTTCCATCAAATGAATCATGATATTATTCCGAAATGCACTTACTGTATCAATAGCGGTCACGGGCTGCATTTATATTATCTGCTGGAAAAGCCGGTCCCTTTGTATAAGCATTTGCAGGATAAGCTCCGAGAGTTCAAGTATGAGCTGATTGCGAAAGTCTGGAACCGATATACAAGTACATTCACGGAACGGGAGCAGGTTCAGTATCAGGGGATTTTTCAGGGATTCCGTATGGTTGGAACGCAGTCAAAACTGGGAAAGAGATACCCGGTAAAGGCTTTTGAAACAGGCGAAAGAGTGACAATTGAGTATTTGAACGGTTATCTCATGGATAAGAGCAAGGCGGTCACAGATTTTCACTACAAGAGCGATTTAAGCCTTGCAGAAGCACGCAAAAAGTACCCGGAATGGTATGAAAAGCGAATTGTGCAAGGGGAGCGCCGTGAGCGTTGGCATATCAAAAGGGACTTATATGATTGGTGGCTGCGGAAAATAAAAGAGGGAGCTTCTGTAGGGCATAGATACAGCTGCCTTTGCGTTTTGGCGTCCTATGCCGTTAAGTGCGATATTCCGGAAGATGAGCTTTTTACGGACGCTTTTTCCCTATTGCAGTTTCTTGATGATATGTCAGATGATGAGCATAACCGTTTTACTAAGCGTGATATAATGGACGCTATGCAGTTTTATCAAGAAAATTATGTCACATATAGTCGAAGTGAAGCGGAAAGAGTATCGGCTATTCCTATGCCAGCGAATAAAAGGAATTACCAAAAACAGGCTGATCACTTAGAAGAAGCAAGGGCAATTCGTGATATTCGTATGAAAAGACAGGATAGGGATTGGAGAGAGGGAAATGGTAGACCAAAAGGCAGCGGAGAAAAGTCGAAGATTGTCGAAGAATGGCAGCGTCAGCACCCGGACGGAAAGAAAGCAGACTGCATACGGGAGACAGGATTGAGCAAGCCCACAGTTTACAAGTGGTGGAAGTAGGGCATACTTGAAATGCCGAAAGGCATATGGTATAATGCCAGTAGGCGAAAATGACAGAAGTGCTCATGTGGCACAGCAAAAAGCCCCGGAGGTCGCAACTCCGGGGCTTTTCTATTCCGTTCTGGGTGGGTGGCTTAATCCCAAGGCTGGCTACCAGTTATTCTTCTCCGTCCAACCATTTGCAGATGTAGTAGGCAACTACACTTGCCAAAACAGAGAGAAAAAATGACAGAAGTTCACTCATGCGGTTCACCCCCTTTCTCTACCTGTCTGGGGGCGGTAGCGTCGTTCATTATATCACAGGGGCAGAAATGCCACAAGAAGCCATTTCCCCTTGTTTATCATCAAAGCCATAAGGAAAAGAGTGTCAAGGGCGGTCATAGACCGCAGCGTTTACCCTTGATACTCTTTTTTGTTGGCAATCATGCTGGAGGGGAAAACGGCTGTCCGTCCGTTCCGTTACTTCCCCCTGTGCTTCATTGTCCGTTCCGGCGGAAGAAAGTAAAGGGTGGTCTGCGACCATTTTTTATCTGCTGCATTCGCTGATCGGCAAGCCGAAGCTCATATTGCAGATAAAAAACAAGCCCTTGACTGTCTCCCTCCTACACTTCCAAAGCCGCCCAAGAGGAAGTAAGCTTCACTATATTCTTGGCAGAATATACGTACGAATATATCCGCTTGACAAAAGTGCTACCACCATACTATAATATGTGTAGCGGATATATTGCAAGTTCCCTAAAGTGTTACCACTTTAGAACTTGTGAGGGTGGCAAGCCCCCCTTCAATCCCCCTTGAAGCAGAGCCGAAAGGCTCATAATGTGACGGTGGTAGCACCGAAGAAAGTGAGGTCGCAAATGAAAATCAGCGGAGCAAAAACAATAGCGGAATACAAAGAAATCAGAGCCAAGAAAATTCAGAAATGGATTGATAGCCATTTTGTTGAAGGTTCTGTAAAGTGGGAATTTGACGGAGCAAATGCGATAAAGGTAACGGACAAGACCGGCGATAGCATGTTAGTACAGTTGTCCGAAATTGATTAACAGGAGGGAAACAAAAGTGACAGTAAGAAATTTTTTGAAATTGCATGAGGGCGGTGTGGCTTGCGTATCAATCCAGCAAGAACCATACGACCATGAAAAGCATGGATATGTAAAGACGTACTTCGAGGAAGCAGCACAAGAGGATATTCTTGCATCTGATACATTCAAGAAGATAGCAAACAAGCAAGTAGACCATTTTAATATCATTGGCGGTGGAATGTATAAAGTCGAGTTGTGCATTTATTTGGAGGAAGAATAATGGCGAATAAAAGCAGACCTAAGCAGTTATCATTCCGAGTAAGTGAAGAAGAATACCAGCAGTTACAGGAGAAGATTTCAAAGAGCGGAAAGAACCAGCAGGAGTATATCCTTTCCTGTGTGCTGGAGAAGCAGATTGTGAATACGGACGGTATCAAGGAACTTATCCCGGAACTGAAACGGATAGGGAACAACCTCAACCAAATAGCAAAGCGGTGTAATGAGGGGGGAATGTTGCCGAGTGAAGCGGAAGTGCGGAAGCATGGAGAGGAGCTGAACAAAGTATGGCAGTCATTAAGGCGGTATCTTCAAAGGCGGGCATAGGGCACGCCATAGATTATGTGACGAAAAAAGAAAAGACAGAGGAGAAGCTTGTCAGTGGTCTGCATTGTGAGCCGGAGACAGTCAAGGAAGAAATGCAAGCCACAAAGGAGCTGTGGGGCAAGACAGACGGAAGAACCTATAAGCATTATGTGCAGTCCTACCATGAGGACGAGGAAATAACCCCGGAGCAGGCTCACAAGAACGCTATCGAGCTGGCGGAGCATACAAAGGCATGGAAAGGGCATGAAGTTCTGATAGCCACGCATATAGACAAGGGGCATATACATACGCACTTTATAGTCAATTCCGTAAATTATGAGAACGGTCATAAGCTCCAATGGAGTAAGCACGACCTTAAAGACTTAAAGGAACGGTGCAACGAACAGAGCAGGGAACAGGGCTTGCATGTGCCGGAGAAAGGAAAGACATTTGCTGGAGAAGCCCGGGAAGAAACGGTGGCATGGAGTAAAGACACCTACCAGCTTTTGAAACAAGCAGAGCAGGGAAAGGTCAAAAGTTATGTGCAGGATATTGCCCTGGCGGTACTGGACTGTAAGGAAACAGCGATCAGCCGGCAAACCTTTATCCGGCTGATGAATGAAAGAGGGTACGGAGTGGACTGGCAGGACAGCCATAAGTACATCACATATACCGACTTAGCCAGGGAACAGGCAGGAGAAAAGGCTTGTAAAATCAGGGATAACAAGCTGGAAAAATACTACAATATGGATTTCGGAAAGGAGAGCATGGAGCATGAGTTTGAGAGAAATGCACGAACAGCAGAAGCAGAGCAGTCCAAGAGAGCAACTTCAAGAGTTAAACCGACAGAGCCGGACAGAGCTGGAAAACAGTTTGCTCAAAGAAGCGTTGGCGATGTCGAGCGAGAACTGCGAGGAATTGATGAAGCAGTCAAATCAAGAACAAGTAAGGGCAGAGCAGAACAGGCAGAGAGACGCAGAGCAGAACAGGAAGCTCATCAGCGAGCTGAAGCAGAGCGTAGAGCTACTGAAGAACAGCAACGAATTGCTTCAAGACGCTATATCGGGCGAGATTGGGAGCTTGAAAGATGAGGTTAAGGAAAATACCGTCCAAGAGGTTAGAAAGGCGTTACAGGCGAATATAGAGGCTATACAGAGGGCGACAAAGCTTCTTGAGAAGCAGTCTGATACACTTACGAGCGTGATGAAGCAGAAACTCCGGGAGCTGGAGGAAAGTAAGAACAGCTTTTTCAGATATGAGGGCTTGAAACTGTACCTGTTTTGGGGTGGCATGGTCTGTAATATTTTAGTATTTCTTATGCTAGCGTCTAGCATGTTTGGTAGGTGAAAATATATCTAGTTAGATTAAAAAGGTGCAAAAACCTATTGATAAGATTAGCGGTCAAGGCGAGAGGGAGTGAGGTGTA
>OMBP01001231.1_pt1 | contig 11402 bp, 10 predicted proteins | sample 1644911 | NCBI WGS metagenome assembly OMBP01 (sample SAMEA103958122, study PRJEB25191) | human gut metagenome | biome: human-associated habitat [ENVO:00009003]; feature: intestine environment [ENVO:2100002]; material: feces | place: Germany | collected 2013/2015 | reverse complement strand
TCACGAGACAAGAAATGAACAAGAAAAAAGATTTATTTCAGTTTATTTTTTATGTGAATCGGGATTATCAGTTCTTCCAAGAAGATAATCAACAGAAACATCAAAATAATCAGCTATTTTTTTTAATGATGTAGGTTTAATATTATCTTTTTTCCATGTTTGCAGATTAGAAAACTTTGCGAGTTTTTATAAAGCGTTTCAAGTTGATGAAATCCGGCATAAAAGTTTTGGTTCCGCTTTTTCAAAAGCGGACGGCGTAAAAGGTTTTTTGCTTACTTTTTTTCAAAAAGCGAAGCCGCCATTTTTATTAAAAAGCCGGATTATTTCAAGTTTCAATCCACGGTATTCACGGCTTTCAAGCTGAGGATCCTTACTGATTATATCCTCGGCGATACTTTTTGTCAGATTCATCATTTCCATATCGGAGGCAATATCTGCGATTTTAAGCGGGGGAAGTCCGTGCTGACGCTGACCGAAAAAGTCTCCCGGACCTCTCATTTTAAGGTCTTCTTCGGAAATCTTAAAGCCGTCCGACGTTTTGCTCATAATTTTCATTCGCCTGATGCATTCTTCACCTGTATTGTCCGTCAGGAGAATACAATGGCTCTGCTGACTTCCACGTCCCACACGACCTCTCAGCTGATGAAGCTGTGAAAGACCAAATCGCTCGGCATTTTCTATCAGCATAATGGAAGCGTTTGGAACGTCCACACCCACCTCTACAACGGTGGTACAGACCAGTAAATCAATTTTACCGTCCTTAAATTTACTCATTATTTCATTTTTTTCAGCGGCTTTCATTTTACCGTGAAGCAGACCGATTTCATAATCTGCAAAATCGTCGATTCTCAGCTTGTCCGCATAGCTTTTGACGGCCTGTAGATCGCTGTCACTGTCCTCGATCATGGGACACACAATATAAGCCTGCCTGCCATTGTCAATTTCCGACTTTATAAAATTATAAGCCCTTTTCCTCAGCTTACCGGTTACTGCATAGGTTTTTACCGGCAGTCTGCCCTTTGGCATCTGATTGATAATAGAAATATCCAGATCGCCGTAAATAATCAGCGCAAGGGTACGGGGAATGGGCGTTGCCGACATTACAAGTCTGTGGGGACTGTTTCCCTTGTCGGCAAGGGCGGCACGCTGTGCAACGCCGAAACGGTGCTGTTCATCAGTAATAACCAGACCAAGACGTTGAAATTCAACGTCTTTCTGTATTATTGCATGAGTACCTGCGGCTACCGCCGCTTCGCCTGATTTCAGTGCTTCTTTTGCAATACGCTTTTGTTTAGCGGTCATTGAGCCTGTCAGCAGTACTACATTTACGCCTATGGGTTCAAGAAAGCTTTTGAGGGTATTGTAATGCTGTACTGCAAGAATTTCCGTAGGCGCCATCAACGCAGACTGAAATCCGTTTTGACAGGCAAAATAGCATGCGGCGGCGGCAACAGCAGTTTTACCGCTGCCCACGTCCCCTTGAAGCAGACGGTTCATAGGAGAATCTGTAGACATATCGTTTATAACGTCGGATATTGATTTTTTTTGTGCATCGGTCATTTCAAAAGGCAGACTGCCGAAAAAGGCAGTCATGTCCGTATTTTTATCCATTATGTACGCTGTTTTCTCACGACTGTGATTTTTCATAGTCAGCATACCAAGCTGTAGTATCAGCAGTTCGTCAAAGGCAAGACGTTTCCTTGCATTTGCAGCGTCTTGGGAATCAATGGGAAAATGAATGCTTTTCAGTGCGTGAGGCAGGGACATCAATTCGTTTTCCATCAGCAGATTTGTCGGCATACTGTCAAAGGGTTCGCTGTCCAGTATGGACACAGCTTCCCTCATATTTTGCAGAATTGCAGCGGAAGTAAGTCCTGTTGTAAGGTGATAGACAGGCTGAAAAGGCTCTGCGTCCGATTTTATAATACGGGGAGAATTGATCTCACGGCGTAAAAGATTTCCTGTTATCTTACCGTAAAAGCAGTATTCCTCGCCCTCTTTAAGCGCACGGAATCCGTACACATTATTGTAAATTATAACAACAAAATCGTGAACGCCGTCTGTAGCGACGGCTTTAAAGATACTCAAACCCTTACGTATTCTCTGTTCGGGCATTTTTTTTACTATAGTTCCTTTAAGTACTGCATAGTCGTTTATATTAGCTTCAAGAGGAGATACGGGATTTGAAAAATCAACATAACTGCGCGGAAGATGATAAAGAAGATCGTAAACTGTAGAAATTCCCAGCTTTTCATAATAAGCAGCTTTTTTTTCCCCTACGCCCTTTAAATATCGTACCGATTTGAAAAGCTCGTTCATTTTTCTCTCCCCCGAATATACGTTATTAGCTTTCTTTATAGTATATCATTATTTTTACTGATTCGTCAATAGTATAAAATCTTAAAATAAATTTTTCTTTAAAAGGTATTGACAAACTGAAAAAGATATGGTATTATACACTTGTAGTTAATCAGTCGACTAATTAACCAAAACAGAAAGAAGGCATGCAAATGAATCTAGACTTCAACAGTGAAAAGCCGATATTCGTCCAGGTTGCCGACGGATTGGAGGACGCAATTTTAACAGGAGCTTTTGAAGAGGGCAGCCAAATTCCTTCAATAACAGAGATTTCCGTCACATTAAAAATAAATCCTGCAACGGCTCTGAAAGGAATAAATATACTTACAGAAAACGGAATAGTTTATAAAAAAAGAGGTGTCGGTATGTTTGTAGCCGAGGGCGCTAAGAAAAAACTTACGGAAAAACGACGGAATTTATTTTTCGAAAATTATGTAAAGGAGCTTCTTGCTGAAGCCAAACGGCTTGGAGTAACAAAGGAAGAAATTATTATGATGTTGGATAAAGGAGATGCATTATGAGTATTGAAATAAAAGATGTTACCAAGGATTTTAAAAAAGTGCGTGCTTTGAATATGGTCAATCTTACCTTTGAAGAAAATAAGATTTACGGACTTTTAGGCAGAAACGGCGCAGGAAAATCTACGCTTTTGAAAATTATTTCAAACAGAATTTTTTCAACAGAAGGTGAAATATTTGTTGACGGAGTAAATGCAAGGGAAAATGATAAGGCTTTGTCAAAATTATATATTATGAATGAAAGCAATCTATATCCTCCGAAAATGAAAATTAAAAAAATTTTCAAATGGACTAAGGAATTTTATCCCGATTTTGATACCGAATATGCAATGAAGCTGGCAAATGAATTCAGTCTGAACGTCAATAAAACTCCTCGTTCTCTTTCAACCGGCTACACTTCGATTTTTAAAATTATAATTGCTCTTTCAGTAAATACGCCGTATATCTTCCTTGATGAACCCGTTTTGGGATTGGACGCTAATCACCGTGATATTTTCTATAAAGTTCTCATTGAAAAATATGCTGAAAACCCTTTCTGCTGCGTTATTTCCACACATCTGATCGAAGAAGTTTCATCGGTAATCGAGGACGTTATAATAGTGAAAAACGGAGAGATCATAAGAAATCAAACCAGGGATTCGCTTTTGCGTACAGGCTTTACCGTTGCAGGCTCAGCCGCCGCTATAGATGAATTTATAAAAGATAAAAACGTTATCGGTACTGATTCCATCGGCGGACTGAAAACGGCGTATATAATCGGCAGCGTACCGTCGGAGGGTATTCCGGTAGGACTTGAAATATCTGCAATGGATCTGCAAAAGCTGTTTGTTCAGCTTACTAACTCATAATGGAGGAAATCATATGAAGCTTAAATCAATTTACAAATATTTAATTTGGCAACAGGGAAAATCTTACCTGATTTACTTTGGGATAATTTTTGTAATAGTTCATCTGGGACTGCTTTTAACTTTAAGTATTGATACGAACGGCAGCTTCGGCGGTATGGAAATGGGCACAGTTATATTTATGATGATCTCGGGAATAGTATTTTACAGAGAAAGTTTGGCTCTTTCCATGCAAAACGGCATATCAAGAAAAACATTTTTTATGGCATTGATTCTTGGTTTTATAACTATTTCAGTCTTAGCAGCCGCAGGAGATTCAATAATTAATATTATTGGTAATACTTATGAAAAACACACTAAAATGTTTTATGATTCAATGTATGAACAAATGTATCTTTATCAATCCGGAACTAGTATTAGCCCAAAAATTTCAGAATACCCTACAATATTTTTAATGGATTTTACTATGTATATCACTGTTTCATCTCTGGGTGTCTTAATAGGAGCGCTTTTATACCGTCTCAACAGAATTTTAAAAATTATAATTCCACTAAGTCTGTGGCTGATTTTTCAGATAGGATCGGTTATTATACTTTTTATTGACTTTAAATTTGCCGACAATAAAATAATCGAAGCTTTCTTGAAATTTATACAGTGGCTTGAGGAAAGTGTTTATCATCTTACAGCTGTACTGCCTTGCATTGCAGTACTTCTGACTGCAATAGCGTTCCTGTTCGTCAGAAGAGTTCCTCTCAATGATAATAAAAAATAAAGTTTAACCGCCTCGGTTTGTGTTATATGCACAAGCTGGGGCGGTATATGTTTTGTAAAATATTCTTTTATTCCCTGCAAAATTAACTTTGCGAGTCTTTAAAAAGAAAATCAAGTCAATAAAATTCGGCATAAAAGTTTTTTGCTTACTTTTTTTCAAAAAAGTAAGGACGCTTAAAAAGCGTCCTTTTTTTTAATGTTTAGCAGTTCTTGAAAGCCATGCATTTGCGAGATCCAAAGCCTCGTACAGACTTTCTTTTTCGCTTGTTTTAGTAACTGCCTGATTAGGCGGCAGCGTCAGGTCGGTAGACATCTGATATACTTTTATTTTGCTTGCGACATCTATATCATGTACTTTCTTTTTATTAAGAATTTTCAGCATTACGACATAATCATCCGACATATTGCCGTAATATATAACATCTTCATGTCTTACAAGAGGAAATCCCTTGTATGTAAAAAAGCTTTTATCCATTGTAACCCTCCTTTTGTATACATTATTTTAATTATATCAAAGTTCTTACGTAATTTTTGTCGCATTACGTTACCAGTTCATAATAAATTCTTCACTTGTGTCAAACTTGGACAGATTTTCGATCAGCAGATCGACATATGCGGTACGGCATTTGAAACACGGTACACCGTTTACACTAATAAGTGTTTTTTTGCCTTCGGACTTGTAGAATTCAACAGTCTGCTTTGTATTGCCGTCCTGGGTTTCAAGATAAACTGTAACCATAGGTTCTCCCTGGGGTTCTTCATCAATTATAAACTCTTCGGCTGAAGTTTTAAGCAGGAACGTATAGAAGGTACGGAATCTTTCCGTATCGCATTCAACACCGTTCTTAACTGCCTTGTAATCATCTTCGGAAGTTCCGCTGCCTTCAAAACTTACCGTTTCGCCGCCTTGAACGCTTATATCAAGCTTGCCGATATCCCAAACAAGAGTACCGAATACCATTTTTGAAGTGATATCTCCCGGCTGAAGGTCTGCCCAGCATAAATTTTCTTTGCTGACAGCATATATTACATCGTTATCATTGAACATTGCAGGATAATATTTTACGCCGTCAATGTCCATTTCATTTCCAAGCTTTAACGTATAGCTGTCGCCGTCCTGAGTTTTCATTTTAACTGTACAGAAAGGATCGTCGAGACCTGCCGATTTGATTTCTGTTTCTGACGGATGTGCGGCTATTACCGAATAAGCGCTGAGTCCGAAAAATCCGTTTACTGCGTTCTGGGATTTTTCAACGTCAAGATATGCAAATACAGGCTTTGTCATATAATGAGTCGAAAGAGTACCGCTCTTAGTATCGTCGTCATCGGTAGATTTATCATATTCCAGAACAATATCATAATCCAGATCGCTGCGGCTTATAGAAACTGTATCTACCGTGGGATTATTTCCGTCGGAGGAGTTTGCCAGAAGAGTTGTCGATACAAAGGAAGTTGCTGAATTTGCAAATACGCTTACGTTTGAAGTGGAAACCAGATAAACTGTATTTTCACCCTCAGCCATACAATATGTTTTACCGCTTTCAGGGGATTCGTTTCCTATAAGAAGCGTTTTGGTTTCAGCGTTTGATTTGACAGTAACCTTTGCCTGAGGATTAGTCAGACCGTATTTGTCTAAATCTGACGCATTTTCTTCCACGGTTGATTCTGATGACAAAGCCGCAGAGCTGTTTAAAATTGAAGAAGTCAGGGTATAATTTATATCAAGATCTTCAAGACCTTTTATCGTAAGCGTTACCGTACCGTCCTCAGCCGGCTTGCCGACGGGAAGTGCTTCAAAGCCGCCACCGGCATTTTCAGCGGAAACTGATATTATATCAGTTTTTTCAAAGCTGAACAGTTCTGTCGGAACAGATATAGAATTTTCAGCAATTGATGAAGTGGAAGAATTTCCAGAATCTTCGTTGGCTCCTGTAAGCATCAGAACTGCATATCCGCCGCCGGCAATGACTAATGCGGCAGTACATGCCAGAACGGCTTTGATATTTTTTTTCATCGGTTTCTTCTCCTTATAAATACAACAACACCGCATATTACTACTATAATAGGTATTACAAACATTACAACTCTGCGGATTGCGGCAGCTTGTGAAACGGTAATATCAATTGTTTCAGAGCCAAGATTCTTTTCGGCTATAATTGCTGAATTTTCCTTGCCGCAGATTTTATTTACGGCGTTCATAATAAATTCAGCATTATTATAAGTTGAACCTGTTGTAAGGCGTGTATCGATCATTGACGCACCGCCGATTACCAGCATGTTGTTGGTGTGGGTTACCTTTTCGCTGTCGGTATTGGACTTGGTAGCAAGCGCCATAACTACGTTTGAACCTTTTTCAGCATTTGAAGCGTCAAATTCTTCAGTTTCTTCTGTTGCCTGAGTTGTATCCTCAGATTCTGATGATTCACCGTTTAAATCAAGCTGAGAGCTGTCGTCTGCTTCGGTGAGATTCAGCGGATAGAGCAAAGAGGATTCAGAGCTTGAAAGAAGCGCTGTTGTAGTTCTGTCAACATTGGCGTCGAAAAGAAGATTAATGTTTCGTGTCATAGGCGCTATTATCGGCAGCTTTGTATTTGACAGTCCTTCACTGAATGTTTCGTCGGAAGCTGTTACAATCGGAGCTTTAAGAGCCTGATTCATATCCATTGTGTTTCTTACTACGTTAACCTGCTGAGTCATTTTATCTTCAGATTCAATAACCTGATTTCCTCCCACTTCAATTCCCCAGATTTCAAGGAATTCGTCAATATTCGGAGTTTTGCGCTGTGACGTATCTGCAATATATATCAGGTTTTTATCAAGGTTTCCGCCGTTATAGAGAAAATCTTCAAGCTTTTTTATACTGTCTTCCGGAATATCGGTAGCGGGTGCCGGAAGTACCACAAGGTCGTAATCCTCCGGTGAAATTTCGTCTGCAATAATATCGGTAAATACCAGTTCGTATCCGTTTTTGGTCATAAGCTCGGCAAAGGTTGTTATTGCAGAAACCGTTTCACTTCCGAAAATTGCGGAACCGTTATATTTTGTAATAAATGCCGCCGTTTTGGGGTTCGCGTCCGTAACGCTCATAATCGCCGACAAAAGCTCCTGTTCGCCTTTATATCCGGAAAGAGCCGAGGTACCGTAATATGAATTTGTTGTGTAGGCAAACAGCTCCTGGGATACTGACAGTACCTTAACTCTGTCACCGGAGGCTATAACTATATTATCCATTGAGATAGTGCCGTTATAGTTAGCGGCATATTTATTTACAGCGTCGGGATTCTTGGTTGTATCATAAAAATTGTAGGTAATATGATCGGAATACTGGACTAATTTGTTCAGAGTTTCAAGAACCATTTTATAATATGTATTACTGTGGTAATTTGATTCGTTATCAAATACGGCAATTTCGACGTCTTTATCTATTGAGCTTACATAATCAATAGTCTGCTGTGAAATGTCATAGTATTTTTCCGGCGTCAGGTCAAGCTTCAGACCCTTTCTTTCTGTAAGAATACCTGCGATCAGATTTATAAAGACAATAACGGCAATAAATACGACTGTTATTACAGTTGCAACAGAACCGTATTTCAGTTTCTTTTTATTAAAAGACTTTTTTTTCTTTGGTTCTTTAGCTGTTTCTTTACTCATTTTTGTTATCCTCCTTAACTCCAGCGTCTCTTTTCAAATACCCTGACAGTCAGGAAATTGAATATTACAGCAGTACTGATATAGAACAGTACGCTTGAAAGATTGAATATTCCGCATGTAAATTCATAGTACTTATTGTAAAATGAAATTGAATTCAGGAAATCAGTTATAAAATCAATGCTTATGTAGTTTGTCAGAATATCAACCAGGCATAAAAACAACAGACTGCAAATGCCGCCTACTGCCGCTACCACCTGATTTTCTGTCAGTGAGGAAATAAACATTCCGATTGCGATAAACGCAGCGCCCAAAAGAATCAGAGCCAGATAATTTGAAAACAGGATTCCCCAGTCAACAGAACCGAAATAGCTTATGATAAGAGCATAGATAAGTACAATACTTACTCCGAATATGTACATTAAAATTGTAGCAAAGTATTTTCCGAGAACTATTCCTCCCAGTCCTACTGGAGCGGTCAGAAGTCCTTGTTCGGTTTTCTGTTTCTTTTCTTCGCTGAAGGATTTCATGGTAAGAATAGGAATCAGAAAAATTATTACTGCAAAAAGCATTGAAAACATTCCCGACATATCAGTTGTGCTTGACGACAGGGTATACATGTAAAAGAATAATCCTGCTAAAAGATAAAATACAGCCAGAAATACATAGGCTATACCCGATGTGAAAAATGCTCCAAGCTCTCGTCTGAAAATTGCGCTCATTGCTTTTTACCTCCGTCCGTTTCTTTAAGTTTGTTCAGATGCGGTTCAATACCCTCGCCCATAGTGATTTTCAGGAAGATATCTTCAAGGGTAAGTTCGCTGGACTTCATAAGCAGAATTGCCCAGCCGTGCTCCTGAACGACCTTATTTACTTCACGGCGGAGATCGGTACCTTCCTCCGCTTCCATTTCATATTCATATACTCCCGGTTCTCGTTCCATGTCTGCTCTTACATATTTTATACCCGGGATTTTTCTGAGTTCATAAAGAATCTCGTCTTTTTTGCCTTCAATACGGACAATAAGACGATGGTCGGCTGAAATTTTCTTTGAAAGATTGTCAGCAGTATCGTCTGCGGCAATTTCGCCCTTGTTAATGATAATAACCCTGTCGCATACTGCCTGGATTTCAGAAAGTATGTGCGATGAAAGAATAACGGTATGAGTTCTTCCGAGTTTTTTTATAAGATTACGGATTTCTATTATCTGTTTCGGATCAAGACCTACCGTTGGTTCGTCCAGTACCAGAACCGGCGGATTGCCGATCAATGCCTGAGCCAGTCCTACACGCTGCTTGTATCCCTTTGAAAGATGCTTTATAATACGGTCTTTTACATCCGTGACTTTACAAAGCTCGCAGATATCTGATAAATGCGCCTTTCTGGGCAGCTTGCATTTTTTCAGATCAAAAATAAAATTTAAATAAGACTTTACAGTCATATCAATATAAAGGGGCGGTATTTCCGGAAGATAACCTATGTTTGCCTTTGCTTTTATAGGATCGTCTAAAATATCGATCCCGTTGATAAGCGCCGTACCGGAAGTTGAAGAGATATATCCCGTCAGCATATTCATTGTTGTGGATTTTCCGGCGCCGTTAGGTCCTAAAAATCCGAGAATTTCACCGTCCTCAACCGTAAAGCTGATATCATTTACAGCTATTTTGTCACCATAGTGTTTAGTGAGATTCCTGACTTCTATCATTTAAAGTATAACCTCCTTATATTATGCGGCTTATCCGCAGATTATAATTATAGTAATATAATGTGACAGTACAGTGAAAACATTATGAAAGCTTTTCTATACCTTTACGGATTCGTGCAAGCGATTCTTCTTTTCCTAAAACAGCACAAAGTTCGACGCCGCCGCCGGGGGTAAACTGCTTGCCTGAAACGGCAGTACGTACAGGCCACAGAAGCCAGCCGTTTTTTACTTCAAGTTTAGCAATAAGGTCAAAGAGCGCTTTGTGAATACTTTCAGCGTTCCAGTCCTCAAGAGCCTCGAGAACAGGCAGTACAGCCTTTAAAGCTTCTAAGGAAGTTTCTTCATTTGTTTTCATCTTTTTGTGGCAGTACATTGAATTATCATAATCGGGAAGCTCATCAATAAAATCAACCATTTCAGGAACATCGTTGAAAACTTCCGTTCTGGTCTGGAGTATTGAAGCCAGCAGAGGAAGATCAATGTCTTCTCTTTTTACTGACTGTCTTATATAAGGAGTTACGTGTTCTAAAAACTTTTCCGGAGTCATTCTTTTAATATGTGCCGCATTTACTGCTCTGAGCTTTACAGGATCGAATATCGCCGGAGACTTTGAAATACCGCTTATGTCAAAATGTTCGGCAAGCTCGTCAAGAGTGAAAATTTCCTCTTCGCCCTTTGGCGCCCAGCCTAAGAGTGCGATAAAGTTTACGACTGCTTCCGGAAGAAATCCCTTAGCGATTATATCTTCAAACGAAGCATCGCCGTTTCTCTTGGAAAGCTTTGTAGTCTGGTCCTTCATAACAGGGGAACAGTGAATATAAACGGGTACGTCCCAGCCGAATGCTTCGTACAGCAGATTGTATTTAGGCGTTGAGGAAAGATATTCGTTGCCTCTTACAACGTGAGTTATTCCCATGGTATGGTCGTCTACAACGTTTGCAAAGTTGTAGGTCGGCATACCGTCGGTCTTGATCAAAATCTGGTCGTCCAGCTCCTTGACATCGACCTCGATATGACCGTAGACAACATCGTCAAAGCCCGCCACGCCGCTCTCGGGGATCTTCTGGCGGATGACATAGGGCTCGCCCGCGGCCAGCTTGGCGGCAACTTCCTCGGCGGACAGGTGGCGGCAGTGGCCGTCGTAGTGGGTCATTTCGCCCGCAGCGCGCTGGGCCTCGTGCATTTCGTTCAGGCGCTCCTCGGTGCAGAAGCAGTAGTAGGCCTTGCCCGCCTTGACAAGCTGCTCGGCGTACTGCTTGAACATGCCCATGCGCTGGCTCTGCACGTAGGGGCCGACGGGACCGCCCACGTCGGGGCCCTCGTCCCAGGTCAGGCCGGTAGCCTTGAGCGTGCCGTAGATGATGTCGGTAGCGCCCTCGACCAGACGGCCCTGGTCGGTGTCCTCAATGCGCAGGATGAAGGTGCCGCCGTTATGGCGGGCCTGCAGATAGGTGTACAGTGCGGTGCGCAGGTTGCCGACGTGCATATAGCCCGTGGGCGACGGCGCAAAACGGGTGCGGACGGTAGACATAGTTATTACCCCTTTTTATAGATAAA